>Ga0116111_1000802_pt1 | contig 24314 bp, 14 predicted proteins | sample June2015DPH_8_10_FD_89720 | JGI IMG/M metagenome (GOLD analysis project Ga0116111, IMG submission 89720) | Peatland microbial communities from SPRUCE experiment site at the Marcell Experimental Forest, Minnesota, USA - June2015DPH_8_100 | ecosystem: Environmental > Terrestrial > Soil > Wetlands... | reverse complement strand
GCGCTCCCGCTGCAAAATATCCTGCGCCAGTGGCACCAACTGGAGGCAGACCTCCGGGAACGATCACGACATCGGGTCCCCCAGATTACATTTCCTTAATCGTTAAGTTAGCGCCTATGGGCCCCCGGCCCCCTGGCCAGGCCCCCTGGCCGGTCGTCGGGCGCAAGCGCCTGCCCCCGGAGTTTCTTCATTTGCCAAGCCCGAAGGGCGAAAGGTCATAGCCCATGGCGTGAGCCGTGTGGAATAGCTGGTAGCGCCGGCGGTCTTGCCGCCGGTGTCTTGCCAGCCCTATCGCACCACCTTCGGCCCATCCATCTTCACCGAAGGTTTCCCATTCGTCGCCGCGCGCGCCTTGTCGGGATCGAAAATGCGCCGGTCCACGTCCAACAGCTTGTACCCTTCGAAATCCGGTTGCGATGCGAAGCAGTCGCTCAAGTCCGAGGCCGCGGCGTCGAACAGATTCAGCGGCGGAAGGTGCAGCAGCCGGAAAATCGTCTTCAGCAGCCCGGGAAAACTGCTGTTCACGTGCGACACGTAGCCCTTCTTCATCCACGGTCCCGCGCACAGCAGCACGGTGCGGTGCGCGTCGATGTGATCCACTCCGCCCTGCGCGTCATCCTCGGTGACGAACACCGCCGTTTCCTCCCACCACCTGGTGCCCGACAGATATTCCAGGATGCGTCCCAGCGCGTAGTCGTTATCCACCACGTACGATTCTTCGAACGGGTAGCCGTCTTCCGGACGCGCCTCCGTCATGTGGTCGTTGGGCAGGTGCATGAAGATGAACTGCGGCAGGTCCGCTCCGGTCTTGACATACTTCTCCTCGATCTCGTGGATGAACTGCGACGCCCGGTACTGGTCCGGAATGTTCATATTGAATCCCGGATATTCGCGCGACGTATGGCTGTAGAGCGGCTCCGGCATCGGCACATTGGTGAGGTAGCGCGCGCCGGTCGGCTCCAGGTCCCTGTCTTCATCCACGCCCGCCAGTTCGAAGCCCTCGCCGAAGTTGCGAAAGCTCACGCCGTGTTTCGCAAAGTGATGCCAGATAGTGCCGCCCTCCAGTTGATCTTCGGGATGGACGGAGGAATCCGACCCCGCAAACAGCAGCCGCCCCGGCGCATCGCCCAACCGGAAATCCTTCTTCTGGTCGCTGTAGGCGGCCAGCAGTGAACTCTCCGTCCAAACGCTGGGATACGCGCCCGCCAGCCAGTGGTGCCCGTCCACGCTGACGTCCGAATCGGCGTAGAAATTGTCGCTGAAGCTCCACTGCTCGGCGATCTGGTGGTGGTTGGGCGTCACGTTGACATCCTTCAAGCTGAGCCGCTTCTTGCGCCCATCGGCGTAGCCTCGCGTTCCGAACCGCGCCAGAGCCGGTGCGCTCATCGGTAATCCGTTGTCGGCTTCCATCTCATCGCCCAGCACCTCGTCGTAGGTGCGGTTCTCCTTGACGATCAGCACCACGTGCTTGATCCCGGCCGGCAGCGGCGGCGCCGCCGCGCGCGGAACGAATCCGTTGGCCTCCATCACGAAGCTCGAGAGCCCCGCCAGTTCCTCCCGCTGCGGCAGCGGAAAAATGGAGAGCGTGCCTTGGCGCGCCGTGCCCGCCACCACCGCTCCCGGCGCCACGCCGTAACCGTTCGGCCCGGTTCCAATTCCCCGGATATTGGTGACAAACACCGTGTTGCCGTCCATCTCGACACGCGCCGGAAACCAGCCCACCGGGATGTGCCCGATCACGCGCCCCTCGCGTGTGTCGATCACCCCCACCGCATTGATGCCCGCTTCCGCCACCAACAGCCACCCGCTCTTCTCGTGGTATGCCATCCCCACCGGCAGCACGCCGCGCAGCGTCTCCAGGCCCGCAATGCGGATCGGGATCTCCGCCTCGACCGCATTCGTCCTGGCGTCGATCACCGTAACGCTGTCGTTGCCCGCGTTGGAAACGTACACGCGTTCCGCCGTGGCCACCACGCCCGACGGGTTGCTGCCGCCATTGCTGTTCCCGCCGAACGGCGCCCCGGTTCGCACGTAGGCTTCTACTCTTGGCGCGGTTGGGTTCGAAACGTCCACCACCGCCAGCGAATTGGATTCCCGCACGTTGGGATCGCCTAAACCCGGCACGTTGACCGGCCCCTTGGCGGTCTGCCTCTGCGCGCCATTCGCTGCATCCGCGCTGGGAAAGCCGAACGCCGGAAACGCAAGTCCGGTTCCGCGCGCGTCGGCCGGGTCGGCGCCCGGTATGGCCCGGTATTCGAACATCCCGACGTTGGTGACGTAGAGTTTCTTGCGGTCCGGTGACAGCGCCACCGCAAACGGCAGGCGGCCCACCTTGACGGAGGCCACCACCTTATGCGCCTTCGTATCCACCACCGCCACCCGGAAATTCGCCTGGTCCACCACGTACAGCATGCCGCGGTCGGGGTCGTTCGCCAAGTCGGCCGTGTAGCTGTCGTGGAAGCCACCCTGATTCAGATCCACCACGCGCCGCCGGTCGGCTCCCCAATCGAACTGGCTGACCCTTCCGGAATTCCCCTCGGATGCCCACACGGTGTGATCGTTCACCAATGCCAACCCCATGAAGACGCCGCGCCAGTCCAACCCGCCGAAGTCATCCACCCTCTCTTTGGATGAGGCTGCAATCTGCTGCGACGCCCACCTCCCGCTCGGCTCCCGGTCGAAGATCGTGAGGGAATTCCGCCCCATGCCGCCATTGGCGGTGACCACCACTCGCGCGGATGGTCCCACCGCTAGCCCGAAAGGGCCAGCGCCGGTGGCGTGTTGTTCCCCGAGCGGTGCGATGACGCGCCCACCTGGCAAAATTGACGCGGTGGCGTGCCGCTGGGCCTGGCGTATCCCCGCCGGCGCTGTATAAGACTGCGCAGCCAGCAGAGAATGGAGCGTCAACAGGGAAAGGAAGGAGCGCCAGACGGCGGGCACCCATCCATCATATATCGATCCAATGGGCAAACTTTGCCTGTTGCTGTTCCCGAATGGTACTTCGACGCGTTCCCGCGCGTGGCCCTCACTGCTGGCCCGCGCCTTTCCAAAACCGCCTATCCCGCACCGGAGCCATGACTTAAGAGAGCTGCTGCGCCAGTGTGCGAAACGTGAGTGTTATTTGGCACGTCAAGTGCTAAGAACGGAGTGGAAATAACGCTATCAAAAGACGCATTACTGTACCCGCAGGGCACAAGAGGCACCCGTAACGGGGTGCGTCGAAAGTCTGGCGGCGGATGACTTCTTCCGGGAAGTCTTCGCCCAACAGTTGGGGTAGAGGTCACCGCGGGGGGATTTGAAATCCCGAACGGGACTCGGCCCGAGTTAAAGGTTCGCCGGTTCGAGACTAGCAACCATACCGGCGCGCTTCGATAACCCGCACTGGAAGCAGTGTGGACTTTGGAGGAAACCCATGGCATCCAGCCCGATGGCGTACGCGCCACCACGCCCTTTGGAAGATCCGCTCGCGCATTTGCCGTGCTCCACCATCCTGGAGTTCCGCAAAGGCCAAATCGTTTACAGCCAGGACCAACCATCCACCAGCCTGTACCTGGTTATTGAGGGCAAAGTAAAGGTTTCGCGGCTTTCCGATGACGGCCACCAGGTTGTAGTCGACATTTATCAGCCCGACGAGTTTTTCGGCGAATCGGCGTTTCTGAACTTGCCCCATCGTGCCGAACAGGTCACCACCTTGGAAGACACGAAGCTGATGGCTTGGACCGCGGCCGAGATCGAGGATATCGTTCTCAAACGTCCGCGCCTGGCCATGGCGATGCTGCAGATCCTGGTGCAGCGCACCATCAACCTCACGCACCGCATCGAAAGCTTTTCGGCCGACAATATTGCGCGGCGCCTGGCCCGCTCGCTGCTCCGTTTCTCCGAGCGTCTGGGCACGCCGCAGCCGGACGGCTCCGTCAAAATGGCCGCGTTCACCCATGAACTGCTGTCGCAATACGTCGGGACCTCGCGCGAAATCGTGACCCACTACATGAACCAGTTCCGCCGCATGGGTCACCTGCAGTATTCGCGCCGCGGTATTGTGCTCTACCGCACGCCCTTCGAGCAGTGGTTGCGTGAGAACGGCTAGCGCCCTGATGCGCTACTGAGCCAAGTGGGGCGGACGCCCTCGTCCGCGCGCGACCCCGGGCCGCGCGCCGCGAGCCAAAGCTCCGCCCGTCGGGTATAATCCTCGCAGCATGAACAAGCCGCTCTTTCTTCTCCTCCTGGCCTCCTCGGCGTTCGCCCAGACCAAGGTCGACCCCGCCCGCGTCGCGCACCTCCTCGAACGGGCCGTAGTCCTCGATTTGCACGACGACACCACCCAGATGATCGTCGACGAAGGTTATAACCTCGCCGAGAAGCACGACTTCGGGCAAGTCGATATCCCCCGCATGCGCACCGGCCGCGTTTCCGGCCTGTTCCTTTCCATCTGGACCGACACCGACCGCTTCACCCCCATTCAAACCATTCGCCGCACTCTGGAGCAGATCGACGCCGTACGCCGCGAAACGGCGCGGCATTCCGCCGATCTTGCCATGGCTGCTACCGCCGATGAAATCCTCGCGGCCAAAAAGCGCGGCCGCATCGCCATCCTGATGGGTCTCGAAGGCGGCGGCGCCATCGATTCCGATCTCGCCGTTCTGCGCGCCTATTTTGATCTCGGCGTGCGCTACATGACGCTCACTCATACCAACCACACACCCTGGGCCGACACCTCCAGCAAACCGCCCGAACACAACGGCCTCACCGATTTCGGCAAGCAGGTGGTCCGCGAGATGAACCGGTTGGGCATGATGGTCGATATCTCGCACGTCTCCGACAAGACCTTCTACGACGCGCTCGAAACCTCCTCCGCGCCGATCATCGCGTCGCATTCTTCCTGCCGCGTGATCGCCAACGTGCCGCGCAACATGACCGACGACATGCTCCACGCCATCGCCGCCAAGGGCGGGGTGGTGCACATCAACTTCTATGAAGGCTTTCTCGAACCCGGCTTCAATGACCGTGAAAACGCCTTGAAAGACGAGCAGGCGCGCCAGGATTCGATCGACAGCCAGACCCCCAATTTCGGCGACCGCAGCCGGAATGGACCGGCCGTCCGCAAGATCAACCAGGAGCGCAACGCCAGGCTGGGCCGCGTGCCGCTGAGCCGACTGCTCGACCACTTTGAGCACGCCGTGAAGATCGCCGGCATCGACCACGTCGGCCTGGGTTCCGATTTCGATGGCGCCGACGACATGTTCCCGCAGGACATGGAAGACATCTCCAAAATCCCCAACCTGGTCCGCGGTCTGATGGAGCGCAACTTCTCCGACGCCGACATCCTCAAGATTCTGGGCGGCAACACCCTGCGCGTGATGCGCGCCGTCGAGCAGGCCGCGCAGCGGGGGAAGTAAGCAGGGGTGCGCCGCCGCAAAACGGGGACTGCTACCAATTCCCGCCTTTGGAATTGGATAGCTGTCCCCGCTTTGCCCCGAGCGAAGGCTATGCAGTACGCTAAAGACGGAGAGTTTCCATGAGCCGCGACACACTTCATGATCTGGTCGACCGGATTCCGGAAGCGGAACTCCCGGCCGCCAAGCTGTTCTTGGAATACCTGGCCGTCAGTCCAGCCTGGCGGGCGGCATTATCAGCACCACTGGATGACGAACCGGTGACCGACGCGGACGCCGCGGCAATCGCGCGGGCGCGCGATGAAGTTCGCGCCGGAAAGGTGACTTCGCACGCCGAGATCCTGCGGGAATTCGGCTTGCGATGAAGTTTACTTGGCCGGACTCTGCCCGAGCCGACCTGCGGGCCATTGACAGCGAAACCGCGCTTCGAATCCTCCACGGCCTGACTGAATGGCGAATCCGGCAAAGGTGATCTCAAAGCACTCGCATGTTCCCGCCCGCCTTCCGCCCGCGCAACCGCCCGACACATTCAACCGCTCCGTTCCGGCAAGTCCGGGATCTGCGGCGCGATGCGGCGAAGAATCAGCAGCGCCGGAGTGCGGATTTCGACGGCGATTCGTTTTAAGTACTCGGCTGAACCGGCTTCGACCGCCCGCAACGCTTCATAGATGGGTCGCCACGCGTCCTTCCAGTCTTTCTTGTCGATCAGCTCGAGACAATCGCGCACGCGCTCGCTTCTCACTGCCGCCGCGAAGAACGTCTCCAGCGCCCTTTGTCCAATCGAAAGCAGGTCAATCGGATCGCCGGTCAGCGCGTCTTCCAGCGCCACCGAGGCGCGAGGGAAGTCGCGCAATTGCGCGAGTGCGACTGCCCGGTACAACCTGACGAAGCGGTTCGCGTCGTCGCGGTCCTGAACCAGATCGCAGATGCCGAGGAGGAGTTTACCGAATGGTGCGTAGTTCTGGCATAGCCCAAGAAGTTCATCCCAGAAACCAGCTCTTCGAGCTTCAGCAATGGAGATGGGGATCTGCTCCTGTGTAGGCTCTGAATCTCGGAGAGATGCCGCCAGGACCGCCGCTGAGATGGGATCCTCCGGATCGAGCTGATGGGCTCGAGCCAAGTAGGCCATCGCCTCTTTTGGCTCGGCCAACTCGCAGTACAACAACACGCCAAGGTTCCGAATACTACGGGAATCGTCAGGCCCGAACTGCACCGAGTTACGGAAGGCAACTTCCGCGTCCCTGGGCCTGCCAGCCCGACACGCCAGAAAAGTGCCGAGGGCACCCCACAATGTCGCGTCCTTCGGGTCGAGCTCGATCGCCTTGCGAAGGGCAATCTCCGCATCCGTAGTTCGTTCGGGTATGGTCCAGAGAAGATTGCCGAGGTTGCTCCAGAAGAGGGCACTCTTCGGGTCGAGTTCCACCGCTTTGCGGAAGGCCTTCTCCGCATCAGCGGCGCGCTCGGGTGTCCCCGCGAGAAGAGTGCCAAGGCTATTCCAGAATTCGGCACCATCCGGCTCCAGTTCGATCGCCCTGCGGTACGCCGCCTCCGCCTCCGCAACTCGTTCGGGTATCTTCCTGAGAAGATGGCCGAGGTTTTTCCGGAACCCGGCAACGGTCGGCTCGATCTCGATTGCCTCGCGGAAGGCCATTTCCGCCTCGGCGATTGGCTGCGCTGTCTTCGCGAGAAGGATGCCAAGGCTGTTCCAGAAGACGGCGAGACCCTGGTCCAGTTCGATCGCCTTGCGGAGGGTCGTCTCCGCTTCCGCAGTCCGCTCGGGTGTCTTTGCAAGAAGAACGCCGAGGCTGCCCCAGAACCAGGCAGCTTTCGGGTCTAATTCGATCGCCTTCCGGAGCGCCGCCTCCGCTTCAGCAGCTCGTCCGGGTGTCTTCGCGAGAAGATAGCCAAGAAAATTCCAGAAGGCGGCAACGCTCGGGTCTAGGTCTATCGCCCTCCGGTAGGCGGCCTCCGCCTCCTCAGCTCGTTCGGGCATCCACGAGAGAAGATTGCCGAGATCATTCCAGAAGCCAGCAGTCTTTGGCTGTAGGTCGATCGCTTTGCGGTATGTCGCCTCCGCATCCTCAGCTCGTTCGGGCATCTCGGCGAGAAGATCTCCAAGAGAATTCCAGAAGCCAGCAACCTCTGGGGCCAGGCCGATAGCGTTCCGGTAGGCCGCCTCCGCCTTTGCAGCTTGCCCAGGTGTCCTCGCAAGAAGATTGGCGAGGTTACACCAGAAGCCGGCAAACGTGGGATCCAACTCAGTCGCCCTGCGAAAGGCCGCCTCTGCCTCCCCATTTCGCTCGGGCATCTTCGCAAGAAGAACGCCAAGATCATTCCAGAGGCCGGCGACCTTCGGCTCCAACTCGACCGCCTTGCGGAAGGCCGCCTCCGCCTCCGCAGCTCGTTCGGGCGTCTTCTCAAGCTCTCGCGCGAGAAGAAGGCCCAGTTTTCCCTGGTGCACCGCATTTTCGGGCTCAGCCTCGACCGCCCTTCGAAGCTCTGCCTCTGTATCGACCTGGCTGCGCCCCCCAACCCCTGATCTCGCCTGCGCCGACCCGCCGCCAGCGAGTGTTGCGTCGACGGTCGGGCACTCAATCAAATCCAGAAGAGGCTTCCATACCACCTCGGTATCCGCGCACTTCTGTCGAAGATACTCTTCGAACCGGTTACGTCCCGCTCCCGAGGCAAGGACGTAGGTGAAAGCAGTCTCGATTTCCTCCGGGTGCCCGCGCCATGTGCTTTGATAGCGCTCGATCCGCTCCCATGCCATCCGTTCTAGTTCGCCGGAATCGAAGAATACCCGCAGGAATTCGACGAACCAGCGCAGCTTCGCCCGTACTCGCCGGCTTGCACGCATGAGATACCAAATGTTGAAGAAGCGCTCAGAAACCTGGTACAGGGCCTTCTTGCTATCGCCAGGATCGGCTTTCTCCAAAATTCCCTGGCGCACAAGGCGGGTCAAATAGCTTGAAACGGCGCTCGTGTCGAGGCCCGTATCCTCCGCCACTTCCATCGCAGTAACCGGGTCCCATCGCAGCGCGACCGCATCCAGCACCTGCTGCGCCTGAGCCGGCAACTCGTCCACGCGGCCCTTATAGGTCGGCGTGACCTGGTCGAGCAGTTGCTCCAGGTACTCGCGGGCGCCGCCCGCCAAGCCATCCAGCACCAGGTGGAACAGAAGCACCGTCGTGCGCGGATTGCCTCCGGTCAATTGCACCAGGGTACGCAGGCGCGCTGCGTCGGCGTCGAGCCATTCCGCGACCCGCCGTTTCGCGGTGCCCTTCTCGCTCTCTTTCTCTTCCACGGATTCACTCAGGTGGAGCAGCAGATCCCGTACTTCGGTAAACGTCAAGGGCGAAAGCTGGTGAATCTGGAAGAACTCGAAAAAGGCGCGTTCCGGTCCGTAGATTCCATCGCTCGCCTGGGTAGTGGCTCCGAAGAAAGTCAAATCAGGCCGCGAGGACAGCAGTTCGCGAAGCCGCCACTGCTGCCTGCCTTCGATTGTTTCAAAAAGCCGGTCTGCGTTATCCACCAGCAGCAGAAAGCCCTTCTGGATCTGCTGGCCGATCTCGGCCAGGAACCGCGGCACCTGTTCTTCGATTTCCTCCGGAGTGCGTTTGCCAACCGTGTCGGCATACTTCTCGACGTGTGCCAACATTTGTCCGTCCTTAATGCGCTCCATAGCGTCGGCCAGCGCGTCCACGCTGTTGAGCAGAAAATGGTGTAGGCGGTTGACGTTATATTGCTCTTCCGGGAAGGCCAGCACAAGATAGCGGCTGTTCAAATCGGCGTCTTCCTCCACGCCGTAACGCACGCGCTGCAGCAGAGTGGTTTTGCCCATACCGCGCGTGCCGATAATCAGAACGTGCGAAGGGCGCTCCTCGCGGAGGAGTTCTATCAGGCGCAAGTAGGCGGCCTGCCGCGCATGGAACTGCGCAAGCGCCTCGGTCTTGCTCAGGGACTGCGGATTGTATACCGGGACGCCGCCGAAGGGGAACCGTCTCTGCTCCATCACGCCTGCACCTCCCGCCAATAACGGCGCAAGAACGCAGATCGGAAGTGTACAGCGCCCTCGTGGCGCACCAGATACCCGTCGCTAGTGAGCAGATCGAGTACTTGGCGTAGCATTTCGGCCCGTTCCTGGTCGTCGTTCAATTCGCGGCTCAAACGGAGGTCGATGCTTTCGACGGTAACACCGCCGGCATGGTGGCAGGCGAGACCGAGGACGATCTCACAATACCGAGGGATGCGACCATCCAGGATTTTGGCAAGGCGCTCATCCCAATGATCGAAGTGCGTGCGGCCGTGCGCAATCAGTCTTTGCAGCGCGACTTCAACGAGAGTAGGCGAAGGAGCGCCTTGTCCTTCCTTGACGGCGGCGCGAAGCTCCTCGAAAACGAGATTGAGGTGATACGGGATCTGCCATTCAACCGCCTCCAGAATGGCATCAATCGTTTCCGCGTTCAGTGGCCACTCATAGAATTGGCCACGGCTCATCAGATAAGCGCGGGCCATTTCGGGGCTGAATTCTCCCAGCTCGACCTGTTGCAGGTCGTGAATGGTCCCCGAAAGTTTCAGCCTTCTGGCGACCGAATCGAGGCCGATCGACCCAGCGAAGAACCAGCGCGGCGGATACTGCTCTCGGAGTCGCTTGAGCCAAAGCAGAAAACGCTCGGCCCTGTTTCCCGACGGATCTTGAAGAACGATGCTGGCGATCAACAGTGGCAACTCGTCAACCAGCAGCAGCGTCTCCGGATCGCCCGACTTGAGCAGCGTTTCCAACTCGTCCGCAGGGCCGCGCCAGTCGAAGTTCTTCGCCTTCAGCTCAATCAACCCGGTCTTAAGAACCACCTCCAGATCTTTGGGGAGTCTGTCTCTAAAAGCAGAAGCCCAGCCACCCGAGGCCCAGTTAGCACCCCGGAACCCGCGGACCAGCCGCTTGATAAAGTCCAACTCGTCCTCCGCATCCGGTACCGACAGGTATAGCGTCTTGTAGCCCCTCGCTTCGCCGTCCTGCTGCATCCGATTCAGGAGCGAGCTCTTACCCACACGCCGCGGTGCAAGAAAAAGCAAGTTGCTTGTTTTCAGGAGGTCCCAGGCGTGGGACATAATCTCCTGTCGATCAAAGAATGCAGAGCCGTCTGCCAGACGCCCCATGCTTCCGGGAATGCCAAGTTGATCCATACAACAATACATTATCACAAATTATTTGTTGTGCAACAAATTTGTTGTACAAACTAAAATTAAGCTTGACTAACACCGACGCCCATCCGCCGGTTGCTGGGGAAAACCTACTGCCGCCGCGAGCCATTCACAAGATTCTTCAACCTTTTTCCGCTGATTCCAAACCACTTCCCGCTCTCACCCGCCAGTTCCCCCCAGTCGCCATGCTACCCCTGAATTGAAAGGTAGCCACACATGGCCTCTGACAAACAAATCGCCGCCAACCGCCTCAACGCACAGAAATCCACCGGCCCCCGCTCCGCCGCCGGCAAGTCCCAATCCGCTCAAAACTCCCGCAAGCACGGCTTCTGCACTTCCAACTGCGCCGTCGCCCATCTGGAAGACCTCGACGAAATTGTCAACCTCCGCCAGGACCTCATCGACCTCTACCACCCCGCCAACTCCCAGGAACTCTGGGCCGTCGAACGCATCGCCCTCCACCAGATGTCCCTCATCCGCGCCTCCCGCCTCGAAGCCGGCCTCTTCACGAATTGCCTCGACCAGGCTCTCGGATCCGACGGCCAACCCATCCACCCCATGAACGAGGAAATGGCCGGCCTGGGCAAGGGTAAAATCACCTTCGGCCAGGAACACAATTTCGCCATCGCCGCAAGCCTTCACCGCATGACCCAGAGGCCTCACACCTGGGCCCTCTTCCTGCGCTACCAGGCCCAAGCCGAGCGCAACTACCGTCGCGCCATCCAGGAATTCGAACGCCTCCGCGCCCTGCGCTCCGAATTTGAAGAAGAATTAGAAGAAATACCAAACGAACCCAATTCGCCGCCTCAACCCGAAGCAACTGAACCAGATCCAAGTCCCGAAACGAGCCCAATTCCCGATGTGGGGCAGGCGCCCTCGCCTGCGCGCGACCCCCTGGTCGCGCTGCCCTCCGACGCCACAATCCCCTGCACCGAAACGAACCCAATTCCTCTCATCACCAGTAATTCCCACCTCCAAACCCCCCGAGCCGGAACTCCGCCCCCCGCCTGATGTACAATAGCTCCGATTCAGGGAAACTCTCATGCCTTCAAGAAAACTGTCACCGATCTCCATCTTCATCGCCGCACTCGCGCTTTCGGGGTTGGCCGCCGGCGCCTTCGCGCAGTCGTCGTATGACACTGCGCTGAAAAGCTTGCGCTTCCGCAGCATCGGCCCCGCCGTCATGGGCGGGCGCCTCGACGACATCGCCGTAGTCGAGTCCGATCCCCGCATCATTTACATCGGGGCGGCCGGCGGCGGCCTTTTCAAGACCGTCAACGGCGGCACCACCTGGCAGGCGCTCTTCGAAGATCAGCCCAATCCTTCCATCGGCGACATCGCCATCGCTCCGTCCAACCCCGCCATTGTCTATGTGGGCACCGGCGAGGCCAACAACCGCCAGAGTTCTTCCTGGGGAGATGGCGTCTACAAATCTTCCGACGCCGGCATGACGTGGACGCATCTCGGTCTCAAGGAGACGCACCACATCGGCCGCATCGTGGTCCATCCCACCGATCCCGACACGGTCTACGTCGCCGCGCTGGGTGACCTGTGGGGGCCCAATAAGGAGCGCGGCGTTTTCATGAGCAAAGACGGCGGCGCCACCTGGAAACAGACGCTCACCATCGACGAAGACACGGGCGTCTCCGACATCGCCATCGATCCGCAGAGCCCCAACATCCTGTTTGCCTGCGCCTATGAGCGCCGGCGCACGGTGTTCGGCTACAACGGCGGCGGTCCCGGCAGCGGCCTGTACCGGTCCACCGACGGCGGTTTCCACTGGACCAAGCTGGGCGCCGCCGGCCAGGCGGGCCGCGGCCTGCCTTTGGGCGATTGGGGCCGCAGCGCCGTGGAGGTCTATCGCAAAAATTCCAACATCGTGTACGCGTTGGTCGAGCACGCCACGCTCGGAGGCGTGTATCGCTCCGAAGACCGCGGCGCCACCTGGGCCCGCATGAGCGACACCAACCCGCGGCCGTCTTACTTCAGCCAGCTCCGCATCGATCCCAACAACGATCAAAAGATCTGGCTCGGCGGCGTGAACATCTATATGTCCGAGGATGGCGGCCGCACCTTTTCGCAGGCCCGCTTCCGCAACGTCCACAGTGACGTGCACGCCATCTGGATCGATCCCGCCAATTCCGACCACCTGCTCAGCGGCAACGATGGCGGCATCTGGTCCACCTGGGACAGCGGGCGCAATTGGGAACACTTCAACAACATCGCGCTCGGCCAGTTCTATGAGGTGGCCTTCGATTACCAGAAGCCCTACCACGTCTGCGGCGGCTTGCAGGATAACTACTCCTGGTGCGGGCCGAGTTCTTCCCTGCAGGCCAACGGCATCTACAATTCGGATTGGATCACAGTGGAGGGCGGCGACGGTTTCTACAACCGCATCGATCCCACCGACCCGAACCTGATCTACGCCGAATCGCAGGACGGCAACCTCTCGCGGCGCGATCTGAAAACCAGCGAATCCAAAAACATCCGGCCGCAGGAAGACAACGACCAGTCGCCCCGCTACCGCTTTCAATGGAATTCGCCGCTGATGATTTCGGCGCACGATCCCAAGACGATTTATTACGGCGGCAACTACCTGTTCAAATCCACCGACCGCGGCGACAACTGGACCCGCCTGGGCCAGGACCTCACCGCCGGAGCCGACCGCGACAAGTTGACCATTCTCGGCAAAGTGATGGACCGCGCGGGCGCCGCGCTTTCGCGCGATGACGGCGTCGCCCAATGGCCCTGTATCACCGTGATTGCCGAATCGCCCGTGAAGGCCGGCGTGCTGTGGGCCGGCACCGATGACGGCAACGTGCAACTGTCGCGCGACGATGGCAAGACCTGGACCAACGTGGTCTCCCATATCATGGGCCTGCCCAAAATGAGCTACGTGAGCCGCATCGAGCCCTCGCGCACCGATGCCGGTACTGCGTATGTCACCTTTGACGACCACCGCGCCGGCGATTTCGCCATCTACATTTACGTAACCAAGAATTTCGGCGACTCGTTTACCAAGATCACCAGCGGTATTCCACCGGAAGCCGGCACGGTGCATGTCATCCGCGAAGATCCGGTCAATCCCAACCTGTTGTTCGCCGGCACGGAATTCGGGGTTTTTGCGTCGTTCGACAAGGGCGCCAACTGGCATCGCATGAAGAACGGCCTGCCAACCGTGCCGGTCTTCGACATTCAGATTCATCCGCGCGATCACGATTTGATTCTGGCCACGCACGGCCGCTCCATCTGGATTATGGACAATATCTCGACGCTCGAGCAGTTGAACGACCAGGTGCTCTCGACCGACCTGAAGTTTTTCGACGGCCGCCCCGGCATTGAGTGGAAAATGGCCAACTATCGCGGGTTCGAAGGCGCCAACATGTTCTTCACGCCCAACGCGCAGAATGGCTTGATGCTGGATTTCTTTGCCAAGTCGGCCGGACCGGTGCGCATTGCCGTGACCGACCAGGCCGGCAAACAGGTTCGCCAGATGAATATGAATGTCACGCCGGCGCAGGCCGGCTCGATCGTCCGCACCACCTGGGACATGCGGTTTGATCCTCCCGTGGCTCCCGCCGGAGGCCGTGGAACCGCGGCCCCCGGTGGTGGCGTTGGTGGAGGCGGCGGAGGCGGCGGACGCGGCGCCGGTGGTGGCGGCGGCGGTCGCGGAGGCGGTGGTGGTGGACGCGGCGGACGCGGCGGCGGTGGTGGCGCAGCGGCGGCTGGTGGTGCAGCCGCGGCCGGCTCTGATGCTGCCCAACTCCAGCAGGCGGCCGGCGCTGCTGGCGCGCCCGGCGGAGCGGCCAGCGACCTCAGCGCCGAGCTGAACGCCGAGTTCGGCGGCGTACCAGGCGTCCCTGGTGGTGGACGCGGCCCCGGCGGCGGCCGTGGAGGCGGCGGCTCCCTGGTGGATCCCGGCGAGTATACCGTCACGCTGACCGCCAACGGCAAGTCCGATTCGCACAAGGTGACCGTGGAAGACGATCCGCGCGTCACCATGTCAACCGAAGACCGCCTCAAGAAACGTACGGCCATCGATACCCTGGTAAGCCTCACGCGCGATGCGGAAACGTCCCGCCGTAAGGCCGTTGCCATGACCACGGCTTTGACCAACCTGCAGGCCAGTTGGAACGCGGCCAATGCGGCGCCGGTGCCCGACGCCGTCAAGAAGGCCGTGGAAGATCTGGCGGCCAAAGTGAAAGTCGCGGACGCCTATTTTGAAGCCGCCGGCGGCGGAGGCCGTGGCGGCGGAGGCGGCGGAGGTGGTGGCGGCGCTGGCGCGCGCGGCGAGTTCACGCCGCCGCCCGTCACTCAGAAAATCGCGCGCCTGATGGGGTCGATCGACGGGTTCTCCGGCCCGCCCACCGCGCGCCAACTGGCCGACATGGAGGATGCCGCGGCCGAGTTGAAGAAGGGCGCGGCGGCCGTCGACGCGGTCTGGGACGAAGTCCCCAAGCTGAACAAAGTGATGTCGGATGCCGGCGTCGCTTACTTCCGGGTGGATCTGAACGCTGTCCCAGCCGCCCCTGCCGGCGGCCGCGGCGGCGGGAATTAGGGCGCGGGCCAGGAGTCAGGATCCTGACTCCTGGCCTCCCGACTTCCAAATCCCGCAGGGATTTCAAGGGCGCAGCCCTTGGTTAGTATTCCCATTGCATCCAAGCGACAGTATTGGCGATGAGCGAAAGCGCTCGCCAACAGAGAAATCCAAAAATAGCGGTTTAATCCCAATACTGTTCACTTAAGTCGGCGTCGGCCGATATCCCGTTCGCCTTATCCCGCAATGGCATGCTGGTTTACTCCAGCAACCGAGCCGGGGCGGTATTCGACGCCGCGCCTCTCGCCCCATGGCGGGCGTCTGGCGATAGCGGTGGCGCAGGGGGCGGCGGCGGCGATATAGGTGCCGCCATGCCTGATTTCCACCGCTGGTCGATTGTCACTTCGGTTGCGAGAGGTTCCTATCGGCGGCCATCGACAGGCAGAGCGGATTGCGTCGTACTCGGCGCGGCAGTACACTCAATCAGATTCCAACATCGGGCTTCTGGAGGCGTTCAGCGGTGGTCGGGCGCATCATTTCGCATTATGAGGTAATCGAGAAGCTCGGAGAGGGCGGGATGGGTGTGGTCTACAAAGCCCGCGACACTCGCCTCAATCGTTTCGTAGCTATCAAAGTGCTGCCGCCGGAGAGGATCGCCGACCCGGAGCGCAAGCGGCGATTCGTTCAGGAGGCCAGGTCGGCCTCGGCGCTCAACCATCCGCACATCATTACGATCCACGACATCGGCTCGGAGAACGGAGCCGACTTCATCGCTATGGAGTATCTCGAGGGTAAGACGCTCGGCCAGATGATCCCGCCCAAAGGACTGGCTCCGCGAGAAGCCCTGAACTACGCTGTGCAGATTGCCGATGCACTGGCGGCGGCGCACGCCAAGGGCATCGTCCACCGCGACGTCAAGCCGGGCAATGTGATGGTGACACAAAGCGGCGTGGCGAAGGTGCTGGATTTCGGCCTGGCTAAGCTGACGGAATGGAGTGCCGGCGAACAGATCTCCACGCGCACGATGTTGGAGGGGACCGCAGACGGCGTGGTAGTGGGGACGGTCGCCTACATGTCCCCCGAGCAGGCCGAGGACAGACCTGTCGACGCGCGGTCGGACATCTTCTCCTTCGGCGTGATGCTCTACCAGATGCTCACGGGACGGCAGCCGTTCCACGGCGAGAGCCCACTATTGACCATTGCGGCCATCCTGCGCGACGAGCCTGTGGCGCCGGCGAGCATCAATGCCGAGGTGTCCCCCGAGGTGGAGCGGGTGGTCGCGCGCTGTCTCGAGAAGGACCCGGCGCGGCGTTTTCAGAATGCAGCCGACCTGAAGATCGTGCTGGAATGGCTGACTCGGGACGCTGGAGCCGTGAAGCGGGGAACGGCCGAACCGGCAACCCGCACCCGCAGGTGGAAGCGCGCCGTGGGAGTCTCGCTCGCAACCGTGTCGGCTGCAGGGGTGATTGCCGCGGCCGTCTATTGGCGGCGGCAGCCGGCGGTCGCGCCACCGTCGAATGTTGTGAGGGTCACCACCAATCTCGGCCTGACCTGCACCCCGGCGTTGTCTCCCGACAGCAGGCTGCTGGCCTACGCTTCGGACCGGGGCGGGGATGGGAATCTCCACATCTGGGTGCAGCAACTTCCTAACGGCCAGCCAATGCAAAAGACGCGCGACGCGGCCGACGAATCGTCGCCGCGTTTCTCACCCGACGGCAGCAGTATTGTGTTCGAGCGGACAGGCGCCGGAATATTTGCCATCCCGACGCTTGGCGATCAGGAGAGGCTGATCGCACCAGGCGGCCTCGGCCCGCAGTTCTCACCGGACGGAACGCAGATCGCCTACTGGGTGGGCGATCCGGACAGCTCTATAACTTCCGGGGCGGTTTTTGTCACGCCGTTCGCCCAGTACGCACCCAAGCGGCTCGCCACCGAGTTCGCCGGCGCGCGGTTTCCGCTCTGGGCGCCGGATGGGAGGCACGTGCTCTTTCAGGGCGTCCATTCTCCACAGGCCACGCCGGAATGGTGGGTCGCTCCGATCGATGGGGGACCCTCGATCAATACGGGCATTCTGGCCGCCCTGCGCAGCCACCAGGTGTCGCCGATACCGGGTCCCGGAGACTGGAAGGGAAATAACCTGGTGTTCTCTGCCGCAGACCCGCGGTCCAGGCACATCTGGCGCGCGGCGCTCAAGATGCCGGGGTGGCGCCTCGCCGGCCTTGCCGAGCAATTGACCGGCGGAGCGGGCGTCGACGCCGAGCCCGTTCTGGCTTCCGGCGGGCGAGTCGCTTTTGCGAGTTTGAACTACCACAACAGCCTCTGGCGGCTGCCATTGCGCGACGGAGAACCCAGGCAGGCGAATGTCGAGCGGCTCTCGGAAACAGGTGCTGTGCAATCACGTCCCTCCATCTCCGCCAATGGGCGCATCCTGGCATTTCTCTCCGGCGACCGCCAGGTCTGGATCCGCGACATGGAGAGCGGCACGGAGAGCGACCTCACCTTCGGGTCGGGCGACAAATCCGCGCCGGCAGTTGCAGCCGACGGGTCCATGGTGGCCTACTCGGTGGTCGAAGACCGCAAGCCGATGATTTACGTCGTCCCGGCGACGAGTTCGGATTCCGGGGTGGCCAGGAAAGCTTGCGAGGATTGCGGAGAGCCATCGGACTGGACCCACACGGGCGGGAAGATTTTGTGCTCCGGCGGCCAGCCTCAGATCGTTTCCCTGCTCGATCCGGCTTCGGGAGCCAACGTCCCCATCCTCCGCCATCCGGTCTACGACCTCGATCAGCCACACATCTCGCCCGATGACCGCTGGATCGCGTTCGTGGCCAGCAACGACCCGAAACCGACCCGTATCTACATTTCGCCTTTTCGTAACGGCGCGGCGGCGGGCCCGGGCGAGTGGATCCCCGTTACGGACGGCACGGCGTGGGACGACAAACCCCGCTGGCTTGACGATAGCTCACTGATCTATTATTCCAACCGGGATGGTTTCGGCTGCCTGTGGAAGCAAAAGCTGCGGCCGGACACGAAACAGCCCGCCGGGGAGCCATCCGCGGTGCACCATTTTCACAGGCTGGGGCAATCGCCTCGAAGTCTCTTTCGTAAGGGTTTCCAGATCGCCGTTACGCGCGACATCTTGATTCTCAACCTCGTGGATATGACCGGCGACATCTGGATGATCGACCTTCCACGGGGCCGGTAGGCGCAGGCCTTTGTTGGCCGATTCGGCTAGCCCGCCTTTCTCACGAGGCGCGGCCTTATCGCGCGCCGCAGCAGAAAGCTGGTGAGAAAGGCGGGCTAGCCCTCCCAACCGTCCTGTGCCAGTCAAGCCTGGCTGATTCCGGCCAATTCTCATTGAAAAGCGGACATAGACATCCTATACTTGGGTGATCTTCAAGGTACATCATGGACGAAACGAAGAGGATAGGGTTCAGAATTACTTTTCCGGATCCGGGGCTAACGCCGGAACAAAAGCGGGAACTAGAGGAAGCGCTGAAGTCCACCGTTGCGGCCGTGCTGATGGAACGGATCCGGGGCCAAGTAAACGCGACGACAAAAGTCAACGACGTTACGGACGGAGCGGCCGGATGATCGGTCCGCCGGCGCACTAGCTTGATCGGCGCCGGTCAACGGAGTGCCGCCAAAGGGGGTGAGCGGCGTGGTGTGCCTGATCGGCGCGCCTACAGTCACCGAGTTTGAAGGCACGGTAACGAGCCGGAGTCAGGCCGAGCGGCTTAATGCCGACCATCCGCCCCTGGGGATCTTGAGCCTCGCTGCCGTGCTGGAAGAGAAAGGGATTGCTCACCAGCTCTTCGATCTCAACCGGCTATTCTGCGAGTGGGTCTGCGGTGAGAGCGCCGGGTGCGAGGGTGGCTTCTTTCCCCTGGCGGTACGCGCACTTCGGAGCGTGCGTGCCAATGTCTACGGGTTCGGCACCATCTCCAGCAGTTATCCGCTGACGGTCCGGCTGGCGCGCGAGGTCAAGCGCGCCCACCCGGATGCCGCGATCGTGTTCGGCGGCCCGCAGGCATCGGCTGTGGATGTCGAGACCCTGGAGGCGTTTCCGTTTGTCGACGCCGTCGTGCGGGGCGAGGCCGAGGAGATCCTGCCTGAGTTGCTGGCCGCGCTCGGGCGCGCGGACGGCTTGGCCGGTGTCGCGGGCATTACGTTCCGCCGTAATGGGAGTGTGGCGCGTACGCCCGACGCGCCGGCCCCGCCCGATCTCGATCGGCTGCCGACGCCTGCCTATCACCTGTGGCCGGGCATGGAAAAGCGGCGGGCCATTCCCCTCGAGGTCGGCCGCGGCTGCCCCTTCGCCTGCACGTTCTGCTCCACCAGCCAGTTCTTCCGCCGGCGCTTCCGGCTCAAGGCTCCGGCACGCGTAATCGAGCAGATGAAGGCCCTCCGGCAGACTTATGGGACGGCAACGTTCCACCTGGTCCACGATACCTTCACCGCGGTCCGCGCACAGGTGGTCGAGTTCTGCCAGGCTCTCGTGGATTGTGGCTGCAAATTCGAGTGGACGTGCAGCGCGCGCACGGATTGCGTCGATGAAGAGCTGCTTGCCCTCATGGCGAAAGCCGGCTGCAGGGGATTTTTTTTCGGTATCGAAACCGGATCGGCCCGCATGCAGCGCGCCATCGGCAAGTGCCTGGATCTCGATCATGCGTTCGCCGCGATCCGTTGCGCGACCAATCATCGCATGCGCGCCACCATTTCGCTGATAACGGGATTCCCCGACGAGACGCCGGACGACCTGCGCGGCTCGGTTAGTTTCATCATGAATGCGCTGCGTTGTGACCGCGTTCAGCCGCAGTTCCACCTCCTCGCGCCGCTGGCTGGGACAGCGCTGGACCGCGAGTTTCGCGGACGCCTGAAATGGGATGGCCTGTTTTCCGACATGGCCTTCCAAGGCTGGCGGCAGGATGCGGCCGACCGCGCCCTGATCCTGCAACACCCAAGGATCTTCCCGAACTTCTACGCCGTTCCCACCGCCCACCTCGACCGGAGCTACCTCATGGAATTGCGCGACTTCGTGATGTACGGGATCGAGCAGTTTCGATGGCTGGTGGTTGCGCTCGACCGGTACAGCGACATCCTGGTGGTGTTCGATCGCTGGCGGGCTTGGCGCGCCGGGCATCGGCCGCCGGCGCGGGTGGACGGCGAATACCACGCGAGCGACGCGTTCCGCGGCGATTTCCTGGAATTTGTCGCTTCAGAATACCGGGCCGAGGACGATGTGGAGTTGCTGGCGGTGACCACGCTCCTGGAATACGAAACTCAGCTCGAGCGGATGCATCCGCGCGGGACCGCTCTGCCGCCAGCCTGCCCGCCAGCGCCCGACGACGCGTCTCCGGCGGCGGACCTGGAAGCAGTGCCGCGCGTCGCTCCCGGTGTGGTCCTCCTGCACCTCAGCGCGGACTATAAGCGCGTGATCGACTGTCTCAGGAGCAACCGATCCCTTAGGGATGTGCCACGGCGCCCGGTTGTCGTCGCGGATCGGCAGTTGCCTGGTGGGGGTGTCGAGATGCTCCAGCTCAGCGCGCTTTCGGCGGCGTTGATCCAATTGTGCGACGGCGTGCGAACGGTTCGGGAAATTGCCGCCCTCTTTCCGCGTCTCGGCGAGGGCCTGGACCGGTTCCCCAGGCAACCAGCCTGCCGCTTTGCCTTGAATGAGCTGGTACGGCAACGGATGCTGGTGTTTTCGCCGGCGGCTGCTTGACCGCTTTGGAGAATCGGCAGTTCGCCGTTGGCCTTGTGATCGGCAGGCTTTGCACGCACTCGCCAGCCGACTGCCGACGGCCTGCGGCGCACGGCGTGCCTCGCCCCATCGCTACATAGGTTTTCCTCCAAAACTCCTGCAAAGACGGTATGGGCCTTAGACGGCTTCTCCCAGTACGATTTAAGGGTAAACCCGAGAATCGGTGTGAGGTTTGCAAACGTATCCCAGCGTACATTTTTTCACTGCTGCTTTTCACCTATGCTGCCATCAAACGATGATCTCTCACACGAACAGCTTGAGAGGCTAAGACAGTTCGACACCTGCACGCTCTCCAACGCCGTCGAGAGATTGGACATTCGCCCACGAAATGAAGGCTTTATCACCGGAGCGGTTAGGTGTAGATTCCCGAAACTGGCGCCAATGATCGGATACGCGGTCACGGCCAGGATGCGGTCAGCCATGATGCCGATCAAGGGGCGTTGTTACTACGAACACCCAGGCTTGTGGAGATATGTGGCCAGTCTTGCCGGCCCGCGAATCCTGGTGATCCAGGACACTGACGACGCGCCGGGAGTTGGAGCGCTGATCGGAGAGGCTTACGCACGTATCTCGCGCGCCTTGGGCTGCGTGGCATGTGTGACCAACGGTGCCGTGCGGGATTTGCCGGGAATCGAAGCGCTCGGTTTCCAGGTGTTCGCCGGCAGCGTCTCGGTTTCCCACGCCTACGCGCACGTCGTGGATTTCGGCGAGCCCGTGGAAATTGGAGGTTTGCGGATCGCTCCCGGGGACCTTCTCCATGGCGATCTGCATGGCGTGCATGCGATTCCGACCGGCGCCGCCGGCAAACTGGCCGTTATCGCTGAGCAGGTCTTGCGGGACGACCACGAACTCTTCGAATTGATCGAAAGAAAAGACTTCTCCGCGGACATGCTGCCTGCCAAGACTGAAGAAGAGGCCGATAGGCGTGTATGAGAATCAAGATCAACGCCGGATGTGTACGTCGCCCGCGGTTTGCCTTGCCCGCGCTCCTAACGCTGCTGGTGTGCCTCGGCGCCTGCTCCAGATCCCCAACCCTGAGCGCCGGCAGCGGAGAGGAGGCGGAATCGGTTACGACTGTCGGAGTCACAGCAGTCACGCGAAAGCCGATGATGAGACAGCTCACCGTATCTTCGGAGCTCGTACCGTTCCAGGAGATCGATGTCTATGCGAAGGAGTCCGGCTATGTGAAGGACCTGCTGGTGGACTACGGCTCGCGGGTGGAGAAGGGTCAGTTGATGGCCGTGCTCGAAATCCCTGAATTGGAAATGCAGATACAACAGGACAATGCGGCTATTGCGAGTGCCGCTGAGCGGGTTACCCACGCACAGCACGAGTTGGATCGCCTGGAGGCGCAACACCAGGTGGTTCATCTGCAATCTGACCGTCTGAGCGGCGTGGAAAAGACACGCCCCGGCTTGGTGGCGCAACAGGAAATTGATGATGCTAAAGGCAAGGACCTGGCGTTGGAGGCCCAGGTGGAGGCCGGAAAATCGGCCCGCCAAACGGCAGAGAGCCAGTTGGACGAGGCTAAGGCGAAACAGCAACGCGACCAGGTGATGTTCGACTACGCCAGAATTACCGCTCCCTTCGCCGGCATAGTGACCCAACGGTTCGCCAACCAGGGAGCTCTGATGCAGGCCGGCACCAGCTCCAGCACGCAAGCCATGCCCTTGGTTCGGCTCTCCCAGGACGACTTGTTCCGCCTCGTCATTCCCGTGCCGGAGTCCTATGTAAAGTACATTCGCATCGGCGATCCTGTCCAGGTGCGCGTCTCCTCTTTGGACAAGGTCGTCCCGGGCAAAGTCGCGCGCTTCTCCGTGGACGTCAACGCCGATACCCGCACCATGCATACCGAAGTGGATGTGCCCAACCCGTCGCACGTCCTGATGCCGGGTCTGTACGCCGAAGCGACCCTGACGCTGGAGCACAAGGACTCTGCCCTCGTGGTGCCACTTCAATCGGTAAACCAGTCCGGCGAACAAGCCACTATCTTACTGGTCGATCCCGATAACACCCTGCAGGAACGGAAGATTACACTCGGCCTGCAGACCGCGACCGACGCGGAAGTCTTGAGCGGCCTCAATCAAGGCGACCGCGTGGTGGTCAGCGACCGCTCCGGTCTGAAAGCCGGCTTGCACGTGAAGCCGCAGGTTGTCGAAGTGCTCCAGTATCAGTCCGGCACGACGCGATAAGGAAACGCCCGAGCAGAGCACCATGTCACGATTCTCTATTCGGAATCCGCACTTCATCATCGTGCTCTGCCTGGCCCTCATGGTCATCGGGGCTACCAGTCTGGCGAACATGCCCGTCGATCTTTTCCCTACCATCAATCTGCCGGAAGTTGTGGTGGCGACGTTTTACTCGGGTATGCCGCCGCAGGATATCGAAACCGACATCACCAATCCCCTGGAACGGTTCTTCACGCTTGCCTCCGGCATCGATCACATGGAATCGCGTTCACTGCTTGGCGTGAGCATGATCAAGGTGTACTTCCAGCCGGGAACGGACGCGGACGCCGATGTCACTGAGCTCTCGAATCTTGCCCTAGCCGATCTGAAACGCCTTCCGCCCGGCACATTGCCACCCGTGGTCTTGAAGTTCGATGCCTCCAGTCTTCCGGTGTGTTTGGTGACCTTGAAGGGCCAGGGGCTTTCCCAAACCCAGCTCCACGACATCGGGCAGTTTACCATCCGCAATCAGATCGCTGTTGTAAAAGGAGCTGAGATCCCGCCTCCGTTCGGGGGGAAGTACCGCCAGGCCATGGTCTACGTCGACCCGTACAAGCTCCTCTCGCGGCAACTGAGTCTCATGGATGTAGTCGACGCAGTGAACAAGAGCAACCTCATTCTTCCCGCCGATGACGTGAAAATGGGGCCGTTCGACTATTACGTCTACTCCAACAGCCTGGTCAAGAAGGTCGAAGATCTGAACCAGATCCCCATCAAGACCAAGAAGCAGAGTTGGGTCTCCGTCGGTGACATCGGCGAAGCCCGGGATGCCAACCAGATCCAGTACAACATCGTTCGCGTAGACGGCCAGCGCTCCGTGTACCTGCCAATTATGAAGCAGGGCGGCGACACGAATACGATCCAGGTGGTCAACGGCATTCGCGACATGATTGGAAGACTCTTCGATATTCCAAAAGAACTGGAAGCTACGGTCGTATTCGATCAGTCTGTCTTTGTAAAAGAAGCGATCAAGACGCTTCTGGAAGAAGGCTTGATCGGGTTGGCGCTCACTAGCTTGATGATCTTGCTTTTCCTGGGAAGTCTGCGTGCCACGGTGGCTGTTTTTCTGGCTCTGCGCAGGAATTCGATGGACCTCAAGCAGGGATGGCTTTCATGAGTTGGCTAATTTCGGTACACTCGCGGTTTGCGGGACAACGAACTGACAAAGCTGCTGGGATGGCCGGGCTATC
>Ga0116111_1000801_pt1 | contig 24394 bp, 15 predicted proteins | sample June2015DPH_8_10_FD_89720 | JGI IMG/M metagenome (GOLD analysis project Ga0116111, IMG submission 89720) | Peatland microbial communities from SPRUCE experiment site at the Marcell Experimental Forest, Minnesota, USA - June2015DPH_8_100 | ecosystem: Environmental > Terrestrial > Soil > Wetlands... | reverse complement strand
TTGTTGCACGGCGGCGTCGGACGGAACGGCAATGACGGCGGCGTCGAGGCCGCGGCCGCGCGTGGCGCGGTGGATGAGGGTTGAGAGTTGAGAGTTGAGAGCAGGGCGTTTGTTGTAGCGCAGCCGTCCCGGCTGCAAAGGCTGGTTGGCTGATGCAGGCGTGACACCTGCGCTACTTTTCATGGCGTTGACTGTCCATTTCGCGCCGAATTTTCTGGCGAGGCGCAGGCGCGGTGCGAGCAGGTCGGTGGCGATGACCTGCGCGCCGGCGAGCTGGAGCAGCCGGGTGAACATGAGGCCAATCGGCCCCTGCCCGGCCACCAGCACGACGTCGCCGCGCAGCAGTGACAACCGGCGGACGGCTTTGAGGACGGTGTTGACGGGTTCGAGCAGGGCGCCTTCGGCAAAGGAATTTTTGGCTGGAATTTTCACGACGCCGGGCAGGACGAACGGCAGAACGCGGACGTATTCGGCGTAGCCGCCGCCCGCCGGCTCAAAACCGGCGGTGATGCCGGTGCGTTTGTAAGTCTCGCACTGGGCGAAGGCGTGATGCCGGCAGAAATGGCAATCGAGGCACGGGACATGGTGGTGCAGGGCGACGCGGTCGCCGATCTTCCACCCCAGTTTCGAGACGCCAGACCCCAACTTCGAAATCACGCCGGCGGTTTCGTGGCCGAAGATGCGTGGCGGCGGCACGGTGCCGTATTGGATTTTTTTGATGTCGGTGGGGCAGACGCCGCAGACGGCGACTTTGACGAGCAGTTCGTTGGGGCCGATGCGGGGGACGGGGACGGTTTCGAGGCGCAGGTCGTTCGGGCCGCGATAGACGACGGCGCGCATGGTTTTGGGGATGTCAGGCACGGAGGGAATTTTAACCACGAAACACACGAAAGACACGAAATTTCAAACATGGATTGAACGTGAGACGTGAAACGTGGAAGAAGATCTGGAAACCGCGTAAACGCGGAACTCTCAACCCTCAACCTTCAACCCTCAGCCATCCGTATCAGAGGGCGTTCCAGCCGTGGCTGATGATGATGGCGCGAACGATTTGCCGCCGACGTTCCAACGCCACCGTACCGCGCTGCTTTTTCAATTCGTCACGCGGGATGGCGTAGAGGCAATCGCATTTGCAAAACGTGGGCCAGTCCATGCCGTCCGCTTTGTCCAGAATCACTTCATTTTCATTCGAGGGGCGGTTTGCCCGTTGGGATGAGCAGTCCAGCACTTCGATAAAATCTTTCCGCGCGGCGCGCGCCGGGTGGGAAACGACAACCACCGGATGGGTCTGCCATCCCAAATCGGCTTCATAGACCTCCCAGGCGTTCACGGTTTGGCGCCTTTGCGCACGGTGGCCTTCAGTGCCCGGAAAGCGCCTCGCCCGACGGTGGCGGCCTGCCTGTCTTCGCGTCCGTAGATGGCTTCCACCTGCGCCGGTGTAAGCGGCGGCGGCGTGAGATAATCCGTCTCCTGGCGTTGCATCCGGCGGAGGGACTCCCGCACCGCCTCGCTTTGGTTGTTGAATCTCCCGGATTTCACGAGGCGGGAGACGAAATCCTGTTGTTCTTTGGCCAAGGCGTAACCCATGTAAGAAGATTGGACAACTATTGGAGAAAGTAAAGCGGAAAATATCATCTGATTTTGAGCCGCAAAAGGCGCAAAGGGCACAGCGCGGCAAAGCTGCAACCAAATCTTTTTGGACCGCAGCGGGAAGCGAAGCGCCACGCCGCTTTGGAAACCCTGTCCGCAGTCGAAAAGCGGTGTCGCCGCTGCGCTCTGCCACCGCATTCCAAAATCCTCGCGGGTTTCGACGATTCTGACGGATAGCAGTGCAATGAACACAAATGCATTCTCTTTTTTATCCGTGTCCATCCGTGTTCATCCGTGGTTTAAAAAGCCGGAAAACCACGGCTCGGGGGCGCAGGAAAATTCCACCGGCTGGCCGCGCCAGAGAAAGCGGACGGCGCAGGCGTGCAGCGCCTGGTGCGGCAAAATGAGCCGGGCAAGCTGCTCCGGCGTCAGGCGATTTTCGACCAGCGCCAGATACAAATCCTCGTCGCCACCGTAAAGTTTGTCGCCGACGATGGGATGGCCGAGATGGGCGAGGTGAATGCGGATTTGATGTTTGCGGCCGGTGCGGGGAATGACGTGCAAAAGCGAAAATGGAAGATGGAGGATGGAAGATGGAGCCACCTCACCCCGGCCCTCTCCCCCGCAAGCGGCGGAGAGGGAGAATTGTCCGCCGATGTGACGCAAAGCTTTGTCATTCCATATTTCTTCATTATTCGGGAAGTCGCTTTTCGAAAACCGGCGCTCGACCCAAAATTCGGTTTGGGCGGGCGCGCCGTCGGGACGGACGCAGTCTTTGACGGCGACGATGCTGCGCTCGTCTTTGCCGAGCGGCGCGTCAATCAGGCCGTGGCCGTCGCGGACGTGGCCGTGGACGATGGCGAGGTATTCTTTCTCGACGGCACGGGCTTCCCAGATTTTTCCCAGCTCGCCGGCGATTTCGGAATTTTTGGCGACGATGACGATGCCGCTGGTTTCGCGGTCGAGGCGATTGACGAGATGGGGCGAAGGTTGAAGGTTGAGGGTTGAGGGCACCATCTCTCCCCGGCCCTCTCCCCCGCAAGCGGCGGAGAGGGAGGAATTCAGATAAAGGCGGGCGCGGCTGATGAGGCTGGAAAATTCATCGCCTTTGGTCGGATGACAAACCAGTCCCGCCGGTTTGTTGATGACCAGCAGTCCGGCGTCTTCGTGGAGGATGGCGAACAGGTTTTCCAAAAACGGGGAGATTTTACCCACGAAACACACGTTTGTCGCGCCGAAATCGGATGCAGGCGGAAAACACACGAAATCTTGGCCGCGGATGGGCATCCATCCTCCGTCCCGCAATCCAGGACTACGGAGGACAGGCGAATTGACACGAATTTTCTTTTTTTATCCGTGTGAACCGGTGAAATCCGTGTCACAAAAGCCGATTTCCGGCCATAGTCTTCCTGCGCTTCGCCAATTATAAGCCCCGGCTCGTTTTTTGGAAGCATCCAACGGGTCGCTGCCCCTTTGGTTTGACCGGGACATGGAAATCGATTACAACATTGACACGCTCAACGCCAGCCCAACGCAGGACGCAAAAACGCCGCGCCCGTTGACAACGGTGGCGGAGGAAAAGGCGCATAATCCGTTTTCCGACAAGGTCCGCGGCAGCTATTTCGCCAATGAAAAATCCACAGCCAGGAAAACATTTTAAATTTCTCATTGTCGTTGCCGGCATTGTTTTAGGACAAGCGGTTCTATACGGGCCATCATTGATTGGACAGAAAATCCTGCTGCCATTGGATATTCTCGCTCAACCGGGAATTTATATCCCCCAAACTCCGGAAACGGCAAAGAGCGTGCCGCAGAACGGGGAATTGTGCGACTTGATCTATCAATTTGAACCCGCCCGGCAATTTGCAATTTCTGAAATCCATCAAGGCCGTTTTCCTTTATGGGCGCCATATCATTACGGAGGCGTTCCTTTTGTGTGGCCCAAATACTCCCTTTTTCTTCTTTTGGAATGTTGCACAAAATCGCCGGTCATACTCGCCTGGGGACAGCTCTTTGCCGCGCTGGTGGCAGGCATCGGAATGTATTTTTTTTGCCGGCAATCGTTGCGGGTCAGCTTTTGGCCGGCGACGGTTTGTGCCTGGGGTTATCCCTTGACGGCCTTTTTTGTTCTGTGGCAGGATTTTCCCACAGGCTTGGCGGTTTATTGGCTTCCGTGGATTTTCTTGGGTGTGGATAAAACCGCACGAGGCACAAGTCCGTTGGCCGCCATCGGCTTGAGCATCGTAACATTTTTGGCATTAACCAGCGGCCACCTTGATGTCGCCGGACAAGTGCTTTTGGGCTCTGGCATTTATGCCATTTGGTGTTTGTGGAACACATGCCCCGGCGAGTGGTTTTGCCGGAAATCAAGGACGGCAATTGCGATGCTGGTTCTTGGCTGGGGGCTGGGCTTTTTGTTGGCGGCGCCGCATATGTTGCCCCTGTTGGAATATGCCCAAACAGGTTCTCGTATGGCGCATCGCAATGAAGGCATGGAGGAACGACCGCCAGTGGGGCTGACCGCAATGCCGCAAGTGGTATTGCCCGACATTTACGGCACAAAAGAAAAGGGAAGCATCTTTATCCCACCGGAATTTGAGCCGGACCTTTTGGAGAGCGCATCGGCGGCATACACTGGTGTATTGGCCACCTTGCTGGTCGCACCTCTGGCCTGGTGCAGCCGGCGTCATCGCCCCATCAATGGATTCTGGGCTTTTCTCGCTTGCTTCGGATTAAGCTGGTGTCTGGATGTTCCTGGTTTTGTTGACCTGTTGCGTCTGCCCGGATTGAACATGATGTCTCACAACCGCCTGGTGTTCCTGACCTCCTTCGCCATTCTCGCCCTGGCCGCCATCGGACTCGAAAATCTTTTGCACGGGGCTGTCCAACGGCGATGGTGGTTCTGGCTGCCGGGTGCTTTGCTGGCCGGGCTTTGCGGCTGGTGCATTTACCGCAGCATTTCCTTGCCCGAGCCTGTCGCCACCCAGCTTGAACAATCCGTTTTGGCCGGAAAGCAATTCGCTACCGTCCGGAACATCGGCGGCGTGCGACAGGTTCAAGCCTGGTTTGTTTGGCATTACATTGTCACAGCGATGTTTTGCGGCCTGGGCTTTGCCGGCTGGTTATTATTGTGGTTCCAAAAAGCGCGGCGCTTTCTTTGGTTACCAGTGCTGGTGATTGTTCTGATGGGTGACTTGCTCTGGTTTGACCATGGCCGCAATTCGCAATGCGATCCGAGCCTTTACTATCCCAAGATCCCGGTCTTGAATGGGGTCGCAAAATCTTCTCCCGGCCGCGTCATCGGCGTCAATTGTCTGCCCGCATCGCTGGCCATGATGCAGGGTTTAAATGATATCAGAGGATATGACTCCATTGATCCGATGCGCATGGTGGATTTGCTAAAAACAACGGCCCTGCCGGGTGTAGTCGCCCGCTACGCAATAACTCAATTTCTGGTGCCGAAAGGAAACTTCTCTTCCGCGGGCTCTGCCCAGCTTGCCCCGGTTCTGGACATGCTTGGCGTACGATATGTTGTTTTTCGCGGCACTCCTCCACCATCAGCCAAACCTGTGTTTCAAGGAAACGACTATTGGGTCTTGATCAATTCCAACGCCCTGCCACGCGTATTTATTCCCAAGTCGGTTAAGACGGCAACCAGCGATGGTGAAGAATTGGAAACGCTGGCTTCGCCGCAGTTCAATCCCGCCGATGTTGCGTTGGTGGAAACGACCGTCGAATTGCCCACCTTGTGTCGCGGCACCGCTCAAATCGAAAACGAAACCCCAACGCACATCACGATATCGGCACAGATGGAAACGCCGGGATTGGTGGTGCTGGCTGATAATTGGGACCGGGGATGGCACGCGTATTGGAATGGGCGGTCCGTGCCGGTTCTTCGGGCAAACTATGCCGTTCGCGGCGTGGTCGTCCCTGCTGGAAACGGAACACTCGAATTCATCTATAAACCGGCCAGCTTGATTCTCGGATTATGGCTTGCCGGTCTGGCGGTGATTGTTCTGGCCGGCTGGTTGATCGCCATCAGGATTCAGATGGTTAAAACAAAAGCCCCGTCGTTGTCCAGCCCCAGGTAATCTTTATACGTGGGTCAACACGGAAGTGAGCCGGCTCACGCCGGCGGCTACACGGATTGAGATGCAGGCGGGCGCGGCTGATGAGGCTGGAAAATTCATCGCCTTTGGTCGGATGACAAACCAGTCCCGCCGGTTTGTTGATGACCAGCAGTCCGGCGTCTTTGTGGATGATGTTAAGCACAAAGTTTTTTGACACGAATTGCACGAATTGACACGAATTTTCTTTTTTTTATCCGTGTGAATCGGTGAAATCCGTGTCTAAAGATGCGGCTGAAAATTTTCATTTGTTTGCTGTTAGCAGGCGTCACGCTGGCGATTTACTGGCCGGTGCGGCATTACGGGATTGTTTATTTTGACGACCCGCTGTTCACGACGGATAACGCCATGGTCAAAAGCGGCCTGAACTGGCACAGCCTGGCTTGGGCGCTGTCCAGCGTGGTCGTCGCCAACTGGCATCCGGTGACGAGCCTGTCGTTCGTGCTGGACAACCAGTGGTTCGGGGCCAATCCCGGCGCGGAGCACGTGGTGAACGTCTTGTTTCACACGGCCAGCGCGGTGCTTTTGTTTCTGGTCTTGCAGCGCATCACTGGTTGCATCTGGCGGAGCACTGTAGTGGCGGCAATTTTTGCGTGGCATCCGCTGCGCGTGGAATCGGTGGCCTGGATTTCGGAGCGCAAGGACGTGTTGAGTGTGTTTTTCATGATGCTGACATTGCTTTTCTACACCCGCTTTGCGCAAACCACATCCTTGAGAACCGGGACCCTGGATGCGAAATCCGGTGACGAAGGGTCTGGGGTCTGGCGTCTGGGGTCCGGGGATTACTGGCTGGCGCTGGTGTTTTTCGCGTTGGGGCTGATGAGCAAGCCGATGCTGGTGACGCTGCCCTTCGTCCTGTTGTTGCTGGATTATTGGCCGCTCAGACGAGTGACGGGTGACACGTGGCAAGTGACAAGTGACAAGAAATCCATCCCTCAACTTCGCAAAGGAGCATGGCCCTCGTGGGGCGTTACCGCAGCAGCCGGCAAGCGATTGGTCTTGGAAAAATGGCCGTTCTTTCTTTTGTCGGCGATTTTCAGCGGGCTGACTTATTGGATTCAAAAAAATTACGCCGCCGTGATGTCTTTGAACACGCTGGGCTGGGAAGATCGGATCAGCAATGCCGTCACCAGTTACCTGCAATATCTGGCAAAACTGTTCTGGCCGACAAAACTGGCCGTCATTTACCCGTATCCCAAAAGCCATGACGGCGTGGAAGTCTGGTTGATGGCGCTGCTGCTGCTGGCCATTTCGGCCTTATGCGTCTGCCAGTTTTTCCGCCGACCTTACCTGGCGACCGGCTGGTTTTGGTATTTGGGAACAATGGTGCCCGTGATCGGCCTGGTGCAAGTCGGGGAACAGGCGATGGCCGACCGCTACACTTACATTCCGTTGATCGGACCGGTCATCAGCCTGGTCTGGCTTGGCGCGGAATTTTTCCAATCCCGGAAATTTTTTTTGGTTGCCGTTTCGACCGTGACACTGATCGCTTGTATCGGGCTGACAAACCGGCAATTGCAGTTCTGGCGCGACACCGTTGTCCTCGCCGGGCATAACGTCGCCGTAACACCGCAAAACGCTTCCGCGTATTTCATGCTGGGACTTGGCTTGGAACACGCCGGTGAAACGAACCGGGCGATACCTTGTTACCGCGTGGCCACGGCGATTTTTCCCGGCAACATCGAAGCCCACAGAAACCTTGCGTATCTTCTGCGCCGGCAAGACCATCTGGCCGCCGCGGAGGAGGAATACAATACCCTGCTCGCAATGAACCCGGACGATTTAGCCACACAACTTGGTCTGGCAGACATCTTCAACCATCTTGGCCGCCCAGACAAAGCGGTATCCCATTTCAGCGAGGCATTGCGGATCAAACCGGATTCGACGGAAGCGATGAACAACCTGGCCTGGACGCTGGCCACCAGCCCGGACACGAATGTTCGCGATGGCAAGCGCGCCGTTGAACTGGCCAAACGCGCCTGCACGCTCACCGATTTCAAGCAGACGATTTTTGTCGGCACGCTGGCGGCGGCTTATGCCGAGGCGGGACGATTTGACGATGCGATTGCGACGGCAAAGAAAGCCTGCGCGCTGGCCACCGTTGCCGGTGAAACAGATTTGTTGAGGCGAAACCAGGAACTGCTGGTTTTGTATCGCGCCCACCAACCGTATCGCGAAACCCCATAGTCAGCTTGCCATCGAACACAGGCGCAAAGCATAATAGCGGCTCATGCGGCAACCCCGGAACCAGATTTTTGCCATCGTCGCCATCCTCTCGCTTGCGTTTTTGGCAACGGCGGGTGGATTCTGGTGGCTGTGCACCCGCAGCAATGAGAACGCTTTCCTATCCACAAGGCCGGGAGCTGAATGGATTTTTTATCCCAAACCGCCCGAGGCCATGTTGCAACACGCCATCCCGATTAAAGCGGTCTTCAGATATAGCTTTGTACAGAGTGCACCGCCCGCCAGAGCCACTCTAACCGTCCGCGCCTTCAAAAGCGCCAGTGTCACCATCAATGGCCAGTCTGTTCCTGGGCTCACACTTGACGGTGCAAACTGGAAGTCGGCTTCAGTTGCAAACGTGACAAAACTGCTCGATGTCGAAACTAATGAAATCATAGTCTGCGTCACAAACGCGATCGGTCCGCCCGCCTTGTGGCTACGGCTCCAGACTGACCAATTGTCCTTAGGTTCGGATGAGCGTTGGCAGGTGTCACTCGCAGGCGCTACATGGCAGAATGCCTGCCGAGCCACACACCCGCCTTCCATTCAACCAGGCAATTACATCTATGGAAGCGAGTTTACATTGAATTCGCTGAAGCGTGTGTGGCCCATGATCGTGGTGTTTGGCTTGGCATCTATGGTTCTGGTTTTGGGCGCAAAACACTGGCTGCACCGGCGAAACCGGCAAGCTACCGCACCGACCCATGATCCATCGGCAAAATTAATTTTCGGGCTGTTTATTATCGTGGGCATCGCGCGGATCGCTCTTTTCATCAACAACCAGCCACAACTGCCTCGGTCCATGGGTTTCGATACGCAAGGGCACGAGCGGTATATCCAGTTCATCCAAGAGAAAGGCACCCTGCCGTCTGCGAAGGATGGCTGGGAAATGTATCAGCCTCCAATGTATTATGCGGCGTCGGCGTTCTTGCTGAATGCAGTTGGGCTCTCGATGGCCGAAAACGATGCCTCATTTTTGCTACAAAGCGTGAACTGCGCCGTTGGACTGGCCCAATGCTGGCTGGCCCTGCTGTGCCTGCGATTGCTGTTTCCCGAAAATTCCGCCGCACAAGCAGCGGGATTGTTGATCGTCGCCTTCCTACCACCCCATTTGTATCTTTCGCAATATGTGACCAACGAACCGCTGGCGGGTCTGTTTGTTACCACTGCTTTCTATCTTTGTTTACGCGCACTGCAGGCGGAAAGGGAAAATTCCTACCTGTACCTTGGCATCGGAACCACAATGGGCCTGGCGATGCTAACCAAGTTTTCGTCCTTGCTGGCGATACTGTTTTTCCCCGCAGCCTTGGGACTGCGGCTGCTTTCGTGTAAAAATTATGCCCCCCGCGATTGGCTGAAAAGCCTGGGCATTATCGTCCTTGCCTGCTTGGTCGTCTGCGGCTGGCACTACGGACACGTCTGGGCGCAGTTTGGCAAACCGATTGTCGGGAACTGGGAAACAACCGCTCCATTCGCTTGGTGGCAAGACCCTGGCTTTCGAACGAGCACCTACTACTGCAGCTTTGGACAGTCCCTAGCCTTCCCGCTATTCAGCGGATTCCACAGCTTCACCGATGGATTCTATTCCACATTATGGGGAGATGGCTTGATCAGCGGCTCAACGCGCCTGGCATTTCGTCCTCCGTGGAACTACGATTTAATGAACAGCGGGTATTTTTTGTCTCTAGGAATTTCCTTTCTACTCATTGCCGGATTTGTACTCGCGGTAGCAAATTTCATTCGCCGACCTACACCGGAATGGTTGATGGTAACCGGCTCGGTGTCGTTGTTTAGTGCGGGCATTCTCTTCATGTCTCTTCACGTGCCATCCTACGCACAAGTCAAAGCCTTTTACGGCTTCCCGGCACTGATACCGTTCAGTGCGTTGATCGCAGTCGGATGGAATTGGCTGAGTCAGAAACACTCCGCCATGCGAACCGTGCTCTGGGTGTTCTTACTGGTTTGGACCATCACCGCCTATGCGACATTCTGGATTCGCAGCAGCAATCCAGAAACCTATCGAGTTCGTGGCATCTATCAAGCCACGCAGAAAAATTATGCCGATGCCCTCGTTAGTTTATCCCAAGCACTGCAACTCAATTCTGACGACGCAGACACTCATTGTATTATAGCGGAGATCCTTAATGATCAGTACCAAGTAGGTGAAGCGGTTCTACATTATCGCGAAGCGCTTCGGATCAGGCCGAATTTCCCCGAAGCACTTAACAATCTTGCGTTGATGCTGGACACCAGTGAAGAAAAAGACATCAAGGATGCAACGCGCGCCATTCACCTTGCCGAACGCGCCTGTAAACTGACACTCTATAGAATACCGGACTATCTCAACACTCTGGCGGGGGCCTACGCACAAGCCGGACGGTTTGATGAGGCCATCTCGACAGAGCAGAAAGCCTGCATTTTGGCATCAGAATCAGGCAATCAGGATTTATTGAAGAAAAACCAGGAACTGCTCAATTTATATCAAAACCATCAAACCTATCGTGACAACACAGACAAGCCAGGCAGCCTGACCCAGTGAATACACCTGCCGGAGAACAATCCTATACCACAAAATTCATGCGCCGCAATTATCTGTTTTTCCTGGGTCTGGTGATTATCACCCTCGCCAGCTTCCGGGGGGTGGGCCGGCTTGGTTTTATCATCTATGACGATTGGGATTACGTTTACAAGAATCCGGATGTTCAATCGGGCATAAATTTCAAAAGCATCCAATGGGCCTTTACCACCGCGCATTCGAGCAACTGGCATCCGTTGACGTGGCTGTCGCACATGCTGGATTGCCAGTGGTTCGGGCTCCATCCCGGCGGACACCACTGGGTCAGTCTGGGGTTTCATGCCGCCAACACCCTGCTGCTTTACCTGGTGTTGTGGGAAATGACCAGGGCGCGCTGGCGCAGTTTTCTGGTGGCGGCCTTGTTTGCGTGTCACCCCATGCATATCCAGTCGGTGGCGTGGATTTCCGAACGCAAGGATGTTCTGAGCGGTTTTTTTGCGATGCTGACGCTCTGGGCGTATGCGCGCTACGCGCAATGTGTGACAAGTGACCAGCCTTCGCCAAGCTTCGGCACGGCAGGCAAGCGGCCAGCGACAGGAACCGCAAAAGTTACTGACTCGACACGGGTCACGAGTCGCGAGTCACTTTTCTACTGGCTGGTGCTGGGGTTTTTCGCGCTGGGGTTGATGAGCAAGCCGATGCTGGTGACCCTGCCCGTGGTCATGTTGCTCCTCGATTTCTGGCCGTTGAACCGCTGGCGCACCGCCATTCCCGACAAACAAAAACCCAAATTCAACCTCGCTGAGTTCATCAAAATGTGGCGTCCGCTAATCGTGGAAAAAATCCCCATGTTTTTGCTGTGCCTGGCTTCATGCATTGTGACCCTCTGGGCGCAACGATCGGGCAATTCGGTCATCTCTTTGAATCAGATAGACTGGCAAGATCGCCATCTCCACGCGGTTTTGTCCTATTCCCTGTATCTTGGAAAAATGTTCTGGCCGGTGAATCTGGCCATTTTTTATCCGTACACCCCCCTGGAGCCTGACGAGTTTGTCTGCCTGATCCTGCTGCCAATTCTTTTATCCATTATTTGCCTTTGGCGGTGGCGCGCCCAACCGTATCTATTGGCCGGGTGGTTCTGGTTTGTCATCATGCTGGTGCCGGTCATTGGCCTGGTGCAGGTCGGGATGCAATCCCTGGCCGACCGCTACACCTATTTGCCGTCCATTGGTCTGTTTATCGCCGTGGCCTGGGGCATGGCTGAAATTGCCGTCCGCTCAAAATTATGGAGAACCGGCATGGCCTGGGGTGGAATTATTCTCGTAGCCGCCTGCCTGCTGGATACCCGGTACCAATTGCGTTTCTGGCAGAACAATATCACCTTGTTCACGCACGTGGTCGAGGTGACCCGGGAAAATAATTTTGTGGGATATTTTTTCCTGGGAAATTCCTACGGCGAAGCCGGGGATCTGGATGGCGCGGCGAACAGCTTCGAGTCGGCGCTGGAAGTCGCCCCCCGATTCAAAGAAGCCCGGGGCAAGCTCGGTTATGTGCTGCTCTTCCAGAAAAAGTATGAGGCAGCGGCGTTCCAATTCAGCGAAATTATACGCCTTCATCCCACAAACATCTTTGCCCACGAATATCTCGGTCACGCCCTGGTTGCGGAGGGAAAATATGCCGAAGCCCAGGCCGAGTATCAGACCGCACTACAGCTCATGCCTGACGATGCCGACCTCCGGGCAACCCTGGCGGCGAACACCCAGAAGATCCAAGCCAGCCAGACGCTGGCCGGCTTGAATGAAATTCTGAAGACCAATTCCACGCCGGAGATTCATGTTCAAATCGCGGCCATGCAGACCATCCTGGGCGATTATCCGGAGGCGGTTGAGCACGACCGCGAGGCGTTGCGCCTGAATCCCGACTCCCCGGATGGCCTGAACAATCTGGCCTGGCTCCTGGCCACCTGTCCGGACGCCAAGGTGCGCGACGGTGCTCGCGCCGTCGAACTGGCCGAACACGCCTGCCAACTGACACAGTTCAAAGCAACCGTTTTTCTCGGCACGCTGGCCGCCGCCTACGCCGAGGCCGGACGGTTCAATGACGCCATGACGACTGCGCAAAAGGCTTGCGCGCTGGCGTCCGCCGCGGGCGAAAAGGAACTGTTGAAAAGAAACCAGGAACTGCTCGCGTTGTATCGGTCGCACCAACCCTATCACGAACGCCCGGCCAAGGTCATCCCGGCCGTGCCATGAACAATCTTGCAATTGGGGCAAATTCAAAGCAGTAAAACACCATGCGTCGTGAGTGGCTAATCTGTCTGGCGTTGATCGTCATTACCCTGATTGCCTTTTGGCCCGCAGGTCACCTCGGTTTTATCCTCTATGATGATTATGGCAAGAATGGTTACATCGTTGACAACACAAACATCCAGGCCGGAATAACCTTCGAAAGCATCCGCTGGGCATTTACGACCACGCAGGCCAGCAACTGGCATCCGGTCACCTGGCTGTCGCACATGCTGGACTGTCAATTGTTCGGGTTGAAACCATCCGGCCCCCATTGGGTCAACCTCGGATTTCATATCCTCAACACGCTGCTGCTTTTCGTTGTGCTCAGAGAGATGATGGGGCTTCGCCGTGACGATCCGCAGCAACCATATGACTCACCACCACGGAACGCGAATAAAACGGCCAACGCAGTCATAGCGGCTACGACCCCACAGGCGCAAGCGGTCTGGCGCAGCGCCCTGGTGGCGGCATTGTTTGCGTTGCATCCCACGCACATCCAGTCTGTGGCCTGGATTTCGGAACGCAAGGATGTGTTAAGCGCGTTTTTCTTCTTGCTGACATTGTGGGCGTATGCGCGATACGTGGAGAAGTCCAAAGTCCAAAGTTCAAAGTCCAAAGTTTTCTACGGTCTGGCGCTGGGATTTTTCGCGCTGGGGTTAATGAGCAAGCCGATGCTGGTAACAGTGCCGGTGATTTTGTTGCTGCTGGATTTCTGGCCGCTCGGAAGAATTTCGGAGTTCGGAGTTCGGAGTTCAGATTTAAAGAGCGCTCCTCACTTCCCAATGCTCAGACGACTGATATGGGAAAAGGCTCCATTCCTGACGTTGAGCCTGGCATCAAGCGTTGTCACTTTCTGTGCTCAAGGCGTGTCGGTTGTCCCTTTGGATTACGTGTCTTGGGATTCGCGAATTGAGAATGCTCTGGCAGCGTATACGGCCTATCTTGGAAAAACGTTTTGGCCGGAAAACCTGTCCATCTTCTACCCTTATACGCAGATTCGGCCATGGGAAGTTTTTGGCTCCGGCCTGTTGCTCATTTTTTTGTCTGTTTTTTGCATCCGGAGGATGTGTTTCCAACCTTACCTGTTTGTCGGCTGGTTCTGGTTCCTTGTGACGCTCGTGCCGGTCATCGGTCTGGCGCAGGTCAGCGTGCAATCCATGGCCGACCGTTACCTCTACCTACCGTCAATCGGTTTGTTCATCATGGTGGCCTGGGGAATGGCTGGTATGGCATCGGTTTCCAGGTCCTGGCGAACCGGCATGACCGTTGGCGCAGTGGCGCTGCTGTCGGCCTGCCTGCTGGATACCCGATATCAACTACGTTACTGGCGGGACAGCGTGACGCTTTTCAGCCGCGCACTTGAAGTAACGGGAGAGAATCCCATGGGCAACTTTTTTCTGGGCAATGCATTCTGGGTATCGGGAAATCTGGATGAGGCTGCCAAAAACTACCGGTCCGTACTCCGGAGCGCACCAAACTCTGAAGACGTTCATTATCGCCTTGGTTATATCCTTTGCCTTCAGAAAAAGTGGCCGGAAGCCGGGATTCAATTTAACGAGGTCCTGCGGCTGGATCCCAATAATCCGTTTGTCCGCAAGTTTCTCGGAGATGCCCTGTCCGCCCAGGAAAAATTTACGGACGCGGAAGCCGAGTATTCAACCGCCTTGCAACTAAATCCCGGGGATCCGGTGATAGAGCAGGCGCTCGAAAAAAACCGTTACCTCGAAACTCTGCATCTCAAACCCGATTCGCCGGAGGTTCTGAACAACCTCGCCTGGATGCTCGCCACCAGCACGAATGCGGACATGCGCGACGGGGCGCGTGCCGTGCAACTGGCCGAACGCGCCTGTGAACTGACGCATCACCAAAAAACCATTTACCTCGGCACGCTGGCGGCGGCTTACGCCGAGGCGGGGCGGTTCGACGATGCGATTTCAACGGCGCAGAAAGCCTGCGCACTGGCGTCGGAGTCAGGCGACCAGAACTTGTTGAAGAGAAATCAGGAACTGCTGGTTTTGTATCGCGCCCACCAGCCGTATCATGAGGCGGCCGAAGAGTTTGTTCCTGCTGCGCCGTAAACAATCTTGCAATTGAGGCGAATTCAAAGCAGTAAAACGGCATGCGTCGGGAGACCCTGATTTGCGCGGCATTGTCGGTCATTACTCTTGTTGGCTTTTGGCCGGTGGGCCACCTTGGTTTTATCCTCTTTGACGATCATGACTACCTAACTGAAAACCCGAATGTCCAAGGAGGAATAACCGCTGAAAGCGTCCGCTGGGCATTCACCACGACACAAGCGAGCAACTGGCACCCGATTACCTGGCTATCGCATATGCTGGACTACCAATGGTTCGGCCTGAACGCCAGCGGCCATCATTGGGTCAATCTGGGGTTTCACATTGCGAACACGTTGTTGCTCTTCATCGTGTTGCGGGAGATGATGGGGCTTTGCCCCAATAAAAGCATTGGAGCTACGACCCCACAGGCGGGAACGGTTTGGTGCAGCGCCCTGGTGGCGGCATTGTTTGCGTTGCATCCCATGCGGGTGGAGTCCGTGGCCTGGATTTCCGAACGCAAGGATGTGTTAAGCGGGTTTTTCATGATGCTGACCTTGTGGGCGTGGGTGCGATACGTGCAGAAGCAGGCGTCTGGCGTCTGGCGTCTGGCGTCCGGGGATTATTGGCTGGCGCTGGGATTTTTCGCACTGGGGCTGATGAGCAAACCGATGCTGGTGACGCTGCCGGTGATTTTGCTCCTGCTGGATTTCTGGCCGCTCAGAAGGGTGACGAGTGACGAGTGGCGGGTGACACGTTTCGGCTTACCAGTCCCTCAACTTACCGGCGCGACGAAGCAAAGCGAAGGCGGCTCAACTCCCTGGCGCGCCGAAGCAGAGCGAAGGCGGCTCAACCCTTTACTATTTGAAAAACTGCCGTTCATGGCCTTGAGCCTGGCCTCCTGCATCGTGACCTTCTGGGCCCAGAACAACGGGGGTGCCGTCGTAGCCATCGACCGTCTGCCTTGGTACTGGCGGGTGGCGGATTCCCTGGTGTTTTACACGGTCTATCTCGGGAAAATATTCTGGCCGCAAAACCTGGCCATTTTTTATCCTTACGTCCACATACCGGTCCGGGAATTTGTCTGTTCGGCTCTATTGCCGATTTTGCTTTCGATTTTTTTCATCCGGCGGGCACGTTCCCAGCCCTGCCTGCTGGCCGGCTGGTGCTGGTTTCTCGTGATGCTCCTGCCGGTCATCGGCCTGGTACAGGTCGGCATGCAATCCATCGCCGACCGCTACACGTATCTGCCGTCCATCGGTTTGTTCATCGTGGTGGCCTGGGGCATGGCCGGCCTGGCATCCCTTTCACAGTGGTGGCGAACCGGCATGGTGCTGGGCGCAACGGGACTGATATTGACCTGCCTGCTGGATACGAGACATCAACTGCATTATTGGCGGAACAGTGTGACGCTGTTCAGCCGCGCCGCTGAAGTAACCCGGGAAAGCAATAGCATGAGCAATTACCTGTTGGGCAATGCCTACGCGGAGGCCGGGGACATGGATGCGGCCGCCCGGAGCTTCCGAACGACGCTCCAAATTGCCCCGGATTTTGAACAGGCCCACGATCAACTGGGACGGGTTCTGGTCCAGCAGAAAAAGTTTGCCGAAGCCGAGGCTCAATTTGGCGAAATTTTGCGGCTGAATCTCTACAGTGCCAATGCGCACAAACACCTTGGAGACGTCTTGGTCAGGGAGGGGAAATATGCCGAAGCCGAAGCCGAGTACTCAAACGCACTGATGATAAAACCCGATGATGCCGCCATCAACCAAGCCCTGGCAATTGCCAGCCTAAAGGCCGAGAGCGAAAAAAAACTTACCAACCTTTACAACGCCTTGAAGATTCTGCCAACGCCGGAGACACACACTCAGATAGCCGTCATTCTGGCCATAAAAGGGGAATTTCAGGATGCCATCGAGCATTACAATGAAGCGCTGCGCCTCAGGCCCGATTCCCCGGACGTGCTGAACAATCTGGCCTGGCTGCTGGCCACCTGCACGGATGCTCACATCCGGGATGGTGCTCAAGCCGTCAAACATGCCGGGCGCGCCTGCGAACTGACGCACTACAACATGACCCCCTTTGTCGGCACTCTGGCGGCGGCCTATGCCGAGGCCGGACGATTTGACGAGGCGATCGCAACGGCGCAGAAAGCCTGCACCTTGGCATCCAAGTCGGGCGAACAGGATTTGTTGAGGCGAAACCAGGAACTGCTGGTTTTGTATCGCACCCACCAACCGTATCGCGAAACCCCATAGTCAGCTTGCCATCGAACACAGGCGCAAAGCATAATGACGACACGCATGCGGCAATCCCGGCGCCAGAGTTTTGTTATTGTTGCAATCCTCCTTCTCGCGTTATGGACAACGGCGGGTGGATTCTGGTGGCTCTGCACCCGCAACAACGGGATCGCTTTCCTGTCCACGAGGCCGGGCGCTGAATGGATTGTTTATCCCAAACCGCCTGATGCCAAGGCGCAACACGCGGTGCCGATATGCGCGGTTTTCCGATGCATCTTCACGTTGAGCTCGCCGCCGACCAACGCCACTCTGACAATCCGCGCATTCAAGAGCGCCGCCGTCGTCATCAACGGGCAAAAACCCGGCCATCTCGAGCTTGCCGGCGAAAACTGGAAGTCGCCTTCGGTCGTGGATGTGACGGGACTGCTTCGCACCGGCACAAATGAAATCATTGCCTATGTTACAAACTCCCTCGGCCCGCCGGCGTTATGGCTGCGTCTCCAAGCTGACCGACTGTCATCAGGCACTGACGAAAGATGGGAGGTCTCGCTTGACCGGTCTGTATGGCAGAAGGCACGCCGGGCCACACAGCCGCCAGAAATCCCGTCTTGGAGTTCGCTTCACGGAGGCGAGTGTATGCTCGATTCGGTGAAACGCGCATGGCCATTGCTCATGATGTTTTCCGCCGTGTCCATGGTTCTAATTCTGGGCATAAACCGGTGCATCCGACAGCAAAACCGACAGACGGCCAATCCATCCGCTGCCACCCCGGTAAAGTGGATTTATGGCCTTCTGGCCGGTGTGCTCATTGCCCGGGCCGCACTCTTCATCGACAACGCGCCGCAACTGCCTCGATTGATGGGCTTCGATGCGGACGCACACGAACAATATATCCAGTTCATCCAGGAGAAACACCGGTTGCCCATCCCGGACAACGGCTGGGAGATGCATCAGCCGCCCCTCTACTACGCGGGGTCAGCCCTCGTGCTGAGCGCGTGCGGACTCTCTGTAGCCGACGACAATGCCGCATTCGCGCTACGGGCCGTGAACGGCGTAGTGGGATTGATCCATTGCTGGCTGGCGCTGTTATGCCTCCGGCTGCTTTTTCCGGGAAATTTACCGGCGCAAGCGGCAGGATTGTTGGTAGCCGCTTTTTTGCCACCTCACTTGTATCTTTCGCAATATGTGACCAACGAACCCCTTGCGGGTCTGTTCGTAACCGTCGCCTTCTACCTTTGCCTTCGTGACCTGCGGGCGGAAAAGGAAAGTCTTTATCTGCACTTCGGCATCGGGGTGGCTCTCGGCGCAGCGATGCTGACCAAGTTTTCCTCGTTGCTGGCGATTCCGGTCTTTCCTGCCGTTTTGGGTCTGCGGCTGCTTTCGCGCAAAGACCCTGCACTTCACGACTGGCTGCGCAATGTGGGCGCAGTCTTTCTTTCGTGCCTGGTCGTCTGCGGCTGGCACTACGGACGTGTTTGGGCGTACCTCGGGAAATTACCCCTGCCCAACTGGGAAACCGGCCTCGCGTCCGCCTGGTGGCAGGATCCCGGTTTCCGGACCAGCACTTACTACTTCAATTTTGGGCAGGCCCTGGTCTCCCCGCTGTTGAGTGCATTCCACAGCTTCGCCGACGGCATCTATTCCACCCTGTGGGGAGATGGTTTGATCAGCGGCACAGTGCGTCTGGCGTTTCGACCGCCTTGGAACTATGACTTGATGAACGCAGAGTGTCTGCTGGCTTTTGGAATTTCCGTTCTGTTCCTCGTCGGATTTGTCGTCGCCCTTGTCCGATTCATCTGCCAACCCGCACCGGAGTGGCTCCTTGTCTTCGGGCTGATCTCACTGTTCGGCCTTGGAATCGTTTACATCACGCTGCGAGGTCCCTGGCTTGCGCATGTCAAAGCCTTTTACGCTTTCCCGGCGCTGGTGCCATTCAGCGCGCTGGTCGCGGCTGGATGGAATTGGCTGGGACAGAAACACCGCGCCATGCGAATTATGCTCTGGGTTCTGCTACTGGTTTGGACCATGACCGTTTACGCGGCATTCTGGATTCGAAACAGCAATCCGGAAACCTATCGGGTTCGTGGCATCTACCAAATCACGCAACAACGTTATGCCGAAGCCATCGGGAGTTTATCGCAAACGCTGCGCCTCAAACCCGACGACGCAGACACTCACTTTTTTCTGGCCGAGATCCTCAGTCCTCAAAACAAGGCGGTTGAAGCGGTTCAGCATTACCGCGAAGCGCTGCGGATCAGACCTGATTTTCCCGAAGCGCTCAACAATCTTGCGTGGCTGCTGGCCACCAGCAAAGAAGCCGGTGCCCGAGACGGCGCGCAGGCCGTCCAACTCGCCGAACGCGCTTGCGAACTGACACTCTACGGAACACCGATCTACATCAGCACTCTGGCCGTGGCTTACGCCGAAGCCGGGCGGTTTGATGACGCCATTGCCACGGCGCAAAAAGTCCGCACCCTGGCTACGGAAGCAGATGAAACAGACCTGCAAAAAGCAAGAATCTCCCTGGCGGTTAAGATGAACAATCTTGCGTGGGCATTGGCCACCAGCAAAGAAGCCGGTGCCCGAGATGGAACGCGCGCCGTTCAACTCGCCGAGCGCGCCTGCACCCTCACTGATTTCAAGCAGACGATTTTCATCGGCACTCTGGCCGCCGCCTGCGCCGAGGCGGGAAAATTTGACGATGCCATTTCAATGGCCCAAAAGGCCTGCGCACTGGCGTCGGAGTCAGGCGACCAGAACTTGTTGAAGCGAAACCAGGAACTGCTGGCTTTGTATCGCACCCACCAACCGTATCGCGAGGGTGCAAACCCGGACCAAGCGGAGCCAGCAACCATCGTTCCTGCTCCCGGTGACACCGAAAAACCCGCCCACACCGTGCCGTGAATCATTCCTTTTGCCGGGGATTTTGGAGGCATTCGGAGTTCGCGCTGGCGATTAAAAGGAAACACCGGCAAAATTCGTGCCATGTTCGTTTATGCGCTGACGATTTTTATCGGGGCATTTTTGCTTTTCCAAGTCCAGCCGCTGATGGGCAAATACATCCTGCCGTGGTTCGGCGGCGCGACCGGCGTCTGGACGACCTGCCTGTTGTTCTTCCAGATGCTGCTGTTGGGCGGCTACGCTTACGCGCATTTTACCTCCCGCTGGCTGAAGCCGCGCCGCCAGGCGATAGTGCATCTGGCCCTGCTCGTCGCGGCGTTGGCCCTGCTGCCCATTACGCCCGCCGATTCGTGGAAGCCGGACGGCGGCGGAAATCCAACATTGCAAATCCTCGCCCTGCTGACCGTGAGCCTTGGCCTGCCGTATTTCGTCCTCTCGTCCACGGGTCCCCTGATGCAACACTGGTTCAGCCGCACGAACCCCGGCGTGTCGCCTTACCGGCTTTACGCCCTCTCGAACTTCGGTTCACTGCTGGCGCTCATCAGTTTTCCCGTTTATTTCGAAACCCATTTCACGCGCAAAGCGCAGGCCGGGCTGTGGGGATGGGGATTGGTCCTGTATGCCGTCGGCTGCGGCTTCTGCGCAATCAAACTGTGGCAGGCAAAAGGTGTCGAGTGTCGAGTGTCGAGTGACAAGGGGGGGAAGTCTGAAATCCGGAGTCAGGCGTCTGCAACCCTCAACTCCCTGTCGCGCCGAAGCGAAGCGAAGGCGGATCAACCTTCAACTTTCAACCGTCTTTTGTGGCTGCTGCTGCCAGCCTGCGCCTCCGTGCTCCTGCTGGCGACGACAAACAGGATGTGCCAGGAAGTGGCGGTGATTCCGTTTCTTTGGGTGCTGCCGCTGGCGCTCTATTTGTTGAGCTTCATCATCTGCTTCGACAGCCCGCGCTGGTATGTGCGCCTGCCGTTCATGCTGGCGCTCATGGCGGGTTGGGGCGGTATTTGCTGGGCGTTGTTTCAAGCGGCCAATGTATCCATACGCCTGCAACTGGGCATTTATTCCGCCGGCCTCTTCACCTGCTGCCTGGTCTGTCATGGCGAACTCTACCGGCTCAGGCCCGACCCGCATCATCTGACCGGATTTTATTTGATGATTGCCGCCGGCGGCGCGCTGGGCGGATTTTTCGTTGCCGTGATTGCGCCGCTGGTTTTCACCGACTACTTCGAATTGCAATGGGGGCTTCTGCTTTGCGGCCTGTTGCTCCTGCTCGTCTGCGCGCGCGACCGGAATCCCGGTAGTTTCAAGCGGTGGCGCATTCCAGCCTGCGCCGGGCTGTCGGTGAGCCTGGTGGCGCTCGGCATCGCACTGTGGCGGCAAGCGCACCAATCGGGCGGCCTGACGGTTTACAAGTCGCGGAACTTTTACGGCGTGCTGAAGGTCATGAGGCATGACCACCAGAAACCGGACTCCCGTTATCTTGAACTGGCCCACGGGCGCACCTTGCACGGCCTGCAATTTGTTGACCCGCCACGGGCAGCCTGGCCGACGCTTTATTACAGCGAGCAGAGTGGGGTCGGCCTGGCCATGCGCGCGTTACCAACCGGTCCCCGGCGCATCGGCCTGATCGGTCTCGGCACCGGCACGCTGGCCGCCTATGCTCAAACAGGGGATTACATCCACATTTATGAAATCAACCCGGAAGTGGAGCGGCTGGCCACCTCGCGGTTCACCTATCTTGCCAACTGTCCCGGGAAAGTGGAAGTCACCTTGGGTGACGCCCGGCTCTCGTTGGAAAGGGAACCGCCGCAAGACTTTGACCTGCTCGTCCTCGACGCCTTCAACAGCGATGCCATTCCCGTGCATCTGCTGACCCGGGAAGCCTTCGCGATCTACGAGCGGCACTTGAAGACCAATGGCATCATGGCGGTGCATGTCTCCAATCTGGGCGTGAATCTCGAACCGGTGGTTGTCAATCTCGCCCGCCACTTCAATTATGAGATGGCTACCATTGATTACGGCGCACCACGGGACAAGCCGTGGATTCTGCGCTCCGTGTGGATGCTGTTGTCGCGCAGCCAGGAAATCATCAACTCTCCCGCCATCCGCCTGGCCGCCCGGCCGCCGCAGACCAACTCGATAAGCGTTCCGCTGTGGACGGACGATTTCGCCGGTTTGTTTCAAGTTCTGCGTTCGGAAGCATCCCATATTGATCCTGCGTTCTCGGAAGCACAGACCAAAATCGCACACAATTTGTGTCAGCAGGGGGATTTCGCCGGAGCGGTTGCCAGTTATCGCCTTGCTTTGCAGACCCATCCTGATTTGCCCGATTTGCTCAACAATCTGGGCTGGCTGCTGGCCGCCTGTCCGGACGCACGCATCCGGAATGGCGCTCAAGCCGTCAAGCATGCCGGGCGCGCCTGCGAACTGACGCACTATGGCTTAACGCCCATGGTGGGTACATTGGCGGCGGCTTACGCCGAAGCCGGACGGTTTGATGATGCGATTTCGATGGCGGAGAAAGCCTGCATGATGGCATCGGAGGCAGGTGAACAAGGCTTGTTGAAAAGGAATCAGGAGCTGCTGGTTTTGTATCGCGCGCACAAGCCGTATCACGAGATTACAGGCTCGAACCAGCCGGAGCCATCCGCCACCAACCCTGCTTCCGGCGACGCCGAAAAGCTTGTCCCGGGCGCGCCGTGAACTATCCTATCCGACAGTGAAAGAAAAGTGGACCAAGCTGCTGCCAGCGCTGCTGATGCTGGTGTTCGCGTTGTCGCGCATCCCCGGCGTGCTGCCGCAGAATTTCAGCGCCGCCTATGCCCTGGCGTTTTGCGGCGGGGTGTATTTCACCGGAGCGATGGCCTGGTGGCTGCCGCTGGGCACGTTGTTTGCCACGGACGTTCTATTGAACGTTTTCTACTACCATGAGCCGGTGTTCAGCGGTTATATGCTGGTCAAAACGCTTTCGTTCGCCGCGCTGGTCGGACTCGGGCGCCTGTTTTCACCGCGCACGAACTGGTGGAAGCTCCTGGGTGGCGGACTGCTGGGTGCGGTGCTTTTTTATTTCATCACCAACACCGCATCCTGGCTCAACAATCCGGCATACGCCAAAACGCTCGCGGGCTGGATTCAAGCGCTGACCACCGGCGTTCCAAATTTCCCTTCGACCTGGGAATTTTTCCGCAACACACTCCTGAGCGGCGGTCTCTTCACCAGCCTGTTCGTCGGCGCGATGAAAGCCACCGCCGAATCGCCCGCGGAAAAAACAGCCGGGGCGCGCGACGAGGAACCGGAAGCCGAGGAAGCGCCGGAGGAGGCGAAGGCGTGACCCGCCTTCGCTGCGCTTCGGCGCGGCAAGCGAGTGACAAGTGACATGACAACGGCAAATAACGCAGCCATGCAGCTTTTCGTGTCACGCGTCACTTGTCACCTGTCACGCCTATGAAGATTGGCGTCATTTCCGACACGCACGGTTTTCTCGACCCGAAAGTCCCTGAAATTTTCGCCGGCGTCGGCCACATCCTGCACGCGGGCGACATGGGCAACGATTCAATCATCGTTGAACTGGAAGCGATTGCCCCGGTCACAGCCGTGCTCGGCAACACGGATGGTTCGCCGACCTTCCGGATCACCGAAGTGGTTGCGCTCGCCCGACGCAAATTCTTCGTTCACCACATCGTGAACCCGCACGCGCTGAAGGAAAATCTCCAGCTCCAGGTTGCGCGCGAACGACCGGACGCCGTCGTGTTCGGCCACACCCACAAAGCCTTTTGCGAAACGATTGGCGGCGTGCTGTATTTGAATCCCGGCTACGCGGGCAAACCGAAGTTTGGCGCGGAACGCACCGTGGCAGTTCTGCACTGTGGCGAAAAGGAGATCCGCCCGGAGTTTCTGCCGTTATAAACGTCAACCAACACTGTCCGCCCCACCCGGTTTTCGTCCCGTCAGCCCGGCCAGGGCGCGATCGCACCACGGGGAGATTTGCGCGGCGACACCGGCGACCAGCAAGGCGGTGACGGCGCCGGTGAACACGTCCATCGTGTAATGCGCGCGCAGCGTCAGGACCGCCGCCACCTCGAACAGGGCAACGCCGACGCCGAGGATGCCCAGCCAGCGCCGGCCCAGGCGCGCCAGTTCGACCGCGCCGAACACGGCAATGGCCGTGTGCCCGGAAAAGAAGAGGTCGTTGGCCACGCCGTAGGTCACCACGAGCGACGGGAACCCGGGATGGCGCCAGATCATTTCCTCCGGCGGCGGCAGGGCGCAGAGCGCCTGGCAAATCTGCCGCAGGGCAAAAAGCATCAACAGCCCGATGAACGGACGGAAGGTCGGCCCGAAAATGGCGCGGCCCAGCAGAAAAAGCGCGAACAGGTCAATGAACGCCGAGCTGGTGATGAGCAGTCCGTTCGCCGCGCGCGGGTGGTCAAGCAGATACTGGTGCGCTGGCGCGGTCAGG
>Ga0116111_1000797_pt1 | contig 24473 bp, 17 predicted proteins | sample June2015DPH_8_10_FD_89720 | JGI IMG/M metagenome (GOLD analysis project Ga0116111, IMG submission 89720) | Peatland microbial communities from SPRUCE experiment site at the Marcell Experimental Forest, Minnesota, USA - June2015DPH_8_100 | ecosystem: Environmental > Terrestrial > Soil > Wetlands... | reverse complement strand
GCCGTCACCGACATGAACATCGGCGTTCTTTTCATGCTGGGCGTGTCGTCGCTGGGCGTGCTCGGCATCATCATGGCTGGGTGGTCGTCGAACTCGCATTACCCGCTGATGGGCTCGCTGCGCTCGAGCGCGCAGATGGTCTCGTACGAAATTGCTATGGGACTGGCGATTGTCTCCGCCGTGCTCATGACCAGCCTGCAAACGGGTACCGGCACGCTGAGCATGATCGGTATCGTGGAAGCGCAGGCCAGCCAGCATACTTGGTTCATCTTCAAATTTTTCCCGCTGGGCTTCCTCGCCTTTGCGGTGTTCGCGATCGCGATGGTGGCGGAGACCAACCGCGCTCCCTTCGATCTGCCGGAAGCGGAATCGGAGCTGGTCGCGGGATTTCACACCGAGTACAGCGGTTTTCGCTGGTCGCTGTTCTTTCTGGCGGAATACTCGGCCATGCTTGCGGTGTCGTCGATTGCGGTGACGCTGTGGCTGGGCGGATGGATGCGGCCCTTTCCCAACCTGCTGGGCGGGCCGGCCTGGGACATGGCGTTCTCGTTTCTTCCGGCGCTGACATTCTTCGTGCTCGCGGCCGGGTGCTTCCTGGGAACCATACGCATGCCGAAGATTCCACAGTTTCGGATTCAGACAATTGGCCTGGGCACGTTCGGCGCGCTGCTGGGATTTGTCGGGTTAGTACTTCTAGTGCCGGCGGTGAGCGTCCGCGTACAAGACATTTACTGGTTTGTCGTGAAAGTCGCTTTCTTCATGTACTTGTACATCTGGTATCGCGGAACGTTCCCGCGCTACCGCTTCGACCAGCTCATGAAGGTGGGCTGGAAGGTACTGCTGCCGACCGGCTTGGGCGTGCTGATTGCCACCGCGCTTTGGGGCCTGATGCCGCAACTATCGGCCGCGATCACGGGGGTGCTGCAGTGAAACTGACTCCGCTGGTGCGCAAAATCTTATTGGTTGACCTGATAAAGGGCCTCAAGGTGACGTTCCACTATCAACCACCCAGCGAGGCGATCACTGAGCAGTATCCGCTGGAGCGGCCGGTGATCTTCGAGCGCTTTCGCGGGCAGCCGCGCTTGAACTCGAATCCCGATACCGGCGAGTCGTTGTGCATCGTTTGCAACCTGTGCGCGCTGGCCTGTCCCGAGCAACTCATCGTGGTAAAGGGCGAACGCAACCCGGCGACCAAGCGCAAAGAGGTCGTCTCGTGGACCTACGACCTGAGCCGCTGCATGTTCTGCGGCCTGTGCGAAGAGGCTTGCTCGACCGATGCGCTGGAGCTGACTCAGGATTACGAGATGGCGCTCTACAGCCGCGAGGGCATGGTGCTGGACCAGGCAGCGCTGGAACGCGGGCCAGAGCCGGTGAGGTACGCGAAGTGAAGCAGTAGTCAGTAGCCAGTAGTCAGTAGTCAGTAGTCAGTTTTTTGTCACGGTGTGCCGCTGATCTGTTTTGTGAGATTTGCGTCGGCACCACGATGATCCAGTCCCGCGAAGCGGGACGGCAGAGCTTAGCCCAGCGCTTCAGCGCTGGGTGGGCGTGATAAGGGGAAACGAGTCCCCCGGGGACGGCAGAAAAGCAGGTCCCTCGACTCCAGTCCTCGCCCGGGATGACAAACGCGAGGAACGAAGGTTTTTTCGTAACGATAGGGGTCCTTCGACTCGGCGCTGAAGCGCCTCGCTCAGGATGACACAGGTTAGGGTTTTGCTAATTGCTAATTGCTAAGTGCTAAGTGCTGATATGACACCTGTCGCCACACCATTCTTCTTCTACTTTCTGGCGATCACTGCCATCGTGTCGGCCATCGCGGTGATCACGCGGCGGAATCCGGTGCACGCGGCGCTGTCGTTGATCGTGACCCTGCTCGCGCTGGCTGGCTTTTACCTGATGCTGTACGCGCCATTCGTGGCTGCGGTGCAGATCGTGCTCTACGCCGGCGGAATCATGGTGCTGTTCCTGTTCGTCATCATGTTGGTGAACCTGGAGCAGAACATCCGCGAGTACCAGTTCAACAAGCAGTGGATCGTGGCAACAATTGCCGCGCTGGCGCTGGGCGGATTGCTGGCGTTCGTGTATCGCACCGGCCGCGGCGTGTTTCCGTCGGCTTTCTATCAGAGTTATCGCGGCCTTGAGGCCGACAACACGCAGCAGATTGGCGTCTGGCTATACGGCAATTACATGTTGCCGTTTGAAATTGCGTCGCTGCTGCTGCTGGTGGCCATCGTGGGCGCGGTGGTCATGGCGAAGAAGAGGATTTGAACGGAGGCCGCATGGCACAGAGCAAGTTCGAACTGAAGCCATCGTACGGTAGCCGGGTATCTGTGAGCGTCGGTCCGGTGTGGACCACGATCACGGTAAAAGTGCGGACCGACCGGCTGCTTGTCCACGGCCTCAGACAAAAGACGCGTAAGCCCAAGGGTTCGGAGTCCGAAGGTTGATTTATGACTGAGATCACCACCATGCATTACCTCGTGGTTGCGGCGGCGCTGTTCATCATTGGCACCATCGGCGTGCTGACGCGGCGCAACGTGGTCATCATCCTGATGTCGATTGAGTTGATCCTGAATGCCGTGAACCTGAATCTGGTGGCGTTCTCGCGGTTGTGGGGATTGCATGGGCAGGTGTTCGCTATCTTCGTGATTACCGATGCGGCCGCCGAAGCCGCAGTCGGCCTCGGCATCATCATCGCCTTCTTCCGCAACAAGGAGACGGTGAACGTGGACGAAGTGGATTTATTGAAGTGGTGAAAAGGCAGTTGTCAGTAGCCAGTAGTCAGTTTGAGTCGGGACGATGTGTCCGCGAAGTGTTGTTTGAGATTTGGTTTGGCCGATGTGCCATTAACTGTTCTTTCGAATTTTGGTTTGGGCGACGATGATCCAGTCCTGCGAAGCGGGACGAAAGAGCTTAGCCCAGCGCTTCAGCGCTGGGTGTGTGTGCATAAGAAATTCGAGTCCCGTAGGGACGGCAGAAAAGCAGGTCCTTCGATTCGGACTGAAGTCCTCGCTCGGGATGACAAACGCGGCGAAGGAAGTTTTTTCGCAAGGATAGGGGTCCTTCGACTCCGGCGCTCAGGATGACACATGAAGTTCAGTTCATCTTGAAGCGAAAAGCAAAGGGCGAATAGCGAATAGCGAGATTCACTGACGGCTGACAGCCGATAGCTGACAGCTCCGAGGCGAGAGCCGAGAGTTCACATGTTCTTTCTTGACCACATCTGGTTGATTCCGCTGTTTCCCGCCATCGGCGCGGTTTGCATGTTCTTCTTTGGCCGCAAGCTGTCGAAGCAGGCGGTGAACGGCGTTTGCGTCGGCTTGGTTGTGCTGGCGTTCGCGTGGGCGTGTGTCGCCGTCTGGCAGTACACCGGCTATAGCGCCGCCAGTCCCGGCAAGCCCTTCGAGAAGGTGCTGTACACCTGGATGGGCACCGGCGACGCCTCTCTCAACTATGTTGCGCATGGCGGCAGGATTGCCGAGTTCCGCGCCGATGCCGGCTTTCTGCTCGATCCGCTGTCCTCGATCTGGCTGCTGTTCGTGACCGGCGTGGGCATGCTGATCCACATTTATTCGATCGGCTACATGGGGCACGAAGGCGGCTACTACCGCTTCTTCGGCTACATGAACCTGTTCATGTTCTCCATGCTGACACTCATCCTGGCCAATAACTATGCCGTGACGTTTGTGGGCTGGGAGGGCGTGGGTCTGTGCTCGTACCTGCTGATCGGCTTCTACTTCCAGCGCCACTCCGCCTCGACCGCCGCTAACAAGGCGTTCATCGTCAATCGCATCGGCGATGCGGGATTCATCCTGGGCATGTTCACCATTGCCTGGTACTTCGGCTCGATGCAGTACACCAAGGTCAACCTGCTGGCGCGGAGCGGACAATTCCACATCGGCGATCCCGTGATCACCGCTGCCTGTCTGCTGCTGTTCGTGGGTGCCTGCGGGAAGTCGGCGCAGTTCCCGTTGTATGTCTGGTTACCGGACGCGATGGAAGGTCCGACGCCAGTTTCCGCGCTCATCCACGCTGCGACCATGGTGACGGCGGGCGTGTACATGGTGGCACGGTCCAATGCGCTGTTCGTGCTGGCGCCGAATGCGATGAAGACCGTCGCCATCATCGGCGCGCTGACAGCAATCTTTGCCGCAACCATCGCCCTGGTGCAGAACGACATCAAGCGCGTGCTGGCGTACTCCACGGTCTCGCAGTTGGGATACATGTTCCTGGCGCTCGGCGTGGGCGCCTTTGCTGCTGGCGTCTTTCATGTCTTCACGCATGCGTTCTTCAAGGCGCTACTCTTCCTCGGGGCCGGCTCGGTGATTCACGCCATGAGCGGCCAGCAGGAAATGCAGCACATGGGAGCGCTCGGGGGAAAGATCAAGACCACCTTCGGCACCATGCTGATTGCCACGCTGGCCATCGCCGGCGCCCCACCGTTCGCGGGATTCTTTTCCAAGGACGCGATTCTGTGGGAGACGTGGTCGCGCGAGGCGGGCGCTTACCGGTATCTCTGGTACATCGCGTTCTTGACCGCGCTGATGACCTCGTTCTACATGTTCCGGCTGATCTATCTGACGTTCTTCGGCAAGCCGCGCATGAATCACGAAGTGGAACACCACATCCACGAATCGCCCAAGACAATGACGGTACCGCTGGTCATCCTGGCGATCTGCTCCATCGGCGCCGGATTCCTCGGCATGCCGCACAGCCTGGGCGGCTCGAATCGCTTCGAGAAATTCCTCGAGCCGGTGTTCGCCAAAGAAGCGGTGGTACTGGAAGAGGGGGGCAAGGCCGCGCAAGTGGCCGCCGGCGAGCAGCAGGTGGAGCATACCGATCCGATGGAGTACACCCTGATGTTCGCCTCGGTGGGCGCAGCGTTGGTGGGCTGGTTCCTGGCGCAGCGCGCTTACAAGAAGGCCGACAAGGGCTACAAAGAGCCGATTCAGGAAATCTCGCCGCGCTTTTACAAGACACTCTTCCGCAAGTGGTACGTGGACGAAATCTACGACTGGGTGTTCACCGGGCGCCGCAAAGTGGGACCGGTGCGCCTGGGTGCCATGGGTCTGGGCGACGCCATGTGGAAGTTCGACGCCAACGTGATTGATGGCGCGGTCAACGGCGCCGGCTGGTCCACGCGCATGAGCGGCACGCTGTCGGTGCTTTGGGACAAATGGATTATTGACGGCCTCTTCGTAAATGGAGTGGCCATGGTGACGCGGCTGGCTTCGTATCCGGTGCGTCTGGTGCAGTGGGGCCTGGTGCAGTGGTACGCGCTGGTGATGGTGGCTGGATTAGTGGGATTTGTTTTTTATTACGTAGTCAAGTGGTAGAGCCCACCCTGTCGCCAAAAGACGGCGACAAGGGTGGGGCACCCGTCGGAGCTGAGAGCTATAAAAAATGTACAACCACATTCTTTCGATAATTTTATTCACGCCGCTGGTGGGCGCAATTCTCCTCATGCTGGTGCCGAAGGAGAACAAGGACGCCATCCGCTGGATCGGCAACATCTTCGGCTTCCTGGGATTTGCGGTGTCGCTGCCGCTGGTCCCGTGGTTCTGGGCGCTGAAGGACCGCGCCGGCTTCCAGTTCGTCGAGGGCGCACCCAACAACTGGATCCCGTCCATCGGCTCCGGCTACGTGATCGGCATCGACGGCATATCGTTCCTGCTGATCATGCTGACCACGCTGCTCGGGGCCGTCTCGATTCTGTCGTCGTGGAACGCCATCCAGGAGCGGGTGAAGGAATACTACGTTTGGTTTCTGGTATTGCAGACGGGCATGCTCGGCGTCTTCATGGCCAACGACATGTTTTTGTTCTTCGTCTTCTGGGAGGCCATGCTGGTGCCGATGTACCTGCTGATCGGCATCTGGGGCGGCCCGCGCAAGCTCTACGCCGCGATTAAGTTTTTCCTGTACACCTTGTTCGGTTCGGTGCTGATGCTGCTCGGCATCCTGTTCCTGTACTTCCATCACCACACTCTGACCGGCGTGTACACCTTCTACCTGCCTGATCTCTACGCCACGGCGCCGAAAATCGGCGGGCATGCGGCCATCTGGCTGTTCTTCGCGTTCTTTGTCGGCTTCGCCATCAAGGTGCCGATGTTCCCGTTTCACACCTGGCTGCCCGACGCCCACGTGGAAGCGCCAACCGCCGGCTCCGTTATCCTGGCGGGCGTCCTGCTGAAGATGGGAACGTACGGCCTGATCCGCTTCTCGCTGCCGTTCTTCCCCGCGGTCTCGATGACACCATGGGTGCGCCAGTTCGTGATCGTGCTTTCGCTGATCGCCATCATCTACGGCGCGCTGGTTTCGCTGATGCAGAAGGACATGAAGAAGCTGGTGGCGTACTCGTCGGTCAGCCACCTCGGCTTCTGCACCTTGGGCATCTTCGCCCTCAGCCCGCTGGGACTGAGCGGATCGGTGCTGCAACAGATCAACCACGGCATTTCCACCGGCGCGCTGTTCTTGATTGTCGGCATTCTGTACGAACGGCGGCACACGCGCGAGATTGCGGAGTACGGCGGCATCTCTAACGTCATGCCGGTTTACGCCACCATCACACTCATCATGTTCATGTCTTCGATGGGACTGCCATTGCTCAACGGTTTCGTCGGCGAGTTCACCATTCTGCAGGGCACGTTCATGGAGAACAAGGTGTGGGCGGCATGGGCGGTGCCGGGAGTGATTCTGGCCGCGGCGTACTTGCTGTGGCTGTACCAGCGCGTATTTTTCGGCCCGGTGAACAATCCGAAAAACGAAAAGCTGCTGGACCTTTCGGGAAGGGAACTGGCCACGTTCATTCCGCTGGTGATCGTCGCCTTCTGGATTGGTTTGTATCCCAAGCCGTTCTTCCAGATTCTCTCCACTCCGGTCAATAACCTGGTCGCAACCGTGCGCCCCGATTATCCCGGACTGACGAAGCCAGTGGTTGCCGCCCAGCCTGTGAATCCGAATCCGGAGGCGGCGACTCCGCTGCCTGAACCGCCTAAAGCGCCAGAGACGCAGAAGCCTGCAACCACCGGAGACGGGCAGATGCCGGGAGTGGCGGCAAAGCAAAAGCCCGTCCCCGTGAATACGGCGAAAGCCAATTTAGCGGCGGCTCCGGCCGCACTCGGCAAGTGAGGATGAACTAGTGACCACCTCGCTGACAACGTTTTCCTTGTCTTACTCAAGCACCGACTATCTGCTCGCGTTGCCGATGCTGATGCTGACGGTGTTTGCGCTCGGCATCCTGATGATTGACCTGATGCTGCCGCAGCAGTGGAAGCGAGTAAACGCCATCACTGCATTGATCGGCGTGGCGTTTTCGTCGGTCGCGGTGGTCAAGCTCCATGTCGTCTATCACGCCGCGGAAAAGCAAGGCATCGCAATCGCCACCTTCACCGGGTTCATGGGCTCGCTGGTGGTCGATCGCTTCGCCATCTATTTCTTCTATCTGTTTCTGGTGGGCGCGGGCATCGCCATCCTGATGTCCATGCGGTATCTCGAGATCGAGCACGAGAACCACGGCGAGTTTTATGCGCTCATGCTTCTCTCGGTGGTTGGAATGATGTGCATGGCCGCCGGCTATGACATCGTGCTGATCTTCATCGGCCTGGAGCTGATGGCCATCTCGACCTACGTGCTGGTCGGTTTCCTGCGGCGCGATAAGCGGTCGAATGAAGCCGCGCTGAAGTACTTGCTCCTCGGCGCATTCTCGTCGGGAATCTTCGCTTATGGACTGTCGCTCTTCTACGGCCTGACCGGCAGCACCAACCTGGGGCAGATTGCACAAAAGTTACAGGAAGTGATTGCAACCCGGCCGAACGATCCCGTGGTCATCTTTGCGCTGCTGGCCACCACCACCGGACTGCTGTTCAAGATTGCTGCCGTGCCGTTCCACCAGTGGGCGCCCGACGCGTACGAAGGCGCGCCCACCAGCATTACCGGGTTCATGTCGGTGGCGGTGAAGTCCGCCGCATGGGCGATGCTGCTGCGCATCTTTCTCTTCGGACTTTATCCGCTGCGCGCGATGTATGTTCCACTGCTGATCTTCGTTTCCGTAGCGACTATGACCGGCGGCAACCTGGCGGCGATCACGCAGGACAACCTGAAGCGGTTGCTGGCGTACTCTTCCATCGCCCACGTCGGCTACATGCTGCTGGGCCTGATCGCCAGCGATGGGCAAACCAACTCCACCGGTATCATGGCGATCATGATTTACCTGCTGGTGTACACCTTCATGAACTTGGGGGCGTTCGCGGTGATCACCTCGCTGCGGCGGCGCAACATCATCGGCGACACAATCGACGACATCGCGGGCCTGTACTTCAAGGCGCCGACTGAAGCCATCCTGATGCTGATCTTTCTGCTCTCGTTGGCTGGAATTCCGCCACTGGCGGGCTTCTGGGGCAAGTACTTCATCTTCCTGGCGCTCATTCAGACCGGCCATTACGCGCTGGCTGCCATCGGTGTACTTTATTCGGTGGTGGGCCTCTACTATTACATGCGCATTGCCAACTCGATGCTCATGCGTCAGCCCATCGATGCCGAGCCGGTAAGAACCAGCCCCGCAATGCGCTTGGCGTTGACCATCACCGCGGTCGGCACAGTGGTTATCGGGCTCTTCCCGAACTTCTTTATCAATGGTGCGAACTGGTCGCTGGGATTGGTGCAGGGCACGCAACACATGGCGAGGATGTTGCGATGATTTGAAGGGGTGGGTGGAGCACGCCTTCCGCTATTAGGAGGAACGGTTTGGATTTCCAGCTCTCGGACGAACAACTGCAATTAAAGAAAATGGTGCGCGACTTCGCGGAGCGCGAGATTGCGCCCAACGTGATGAAGTGGGACGAACCCGGTACCTTCCCGCTGGAGACCATCAAAGAGTTGGGCAAGCTGGGCCTGATGGGCACCATTTTCCCCGCCGAGTACGGCGGCGCCGGCATGGGCTATATCGAATATGTCACCGCCATCGAAGAACTATCGCGCGTGGACGGGTCGGTAGGCATCATCGTGGCCGCGCACACTTCGCTGTGTTCCAATCACATCTTCATTGCCGGCAACGAGGAGCAAAGGCGGAAATATGTTCCCAAGCTAGCCACCGGCGAATTCATCGGGGCGTGGGGCCTGACGGAGCCGGGCGCAGGCTCGGATGCGGGCGGCGCGCGCTGCTCGGCTGTGCGTCGGGGTAAGAACTGGGTGCTGAACGGCACCAAGACGTTCATCACCAATGGCCACTACGCTGACGTGGCGGTTGTGGTTGCGGTGACCGATAAAACGGCGCACACCCACGGGCTGTCGGCGTTCGTAGTGGAGAAAGGCGCCAAGGGATTCCGCTCCGGCAAGAAGGAAAACAAACTGGGTCTGCGGGCCAGCGACACTTCCGAGCTGATCTTCGAAGACTGCGAAATTCCTGCCGAGAATCTGCTGGGCCAGGAAGGCCACGGATTCGTTGACGCGATGAAAGTTTTGGATGGAGGCCGCATCTCCATCGCCGCGCTGGGGCTGGGCATAGCGCAAGGCGCTTATGAAGCGGCGCTGAAGTATTCCAAGGAGCGCAAGCAGTTCGGCCAGCCGATCAGCCAGTTCCAGGCAATCGCTTTCAAGCTTGCCGACCTGGCCACGGAAATCGATGCCGCCCGCCTGCTGACGCATCGCGCGGCCGCGATGAAAGATGCCGGCATGAAGACCACGCTGGAGTCTTCCATGGCCAAGCTGTATGCCAGCGAGGTCGCGGTGAAGTGCGCCAACGAAGGAGTGCAGATTCACGGCGGCTACGGATTTATCAAGGACTATCCCGCCGAGAAGTTTTACCGCGATGTCAAGCTCTGCACCATCGGCGAAGGCACCAGCGAAATTCAGCGGCTGGTCATCGCCCGCCAGATCCTGAAGGACTGACGTCCCCGCAACTTGCCTGAGCATATATATTGGCTTTGCGCCCATGCTCATTCGCGAACAGGTTGCTCTGGCTCCCTTCACCACGCTCGGCGTGGGCGGCCCGGCGCGCTATTTCGCCGAAGCCCACGGTGAAGCCGAGGTAATCGAAGCGGTAGAGTTTGCCCGCTCGCGTCAGTTGCCATTGTTCGTGCTTGGCGGTGGCAGCAACCTCGTCATCGCCGACAAAGGCTTCGCCGGCTTGGTGCTCAAGGTCGCGATCTCCGGCTCGTCAAGCTGCACGCCGCCGCGCAAAAATCCGCTTTTCATTACCGGTGCGGGCGTGAATTGGGACACGCTGGTGGCACAAACCGTGGACGCCAACTGCGCCGGTTTGGAGTGCTTGAGCGGTATTCCCGGCACGGTCGGCGGCACGCCGGTGCAGAATGTCGGCGCCTATGGCCAGGAAGTCTCCCAGACCATTCGCGAGGTTAGAGTTCTCGACTTGCGGTCTTTGCAAATCCAGACCCTCTCCAACGCGGAGTGCAGTTTCACCTACCGCTCCAGCATCTTCAATACGACGGAGCGCGACCGTTACATCATTCTGCAAGTATCGTTCGCGTTGCAGCAGGGTAGTAAGCCGAGTGTTGATTACGCCGATTTGCGGAAGTTCTTCGCCTCGCGCACAGGCGATCCTACGCTGGCGGAAGTCAGAGCTGCCGTGCGCGAAATCCGCCACCGCAAGGCCATGCTTATCGTTCCCGGCGATGAAGATGCGCGCAGCGCCGGGTCGTTCTTCAAGAACCCCATTGTGCCGCAGGCGTTCTTCGAAGAGTTATCGGCGCGGCTGGAGTCACGCGGACTGCAACTGCCCAGCTATCCCACCCGCGACGGCTTTCGCAAGCTGCCCGCCGCCTGGCTGGTCGAGCAGGCCGGATTCTCCAAGGGTTACAGCAAGGGTGCAGCGGGTATCTCGCGGCGGCACGCATTGGCCATCGTCAATCGCGGCGGCGCCACCGCAGCCGACATCATCGCGCTGAAAGACGAAATTCAGGCCGGCGTCCTGAATGAGTTTGGAATAGAGTTACAACCCGAGCCGGTTTTGGTGGGATTTTGAGCGCAATCGTCAGGGTTGGCCTGCCTGGACGGATTGAACAAACTGTAGATTCGAGATGACCACGGACGACGCGAATGACGGGCACATCGTCATCCGCGTGATCCGCGGGTTGGAATTCTTTACGCTGCTTTTCGATTCTGCCGCATGGCACGAACGCGATCGAGCGTTGCGGCAATTGTCTGCTGCTGGATCCTTATGGTCTCGAGAATATCGTCGGGAAGTTTATTGTCGTTGACGTACTTCTTGTAGCGGTGTTTGGAGTAGCTGTCGCCGCTTTCCATAGACGACAGAATGGAATCGTCGCCGCCGCCCAGGTTCCCCTTCAGGTCGGTCCAGCCACGCTGAATCGCGCCCTTCACGCTGCCAGAGCGGTCGACGTCCCCCTTGCCCAGGCGCACCGCGTAGCTCTCCAAATCTCCCGCGAACTTGGCCCGCGCCAGGCTCACGGACTCCAGGAACCTGCGTAACTGCGGGTCCTTCGCATGTTCAGCGCCGTCACGGTAGCCGTTCTGCCCATCGCGGGCAACTGCAATCAAGTCTTCTAGCGCATCTACAACATATTTTTGGTTAGCCATTCTTCGTCTCCCATAATTTCTTGCCTCTGATTGGACGGCGACGAGGCGCGAGGGTTTGCACTGAACCAGCGCTGGAAACGCGCAGGATGTTGTGAAAGCAAACTTTCTTTTCGCGATCTGCGATACTCTACGGTGTGAACGTGAATAGGGACATGACGTTCGATGACTTCCGCGAATCGTTAGAGCGCGACGGTCCGTCCCGTGCGCTGGATCATGCGCTCACGGCGTTGTGGTGGGACGCTAAGGGGGATTGGAAGACGGCCCACGAATCGGCGCAGCGGGACGAAAGTCCCCGCGCCGCGTGGGTCCACGCCTATCTGCATCGCAAGGAAGGCGACTCCTCCAATGCCTCCTATTGGTATGGTCGCGCCGGCAAAGAGCCTCCGCAAAGCTCGCTGGAGCACGAGTGGCGTGAAATCACGAAGGCGCTTCTGGCGGAATAGCCTTTCAGGGCTGCAGCTTCAGCGGCGCCAACTGTTTGCTCGCGAACTGCTGCCAGCGCTCCACTAGCGATCTCGCCGACTGATGTACTTTGGGAACGGCTTGCGTTGCCTGCGTGGTTGGCGCTGCGTCCACTTCCTGCAGCATAGACAACAATTCCATGAGGGAGCCGCGCACTCCAGAGAGGCTATCCGTTTGCGCCCCCCGTCTGCGGCGCCCCCCTGTTCCTTGCAGAGATTGCAATTCCTGAATGGCAGCGTCAATCTTGACAGCCTCCGGTTCGCTTGCCTTTTCGCGCATCGACTTCAACTTGGTCAGCGCCGACGCCGCCCTGTCCACCACCGGCTGCAGGACTAGCAAGTCGTCGTAGATCTGCTTTGACAACTCGAACTGCTTTTGAAAATCGGCGGCCGAGGTCTTGACGCGAGGATCCATTTCGATCGCCAACGGCTGCGTGTACCGCTGTCCATCAACCGTGAGAACCACGCTGTACTTGCCCGGCATGACCCATGGCGAAGTCGGCGCCGGAGCGGTGTTGCGAGGAATCGCAGCCATCGGATAGTAAGGCTTCATCCCTGGCACCGGCGCGTAATGCATGTCCCAGACAAAACGATGCATTCCCGCCGCGCTGGACAAGGCTTGCGGCGGTCGCAGCCAATACGCCGGAATCGACAGCTCAGGGTCAGGCGGAGGGATGGGGTCGGCACTGGAATATCGCCGCACCACAGTGCCCGCACTATCGAGGATTTCGAGCATAACCGGGCCAACAGCGGCTGACTTCAAGTAATAGTTGAAGATGGTTCCATCCGGCGGATTCTGGCCCACGGGCTCGTCCGGTGGCAGAGGCGTGTCGCTGTTGGTGTCCCAGCGAACCCGATAGGTCAGCTCCGGCGCGAACAGAAAGGCATTGCTGGCAACAACTCTTTCGTCCAACTGACGCAGCGGCGTGATGTCGTCGAGGATCCAGAAACCACGGCCATGGGTCGCCACCGCGAGGTCGCTGTCCTTGATCGTCAAGTCGCGTACCGAGGTTGCGGGCATGTTCAGGCGCAACGATTGCCAGCGATCGCCATCATCAAAAGAGACGTACACCGCGCGCTCAGTGCCGGCAAACAGCAGGCCCTTGCGCTTGGGATCTTCGCGGACGGAATTCACGTTCTCATTTTCCGGGATACCGTTGGTAATCTCCATCCAGCTCTTGCCGCCGTCGCGAGTGCGATAGATGTGAGGCCGCAGATCGTCGAGACGGAGGGTATTGATGGCTGCGTACGCGGTTTGCGGATCGAAGTGGCTGGCTTCGAGGACGGAAACCTTCTGCCATGCCGATAGCTGTGGCGGCATGTTGTGGTTCCAATGGGCGCCGCCATCGGTGGTCAGCCAGATCAAGCCATCGTCCGTACCCGCCCAGATACGGTTGATGTCGAGCGGCGACGGCGCGACCGCATAGATCACTCCTCGCTGCTTTGGCTGGGCCGACGGCTCGCTGCGAAAGATGCCCACGGTTGCGGGTACGTCCCAGCTTTTGCGGGTGAGATCGGGACTGATCTGCTTCCAACTCTGTCCGCCGTCGCGGGTAGTCCACAAAGTGTTCGACGCGAAGTAGAGAAGATGCGGATCAATTGGTGAGAACACAATTGGCTGGGTGCGCACCACGCGGAAGTCAGGTCCAGGGACCAACTGTGGAATCACGTTCTGCCCCTGTGCCGTGCGCCGGTCATAGCGCGTCAGCTTGCCGCCGAACACAATGTCGGGGTCGAGTGGATCGGGCACGACATAGCCGTACTCTTCTGCTGCCACCGGATGCCAATCGCGAAACGTGATCTCGCCATCGTTGCCTCGGCTGGAAATGCAAGCCGAGCCGCTCTCCTGCTGTCCGCTGCACAGGCGATAGGGAAAAGAATTGTCGGCGTTCACGTGATACATCTGCGCCGTGGGCTGGTTGTACCAAGAGCTCCAGGTCTCGCCGCCGTTTACGGTAATAATGGCGCCTTGGTCGCTCGTCAGGATGATGGTGTTGGAATCGTTGGGATTGATCCAGATGTTCTGATAGTCATCACCACCGGGAGCGCCGCGAAAGCCAATCCAGGTCTTGCCGCCATCGGTGGATTTCCAGGTGACTGTGCTGGTGATGTAAACCACATCCGGATTCTTCGGATCGATCATGGGCACGGGTAAATCGCCGCCGCCGATACGGTCTCTGGGGCGCGAGTCCGCGGTCGCGATTGTCCACGTGTCCCCTCCGTCGGCGGAACGATAAAGTTCAACCTTGCCCTTGGTCGCAACCGCGGCGAAGAGCCGCTTAGGATCGCTACGCGCAATGGCAACGTAGGCTTGCACGATGCCGTTCGGCAGCCCTCCCGCCAGAGGATGCCAAGTTTGTCCGCCGTCGGTTGACTTAAACACACCTCCATTCATGCCGTTAAATTCGCCATTCTCCCATGGTCCCTCCCGCGCCTCCCACAATGTGGCATATACGATATTCGGGTCCGATGGGTCAATCTTTACGTCGCCAGCGCCGATGTTCTCGTCCTTGTAGAGCACCTTCTCGAAGGTCTGGCCGCCATCGGTCGAACGATAGATCCCGCGCTCGGGGTTAGGGCCGTAAGGGTGTCCCGCGACGGCGACGAATAGCCGGTTAGGACCGTGGGGATCAATGGCCATCTGCGAAATCTGCTGGCCATCGCGCAACCCGAGGTGGGTCCAGGTTGCGCCGCCATCGGTGGATTTATAGATTCCATCGCCAACCGATAGGTCGGGACGATGCAGCCCCTCACCGCTGGCGACATAGATGACGTTGGGGTCGGAGGGTGCTACCTCGAGGGCCCCGATCGAGCCGGTTGCCTCGCGATCGAAGATCGGCGTCCACGTCCGGCCGAAATCGGTTGTCTTCCACACCCCACCATTCACCGCACCGATGTAGAAAACATTCGGTTGTGTTGGCACACCCGACACTGCGCGGGTACGGCCCCCGCGAAACGGCCCGACGTTTCGCCAACGCATTTCGCCAAGAAGCTTGGTATCGATCGATTGCGAGTATGCAGGAGGAGCGAACGGTAGAAGTGAGAACAACAGGACTGCAGATGTTAAGAGCAAAGTTTGCATTACGTCTATCACCACACGTCGTCGGATTAGAGTTGAGCAAGAAAGGAACATGAGAAAAGGTGCAACGTGTCGCTCCGAGTCTGTGGCATCGTCGACGCACGAGCCCCGCTTGCGGGGTGGAAGAGCTTATCCCAGCGCTTCAGCGCTGGGTGCGCGTTGGGAATGAACCGAGTCCCATAGGGACGGCAGAGGAAATTCTATCTGACGTACCTACGGCACTCGTATCTCTTGCCCAGCCTACCAGCGCCGAAGCGCTGGGCTAAGCTCTTTCATCCTGCTGCGCCGGATTGGTTTTCGCGGCCCACGGTAACGACGTTGTTTTCCTTCCGCATTTTTCCATGACTACATCGCGAAAGTGTAATCTATCTGAACACATTATTGCTGGGGACATTTGAGTTGAGACTTTCCGTCAGCCGTCTTTGCCAATTTCTGCTTTTGTTCGTCGCCGCTGTTGCCTCGAGCTTTCCCATCGCTGCGCAATCCGTCTCTCCCGATCTCTTCGGCGGCCTGCAATGGCGGATGATTGGCCCATTCCGCGGTGGCCGCGTGGTTGCCGTCACCGGAGTGCCGGGGGATGGAGCGACCTTTTACTTCGGCTCCGTCGGCGGCGGCATCTGGAAGACGACCGATGCCGGCGTGACATGGGCGCCGATCTTCGATGGTCAGCCCATCGCCTCGATCGGGGCGCTCGTGGTGGCGCATTCCAATCCAAATGTCATGTACGCGGGCACTGGCGAGTCGGACATCCGCACCGATCTGTCCTCGGGCGACGGCGTGTACAAGTCGCTGGACGGCGGCGCGACCTGGAAAAACATCGGTCTCCGCGACTCCCGCCAGATCAGTCGCATCGTGGTTGATCCTCACAATGCGAACGTTGTGTACGTCGGGGCGCTAGGTCACGCCTACGGCCCCAACCAAGAGCGCGGCGTTTACAAATCGATGGACGGAGGAAATACCTGGACTCACGTGCTCGACAAAGGACCGGCCATCGGCGTCTCCGACCTGGCCATGGCGACGGCCGCTCCGAACATTTTGTTCGCTGGCACTTGGAACGCGCACCGTCCGCCGTGGAGCACCTATGCGCCACTGCAAGGGCCGGGCGGAGGGCTGTATCGCTCGACCGACAGCGGAGCGACCTGGACACAGCTGACCGGCCACGGATTGCCGGATGGGGATTGGGGACGAGTGGGCGTTGCTGTGGCCCCGGACGGCAAGCGGGTGTATGCCTTGCTGGATGCTGGCAAGAAGTCGGGGCTCTACCGCTCTGACGACGGCGGCGACACCTGGGCCCTCGCCAACAGCGATGCGCGCCTCACCAGCCGCGCGTGGTATTTCAACTGGATCACCATTGACCCCAGCCATCCCGATGTCATTTACATTCCGAATATCGCGCTCTACCGTTCCGACGATGGCGGCAACACCATTTCCATCGTGCGCGGCGCGCCGGGCGGCGATGACTACCACCAGCTTTGGGTCGATCCCAAGGATTCTTCGCGCATGATTGTTGGCACCGACCAGGGGACATCCATCAGCCTCAACGACGGCAAGACGTGGTCCTCGTGGTTCAACCAGCCGATCGGGCAGTTCTATCACGTGATTACCGACAACGAATTTCCTTATCACGTTTACGGCGCGGAGCAGGACAGCGGCAGCGCGGCGGTGTTGAGCCGAACCGATCACGGGCAGATCACGGCGCGCGACTGGTTTATGGTCGGCGGAGGCGAAAGCGGATGGCTGGCCCCCGACCCCGGCGATCCGAACATCGTGTACGCTACCGGTGTTTACGGCAGCGTGGTGCGTTGGAATCGCCGCACCTCGTTGAGCCAGGACATTACTCCGTGGCCAGCTTCTAATTTCGGCAGTGAGATCAACGAGCGCAAGTATCGCGCCCCGTGGACTCCGATGCTCGTCTTCTCGCCGCTGGAGAAGAACGCGCTATATCTGGGAACGCAGTACGTGATGAAGACCACGGACGGCGGCCTGCACTGGGAGAAGATTAGTCCCGACCTTACCGGTGCTGCGCCGAACTCCGCAAGCGAAAAGCCCGGCGGGCCTGCCACGGTGCAGAACGCGAAGGAACGAGGTCTTGGCGTGGTGTACAGCATTGCGCCTTCCCCTCTGAAAACCGATGAGATATGGGCTGGCAGCGACACCGGCCTGCTTCATCTCACTCGGGATGGCGGGAAGACCTGGCAGAACGTTACCCCGAACGGCATCGGCGACTGGAGCAAGATCGCCATGATCGAGGCGTCGCGCTTCGATCTCGCCGTGGCCTACGTCGCAGTAGATCGCCATCGGCTCGACGACCCCAGTCCCTACATTTATCGCACTCGGGATTACGGCAAAACTTGGGAGCCGATCGCAGCGGGTATTGGCGAACAATCTTTCGTCAACGCGATTCGCGAGGACACGAAACAGAAAGGTCTGCTGTTCGCGGGAACGGAGCTGGGTATCTACGTTTCGTTCGATGATGGCGACCACTGGCAGCCATTGCAATTGAATCTGCCTATCGCCTCCATCCGCGACATCAGCATTCATGGCGATGACCTGATCGTGGCCACGCACGGACGGGCGTTCTGGATTCTTGACGACATCACGCCCCTGCGGCAGATTGCCAATCAGCCGGAGAGGGGAACTGTCCGCCTCTATCAGCCGGCCACGGCAATTCGCATTGACAACGATGTCTTCCTGGGCTCACCGCTGCCTCCGGAAGAGCCTGCGGCGAAGAACCCGCCCGACGGGGCTGTGCTCGACTATTACCTGAAGTCGGCGGCGAAGCGGGTGACGCTCGAAATTTACGATCGCAGCGGGAAACTGGTACGCCGCTTTGCGAGCGGCGCAAAACCACCAACCTATCCTCCGCTGCCTATTCACCCACGCTGGCTGCCTAAGCCCGTCGCGCTGGAAGACGCCGCCGGCATGCACCGGTTGGTTTGGGACCTCCGGTGGAGCAGCTCCGGAAGCCCTGAAGAGATCGAGGAAGATGAAGGTTACCGGGCACCCCAAGGCCCACGCGTTACGCCAGGTATCTACCAAATTAAACTTATAGTTGATGGCGATGACTTCGCCCAGAACTTGAAGGTAGAAATGGATCCGCGCTCTTCCGCGACTTCCTCCGAGTTGGCCGAACAGCTTCGTCTCGGGCTGGAAATCTTTGGAGAGGTGCATCGCAGCCGGAGGGCCATGGCTGAAATCAGCGCGGTGAAGAAACGTCTCGACGAGGTGCAGCAGAAGCTCGGCGGCCACCAGCCCGAGTTGCTCAAGCAAGTTTCAGAGCTGCAGGCGGCGATCAGGAAGGTCGAGAAGGGAAGCGGCCCTTCGATGACGGGACTCGATGCTGCAAACAGTGGCCTGGCTTCGGCGCTTCGCGTGGTGGAAAGTGGCGACCGGACGGCGCCATCGCAAGCCATCGAGGTGTACAAGCAGTCCGATGAGGCCGCCAAAGCGCGCATCGCAGAGTGGACGAAGCTGAAGAGCACGGAGCTACCGCTACTCAATAACGCGTTGCAGAAGGGCGGCATCTCGCCAATCCTGATATCGCAAATCGAGCGCGAGGTGGAATACCTGATGTCGCAGTAGCACCCTTGAAGGGGCGTTTTCGCGCACGGACGTTGGGCGTTAGAATCATGTGGGAGGTCTCATGACTCGATTCTGCCCGACGCTGCTAATTCTGGTGTTGGCTGCTACGGGAGGGTTCGCCCAAAGCGCCCAAACTTCAGACGGACAGAGCACATCGCGTCCTCAACCGGACGCTCCGCCGTCACCGCCTGACGCCCCTATCCCCGATCAAGGAACCATGACGACACCTCCAGCTAAATCTGGAGCCAAGCGGATCATCAATAAGCTCGATCCCCATTGCGTTGACGCCATCTTCCATAGCTGCTGGTCTTCGCCCGCAGCCACCCCGCAAAAGCCAATGTCCGAGGAAGAACAACAGGCGGCGAAGGACATCGAAGTAGGGTATTACTACCTTCGCGAGAAAAACTATATGGCCGCCGAGTCGCGCTTAAAAGAGGCGGTGGAGATCAAGCCTGGCTCTCCGGAGGCGCTAATAGGACTGGCGCAGGCGCAGCAGAAGCTTGGCAAGCGCAACGATGCTCGACAGAACTATGAAGCTTATCTGAAGCTGAACCCCAATGGTCCCGATGCAGAAAAGGTGAAGAACGCACTAGCCCAACTCAAGTGACGGTGTTGTGTGCTTGATGCTTGTCACGCTTGGCTGTGACACATCTCGCAGAGTTTCCCGTAGAATAAGACGACCCTTGGAAGAGGAAGGAGCGTGCAGATGCGAGGCAACGAAAAAGTCATCGAGCAGTTGAATGCGGCCCTCAGCGCGGAGTTGACGGCCATTGCGCAGTACATGGTACAGGCGGAAATGTGCGAGAGCTGGGGCTATCACCGGCTGGCCGGACTCACCAAGGCGCGGGCCATCCAAGAAATGCACCATGCCGAAGGACTGATCGAGCGCATCATTTTCCTCGGCGGGACGCCGGCCATCAACGTCCCCTTAACGCCCAAGGTGGGCGCCACCGTCGAGCAGCAACTGAAATTTGATTATGCCGACGAAGCCGATGCCGTGCGCCAGTACAACGCAGCGGCGAAGATCTGCCGCGAAGCCGGCGACGCCGGATCCAAGGACCTGTTTGAGCGGATGATCCAGGATGAAGAGAGCCACGCCGACTTCCTGGACGCCCAGATACATGCCATCAAGGAAATCGGAATCGGCGCGTATTTGTCGCAGCAACTAGAGAACGCAAAGTAGAGTTGCAAAACCGCTTACCGCCTATTCTGAGCTAGTGAATTGTCGAGCCATCCCGGCGGCGTAGAGTTGCGCGTTGACTCGTCGCGCCGATTCCAAGTTCAAACCGCCTTTGCGTGCAAAGCTTATGCCGTGCTGAACCAGTCCTCCGCACCGATAGCACATTTCGATTCTGCTTACCCATAAGCGGTTTACAAAACTTATGTTTTCTTAACAACCGTGCTACCACGGGTGTGTTTAGGTTGTTATTGGCGCGAGATGTCCGGCATGACTCCAAAGCGCAGCCCCATCGCGATCCTGAAAGTATTCCTAGCCGTAGTCTTTATGGCTCTGTTCGCTGCGCCCGAATTGTTCGCCGCCGCGCAAAAAGAGGGAACCCAATCGGCAACGGAGCCGAAATCAAGAGTGAAGGCAGTGGGGACGATCAAGTTAATCGCTGGCAATACCATCACGGTTACAATCGATACAGGAGCGGAGGTCAACGTCATAATCCAACCGTCCACGCGTTTGGTTCGAAGCGTTCCCGGTCAAACCGACCTGAAGAGCGCATCTCCAATCCAGGTGCAAGATTTGCAAGTGGGCGACCGGCTTCTGGCTGGTGGAACAGCCGCAGACGATGGCAAGTCCGTTCTGGCCACCACAGCGATTGTCATGAAGAAGGCCGACATCGCCGAGAAGCAGGAGCAGGATCGCGAGGAGTGGCAGAAGCACGGGCTTGCAGGCGTGGTGAAAGCAATCGATTCCGGAACGGAAACCATCAAGATTTCCACGGGCGCGTTAGCTGCGGAGAACCTTACCATTCACGTGTCGAAGAACACCATCATCCGCCGCTATGCGCCGGACTCGGTGAAGTTTGACGACGCCAAGCCAGGTGCGCTCGAGCAGATCAAGACCGGCGACCAACTTCGCGCACGCGGGACGCGCAGTGCTGACGGTAGCGAACTGGCGGCCGACGAAATTGTTTCGGGCACATTCCGCAATATCGCGGGCACGGTGGTGGCAACCGATCAGGGAAATAATTCGGTTAGCGTTATGGACCTGGCAACCAGACGCCCGGTGACCCTAAAAATAACTGCGGATTCGCAAATGCACAAGCTGCCGCCCATGGTGGCGCAGCGCATTGCCATGCGCTTAAAAGGCATCACGCCTGGCGGCGGAGCGGCAGGCGGATCGCCGAGCACAGCGAACGCCGGGCGCCCATCGCCTGGAAATGGGCCGGGACAGCGCCCAGGCGGCGCGCCAGACTTCCAACAAATGCTGAGCCGCATGCCTGCGGTTACGCTCGCCGACTTGCAGAAAGGCGACGCCCTGATGATTGTGGCCACCGAGGGGAGTGCCAATTCGCCCTCGACGGCAATCATTCTGTTGAGCGGTGTCGAGCCGATTCTCACCGCTGCGCCCAGCCAGGCGGGAACCATTCTTTCGCCCTGGAATTTGTCCACAGGAGGCGTAGCGGGTGCGATGGGAGATACTCCATAGCTCCGCGGTTCATGAGAGTAGGAATATTTCCAATGCGCATGTGTGCCATTCTCGCTGTTCTTTTGTTCGCGATTCTTACGGCCAACATGCCGGCGCAAACTGCGTCGGGCACTCTGCGTGGCCGGATCGTCGATCCCTCGGGGGCCGTCATTCCCAACGCTACGGTGGCAGCGACCGGTGCCGACGGAAAGTCAATCACAGTAGCCACTAATTCTCAAGGGGTGTATGAATTCAGGGGACTGGCGCCCGGAGATTACACCGTTACCGCGACGGCAAAAGGTTTTGCGGTTGATCAGGAAGAAGCGGTCAAAGTTACAGCGGGACAGGTTCAGCAGTTTGACATCGCGCTCTCCATCGCCGTGGAAAAGCAGAATGTCGAAGTGCAGGAGGAGACTCCTACGGTTGATGTCAGCCCGCAAAATAGCGCCGGCACGCTGGTTTTAAAAGGCCAGGACCTCGACGCCCTCTCCGACGATCCTGACGAGCTGGCGTCGGAGTTGCAGGCGCTCGCCGGCCCGTCGGCGGGGCCGAATGGTGGACAGATTTATGTCGATGGGTTTACTGCGGGGGAGCTGCCTCCCAAGTCTGCGATCCGCGAAATCCGCATCAACCAGAATCCGTTCTCCGCGGAATACGACAAGCTGGGCTATGGACGAATCGAGATTTTCACCAAGCCCGGGACGGACCAGTTTCATGGCCAGGCCATGATCAACGGCAATTCCTCGGCCTTCAATGCGCTGAATCCGTTTGTAACCGAAGAACCGGGCTACTACTCGGAGATCTTTAATGGCAACCTCAGCGGGCCGCTGGGTAAGAAGGCGTCATTTTTCTTCACAGCGCAACAACGCAACATCGACAACGTGAGCGTGGTTGTGGCGCAGGTGCTGAATCCCAATAACACTATCGTTCCGTACAACACGACGGTCCCCAGCCCCTCGACGCGGTTGAATATCAGCCCGCGTGCCGATTTCCAGCTTTCGAAGAACAACACCTTGACGGTGCGCTATCAGTATGTGCGGAACAACCAGGACAATGAAGGCATCGGACAGTTCTCCCTGCCTTCGCAGGGTTTTAACTCCCACAGTACGGAACAGACGGTGCAAATCAGCGACACCCAGGTGTTAAGCCCGACCATGGTGAATGAGACGCGCTTCCAGTACATTCGCAATAGCAGCAACCAGATTCCCATCAGCGACCAACCAACGCTAAATGTGCTGGGGGCCTTCAACGGCGGAGGCAGCCCTGAAGGCACGGTTTACAACAATCAAGATCACTACGAACTGCAGAACTACACCTCCATCGCGCATGGTCGTCACTTCATCAAGGTTGGCGGACGGCTGCGAGGGACGCTGTACTCCAGCAATGAGGACTCGAACTTCAACGGGCAATTTACTTTTCCTTCGCTGAACGCATATCAGATCACGCAAATCGGTCTGCAGCAGGGTTTGACGCCAGCACAAATCCGGGCGCTGGGCGGCGGCGCCAGCCAGTTTTCCATCGTTACCGGCCAGGCGCTCTCGGACGTCTCCATGATTGACGTCGGTCTGTATGCCGAAGACGAATGGAGAATCCGGCCGAACATTTCGTTGAGCTACGGTTTGCGTTATGAAACCCAGACCGGCATCCCGTACCAGGGGGATTGGGCGCCACGGGTGAGCCTGGCGTGGGGACTCGGCCACTCCAGGGCGGCGCCGAAGACGGTGCTACGCGCGGGATATGGAATCTTCTACGACCGCTTTTCCTACAACTATTTGCTGCAGGCGGAGCGACTGAATGGGGTCACGCAACAGCAGTACACGGTTACCCAGCCAGATTTCTACCCGCTGATTCCTCCGCCCAGCGAATTGAGCAAGCTGGCGACAAACTCGCCCACCATTTACCAGGTTTCCCCCAATCTGCGTATACCCTACACCATGGAAGCGGCGCTCAGCGTGGAGCGCCAAGTCACCAAGAATGCGACGGTGTCGGTCACCTATCTGAATTCGCGGGGAGAACATCAGCTCTTCCTGCGCAATGCCAATGCCCCACTGCCGGGAACGTATGATCCGTCCGACCCCACCAGCGGCATCCGGCCGTTCGGGGGGACTACCAATATTTACCAGTACAGCTCGGAAGGGGTTTTCCTGCAGAACCAAATGATCGTCAACGGACGGGTGAGCGTCGGAACCAGGCTCTCGCTGTTTGGCTTTTATTCGCTCAATTTCTCCAACAGTGACTTGGGAGCTAGTACCGGTGGTGGCGGAGGCGGCGGCTTCTTTGGGGGTGGCTCCAGTTCCGCGGAGTTCATCATGAACTCGTACGATCCAATGGAGGACTACGGCCGCGCCGCATTCGACGTTCGCAATCGCGCCGTCATCGGCGGCACAATCTCTCTGCCTCATGCCTTTCGGCTCAGTCCGTTTATCCTCGCGAACTCCGGCGCGCCCTTTAACATCATCGTCGGCCAGGATTTAAACGGCGACTCGATTTTCAACGATCGTCCGGCGCTTGCCAGCACGCCGGGTCCCGGCGGGGTGATCAAAGTCACGCCTTACGGCACATTCAACACCGTACCGATTCCGGGCCAGCCCATCACGCCCATCAACTACGCCAGCGGCCAGAGCTTGTTTACGTTGAATCTGCGGTTGAGCAAGACCTTCGGGCTGGGACCAAAGACGGAAAGTCATAATGCCGGTGGTTCGCGCGGTGGAGGAGGCGGGGGTCCCCGCGGTGGCGGACTTGGCGGTCGCGGACTAGGCGGCGGGGGTGGCAGCCCGTTCAACTTCGGAAACGAGACTACGCACCGCTACAACCTGACCTTCAGCGTCAGCGCGCGCAACCTGCTGAACAACGTCAACTATGCGCCCCCGATCGGCAATCTTGACTCGCCGATCTTCGGCACATCGAATGCGCTCGCGGGGCCGCCGTTCTCGTCAGGCTCAGCCAACCGGCGCATCGATCTGCAGATGCTGTTCTCGTTCTAAACATAACGTCTTAAGTAATTGCGCATAATCGGCGCAAGGTTTCGTTTGGGCCGGCGCAGCTGACGAACTCCGTTTCCACCGTGGTCGTGACCTCTTGGAGCAGCGGAAAGTATCGGTTGTGCAAGCAAAGCCGCCGTGTCAGTTTCCACACCCGCTCGATCGGATTCAACTCCGGGCTG
>Ga0116111_1000791_pt1 | contig 24604 bp, 16 predicted proteins | sample June2015DPH_8_10_FD_89720 | JGI IMG/M metagenome (GOLD analysis project Ga0116111, IMG submission 89720) | Peatland microbial communities from SPRUCE experiment site at the Marcell Experimental Forest, Minnesota, USA - June2015DPH_8_100 | ecosystem: Environmental > Terrestrial > Soil > Wetlands... | reverse complement strand
AGATGGTGACGGTTTCGGGGGTGGGCTCTTCGGCTTCCTGGGTGTCCGCTACCTTCTCGACCCCGCTCGTCGGCGGCGACTATTACTGGGTCCAATTCTCTAGCACGACGAACTCTGGGAATCCCTACGAAGTCCAGACCAACGATGGATACCAATGTGGGTGCTGGGTAAAGACGCTGTCTGGGCAGAATGTGACGATTGATGCGATACTGGACAACACCGGTAGCAACTTCCCGGCCATTCCTGCTGCGGTGGTGCATTTTGAGGTGAACCAGAAGGCGAAGGCTAACGAGGCCACATTCGACTACTCTGACAGAGCCTATGACCCGAACAACATCACTGTCTCAATCGAATACCCAAACGACACGGTGCTGACGACCGCTTTGATAAGCAGAGCTCTCGCTGAAGGGAACCCAGGCGTTCCGCTCCAGTTTGCGAAGACTGTCACCTTGGTTCCCGGCATCAAGTACCAGATGGTCTTTTCAGCACTGCCAGGGACTGACCATTACGACGGGAGCAACGGGGCCGGAGTCAGCCAAGACTTTCTAGCAGACTATGCTAACCCAGCGTCCGCAGGTTATCTCGGGCAGGGGTATTTCCCGATATTCCAGATACTGTATCAGACCATCAACTACCCCGCATCCGACTTTGCAGCCTACGGTGTTACGGACCTGTTCGACTCTCCTGGGTACTACGGCCTGCCTAACCCGAACCAGGACGCGGTAAGGTTCACACCAGTCGGTAGTGAGAACTTGCAAAGTATCACAATCGAGGTCATAAGCGCAGCCTCCGAATCGGCGATATTCAATGTGACCTTGAATGCTGACAACACCACAATCGGAAGCCATCCGTCCAAAACAGTGATAGCCCAAGCCTCGGTAACTCTCTCTTCGATAAACGCGGAGCTCCAGAGCGGGCCTACCAACACCGGCCAATATGCATGGGTGAACATGACATTCACGGCCAAGGTAGGGCACTCATTAGCTCTGACTGGAGGCACGAACTACTGGATTGTGATGGCCTCGCCGTCAGGCTATGTCGTAGAGCTCAATAGGCTCGTCAACCCGTACAGGGTGCCGATGTACGCCTCCACCAACGGCTGGAAGTCGTGGGGCATCCCTGCCGATGGGCCGAGCAGCTTCTCGTTCATTATCCACACGAGCGTGGAAACCTACAACAACGCCGAGCTCGGCGGTGGCGAGTACGAGTTCGGTGGCGGCAACGGCTTCGCGCAGTCGTTCGAGTCTCCGACCCCGTTCCAACTGAAGGGAGTCCAAGCCCAACTCAGCCTGACGAACAGATACTTGGTGACTCTGAGCATCCAAACGGACAGCGGAAGCGACAGCCCATCGGGGAAGATTCTAGACTCGGTGACAGACGTAGGCAATGATCTTCTAGGACAACCTGACATCTCCGTGATGTACTTCCAGTTCCCAGTGAACATAACCGCAAGCACGAAGTATTGGATGGTCTACTCTGTGCAGTGCCTCGCTCCATGCAGCATCCCCGCCAAAGCCTACTACGTTGTCTACGGGTTGGGTCAGAGCTCGGCGCTCGATTACGGCGGGACCGCCCTCCACTACGAATATCTCTCCGGCTCCACTTGGACCTCCCCGCCATACTCGGCGAGAGGCGACATGCAGTCGTTCCTTCTCATAGGGACTGACATGACTGTCCACGTCTACAACACCGCGACCCTCTACAACGAAATCCTAACCGACGACGCGCAGTCCTCGTCGTACCCCCCTTCGGGATGGAACCAGTTCCTGAACTATGAACAAGCCCAAATCAACTACAACCTCACTCAGATGGTCGGCACCCTTTCAGGGAGGACGTTCATGTGGTTCACAGCAATGGACACCAATGTCGTACAATCCCTTCCAAATCTCAATGTAAAGTATGTCCTCACCCAAGCATTAGGGGCTGGCGGGCCATTCGGATGTTCGCCATCCAAGTTCAGTTGCGACCCGGGTGCGTATCCATACTGGTCGACTGACACAGGCGACAAGCTCGGGAGCATCCTCTCTTGGCCCAACCAGACCAATGTGATAGGTTGGTCGAGCTTCGGGGCTCCTGGCGACAACGCTGGTGGCGTCACGCCAGAGGACCTGACCCAGCAATACCTCATCGAGCTTCCCCAGATCGCCGACACCCGCATCCTGACAGCGAACGACTGGTCCCTAGCGAGCACTGGCCTCAACAACTTCACGCAGACCGCGCCGATGAGGGCCTTCGGAACGCTCCTCAACAGGATGGACTACACCGGAGGACACTTCGGGACGAGCGCGTCAAAGGTGAAGGTCCTCTGGATATGGACTCCCAGCGACGAGGAAGGCTATCCGGCTTACCTGTCGTCCGTTGCGAGCGTCACCCTGTCCAACAGCGAGACGGACAGCAACCTCACGCAGTTCGGGAACCTCCAACAGTTCAATGTGATAGTCAACCCGCAGAACATCCAATCCATCACCGCCAGCGCAGAGGGCAGAATCATCGCATTCGTGAAGGCAGGAGGGGGGATTGTGGAGGACGGTTCCCCTGCGACTTGGGAATACAACATGTTTGGGCTGACCGCAGGCTCGGGCTGCTGCACAGTCCCCTATACCCCCCTGTCGGGAAACCCAATAACCGCCCCATACACCTCCCTGTCTGGATACTCTCCATACTCGCCCCACAGTTATGCAAAAGAATCGAACGAGTCTGCTACATTCGATGTGACCGACGCGGGAGGCCACCCCGTCGCCAGCACCAACGCCTACTACTTGGGCCGCGCAGCCTATGTCGATGCTGACAATTCGAGGTTGTCAGACGACGCCCAAGGAAACGACTACCTCACATTGCTCACGAACGCCATCTTGTGGGTCGGTCACCAGCAAACCCCAGTGATATGGCCGCCAACATATTCGACCTCCTCATTCAACAGCCAGGTCACTTATTCGGTATACGGCTCAGTCGGCCACCCACTGCTGTGGGTTTCATCGAACTCCTCGTCAAAGCAGACCTTCGACATCAACCTGAACGCGACCTACTATGGGATAACCGGTTCCTGGGTGGCGATAAACATGCAGAACATGTCAGTGATTGCGTCAGGCTCGGGCTCCGACATTCACATACACGCTACAGTAAAGGCGTTCGATTGGCTCCCGATATACGTCATCAACAGACCCGCAAACCTTCAGCCTGTCTATTCCACGGTGAGCATAACGGGTTCGTCGGTCTCGTCCTCCGGAGGCCAGTACGCGACTTCAGGACCAGACGACGCCTCAAGCTGGCTGGTCCTCTCCATCGCCTCGCCGCCCCTGTCAGTCACTAGCAGCAAGTCGAGCGAGCCCCTTTCCGCTTATTCGACGCTCTCCGCTGTTAATTCCTCCAAGATAGGTGAGTACTGCACATCTATTGCTAGCGGAGGAGGGTGCAGTTCGTTCGCCTACTTGAATCAACAGGGTTGGTTTTACGACAGTTCGAATTCGCTCCTGTATATTCACTTCCAGCAGGGAAACCCGGCCATGATAGACGTCTCACTGAGCCAGTCCAGTTCGACAACCTCGACCGAGACAACCACTTCCAGCTACAGCACTGCGACGCCAACCACCACTTCCAGCTACAGCACTACGAAGCCAACCACCACTTCCAGCTACAGCACTGCGACGCCAACCACCACTTCCAGCTACAGCACTGCGACGCCAACCACCACTTCCAGCTACAGCACTGCGACGCCAACAACCAGTTCCAGCTACAGCACTACGAAGCCAACCACCACTTCCATTTCGATCAGCACCAAGACATCATCATCGACGACGTACGAGACTACCACCGTCGCGTCCTCGACAATGACCCAGACGACCTCGGCGCCGCTTGCAGGCTGTTGGCAGACATCCTCTTGCAGCACGAGCCCCTTCGACCCGACCATGACCATTCAGAGCGACGCCGTGAGTCCAGTTCCGATCTACGTGGATGGAGTGGCCTACACTGCTCCCTCGAGTTTCGCATGGCCCGTAGGTTCCAATCACACTTTGACTGTAGGAGCGCTCTCTGTGAACACGCCAACAGGCAAGAGCAAATTCGTGGGCTGGTCGGGAGGAGTCAACTCTACCTCCCCGAGTCTCACGATTACGGTTGGAGGCGACCTGAGTCTGCTTGCATCATACAAGAACCAATACCTTGTGAACATAGCGTTTGCTGACGCCGAAGGGAGAAGCGTTTCCCCCCAGAACATCTCAATCCGAGGACCCGCAGGAGTTTTCAATCTGACCGACTCAAGTCTCTGGCTCTATTCAGACACTTATCAGGTCACTCAAGCAGAATGGATGGGCACGAGTGTCGCGTCGGCTCAGGACGCCCCAGTGACCTTCGCAGTCGCAGATTCGAATACGATCGTAGTTCCTCTCCCAATCTACGACGAAACCATCATTGTCACCGACGTTTATGGCCTTCCAATCAGTGGTGCAATCGTGACCATGACTGTCGGCAATCAGATTCAGCAATTGCTGACCAACAACACAGGCCAGACCGTGTTTAGACAAGTGCCATTGGGGTATCTCAACGGAACCGTAAAGTATCTGGCATTCAGCGGGGACATCCGAGTCTCGACTCCGGGTGAACATACGGAGCACGTGATCGTCACATTGAGCTATCCAGTCCTCATCACCATCTTTTCGATATGTGTGGTCGGGACGTACTTCGCCGTTAGGAGGATTCGTCGAAAGCCGGTCCGCCAGGACTTCTACTCCTGGGCGAGTGTATGACTTTCAGTCGATTCGCTGTGAGAGCTAGTCTCCCCGCGGCGCTTCGTCGCTTTTCGCAAAGATGAGACGCGGAACTCCGTGATTCATGCGATAATTAGATAACTAGCCCGGATGCGGCTGAGCACCCGTTGCCCTCGCGCGGCGGTAGAATCGTACTGGACCTGTCGCTTGCAGGATTACTTCTCTACATTGGTGTCTGGGTCTACGAACTCGCGAATTGGGCTTCACTGACTCTGCTCGGGTTCCAGTCGACTCTGTCGTTGTCGGGACTGTTGCCTTCAGGAGTATCGGCAGTATCGACCATCCAAGGAGACTTGGTCTTTGCCAAGCCACTCCAGATCGCGCTGTCCGTAGGCACCGTATTGCCGCTGCTCTTTCTCCTACGCAGATACAATCTTCCGGCTACCAAGCTCACAATCATAGGCACAGCGAGCGCATACTGCGCAACGGCCTTCTGGGAGGCGCTCTCAATTTCCTGGATTCCAGCTACGCCCGCGGGTCAGGGCCTTTTCGCGGGGCTGAATGTGGCGGCGATGTTCCTCCTGGTTTTCGCATTCCAGAAGGTGGCCCGACTTGGCAGCCGCAGTCCGCTTCAGGCAGTACATTCGTAGGCTGGAACCCGCGACGATTCTTCTTACACTTTGACTCTGCCAAGACCTAATAATCCTGAAAGTGCCCTTCCGGAACCAAAAGTGTCGAAATTTGGGGAGGGATTGACCTTGAGAACGCTCATCATCACTTTCGATTCCCTAGACGGCATCGGGGGAGTGGGGAGTCGAGCCGCAGGCTGTACCGGAGAGCTCGTTGAGAGGAAGGGTTCGATGTCATCGGATGAGGACCGCCCGCTGTCTGAGGCGCGATAGATGGAGAGAGACAAAGGGTCTGAACGCGACCCCGTAGCCAAGGGAACTCCTGCACGCGTCCTGCTCGTGACCTTCGACCCGCCCGGCAACATCGGCGGAATCGAGGGAAGAGTCGAAGGGTACGTGAAGGAGCTATCAAAGCAAGGGGGAAGAGCGGACGTTCTCGCACTCGCACCTTTGTACAAATCAAGAATCAGTACGTTCTGGGGTGCAAGACTGTATGAATTATCCTCCAAGCCAGCACAGGCATTGCGCTCTCTTCTTGCCACAGAGAGAATCCTCGTAAATCGGAAGCTCGACTCGGTCTTCCTGATCAGCGGTGCCATAACACTTTACGGAAACGCGCTTCTTGCTGAATCAATGCTCATGCGCCGCAAGACGGCTGTTCTCTTTTACGGAAGAGACATCCTGCAAGCAAGGCGGGGCCTTCTTGGCCGAATGATGATGCTTGCTTCAATCGTCCTGTCCAATACCGTCTTCACGAACTCCAGATTCACGGCCTCACTGCTTCCTCCCTTTGCTGGGAGGAAGCAAAGGGTGCTGTACCCGAGCGTGGACCCGACATTGGGGTCGGCAGGCCTGTCGGGCCAGAGGACAGGCCACAGCGTTCTATTTGTCGGGAGGCTCGTCAGGAGAAAAGGGGCAGACGATCTCATTGATGCCTTTCGGTCGATATCCGAGAGTTTCCCTGACGCGCGCCTGGAAATCGTCGGCGACGGCCCTGAAAGAAAGAGGCTGGAACGACTCGTTGCGGACTTCGGCCTCGGAGGAAGAATCGAATTCTTCGGCTCTCTGAAAGGCCACGCCCTGTATGACCGATATCAGCTCTGCGACGTCGTTGCAATGCCTTCGAAGAGGTTAAGGGACGATGTAGAGGGATTCGGCACCGTCTTCCTCGAAGCTGGAATCTTCGGAAAACCGTCCGTGGGCACATTCTCTGGGGGAATCCCGGAGTCAATCGTGGACGGCGAGACGGGGATCCTCGTCCGGGAAGGAGACGCCACACAGCTCGGGACGGCCTTGAAAAGCCTCCTGAGCGACCCTGAACTGAGGTTGAGGATGGGGCGGAAAGCAAGGGAAAGAGTTCTGAAGGAGTTCACTTGGCAACAGTCCGCGGCACGCCTGGAAGAAGGCCTGTCAACACGGTGGACCCCCAGGACATCCTCACACTAGGCTGCAACCTGCAGCAGTCTGCAAATCATTGCACATCACGCAACGGCGCAGCAGTTACTTTCCCGCCATCTTCCGATGGCGCCGGCTTAACCGCATTGCCGGTAGCCTGCGGGTTCCCACCGCACTCTCAGCTCTTTCGTGCCTCGTCACCCCCTATCTGCAGCCGACTCAGTCCCTTGTCGCTTCCACGCCCTTCTCTGTGAGCCTCCCATCCGCTGCTAGGTAGCCCTTGAGCTGCAGCAGCGCTATTTCCCTTCCAAGGGTCGCAGGAGGGACTTTGGCTACCCTAGTGATGTCTTTTGCGCTTCCTGCGTTTGGGATGCTTCGGAGGATTAACAGCTCCAGCTTGGAGAGTACTTCGCTAGGCTTTCGTTCGTGCCCACGCCCGTCCGTTTCGCTAGGCAGCAAGAGTCACTTCGAGACCTGGGGACGCAAAGAAATCGGCGTCGGTGACGGGCCAGCGGTCGGACGTGGAGCAAGGTACCTAAAGGCCAAAGTCCAGAAGACCATCACCCATGCTATGAAAATCACGTATCCGAAATAGACGTGCATGGTTGTGCCCGCATCCACCCCCAGGAACTCGAATGTGAGGAACACGACGACTAGTCTAAGGATATTGATCACGAAGGCGCCGGCGAAACCAACCATGAGCAGGGGTATGAGCTTTGAGATCTTCGGCTTCAGGTCGAGCAATGCCATAGTCGAAAGCATACCGAAGGCGAGGATTCCCTGCAGACCGGTACAGTCACTTTCGACGTCAAGGAATAGGGGCGACTTACCATTTGGGTTCAGGACCACAAGGTGGCCTGACACTGATGCGCTGATTCCCAGGACTTTCATTGACGAAGCCAAGACACTGGCCAGCCAATCTTGCAGGGCCACATAGTTCGGCGCGTAGTTCTCGATCTGGTACCCCAGAAGCAGGATTATCCCATAGGTTGCGGGGACCCAGAAGAACTTGAGTGACCTCAGACCGTAGAAGGCGATGGCTACCGCAACGAAAATGACGAGCAGATCGATCATCCCTACCCTTGACCCGGTTGCTAGGTTCTCGGCATAATCGGCAACTATGACGGAAACACCGAGGATTACCTCTAACAGGTTACCTCTCTGAGAAAGCGATTTGACTCCCTCCCACCTGAAAATGAACCACGCAAGCAACACGATGGACATGATGAAGAAGTATGGATAATCCAACCCGACCCCGGGTATCCCGATGGGTGCGAGATACGCTGCAGCAAGCCCTAGGACAAATCCGTTTGCCCGTGTCAGGAACAAGTCGTGTCCGTCAAAGACAAGGCTCGCCTGGGCGTATAAAAGCATGGATGAATTTTGTGACCCGAAAATCTATCTTCCGAATGCGATAGATCTCTGACCCGTTACAAGGGATGTCACGAGGTCCGGTTCTCCAAGCGCATGAATTTCAAGTTGATACGAGTGAAGTTGCACTTTATTCAGGTGAAGCAGCAACTATTGCTGGGGGAATCGGCGCTCAGGAGCCTCTCACACATGTGAATTTGAAATTCAGATGCATGTGTTTGGCCTTCGCGAGGTATATATACATGCGACGGACCCTTGACAGATAGACGAAGACATGAAGAAAACAAAAATCGGTCTCTACTCTGCCGCGGTGGGGTTGCTTTTCGCCCTTGCAGCAGTAACTTCAGTAATGGCATACACTGGAAGTATTATCTGCCTATCTCCTGCTTCCTGTTCTACCTCCGACACTATCTCCTTGAACGGACCTGGTTCCACGACAACTGCGACAGTTTGGCTTTACGCCAGTACTGCTCCAAATGGCACAACAATATACTACTACGTCTGCCCCTCGACTTCAGCTACCTGCAGTTCTAATTCTGGTACCAGCAACGGTTGGTCCTGGACATTCACTCCTTCATCTGGAACGACCGGAACGGGTTCACCTTGTGCATTAAGTAGCTCCTGTGAAGGGAACGGCATAGGGAGTCCGTCCACCCTGTCATTGTCATTGACTGCGCCGTCCGTTGTCAATGCCACCAACCAGAAACTGGAACTATCAATCTACGCGTGCTCCTTGACAGGAACTTCCTACACGTGTGCCTCCGTATTCCAAGGGGTAGCATCTCTGACGATCACAGCCACTGTTCCACAATTTGCATTAGGTCTAGGCCTTGCAATCACAATTGCCCTAGTAGGCCTCGTCCTCGTGAAGAAGAGAACAACACCGAAACTCGCGAGCACAGCCGCGGTCACAGCCGCAGCATAATCTGAGAAATTCGAACTTAACCGTTCGCGTGCTCGCGCCTTCGTTTTTTGTGTAACCAAGTGTAAGTGCTGTCTGGTGTTATTGCGGTCGACGCTGAATCTCCAACGGTCAACGATGCTCCTATCACCCTTCCGTTCCTCATAACAGCAGGGTGCAACCAAGCATCGGAAATCTGGTGGCAGCAGATCTCGTCAACAATCTCTCTCTCAAACCTGGAACTCGCCTGTGAAACCAGTCCTTACACTCCGCCTGCAACCACAGGGACCGCCACTGCGAGAGCCAGCACGGCATGGTGTTACGGACGAGAAGGTAGTGTTGGCTGGACCTCTCTCTCAGTGGAGGACGGTTATGGTCCCCTTCATCCACTGAGAGTAGAGGACATCCTCATACGTGTAGGTCCCCGTGACGTTTAGTTCAACCGAATACGTCTTGCCGGGCGGTATGGCGGAATCCCCTCGAATGTACCCTACGGGGTTGCTCACAAATGAAATGCTATGGTTCGTGGAATCCTCGTTCCTCCACATGATGGTGTTGTTCACTCCAAAGATTACGGTAATCGTTGCAGACTCAAAGTCAAGAGAAGAGTTCGTCGCTGCGCCTGAAGGAATGATCACGAGGACAACTCCCGGTGGGATCTGAGAGCTCGTCAGAGTCGTGGAACCAACTGAGGTGGTTGTCGTTTCCCGACTCGAGGTCGAAGTAGAGGCTTTCGTCTGAGATGTGACTGTGGTCGAAGTTGCTCCCGAACTCGCACTGGTCACAGAAGAGGTTGTGCTACTGGATCCCGACGAGACGCTAGGCGCCTGATTGCGAGCCAAGTAGATCGTCCCATAAAACGTAGCTGCTCCGACCAAGAGGACTATCAGAATCGCAATCAGTGTTCTCAGCGACTTCCTCAGCCGGGGCGGTCGCGCTTCGAAAGGAGTCTGTTCTTTCACGGTGAGTGAGGCTCTCCTATTGGATCTCCATGCCATCGCATCTGCAGTCAGAGGTGCGCCACGACCCATGGCCCCCAGCCCGAGCGTCCGATGAAGATAAGGGCCCCAGAGAACTGCCCCTGCAACAACTGAGCGCAACAGAACCAGTAGATACACGACGAATCCCCATTCACGTTCCACTTCTAAGATTGGTATTTATTCCTGCGATACCAGGAAGGCCGGTCATCGTAGGGTGGAGCCGATCAAGAGTGCTCGTAACTTGAAGCGCAGGATTCATTGAAAGTAATCTCGTCCAAGCCTTCGTTTCTTCTGAGTCTGAAGTCGGAGTGTTGGATGATTTCCAAACGAAAGAGGAGGTAAACCTAACCACGAATCTAGACGTATTAGAGGTGTACGAGAGAGATTGACTGAGGGGACTTCGAGCATTCTCGTGACTGGCGGTGGCGCGTGCATCTTTTGCGGGTCAGGCTATGGATGAGTGGCCTCTTTTAGGTGGTGGTCTTACGGCGCCATCGTCTTCGAAGCGCAACCGGGTTGCACACAAATTGGCAGGATCTCCCGACGTCAGGGCTCATCTGCTTGAAATGAGAATTGAATAATGCTCTGTAGAGGATATCTACGCCAAGTACTCTAAAGATTGAACATTTCCCGCCTTTCTCATGAACATCCTCCACGTTTCTCATAGTGCAGTCGTATACTCAGCACATGTCGCCCTCTGAAGGTGCTCGGCCAACAAAGGAAGGCGCCTGCGATCGCAATCCCTGTCCCCTCGTCGCGGAGTCGTCTAGGCATGAATTTGGGATTCACTTCTATTGGGCTGCGCTTCACGAACCTTATTACCCAGATGCAGGTTTTGGTGCAATCGATGAATCGAAGGATTCTGGTCATGGCTGTCGGAATCTCCTTTCTCTTCGTCTTCACTGCAATGGCAGTTCGACCATCCAGTGCCACAGCCGCCTCTGGACTAGACGCCGCATTCTGGAAGGGAACGTTCTTCGGAAGCCCGATGGCTACCTGGCCATCCTGCACTCCGGAGTCGTCGCCGCCCGCTGGCGTGCCGTCAAGCACTCCGCCAACCGCTACGGAGATCGATCCCAACATAGCCCACGGAGTCTCAACGGGCTTCTACTGGGATGAGACTTCTCCCGGATTCAACGTAAGCGGAGTCCAATTCTACGACACGGCCTTCACCGTGGAGTGGACCGGATACATCTATCTCACCGCCGGTACCACGTACTACTTCCAGCTCACCAGTGACGACGGGTCCTGGCTCTACATCAACACGACACCAGGTAGTTCAACCATCTCTGCCGCGAACCTCGTGATAAACGATGGCGGAGAGCAGCCTCCCACCTCTGCAACATCGGGAGCCGTCACAGTGCCGTCCAATGGCACATACCCAATCGAAGTCGACTACTACGAGACGTGCGATTCGCAGTCCGGAATCGACCTGTCATGGCAGGCCCCGACTGGCGGATTCGTCGTCATCCCGTCGCAGTACTTCACCCCTGCTCTCATCGGTTCCAACGCCTCCCCTACCCCGTCCCCAGTCCCCGAGTTTGGCCTCGCAGCCCCGGCGGTTGCGGTGGTTGGCCTCCTGGCATTCGCCCTCGTGAGAAAGAGGACACTCGGACGAATCGACACGACAACCTGACATCAGACGAAGGAAAACTCAAACTTGCTAATCGCGAGTTTGAGCCCGCCTTCTTTTTCTCATTTCGATCCAGCCGCTGCGGTCGGAGCTGCGGGAAGACGGAAAGGAATCCCCCGGAAGTTACCAGCATCCAATGGAGAGCCTTAAATCGAGTCGGGCCTGGTCGGACCTAGATGACCAAGGGCCCCTCGAGCATCCTCGTCACTGGAGGCTGCGGCTTCATCGGGAGCCACATCGTGGACGCCTTCGTCAGGAAGGGCTGGGAGGTGGGGGTCCTTGACAACCTAAGCACTGGCGTTGAATCGAACCTGAATGCCAGCGAACGGGTCCACTTTCACAAGGGGGACGTACGCGATCTCGAAGTTGTAAGGGAAGCCATGAAGGGTTACGAGACAGTCTCACACCAGGCGGCACTTGTCAGCGTGGCCAGGTCCGTGGAAGATCCTCTTGTCTCAAATGCGGTGAACGTCGGAGGTACGTTGAACGTCCTGACTGCCGCACGCGATTCCGGGGTGGAGCGTGTGGTCTATGCGTCCTCGTCTTCCGTCTATGGTGAGACTGAAACCCTCCCGAAGACCGAAACCATGCAGACGAGTCCAGCCTCTCCCTACGCCGTCTCCAAGCTCGCGGCAGAAAACTACTGCAGTACCTTCGCGAGTGTGTACGGCCTGAAGACTGTGTCTCTGCGCTACTTCAACGTCTATGGCCCAAGGCAGAGGGAGGGGCCCTACAGTGGTGTCATCCCTGCCTTTGTCGGCAGCGTGCTCGCCGGCAAGCAACCCGTCATCAATGGCGACGGCTCCCAGACAAGGGACTTCACGTACGTCCAGGACGCCGTCCAGGCGAACGTCCTGTGCATCGAGAAGAACGTCAAGCCGGGCGAAGTGTTCAATGTCGGTTCCGCCAGCCGGACCAGCATCTTGGAGCTCGCCGGGATTGTGTCGAAACTCGGGGGCAAGCCTGGACTGAAGCCCGAGTTCAGACCGGAGAGGAAGGGCGATGTGAAGCACAGCTACGCGGACATAGGCAGGATATCCGGGGCGGTCGGGTACAAGCCCGAGTACACGCTGCAGAAGGGCTTGAAGGAAGTCTTCAGTCGGATGGCAGGCTCAAGCCAATAGAAGAGAAGTTGATCACAGGACTTTCCCACGCCATGGCTCTGCATGAAGGGAGGCGAGCGAGGCCGCCTCAAGGGCTTTCAACCAAACTCGCATCGCGCGTCTGGATGACTTATAACCGGTGAAGCGATTGAGCGGGCCATCGGCGAGCGTCAATTGAGAAACCTCTCGGTCTCCATCATCGGTCTCGGGTACGTCGGGCTGACGACGGCGGCGTGTTTCGCGAGCAGGAGAATCGAGGTGGTCGGGGTCGACGTGGACGAGGCCAGGGTGAGAAAGATACGGAAGGGGGAGCCGGTGATAATGGAACGCGGGTTGCAGCCCCTGTTGGACAGGGCGCTCAGGTCAGGTCATCTCGAGCTCCGAACGGATTTTGCGAAGCTGAACGAGACAGAGGTTTCTTTCATCACCGTCGGCACGCCGGGCAAACCAGACGGGAGCATAGATACTGGTTACGTCGAGAACGCGGCGAGAGAGATAGGGCGCTCTCTGAGGTCGAGGAGTGACTTCCACCTGGTCGTGGTCAAGAGCACCGTGGTCCCAGGCACCACGGTCGGGAGGGTCAAGCCTATCCTCGAAGCCGAATCGAGAACCAAGGTCGGGGACCGGATTGGCCTTGCTGTCAGCCCGGAGTTCCTGTACGAAGGGTCGGCTGTGCAGGACACCCTGAGGCCGGAGGCCCTGGTCATAGGAGCGTCCGACAAGAAGTCTTCCAGCCTGCTGCTTTCTCTGTACAGAAGGTTCTACGGAAGACTCCCTCCGACGATAAGCACGACGCCGGAGAACGCAGAACTGATCAAGTACTCCATCAACGCGGTCCGGGCCATCCAGGTGAGCTACGTCAATTTCCTCGCCAACGTCTGCTCCCGGATCAGGGGAGGAGAGGTGCGTGACGTGGTGGCAGGTCTCGGGAGAGTGGCCAGGCTGGACAAGAGGTACCTTGGGGCCGGGCTCGGATATGGTGGTAGCTGCCTTCCAAAGGACACGAAGGCGCTGTTTGCCTTCTCAGAGTCGATTGGAGTAGACGCATCACTGCTCGATTCGGCCATCAGGGTAAACGAGAGGCAGGCGCTTGAAGCAGTGGAAATGGCGCGAAGACTCGTGGGAGATCTCGGTGGGAAGAAGGTCGCAGTTCTTGGCCTCGCCTTCAAAGCCGGCACCGACGACGTCAGGGAGTCCACTGCCATCCGGGTGATCAGGGCTCTTCTCGACGCCGGGGCGAACGTGGCGGCCTACGACCCGGAGGCGATCAGCAACGCTAGGTATCTTCTGGGGGACAGGGTCGCATATGTGGCGTCCGCCAAGCAGTGCATCACCGGAGCAGACGTTTGCATCGTCGCGACGGGCTGGGAGGAGTTCAAGGCACTAGATCCGAGCCAGTTTCAGAGACTCATGAAGTCCCCCGCGGTGGTGGATGGCAGGCGGATATTCGACCCGAAACACTTCAAAGCGAACGGAATACCCTTCCTGAGGGTCGGGACGGCGGCGAGCAGCTCTCCTGTGAGCGAGACTTGACGGATTCTTTGCACAAGACGAGGCAGCTGTTGTTGAATTGAAGGGCTCGATCCATGATGTCATCTCCGTCGATAACGAGGTTGGCCCCGGTACCAACAAAAGACAAGGCATCGGGATGCGGACGCTGGTCGCAGCCTGTCTGCTCTATGGTGCGATGGTTCTCCTTTTCGCCCTGATATCGCTCTACGCCGCTCCGCAGGCTTCGCAGATAGGGACTTTCCGGCCTTATCCGACAATACCGTTTCATGAGCTGATTCTTGGCTTGCTGGGGCTCGGACTTGGCTTGGCAGCCTCAGCCGCTGTGAGGAAGCTCGACCTAGGGCTTGTTCTTCTCGTGCCTGCACTCGTGGTACTGACCGATCTCGACCACCTTCCGGCCTTCCTCGGCCTGGCCCAGCCAATAAGACCAGCCCATTCGGTCATTTTCATACTATGTACAGTCGTGCTCATGGCAGCTGTAATAAGAAGGACAGACGTGGTGCTGACTTCCTTGTCGGCGTTCTTCGCCCATCTCTCCATCGATACCGGGGTCTTTCCCGCTTTCTCTCCCGTTTCCTTCCAATACTACAACATCGGAGAATTCAGGGTACCCTTTCTCATCGCGGCTGTAGCGTTCGCACTGGCCGCTGGATTTGTGATAAACCACAATAGGCATAAAGGGGTCGTCTGAATTGACACGCTCGAAGACAGCCATGCGCTCTGAAGGGAGTGTCCTGACGGGCTCCGCCCAGGACCTAAGGAAGAAGCTGAAGTCAGGGGACCTGAAAGTAGCAGTAATCGGGCTCGGACGGATCGGGCTTCCTACGGCTGCGGTCTTTGCCGAAGGAGGCGCCAGGGTCGTCGGTGTCGACATAAGGAGGAACGTGGTGGAGGAGACGAACTCGGGGAAGTGCGCCCTCGTGGACGAGCCGGGTCTGCCCGAGCTCGTGAGACAGAATGTCGAAAGAGGGCGGCTCAGGGCTACCTTCGACCCTGCCAAGGCCATCGCTTCGTCCGACTTCGTTATCATCTGCGTTCCGACCCCAGTTGACCAGACGAAGTCTCCGGACTACTCTGCGGTGACAGCTGCATCCCGGACCACTGGGAAGTCTCTTCGCAGGGGCAGCGTAGTCATCGTAGAGAGCACGATCGGCCCCGGAATCGCAGAGGGAGTGATCCTGCCGATCCTCGAAGAGGAGTCCGGAATGAAAGCGGGGGTCGATTTCGGTCTCGCGAGCTGCCCGGAGCGTTCTGACCCTGGGAACATCGTGGCGAACATGGGGTCGGTTCCGCGGATAGTCGGGTCGACAGACCAGAAGTGCACAGAGCTTGTGGCCGCCCTGTACGAGTCCGCGCTCGGGGTGAAAGTAATCAAGGCGAGCAATCCGAAGACGGCCAACGCCATCAAGCTCACGGAGAACCTGTACAGGGACGTCAACATCGCTCTGGCCAACGAATTCGCGCTGTTGTTCGAGGAATTCGGGATAGACACCGTGGAAGTCATCAAGGCTTGCGCTACGAAATACAACTTCATGCCGCACTATCCGGGTGCCGGAGTGGGCGGACCGTGCGTAGTTGGAGACGAGTTTGTCTACATTCTCGACAAGGAAGGGCTTCATGTCACTCGGATGGCCGACTATGTCGAAGTGCTGAGACGAAAGGGCCTGGTCGATGTCGAAGTCTCTAACGGAACATCGATTCTTACACCCAAGCTGGACGTCCACACTCTCTCCTTCGACGGTGCCCGGACTGTATGGGAGAAGGTGATGTGGTTTTCTGTCCGTCACCATGTTGGCAAAGTCTTGAGTCTCAAATTGACCTCGAATCGGCAAATTAGGGTCACACCCGACCATCCTATTCTCGTCAAACATGGGGACAGATTCGCCATCAAGCGGGCCGATTCATTAGAACTGAATGATGAGATTCCTGTCTCGAAAGGCTACCAGCAGGCATTCCAGGATTCTGATACAATCGACCTGATAGAGGAACTCTTGAAGTCGGGTAAGATTCCCGCTTCCAAAGTCAAAGTGAAGCCGCTGAACATCACGATCAGAGACCATTTGGGAGAGGTCGGCAAGGTCATGAGAGAACTCAGGATTCCCCCTAGACAAAGACACGAATTCTACAGGTGGAACTACCTGACTCTTGACAGGTTCCTCGAGATTGAAAGCCAACTTCCAGCGCTCTTCAGCCGCGATCGGCTGGTTCTGTACACTAGTCGGGGCAGTACTTGCATGACGCCTGCAACATTTCTCAAGGACGCTGATTTCTGGAGGTTTGTGGGATATTACCTAAGCGAGGGATGTCTGTATTCGGAACAATGCAAGAGGGGCCTGCGTGAAAGGGTCAAGATTTCATTCGGCGCCCATGAAAAGGACTTGATCGAAGACTGTAAAGCCATCCTAGACAAGTGGGGTCTGCGTTACTCAGAGGACATTCGGGACGGCAGTCACTCGCTGACGCTCTCCTCTCGAATATTCGGCTTACTCCTTGACCACTTGGACTGCGGTAAGAATTCATACGACAAGAAGCTGCCGAAGGCGATCTTCGGTTCCTCGAAGGAGAACGTTGCTGCACTGCTGCAAGGCCTCTTCAGAGGCGATGGCTGGTTGGAGAACCGACGAGACAAGGGCGGGGTCACTGCAGGATACGTGACTGTCAGCCCTGTACTTTTCCAAGGCGTGCTGCTCCTGCTTCAAAGATTTGGAATCGTGCCCGTATGTCGCCAGATACTGAGCAAGAAATCGAAGGTTCCCGCTCTTGCTCTCAGAGTATCACGGTATGAGGATCTCACAGTACCTAGCCATGATGTCGGCGGAAACTCCCGCCTGGCAAGTTTGCTACTTGCGCATCCGAAGATGATTAAGAGATCACCCGCTTTCAGGGACTACGGCTCGTTTGCCACCGCCTTCGTCAAGAATCTCGAGAAGCAAGAATTCAACGGCGATGTCTACAACATGGAGGTCGATCGTTCACATACATTTGTGTCAAGCTTTGGGATAATAACTCACAATTGCCTCCCCAGCAACTCGTACTACCTGATAGTGGAAGGGATGAAGACGGGTTACATCCCTGGCCTCACCAGGATGGCAAGGGAGATCAACGACAGAATGCCAGACCACGTGGTCGAACTCGTCTCCGAGGCCCTCAACGATGTGGGGAAGACTGTCCGTGGCTCCAAGGTGGCAGTCCTGGGGGTCTCTTACAAGCCAGGAGTGAGGGACATCCAGCTCACCCCGGTGGAGCGAGTCGTGAGCCGGCTTACCGATATGGGGGCTTCGATTTCGCTCTACGACCCCATGTTCAAGGGAGAGAAGGTGTTCGGGCTCCGGGTAAGCAGAAGCCTTGAGGAGGCGTCGAAGGCCGCCGACTGCATCGTCATCGGGACGGCACACAAGGAATTCGAGACGCTCGACCTCGGCCGCCTTGCAAGACTCACGTCGAAGAAGGCCGCCTTCGTAGACGCCAGGAACGTGGCAAACCCGAAGGAGGCCGCGAGACAGGGATTCTCATACAGGGGCGTGGGGCGAAGATTCGTCTGAGCATGAAGAATGCTCAGATGCTGACAATGCGACCAACACTAGACTAAGTATTATCGACGCCCTGGTTTGATTCGAAAACATGGAAGTCAGCGACAGGAGTTAGCCCGTCGCTAACAATTCTTCCATTACTGATTCGGAATTCCAGCGAACTTGCGTCTTGCGAGTAGCATGGCCGGGATAGCGAGTGCCATCAAGAGACCCATGCCTAGTGGGAACATTGGGACACCCGTCGGCGGTTGGTAACCCGCAGTTAGCAATGTGCCCGTAGATTGACAGTTGGCACCTCTGTCGCCGCTATTTGCTGCCCTCACGGTTAGAGTCGTCGTGCTACCTACGGTCGCGGGCGCGGTCAATTTCACCGAAAACAACCCCGAGGTTGTCGCCGGTGGGCTCACGCCTATCGAGTACGACGTTCCCGAGCTGGGGATTGGGCTTGGTGAAACACTGACCACGGTCCAAGCACTGTTTGAGCTCTGGGCCGTGAGTGTGAAGTAGGCTGCATAATTGCTTGTCTCACTGTAAGTCAACAAGAAGGTCAGTGTCACGGTTGATCCCGCAGGGATGGTGGTTGACTGTGTGGTAGGCGAGAGGGTCACCGTACATGGAGCCCATGCAAACGCAGGCGCGACAGCGCATAATCCAACGAGGGTGAATAGCAAGGCTATGACTGGAATTGTATATTTTCTGCTGCTCATCGTTTAATGAACTGCCCGTTTGAGTATATAGGGCGTCCGAAGACGTGGTACAGAGACATAGAGCCGGAATTCATGTAGGTCCGAGGCTCATAATCCATCTCAGCGACCGTGTTGAACCAGACTTGGGCACAGAAGGGGTCAGTGAGACATTTCCGCTTACCGTCTCTCACGAACTCGCCGAGTCAGATGGCTTTGACGCCGGGACGCTTCCCACTGTACCTGAGCGAGATCCTTGGGCGCCTCCATTGTGACGCCCTGACGTTGAGCTCGTCTGGTCTAAATCACGCTGGGGAGGTTGCGATTACCTCTGCTCTCCGTTTCCTGAGCCGTCTTCTCGGCCCCCAAGGAGCGAATTGGCTGAACGCGGAACAGGACCTGATTGGAGTGCCGTCATCTTCGGGGTCTTCGGGGCTAGAGAATGAGCACGCCGGCGGACGACTAGAGCCAGACATGTCAAAGAGGCGGCCAGAACGACGAGGACGGACCCTCCGTCCATCGAAGGAAGCACCGCCGGTGTGCCTGCCGCAGAGGGGCATGGATTGGGGAGAGAGCCTGTCCTGTTGCTGCAGGTTGTGGACGATGCGGGGGTTCCTGACGACGTCACTGTCATGGTCGCCGTGCTTGGAACTGTCTCCGTCCCCGTCGTCGTCGCTCGAGAGGAGGTTGTTTCGATGACTGTCGTAGGCTGAGTTGACGTGGAAACTGCTGCAGAGGTCACCATCAGGGGCGTCGTCACAGTAGCTGTATGGTTGAGTGTGAGTGTAGACATCGCCGTCTGAGTGTCTGTGGACGCCGTGGTCTGATTGGTGGCGGTCGTAGTTTGGGGTAGTGCGCCCGTAGAGGTGGATGTCACCATGCTGGCGGAAGCCTGGGTACTCGTTAGGGTGAACGTAGCCGTAGGGGAAGTCACCGCTGACGTCGTTGTGACGGTCTGAGTGGCGGTTGTCGGGATTGAGGTAACCGTGGAGACCGACGTCACAGTGGAGACCGAAGTCACCGTACCAGTCGAGGTCTGGGTGGCTGTGACCGTTGAGACTGTGGTGGTGGGAGAGGTCACAGTCGACGTCGTTGTCCTCGCTGTCGTTGACGTCACACTGGAAGTGGAGGTAGATTTCACACTGGAAGTGGAGGTAGATTTCACACTGGAAGTGGAGGTAGATTTCACACTGGAAGTGGGGGTCGAGGTCATTGTGCTCGTGACCGTCGAAGTTACGGGCGGGAGTGTCGCAGTCGAGCTGGTGGACGTGGGGCTCGATGTGCTCGTGCTAGATGAACTCGTGGTCGACGCTGTTCCGGTGCTCCACAGCTGGGTTCCTTGAGGCAAAACGGCTAGGCTTCCACCGACCGTGATTTGATCGGCCTGCAACCCTGTGCCCTGCGCCGCTCCAACCACGCCCCAACCTGTCCCGTAGGATATCGCCGTTTGGACTGAACTCCAAGTTCCTGACTTCATGACCTGCATCGCCGTCGAGAACTCTACTGTGGGGAAGGTGAATGCGCTACTTCCTTCCTCCTCTGACAGCGCATAGACTGGATAGGATGAACTCGAGGAGTTCGCGCCCATGTCATAGGTCCCGAAGACGGTCCCATCCAGCGAATAAGCCCAGGTGGTCCCCGACTGGAGGTACATGGAGAAGGTGTGGCTCCCGGTGGAAACGGATGTGGTTCCGCTCGTGAGGACGGCCTTGGTGTCGAGGTTCCAGATCTGATAGAACGCTACCGGCGTGCTGGTGTCACAGATCTCGTACCCGACTTGCCCCCAGACGCTGTTGGAGAGATCGTCAGATACCCAGAACGCGAGGCAGCCAACCACCGACGTGCTGATGACTTGGATCTTCCCCTGCACCCCCGTGTTCGGTAGAGCAGACGAATCTGTAGACGACGCCCCAACCCACCAGACTGAACCCGAACTCGGAGCGTCAAACGATTGGACGGCGTGGGCGCTCGCCGGAAGAACGGGGGTCGTCGCCCAGGCGTACAGACACCCTGTGGCAAGCAAGACAATGACGGCCAGGCATGCGGCCTTCATCGGTTTCTTCGGCTCGCTTGTATCATATATACCATATGGACTGAAATCCTGTCAAGTCGATGGGCCATGAGCCTCTCTTTTCTTGCTGTCAAGGGTCGGGTCATGACTCACGAAGAAAAAACCGCTGGGGGGGCGAGGTAGTGCCTCGCCTCCCCTGTCAATGCATTCGTGCGGAACTGGACCAAGAAGTCCAAACGCTCATGGATGTCCCTCGTTATTTAGGACTTGTCGATTGCGGCTCGGGATTCTGTCCCTGTGAATTGTCGGGAGTCTGTCCGATCGAGGCACGGTTTCGCCGACCCGAGGGACCCGATTCAGTTATCCGGAGTCAGGACACGGGGAAGGAGAGACCTTGACCGGTAGAGCAGCGCTCCTCGACTTTCTGGCCGTCCTGACCGCGTCCCTGGTCGTCGTAGCATGCCTCCTCTACGCGCAGGTCACTGGGACCTACGACGCGACGACATTCATGGTAAGCGTCTTGCTGCCTCTGGTCCTGGGCTCCGCGATCCTTTCGGTCAGGAAGGAGCGGATCCTTCTGTTCGCGTTCCTCGCGTATCTCTGGGCTGTGGTCGACGACGCTCCGGTCTACTTCGATTCCGTCATCACCTGGCCCGAAGTGACGCGGTTCCACCCGTTCCTCCCTCGCCTTTTCATGAACATCGTCATTCACGCACTCACAGCGCTCTTTCTGTGTCTCACGGTACGGGAGTCGATGAAGGGGACGCGCGTCGGGCTCCGGAACGCTCCCAGGGTCATCATCCTCACCTCCGTGGCGTTCGTTCTTGCCTACGCTCAAAACATCCCGCTGGCCGCAATTCAGAACGCGGTGGAGACATCTTGGTATCCGTTCGACTTCGCGGAGAAGGTCGCCTCCATCTTCTTCCTCTATCTCACACTCAGGGAGGCGACGAAGCTGAAAGCCAGCCCTCCTCCTCTCTCAACTGAAAGCGGGCCCTCACCAACATTCACAGGTGAGAGCTAGCAGAATTCCGCCATCAGCTCCCGCAGCATGCGGGTCATGCCCGGGGTGATGACGGGCTGGAAGGGGCGGTAGTACTTTGGGCTTCTCGCCTTGGCCACGGTCTCTCTGCTGCCGGCGGAGACATAGGACCCGAGGAAGGCCCTCGCCACGCCGCTCATGGCCTCCTCCCGCGTTGAGAGCTTCGCCGCGTAGTACAGGAATTCGGCTATGTCCCAGGCCATGTCGCCTCCAGGCACGGACTGTTCGAGGTCCGTGAGGTAGAGGCCGCGGGGCGATATGACGACGTTGTTGGCCTTCGCGTCCCCCAGAGCCAGGCCCGCGCCGTGCACCTTGGCCAGAAGATCCGCATATGCTGATACGTGCCCCATTCCTTCTGAGCTGCCCCTGAGGATCCCGTCTACGACCGACGAGAGGACGGGTCCGCTGATGAATTCCTTGACCATTATTCTCTCTCCCGGAGCCACCGCCAGGATGGCGGGGACCAGGATTCCGTTCTTCCTAAGGCTTCTCGTCATCGCGTATTCTCTGTCGAGCCTGGCAATCGGAGTCATGCTGAACTTGTTGGCTGCAGCGGCCCAGATGCCCAGCAGAGCCCACTTGAGCGAACGGACGTCGGAGTAGCTCTTGACCACTACCGAGCTCTCGCGGGCCCCGTCGATGAAGGTCAGGACGCGCGTCGTCGAATAGGGGTCGCCTATGTCGCGTTCTCTCGTCGAATAGGTTGTGAACCCCAGGAGGCCGGCCAGCTCCTTCTCGAGAAGCGAGGCGTCTGGAATCATCACTCCCTCCTCCAGTCTCAGCAGAGACCTGGGCTTCTCCAGCTCCGGGAAAGGTCTGGGAGCTTCCCTCATCCGTTTCAGCTTCGACTGTGCTTCCCTCCTGTACACGGAGAGACCGACCCTCCCGGCGTAGCCGTGGACGGCGTACTGCATCAGGCCCCGGGTCGTGAGCGAGAAGATTGACTGGACCTTGGTGAACGCGTCTCCTCTCATCTCCTCGGGGGCCACAATCACGCCTGCGAGGGACGCAGACAGGAGACCTCGTGAGGCGAGGGATTCGGCGGCGGAGGCGAAGCCTGCCATCGAGATTCCTCGGTTCTCGTCTCCAAGGGGGCAGGTGTAGGTCTGGACGTAGCTGTAGAGCGCGGGTGGATACATCGCGGCCCTCTTTGCGAGCTTCTCGAAGAGGAAGTAGTCGTAGGGGACGACCAGGTGCCTGCAGAAGTCGCCGTAGTCTTCAGACAGTTCGATAAGAGCCTCGGTCATGACCCTCTTCTTGTAGTCGAGCTCGACGCTCATGAAGAGCTTCGGGTTGGCAATCACTTCGTAGACGTTGAGGAGCCGCCCGACCACGAACTCGCCGAGGTAGGAGGACTGCGCGTCCTGTGTGAAGAGGTGCTCGTCTACGATCAGCGCCGAGGCGGCCACCGGTTCCTCCACGTACCTGTACCTTATTCCCTCGCGGAACCGCCTCGAGACTATGATCAGGTCGTAGTCGGAGTCTGGGCGGGCGTAACCAGCGACCTTCGATCCGTACGCGGCCAACCCTGCAATGGACGACGCTCCTACCATTGAAGAGGCAATTCCTCCGAGGGTGGAGCGCTCCTCGGCTGTGAGCCTCAATCCTTCATCTTCCCTTCGATCTCTGAAGCCTTCCGGACTACCGCGGGGTCGAACTTCGCCCCTGCGATGACGCTCATCTCAAGATTGACGCGGTTTGCTTCAGGGCCTACCCAGCGTATGGGGAGGTCCCGCGCAATCCAGAGCTCGCTGACCTTCTTGTTTAGGGCGGGGTCCGACAGTTCTGGTTTGAACTTCCGGGTTATCAGGCCGACGAGGGCCTTGTCAGAGAAGAGGAGCTTGGCCGGGACGGTTCTCTCGCTGTCCGCGAATGACGCCTCGTAGAGGGACGTGGCTACCTCGTCGCTGACGATGTCTTTCCTTGCTAGCTTTCTGACGAGCTCCACGTAATGGGTGAACTCGTGCGCGGCGACGGCGTCCAGCGTCCCCTTCGTCCCGTACGCGACGAGGGCGGCTGTGAACTGGATGAGTATCGTCAAGCTTCCCGTCGTGGTCATCGGAATGACCCTGGCGAAGAAGACCCCCATCTGACCGTACTCGCCTCCTCCCTTCGAAACCGGGAGGATCGGCTCGATGTAGTACTGAGGGTAGCGGAGACCGCTCGCCTTCTCGACGCGATCGACTGATTGCCGAACAACGTCCATCCGGAGTCTCACCTTCTTGGCAAGCGCTCGTGGGATCTTTTCCTGCGCCACCGCCTGGTCGAGTAGGATGAGCGGGTCCACGAATTTGCGACCGCCCCTCCCACTTATGAATCTTAATCGGTCAGTCCGCGAGTCTGAAACGGATGGAAGGACTGCGGCGCGAAACTTCCATGAAAATCTCAGCGTGTAGGATGCCGGGCATCTTTCCGATTACGTCGCTGACGGCCCTGTGCAGCTCGTCGAGGGACTGGCCCTTCAGGTTGACGATGATGTCGAAGCGTCCCGTCACCTCGCGGATCAGCCTGACACCGTCGATCTTCTCGATCTCCGTCAGGACCGCCTCCCTCTGCTTCGGGTCGATGTTCAGTCCTGCAAGGGCTCCCGCCCTCATTCCGAGGCTATCCTCGTTGACGTCAATAGTGAACCTCTCTATGATGCCTCGCTTCTGGAGCCGTTTTATCCTGCTGTACGCGACCGAGAGGTTGACACCGAGCCGCCGGCTGAGCTCGGGCACAGAGACCGAGGCATCTGAGTAAAGAGCAGACAGAATCTTCATGTCGACTTCATCGAGCCTGGCCATCGTTGAATGCCTCCTCAATTATCGAGGCAGGGGAATATTTCAGCTTTCTACGGGTTTTTCTAGATAAATACGAGGTTTTCTTGACGAATACGGTAAGTCGGGAAGTAATCCCTAGGTTCTAGGCGCTCTTGGGAGCGTCCACGGCCATCCTTGCGTTGACCTGATAGATCTCCTCGCTTATCGTGTTGCCTCTCACGAGCTTCCTCTTCTTCCCGCCTTCGACCTCGGTCTTCAGGCCCACGCCCCGGGTCAGCAGGACGTACTTCTTGCCACTGCCCTGAACGTCTGCCCGCATCGGGAAGCCGGCTTTGTCGCTGCCACCCGT
>Ga0116111_1000776_pt1 | contig 25014 bp, 27 predicted proteins | sample June2015DPH_8_10_FD_89720 | JGI IMG/M metagenome (GOLD analysis project Ga0116111, IMG submission 89720) | Peatland microbial communities from SPRUCE experiment site at the Marcell Experimental Forest, Minnesota, USA - June2015DPH_8_100 | ecosystem: Environmental > Terrestrial > Soil > Wetlands... | reverse complement strand
TTGCCCATAACCGCATCTTACAAGCCTTTCCTCCATTGTCAATAATCAACCCCACCCTCCTCCCCAAAATCTTGAGACTTGATCTGTGGGGAGCCAAAATCTATCTCCGACAGGCTCCTAGGAAGTCCATGCCCATGACGCGCTGCAAGTAGACCTGGACGATGCCGGCGATGAGAAGTGCCATGACCAGGAAAATCATGCTGAAGTTGAGTGAGACGAAGGCGGTAAAACCCAGCTTGCTGCCTTGCTCGGTGTTGTGACCGCTGATTTCGGGCAGAATGATATACATAAGTGCAATGGCGAGCATTCCATAGGCACCCCAGAACGCGAAGTGGCCATGGGAGGCTGTGATCTGTGTGCCGTGCGTCCAGCGGTTGATCTGTGGAAAAGTCTGGCCGAATCCCCAGACGCCCGCGCCCATGAAGTGCACGAAGGCGCTGGCGCCCAGCCACGCGAGAGCGAGCGTATTGACGGTAGGCAGCGTCCGGGCCTTGATCATGTGGCGGACAGTATCGACGAGCATCATCATAATGGGGATGGGCTCGGCGGCACTGAAGATCGCACCCCACCAGAGCCAGTACTGCGGCGTGCCGATCCAGTAGTAGTGGTGACCGGTGCCGATAATGCCGGTCAGAAGCACCAGGCAGACCTCCGCAAAGACCCACCCTTCGATGCGCTGGCGCGAGACACCCGTCACCTTGATGAGTGCCCAGCCAACCAGCGACGCCGCAATCAGTTCCCAGGCGCCTTCTACCCAGAGGTGAATGACCCACCACCAGAAATAGTATTGTGTGCTGAGGTTGGGCATGAACGGGATCCCAAACAGGAACATGACCGAAAGCATCACCATCCCGCCTAGCAGGGTTGCCGTGGTACGAGTCAGCGTGTGGTGGTTCGTGAACATGGTGAGGGCCACATTCACGAGAAAGATAAGGGCTGCCACGACGATGGCCAGCTTGATGACGGTGGGCTGCTCCAGGAACGGCATCCCGAAGCTCCACCGGAACAAGTAGCCCACGATAGCGGTCACGCCGCTCACGAGCAGGATGGCAAGTTGCAGGCGGGCGAGCTTGACGCTGTAGATTTCCGTCTTGATTTCGTCAGCCACCATGTAATAGGTGGCGCCCATCAGGGCCAGCAGCAGCCAGAAGACCAGCAGATTGATGTGAATGGCGCGGGCGACGTTGAAGGGGATGATGTTCAGCAGCGGGTCGTACCCCCAAACGTACTTGATGCTGCCGAGAATTCCGAAGATGACCTGGAGGAGGAAAAGCGGCAGCGCGGCCAGGAAGTACTCGCGGGCGACCTTCTGCGAATTGTAGCGCATCGCGTCTCCTCACTTCAGGCTGGCCAGATAATCCGCCAGCTCTTTTTTGTCCGAGTCCGGGAGTTGCTTGAAACTTGGCATGATCGAATCCGGCTTGTGGCTGCGGGGGTCGTTGATCTGGACCAGGATCCAGTCCTTCGTTTGCCGGCTGCCCTCGTGTGACAGGTCTGGCGCCAGCGTTCCACCGCTGCCATGGATGGAATGACACGTATTGCAGTGCTGAGCGAGAAAGATCTTGGTGCCCGGGGACTCCTCGCGCGCCACGCCCAGTGGCGCCGGCGGCCAGCCGTTAGTATCCACTTCGCTCACCCACTTCAAGTAGGCAACGAGCGAATCGATCTGCGCGTCGGCCAGCTGGAAGTTTGGCATCTGCCGCCCCGTGGGGTACATCTTCTCCGGCTCCTTGAGGAACTGCCGCAACCAAGCGTCGCCGCGGATGGCGTAGCTCTTGGTGACGTCAGGAGCATAGTAACCACCGATTCCCAGAATCGTGTGGCAGTCGTTGCAATCGTAACGTTGCCAGAGCCATTTGCCCTCGACAACCTGCGAGGAGAGTTCGTCGGCGTGGGTGCGGGCTCCCATCTTGTGCAGAGAATCCACGGTCATGCCGAGGAACACAAAGGCGCTGAGAAGAGTTGTTACCCAAAGAATTGTGCGGGTCGATGGCATGACGCGTCACTTTGCACCATCGGCCATGTCAGTGTCGATGACAAAAGTCACAGCAGGGCCATCCCTTATGAGCGCCCCAAATGGGAGGGCAGGCTCAAGGCCTGCCCACTATGCTATTCCGTGCAGCATGCCCACCACCGACGGTCGTTTCTGTGCGCGGCTGGGCTCGAAAAGGAGCGCGCCAAGAATGTTGGCTGCAAAAGCGGTGAGTCCCGTTAGCCGCAGAATCGCCGAAGCCAGCAGTACGGAGCACGCCCAGGCGGTGTAAGTGTGATGGGCGAGATTTTCACAGGAAATGCGCAGGGTACCCCTGGCGGTGATCAGGCGCTCCCTCGAAAACAGTGTGCCGAAGGCAGCTATGTCCGCCCGACGCTTGGCCGAGAATCTGATCGCAGAAGGCCACTTTGAATTTGGAAACCTATTAGCCTGACTCCCTTTGCTCGGGTCCCCGTACACGCGTCCCTATGGTTAAAGGTTAAAGCATTATGCAACCGACGGAGTTACTTCCGAGATCGCCGAAACTGAGTCACAATCGCCATGGTAATAGGCTTTATTTCTCCTATCGCTAGTGATTGGTTTGTAGTTTGTGTTTTCAGGTTCAGGATCGAATCATGGTGAGAATCATCTTGAACCGCTTGAGCGCCTTGAGCGCATGCGGCAGACCGGCGGGCATGAGAATCATCTCGCCGCCCTGCAACTGGTGCGGCTGGCCAGAAATCATAATTTCGGCATCGCCTTCCACCATTTGAACCAGTGCGTCGAATGGTGCCGTGTGCTCACTCAAACCCTGGCCTTCGTCGAAAGCGAAGATTGTCACGTTGCCAGTAGGCTTCTTGACGATCTCGCGGCTGACGACCGCGCCGTCCTGGTAGTTCACCAACTCGGCAGCCTTCGCGACTTTGGCGCCGGAGAGTCCTTTGAGTTTAGACGCGGTTTCCGGTTGCATAGCGTTTCTGCCTTTCTGCTTCAGCTTATGATGCGACCGCCAATTCAAGTTGTTCGATAGCTTCCCGCAAGATGCTAGCTGACTTCACAAGGGCGCTCTGCTCGTCGGGTGGCAAAGTAATCTGCAAAACCCGCTCAACGCCATTCCGAGAGAGGATGCAAGGAACCCCCAAACTCACACCGTTAAGGCCGAATTCCCCTTCCAACACCGATGAAACAGTGAACACTCCGTGTTGGTTGCGCAAGATGGCCGCAGCGATTTGTGTGAGGGCCAGGCCGACGGCGAACCAAGTAGCCCCTTTGTAATCAATGATGTGATAGGCGGAATGCTTCACTTCGTCTGCGACTTTGCGGCGGGCTGCCTGCCAATCGTCACATTTCAAACATAGGCGGCAAAACTGTTCGATGGGCATACCGGCCATGTTCGTCATGGACCAGGCGGCAAACTCACTGTCGCCATGTTCACCTAGGATGTAAGCATGAACATTATGCACATCCACTCCGCAGTGCTGGCTCAATAAATGACGGAAGCGCGCGCTATCCAGCACGGTGCCGGACCCGATGATGCGTCCGCGCGGCCAGCCGGACCGTTTGTGGGCGACATACGTCAGGATGTCCACCGGATTGCTCACAATCAAAACGACGGCCGGTGACTTCTGGAGCACGATTTCATCAACGATATCGTGGATGATTTTGACGTTTCGTTGCAGCAGATCAAGACGGGACTCGCCCGGCCGCTGTTTGGCCCCGGCCGTAATCACAATCATGCGCGCATCGGCATAATCCGCCACCTGAGCTTCACGGATCTGAACGGACGGGAAGAAGGCCTGGCCATGAGCCAGATCGAGGACCTGCCCCATGGCCAGTTCATGATTGGCATCGCGCAAGGTGATCTCATCGGCCAAACCACTCTGGGCCAGCGCGTAGGCAAAAGTGGAACCCACAGCACCGGCGCCAACAATCACAACCTTTCTTGGCCTCCAAGGGTCATCATTCATTTAAGTTCCTCAGTTGTGGCGTAGGGTTTCTCTGGTAAGTTTCACGAGACTCATGCGCGGACATCACTTACCGGACCGGATGCTCCGCCAGACTTGGCGGCTCCAGCGTGAAGGGGTCTTTCACCCTCCTTGGGAGATGAAACGATTCCGGATACCTTTCGTTCGAGTTCCGCTGCCACCTTATCGAATCCCTCGTGCACATCGAGGCCAAGCTCGCGCTCGACCGTCTCAAACTTGTCCATCAGGTCTTGTTGGTCTTCTGGAGTGAGAACCTTGCCGGCCAGCGGGAATAGCAGGTAATCCTCTTTCCAAATATGATTAGGGTAGAAGGCCACCAGCGCGCGCAGGCTTTTCACGAGGTTCTCTCGCGCGGGCGGTTCTCCCGCGGCGTAACCGCGGATGGCGTCGGCCAACTCTCCCACCATCACCCGCCCTTTTTGATGCTCCATGGTCAATCCGCCTATTGGACAGCCGTGCGACGGCACTCCACGGCGTATCAGGGCCGGGAATAGGAAACTCTCTTCCTTCGTATGGTGGAGGCGATCCGCAAACGTGCGCAGGAACGCCACGATACTCTCCAGAAGCGCGACATCCACTGGTTCTCCACCCTCAAGCTGGTCTGCCAGGACCGACATGCCGGCCACCATCTTTTGGATAACTCGATGTTCCGCCTCCAGCATTTCAACCGCCGTTGCCTCGCTCATTTGATTTCCCTCTCGATCGTGAGGAGGAGCTCATTGTCTTCCAGTGCCTGGATTTCATGCGGGATGGCTTTATCCAACCCGCGACTAAAATCGTTTGCAAACATGACGCTTCGCGGATACCTTTCCCCTCCTCCTTACATGCCTTTGTCGGGGTTTCATTTTGGGTGAAAGGCCAATACTAAACCCAGGGTTTTCACTTTGAAGTCCACACACAGTAATTAAGACATTCTCGGCAGGGTCGTGTCTGCTCAAGATTGCTCACTTGGGGGGGGGGTAGCCCTAACAATCCGGCAGAAGGACTAATTAGACCGGAATGATTGAATCTATTTACAGCGACTTACGCGGAGGGCGTCCGCAGGTTTTTATTCCGATTCCAAAGAGTTTGGTACTTTAGTTCTACTCGCAGCTTTCACGATAGCTCCGTCACGACCCTCACTCTCCTGCGGATTGCCATTTCTTCAGCAATGGCCATTTTCTCACCGCGGGATAACACACGGGCCGCTAAAGGAAACACCACGCTATCCTCGACGCTGACGTGCTGTTTGTACATCGATGCAAGACTCGCAACGGCCTTGCGAAAGCCGTCGACTTCAGAACTCGATAGATTGCCCGTCGCAAGATACTTCGCACCGAGGCGATCCACCTCTGCGTGCAAGGGGGCTGCCCAGCGATGTTCCTCCTCCAGTTGCTCCAGCTTTGAGAAGGCAGCCTGGATTTCAGGATGGTGGAGCTGACGCAACCGGGGAAATAGCGAATCCTCCTCGTCAGCAGTGTGCTTTGGTGCAGATTGCCCGAAGTAGCGCAAGGCAGCCTCCAGCGCCCGACGGGTCTCCTCAGTAGGAGAATGATCGATGTCTTGTGCAACCGCCCTCAGCATGGTGAGAAATATCTCGATCCGCCGGTGGCAGTCCGAGAGCAGGCCGGTGGGGTCAGTAAAGTTGTGGGTCTTTACTCCAATTTGGACAGGCATAGTCTCAGTATACCGGTCAGATTCAAAACCACCGTGACAAAAGTCACAGCGTTATAAAATGATTGCTGACGTCAACGGGCCCGCTTTGCTTGCGACCTGATTTGTAGCGCCGGGTGCAACTCGACATGGAGATCCAAGCTCCGCTTGTCATTCTCACGCTGCAAGCGAACGAGTTGGAGCGGCTAGTGCGAGAATGGATGTGCGAGTCCCTCGTTACTCCAGCCATCTGGGCATACTCCGCGTTTGCGCGCGGGGAAGGCGTGGAGCGAGTAAAATAGTGCAGATAACATAGATGAGCATGGGAATTCGTGGCCATGCGGTAGTTCAGTTACCCGATTTCACGGGTAAAACTTGCGACTATCTGTGGGCGGCGGTATTATCCACCTGGAGCGGTGCAAGTTGCTCGTCCTCGACATGGCGGAACTCGAACCTCAGATTGCCGGTACCAAGCGCGCTTCCGAAAATTCTCAGTAACATGAGCTTCCCAGCCACCGACCAGCTCCGCACCGAACATCGCGCAATGGAACGCTTGCTCGAGCGTTTCGAAGGCGAGCTGAGGGACCCGCAAGGGGAAGGCCTGCTCGCGCTGGCCAAGACGTTTGCTGAAATCCAGAAACATCTGGCCGTTCACTTCGCCAAGGAGGAAGAGGTCTTCTACCCCGCGCTTGCGCCGGCACTGAGTGCGACCGACACGATGATCACCAAACTAATTGACGATCACTCAAATGTGCGCGAGACGTCTTCGGCATTTGGGGTGCTGCTGAACCTGGCGCCTCCCGGCTCGGAACTCCCAGTCTCTTTGCGCGCCGACTTGTCATCGCTCGGCTGGCAGCTTTGGAATTTCATTCATCATCATATCGAGGAGGAGGAACAGGGTTTGTTAGCCTTCGCCGACCGGAGCCTCGTTGCTGAAGCCCAAACTCGCTTGGCGGTACAGATGATGGGCAAACGAGAACCGAAATAATACCTGCGGGCTGCTCAAAGATGCTGGTCGAGAAACTGGGTGTGCGCGAGTGGTGCAGTTAAGATGTTAATCCCGGTTAACATGCATGATCGCGTTCACCGCGCTTACTTGAAACACGAGTACGCAATGCGCTGGTTCTATTTAGATGTGCGATGGATGTTTGTGGTGTCGGGACTGGAAGGATTAATAGCGAATAGCGCGGTTGCTGGAGGCGGGAGAGGTGACACACGGGAACCTCCAGGTTAAATCTCTCCCGCACCGCCGCCGGCACTTTCAGCCAGAGCCTTCTATGGTTGGACCAAAGAGCCGTTAGTTCTTTGCATTTTTCTTGCCGCAGCAGCGGCGCGGGGCCGCGGTACCGGTGCACAAGCCGCAGCGCTACCCCTTGCCAGGTAAGCGCGTTTCTGGCCGGAGCGGATTTTGGCGGCATGGGAGGGCTGGGTGCCGGAATCGTCGGTTGGAAAGGTGGCAGCTTAGGGCTGCGAAAGCCTCAAGACAGGTAAAACGGGGGCCTTCCGTGATCGCTGAGGCACCGAGCACCGAAAAACCCGCTGGGCGTTTGCATTCAGAGTCGGTCAATCGTATGCTACCGGTCGGTCGAGAATTGAAAGAGGAAATCTTGGACGAAATATAGAGGAGGACGACAACCGTGAAAAAGATCATCTTGGCTTCCGGCTGGGCACTACTGCTTGCGGGCTTGGCCTTCGGCAAGACTGCGGCCACCGCTAAAGCTGATCTTACCAATAGCAAGGGAGAGAATGTCGGAACGGCAAAACTCAAGGAGGCTCCCAAGGGAGTGAGCCTGGCTCTCGAGGTCTCAAACCTTCCCCCGGGCGTGCATGGCTTCCACATTCACGCGGTAGCCAGGTGCGATCCGCCGGACTTCAAGAGCGCGGGCGGCCACTTCAATCCCGAAGGCAAGAAGCACGGCTGGGAGAACCCGGAGGGGCACCACGCGGGCGACCTGCAGAACCTGACCGTGGACGCTCAGGGCAAGGCTAAGGTCAAGGTCGTAGTTCCAGGTGTCACGCTGGGAGATGGACCGAACTCTCTTTTCCATACGCAAGGTACGACCCTTGTCATCCACGCCGACCCCGATGATATGAAAACCGACCCTGCCGGCAACGCCGGAACGCGTATTGCCTGCGGTGTGATCAGCAAATAGATTACTTGGCGGATTCCTGGGGTGTGGCGATCGGCGCCCCGAATTCCCTCGTTGCTGGACCCTACTGTGCTTTCGCTGTTGTGAAGGCCAGGCGAGTAGGGTTTTCTGCTCGACCTCGTGCGTCTTCCCGGAGCCCGACGCCGGGCTGGGGCTCGCCGAGTGCTTTGCCACAAGTGACTGTCGAGGAACGTCCCCCACGTCGGGGTAGGTGCAGTTTTGGCGAAACACAAGTCCACGGCGTGGGTTATCAGATTATACGGCTGCGGCGGATTGGCTGCGCCGCGCCACATGCCAGCGGATTCCGCTCGTCGCTCCCTACTCAGCAAGTTGCTGGGCGAGGTAGTTTGCCACGCCCAACTGCTCGATGAGCGAGAGCTGCTTCTCGAAAAAGTCGGCGTGCCCTTCCTCGACTTCAAGGATCGTCTGTATCATGTCCGCGGAGGCGTTATCACCCGCCTTGCGGCACGCAGCGATGCCGGCGTTGTAATCGACGATCGCGCCTTTCTCAAGCGTTAGATCGTTTTCAAGCTGCGGTTTCACGTCTTTGCCAATATTAAGCTTCGGGAGGTCGCCCAGGTTGGGAGTGCCTTCTAAGAAGAGGATTCTCTCGATGAGGGCTTCTGCGTGCCTCATTTCGTTGATCGATATTTTCCTGGTGTCCCCACCGAGACGTTTGTAGCCCCAATTCTCCAACATCTCGGCGTGCACAAAGTACTGGCTGATGGAGCCGAGCTCTTCGTTGAGCATCTTTTGCAGGACCTCTAGAACTTCCGCTTTACCCTTCATAAGTGTCGTCTCCTTGCGTATGGTTGATTGGCGTATTTCCTTGGGGAGTCCCCCGGGAATCATGTAAGCGGGGCTTATCCCTTCATGAGTTTTTCGAACCGCTGGTTTACCTCAGTCCAGTTCACAATGTTCCAGCACGCCTCGATGAACTTTCCGCGGTCGTTCCGGTAATCGAGGTAATAAGCGTGCTCCCAGACGTCCAGGACCATCAGGATCCGGAACATCGGGTAGACGTTCGTATTGTGCTTCTCGACCTGCATGATGATGGGCCGGTTCGTCTGTCGGCAGAAGGTGAGCGCCGCCCATCCCGAGCCCTCGGCACTGGCCGCCGTCTGCGAAAACAGCTTCTTGAACCGTTCCCAGGAGCCGTACTCATCGTCGATGACCTTAGCGATGGAGCCGGAGGGCTTCCCGCCCCCGCCCGCGCTCGCCGGGGCAAGGTTCTTCCAGAACAGCGAGTGGAGTACGTGCCCCCCGATCTGGAACGAGAGCTCCTTGAACGTCGCCTTCGCATCGAAATCCGCGTTGTCGGTCCTGGCCTTGTCCATCTTCTGGAGAATGGCATTGGCCGCGTTCACGTATGCCGCGTGGTGCTTATCGTGGTGCAGCCGCAGCAAGTCCGCCGAGAGATGCGGCGCCAGCGCGGCGTAGTCGTACGGAAGTTCCGGCAAAGCATACAATTTCACACCTTCCATTTAAGGTGCCTCCTTGGGGATTGTTTCTCTACCATCGCGTCATCCAGGCAACTGGGTTGACCGGCATCCGATTGCTGATCTCCGTAGTTTTCTCATCCGTCAGCCGGCCGTTGCCGTCCACTTTCTCCTGCGCCACGCCCACCATTACTTCGATTTTGCCTTCCAGGGTGGCTGACAGTTTGCCCAGAGGCTCCAGTCTAGATTGACGAACCCGCGAGGATACGTAAAGTCTCGGCACCCGTCTGTTCAAAATTGCACACCAAGTTGATGGGGGGCGGTGAAAACTAAGTTGTGGGGTCTTGGCTTTGTTACTAGTCGCGCAGGACTACACTTAAAGGCAATTGTTAACTGTCAACACGCCGCTACCGGCGTAATCGATAAAGCCCAGCGTCCGGAACTTGTTCATGAAATGACTGACTCGCGAGCGGGTGGTGCCGACCATTTGCGCTAGGTTGTTATTCGCCACAATTCCGATCGGCTTTGAAATCAATAACATTGGAGCTGGGACGAGAGTTCTCCCTGCTATAACTTTGTCATCATGGTCGATCTGTTCCGGCTCTGGTTCGGGGTACTCTCCCGCATCTTCCGCACTCGCAGAGGCTTGCTGCTGGAGAACCTGGCTCTTCGCCAGCAACTCGCCGTGCTTAAACGCCAGCATCCCAAACCCAAACTTGGTTTATTCGACAGGCTTTTTGGGTCGCGACTCGTCGACTCTGGTCCGACTGGAAAAGGTGGCTCCTCCTCGTGGCGCCTGAAACCGTGGCCGGCTGGCACCGCGCGGGATTACGGCGGTATTGGACCCTCCTCGGCAAAAGGCGAAAGCTCGTGGGTAGCGCAAAAAGAATTTCCAAAGAGCTCCGCCAGTTGATTTTCCAGATGGTTGCCGAGAACCCGACCTGGGGTGCTCCGCGCATTCACAACGAACTCCGCATGCTCGGCTTCGAGGTTTCCGAACGAACCGTCTCCCGCTGGATGCGACGCGCACCCAGAAATCCTGAATCCGCCCAGCGTTGGCGGGCATTTCTTCGTAATCACCGCGAAGCCCTCGCGGCCATGGACTTCTTCACCGTTCCCACCCTTACCTTCAACCTCCTGTACTGCTCCTTCGTCATCAGCCACCACCGTCGGCGCATCGTCCAGTTCAATATTACCCGGCATCCCACCAGTGGTTGGATCGTTCAGCGGTTACGAGAGGCCTTCCCTTATCAGTCCGCTCCCCGATTCCTTGTCTCTGGCCGCGACCAGAAGTACGGGCTGGAAGTTCCCGCTGCCATTCGATCCCTGAACATGGAGGGCGTGCAATCCTCGATCCACAGCCGTTGGCAAAACGGCGTTGCCGAGCGGTGGGTGGGAAGCTGTCGGCGCGATGTGCTCGACCACGTCATCGCTCTGAATGAACCCCATCTGAAGCGACTTCTGGGTGATTACATTCGCTATTACCTCGACGACCGCACTCACCTCGGATTAAGCAAGGAAACAGCGGGCGGTAGTGTTCGGGTGGCTGCCAAGGGTCGCGTTGTATCTCACGCGCGGCTCGGCGGCCTGCACCATCGATACGACCGTGCGGCGTGAGCAGTACCAGGAAATGATCTCGGGACTCTTGCGCTGCTCAAGCGCATGGACTACACGGACGCCACGCAGGCGGCTGCGCATATCGGCCAAGGGATCGCTTTTGTTTTCGGCTTCCTCGGATTGTTTTTCGATCCCTTCCTTCTTTTCATCGCGCTTTTCGTGTGGGTGGGAGCAAGCGGTGAGGCCGCGATGGTACAGATGCGCACCTCGCTCGGTGGCATTCCTGTGCAGCAAGTGATGTACCGGGATATTCGCACGCTCCAACCTGATGACACGCTGGCAAAGGCTGTGGAGCAAATCCTTTCGGGCTGGCAACAGGACTTTCCCGTCGTATACGGCAGGGAATCAGAGTACGGCGCCTCTTGCCCGTCTTGCGCGCCGCACATTGTTTGCTCTTGGTTTATTCTTGCCCGGGATTTGATGCTGCCAACAGAACGGTATGGCGGTCGTACTTCGAGGGACTGGCTCCCCCTTGCAAATGACGCTGAGAGTATTCATACTCCCAGCATGAGCCTCAAGAGTGCGGCACTCCTGGCATTGATTGGGACAATCCTGCTAACGGTTTTGGTGGTGGCACATTTCATTTCCACCTTATTGGGGGTCATGCGTGAGATGATTCCAGCGATGGCGCTACTGACGTCGCTGGTTCATCTGTTCGCGAGTCTCAGTGTCTTGGTGTTCTTTTACGTTTTCTACCGAAAGCAATCCTGATACTCGAAGAGTGCCACATCAAGCCGCCAAAGCCGTATTAGACGACCCACGCAAGGGAAGTTTTGTTCCCCAAAACTGCATCAAACTGGCAACAGTCGACTTTGCCATACGACACCGTGGGTCGTCAGAATCCAACCCGCTCACCGTAACTGAACTCTACGCTCCGGATTTTCTTGGCGCGAAATACTGTAACCGGATAAGAATCCTGTCCCAGATTAACTTCTTCCTGGCCATCGGCAAGCGTCTGTCGCCAGACCATGATTAATGTCTCTCCAAACGTCATAGATAAGGGCTCCTTCACCAAAACCCCATCCGGCTGAAAACAATTGAATTATTGCAGTGTCGGCCCTCACCCTAGACGTCATGTTGCGCTGCTTGGTCAGCTGCTCCGTCTTCTCGTTTCGCCCGCCATGCGATGGCAGGTTGGGCCTGCCGTTCCCATTTATGGAAAACTGCAAGATGCCTCGCGTAAGGCAGGCACTCGTCGGTGCAAAGGCTCGACCAGCCCAATGACATCACGGAGCAGATACCGAGGCACAGAGCGATGGGCCGAGACTACGGTCTTTGGGCGGCTATTTTTTATTAGCAGCGAATGCAACATTATCCGGTTTTGGCGAAGGACAACCCGCTCATTTGGCTTTAAACCGAGGCTTCCCATCTTTTTGAGCAATGTTGACCACATGCATGAGCACTATTGACCTGATTAGCAAATCACCGGGGCGTATAAATGCGCGGGCTGGTTGATCAAAAATTTCAGGAGTGGGCCGCTTGCCTTATCTGTCCAAACTCGTGAGCAGAGCTGAAGTCGCGGAACTCACGACCGCATTCCGCTCTGAAAAGCCATCGAACTGGACATTCAAGGCGGGCCAGTTTCTCGACATGACTTTGCTTAAACCTGCGGAGACGGATGCCGAAGGAAATACGCGGACGTTTTCCATCGCGAGCGCTCCCCACGAAGAAACCCTGATGGTGGCAACACGTATGCGCAATACGGCGTTCAAGCGAGTATTAAACGCGATGCCGCATGGTTCCGCCGTAAAGATCGAAGGGCCATCCGGCAGCCTAAGCATTGTGTTCCGAGCGGCGAAGGAGAAGCTTCCTCACCGAATCTTCCTTTTCTACTCGAACCGCCCGCCGGAGGACGCTCGATTTCTCGATGAACTAGAGGCTCTGGAAACAGAGAATCCGAACTATAAGCTCGTCGCCAGCATGAAGGAAATGGCGAGGTCGCATCAGTCCTGGGACGGCGAAACTGGCCCCGATCGACAAAGAATTGCTTTTGCGGTATCTGAAGGATGCCCTTATGCCCATCTTTTATATGGCGGGGCCGCCAGAGATGGTGAAGGCCCCCCGCACGATAGTCAGGAAGATGGGAGTCAATGATGACGACATTGGCACGAAAGAGTTTACTGGCTACTAAACTTGCATTCAAAGAAGGGAAAAAAACCATGACAACGAAACCTGTTCAAGTTAAGGAAGAACATCGCCCATTCGTGACCGACATTCAGGAACTCCGCCGACGCGCCCGTGAGCACATGGAAATGGGTGCGGTCACGGACGGCTACAAGGCGGACCGGGAAACGGTTGTCCGCATTCTGAATGAGGTCTTGGCGACGGAAATTGTCTGTGTGCTGCGTTATAAACGCCACTACTACATGGCCGCCGGCATTAATGCCGATCCCGTGGCCCAGGAGTTCCTTGAGCACGCGAACGAGGAGCAAACGCACGCGGATATTGCCGCTGAGCGGATCACCCAATTGGGCGGCGAGCCGAACTTCAATCCCGAAGGGCTGGCAAGTCGCAGTCATTCACAGTACGTCGAAGGCAAATCACTTCTGGACATGGTTCGGGAGGACCTTGTCGCGGAGCGAATCGCGGTCGAGTCCTACACCGAGATCATCCGCTATCTTGGTAATGATGATCCTACCACCCGCATCGCGATGGAGCAGATCATGGCTAAGGAGGAAGAGCACGCCGACGATATGAAAAAACTACTCGAAACGCTCAGCCAGGACGAGCGGTTTGCCAAGCCTTCCTGAAGAAACGTGGCAAGGCTCTGACAACCGGCGCGCCTCGTTTGGACGGATTGACAGTTGAACATCCGGCGAAGACCGCGAACCCTCTCAACTACCATCGACAAGGAGATTGAAGGGGTCGACGAGAGACCAACATACGACGCGCTCGTGAAAAGAACAACCGCCCCGTTGCCTTTGTCCGATTCCTTGGTCTAGCTGAAGCAGATTGTGCAGGGCAAGCTCATCAAGCACATAGAATACATCGAAGAGGACGGCCAAGACCTGCCGGAAATCTGGAATTGGAAGCGGAGCAACCCCCAATGAATGAGCCAGGGTTCGGAGACACCGCCGTAACGTTGGTCACCGGCGACAAGGGCCGGCCGGCGATGGAGGAGAGCAAAGAGACATATTATGAGTCAGGAACTTCGATATCCCCTGCGTTTACCACCGATCTTTGAATACCGGCTCTGGGGCGGACGGCGTTTGGGCAATCTGTTCAACGTGCCGTTGCCGGGTGACGGCCCGATCGGCGAAGCGTGGATCCTCAGCGACCGCGACGTCCATCAGAGCCGCGTTTCCAATGGGCCGCTCAGAGGGTGGACCATCGGTCAAGTCCTGGAGCAGTTCCCGGAGCAATTGCTGGGAAAGCAGGCCCAGCGGTTCCGCCGATTCCCTCTGCTGCTGAAGTTCCTTGATGCACGTAAAATGGTCTCGGTACAAGTGCATCCCTCGGACGCCCACCCGGAGCTGCTGCCTGCGGGTGAAACCGGGAAGACCGAAGCATGGGTGGTGCTGGAGGCGGGGACAGAGAGCCGCATCTATGCGGGCCTGAAGCCAGGCACCACGGCAGACAGTCTGCGGCGGGCGCTCACGAACGGCGGGGTGAAGGATCACCTTGTTGGTTTCACTCCGAAGCCGGGCGACGGCGTCTTCATACCGGCGGGGACGGTCCATGCTTTGGGCGGTGACGTCGTTGTGTTCGAGGTTCAACAGAATAGCGACGTAACGTTTCGCCTTTACGACTGGGGCCATGTTGATGCCAACACCGGCCAGCCGCGAGACCTCCAAGTGGACCAGGCGCTGGCCTGCATTGATTTTACAGAGGGTGCGGCTGGTGTGGTGGCGCCCGTGGTGGAGACTACGACGCCGGTGGGGCGAGAAAGTCTCTTTAATTGTGAATACTTCCGGTTGTGGCGCCTGTGCGGACAATCGCCGTTTACGGTCGGCGCCGCCGGTGCGCCGCGCGTGCTGGTATGCATCGGGGGAACGGGGCAGGTGGAGCACGGCGGCGACACGTTTGCTGTTGGAAAAGGCGATGTGTGGCTCTTGCCAGCCGCGGTTGGGGCGTGTGTTTTCCGGCCGGGCAAAGCTGTGACCTTGTTGGAAATTGCGCTACCGGAATAGTTTACGTCCGGGCAACATAGTGATGGTCGGCAGGGGCTAAACTCAAGCCGAGATTCGAAGACTGCAGAGGTGGAAGGACAGTGAAAAGGCTCATTGTTTATGATCTGGACGGCACTCTTGCCGAAAGCAAGTCGTCTCTGGATGCTGAGATGGCGGCACTGTTGCATGACCTTCTCGGTGTCATCAAGGTGGCGGTGATTTCCGGGGGTGACTGGCCACAATTTGAAAAACAACTGCTCCCCAATCTTCCCCATGATGAACGGCTGGCGAACCTCTCCATTCTTCCTACATGTGGGACAAAGTTCTTCCAATACTCCGGGGATTGGAAAAAGCTCTATGAAGAAGATTTCACCGCGGATGAAAAAAAGAGGATCCTCAGTTCAATAGAGAAGGCGCTCGGGGTAGCGGGCTTCAAGGTCGAAAAGGTCTGGGGAGAGGTCATTGAAGACAGGAGAAGCCAGATAACATTTTCCGCATTAGGTCAGCAGGCCCCCTTGGAAGAAAAAAGCAAATGGGACCCTGATTTCACCAAGCGGAAGAAGATCAAAGCCATCCTGGACACGTTGATTCCCGAGTTTTCTGTCCGCATGGGAGGGGCGACATCAATCGATATCACCAAACCTGGCATAGATAAAGCCTATGGCATCAGAAAGCTACGCGATCTCCTGGGTATTTCATTGAAAGAGATGATCTATATCGGTGATGCCTTGTTCGTGGGAGGGAACGATTATCCCGCGGAAGAAGTAGGTGTCGTTTCTATTCCCGTGCAAGGTCCTCATGAGACTAAACGGGTTACCGAAGCAATCATCGCTTGTTTAAATGGCGATCACCAAGCGTGACCTTGTGAGGTTTCTTGATGAGTGGATTTAAGTTGCAGCGCCTGGGGCTGATCATGGAGCCCGAGCCGGGTAATATCCAGGAAATCGGCGGCGTCCTGAATCCGGCTGCCGCTCGTGGCCCGGATGGTCAGCTCTACCTCTTCCCACGTCTGGTCGGGCAGGGCAATTACTCGCGCATCGGCATTGCCCGCGTGCGGTTCAATGAAGCCGGCGATCCGGCCGGTGTCGAGCGGCTCGGCATCGCCCTGGAGCCTGAAGCCGATTATGAGCGGCGGCCCGATGGAAGCGGTGGCTGTGAGGATCCCCGAATTACTTATGTAGAGCCGCTCCATCGCTACGCAATGACTTACACGGCATTTTCGCCCCTGGGCCCGCGGATTGCCCTGGCCCTGTCGGAGGACCTCTTCCACTGGCAGCGTGTGGGGCTCGCGACCTTTTCCCCGTATCACGCCATCGCGTTGGGCAACGTTGATGACAAAGATGCCAGTCTTTTTCCCGTTGCCATCCCTAATCCATCCGGTAAGCCGGAACTGGCCATGCTCCACCGGCCGCTTTTTCCTGGCACTCGTCCGGAGGAAACCGCCTGCCATCCCGCATCCCGTGAGGTGGATCTCGATCGGGAAAGCATCTGGATTTCCTACTGCCCAGCAGTCTCGAAAGGCCATGAACCCAATTTCCTCGGCCGGTTTACCTCTCTTCACCGGCTGGCGACTCCGGTGTCACCCTGGGAGCGGCTCAAAATCGGAGGCGGTACTCCGCCCGTTCTTACCAGGCACGGCTGGCTGATCATTTACCACGGCGTCAGCGAAATTGTGGACCCCGGCAAGGACGGACATCCATTGTGTTACTCGGCCGGACTGATGGTGCTTTCGAAGGAGCATCCACGCGCGGTCCTATATCGCTCAGCGGAACCGGTGTTGACGCCGAAGCTGCCGAAAGAACGCCGCGGGATCGTCGATAACGTTGTGTTCCCCACCGGCATCGACCGACGCGACGATCTTGGCTCGCCGGATCGCTTCGACGTATATTACGGAATGGCAGACAATCGGATTGGAGTCGCACGCCTTGACGTGCCGGAACTCTTGGCGCCGGGAGGAGTCGCCGATCCGTCGAATGCAAAGGTGTAACGAATATGACAGCAATCATCGCGCCGCTCAATCATCGCACAGCATGGAAGGCTCTCGAAGCCCATTATCCGAAGGTCCGGGAGTTGCATCTTCGGAAGCTATTCGCGGAAGATCCTAATCGCGGTGAGCGGATGACCGCCGAGGCCGTTGGCATCTACTTGGATTACTCCAAGAACCGCATCACCGACGAGACGGTGAGGCTTCTCCTGCAACTGGCGGAGGAATCTGGCCTGCGTTCCCGAACCGATGCCATGTTTCGGGGGGAGAAGATCAACGTCACCGAGAATCGGGCGGTCCTGCACGTGGCCCTGCGCGCCCCCCAAGGGCAATCCATCGTCGTGGATGGAGAGAACGTGGTGCCCCAGGTGCATGCCGTTCTCGATAAGATGGCCGACTTCGCCCACCGGGTGCGCAGCGGCGAGTGGAAGGGCCACACCGGCAAGCCGATCCGCAACGTCGTCAATGTCGGCATTGGCGGGTCTGACCTGGGGCCGGTAATGGCGTACGAAGCCTTGCGACACTATAGTCAACGCAACCTGACCTTCCGGTTTGTATCCAACATTGATGGCACCGACTTCGCCGAGGCCACGCACGACCTCGATGCCGAGGAGACGCTTTTCATTATTTCATCGAAGACTTTTACGACTCTGGAGACGATGACCAACGCGCACACGGCGCGAGCCTGGGCCCTCGCGACGTTGAAACAAGATGCCGCCATTGCCAAGCATTTCGTGGCGGTCTCGACCAACGCCGAGGGGGTGGCGAAGTTCGGCATTGACACCCGCAACATGTTTGAGTTCTGGGACTGGGTCGGCGGGCGCTACTCGATGGACGCGGCGATCGGGCTCTCGACGATGATCGCCATCGGCCCCGAACATTTCCGCGCCATGCTCGACGGCTTTCATCAGATGGACGAGCATTTCCGCACGGCCCCTTTCGAGCGCAACCTGCCGGTGCTCATGGGACTCCTGGGCGTCTATTACAACAACTTTTTCGGCACGCAGACCGTCGCGGTTTTGCCCTATGAACAGTACCTGAAGCGCTTCCCCGCTTACCTCCAGCAATTGACAATGGAGAGCAACGGCAAACACGTCACGCTGGATGGAACGGCGGTCGACTACCAGACCGGGCCGATCTACTGGGGGGAGCCGGGCACCAATGGCCAGCATTCCTTCTACCAACTGATCCATCAGGGGACCAAGCTCATCCCCTGTGACTTCATCGCGTTTGCCCAGTCGCTGAACCCGCTGGGCCGGCACCACGACATATTGCTTGCCAATGTTTTTGCCCAGGCAGAGGCGATGGCTTTTGGGAAAACGGCGCAGGAAGTCCGGGCCGAAGGCACGCCGCCGTGGCTCGTCCCCCACCGCACCTTTGAGGGCAACCGCCCGTCCAACACGATCCTGCTGGAGCGCTTGACCCCGACGGCGCTGGGGAAACTTGTCGCACTGTATGAACACAGCGTTTTCACTCAGGGCGCCATCTGGCAGATTGATTCGTTCGATCAGTGGGGAGTCGAGCTGGGGAAGGTGCTTGCCCAGCGCATCATCCCCGAACTCGAGAGCCAGAAAGAGTCGCAACTCCAGCACGATAGTTCAACCAACACTCTGATTCGGCGCTACCGGAAACTCAAGGAGACGTCATCGTGACCCTCGGTTTCGACCTCCCTCTGCACATACTGCCCTTTGACCAGCAAATTGAAGCGAATACGGAGGTAGCACAACGGTTAACTTGCGAGGGATGACCGCCGTCGCTGTACGCGCCTTTGCTGAAACACTGTTCGATTTTCTTCCGTGCAGGCACGACCGCATCGAAGTTGACCATTCGGCTTAACTTCCCAATATCTGCCCATGATGAGCAAAACGGACCAGATTGTTGTTTCCACTGATGCAATGCTGCGTAGTGGGCGAGGATAAATGTGTTGCCGAGCGGACTACGGATACTCGCTCAACGCGATGACCCGGCTTCTCCACGCTACAGTTTCTTGTGGAGAGATGGGCACGTTCGACAAAAGGAGCTCTCATGAATTCGACGTCTAAATGCGCACATCCCGCTTGCAACTGTATACCCGCGGACGGGAAAAAACACTGCAGCGAAAGCTGTGCCGATGCGGAAGGCATGTTGGAATTAACCTGCCAATGCCAGCACAGCGGGTGCCAGGGGCAAAAACTGAAACCCTAGTCGATTGGCCAGCATGAATGTTCCGCACGAGTGTTCGTTCTTCGGCGGACTATTTTCCATCACAACAAGAGGAGGCACAGCGCAACCATGGCACATTCGATGACCCTTTCGACGACCCTCGCTCCGCCCGCATTGGATGAGTTGTGTATCAACACGCTCCGTTTCCTGGCCGTGGACATCGTGCAGAAGGCCAACTCCGGCCATCCCGGGCTGCCCCTGGGCTCGGCGGCCATGGCTTACGCACTCTGGGATCGTTCGCTGAAGTTCAACCCGCGGGATCCCCTTTGGCCCGACCGCGACCGCTTCGTTCTCTCGGCCGGCCATGGATGTGCGCTTTTGTACGCGCTGCTTCATGTCACGGGTTTCGACTTGCCGCTGGAAGAGCTGGAGAGATTCCGCCAATGGGGAAGTCGTACACCAGGACATCCGGAATACGGCAAGACTGCCGGTGTCGAAGCTACCACCGGTCCCTTGGGGCAGGGACTGGCCAACGCCGTCGGCATGGCTATCGCCGAAGTGGCCATGGCGGCACGCTTCAATCGGCCGGGGCACACGATCGTGGACCACTACACCTACGTTCTGGTCAGCGATGGCGACTTAGAGGAAGGGATCTCGTCCGAGGCCGGATCCGACGCGGGTCACCTGCGGCTGGGAAAACTCATCGTTCTCTATGCCAATAACCACATCACGATCGAAGGTAATACGGAGCTGGCCTTTACCGAAGACCGCATGGCCCGTTTCGCCGCCTTCGGCTGGCACGTCCAGCAAATCGAACAGGGCAACGACATCGACGCCGTCGCCTCCGCGCTGAAGGCTGCCCGGGAAGAGACGGGCCGGCCATCCTTGATTCAAGTTCGCACCCACATCGGCTATGGCAGTCCCCACAAGCAGGACACCGCGGCGGCCCACGGGGAACCGCTTGGTGTGGAAGAGGTCCGCTTGACCAAAGAGGCGCTGGGATGGCCGGTGGAACCTGCCTTCCTTATTCCCGAGGAGGCCTTGGAGCATTTCCGCAAGGCAATCGGGCGGGGAGGCAACGCACAGGCGGAATGGGAGTTACGTTTTGAGGCTTTTGCCAAGGAACACCCTGACTTGGCGGCGGAGTTCCAGCGGGTCATACACCGGCGGCTTCCCAAGGGTTGGGACGGCAATCTTCCAACCTTTACCCCGTCGGACGGCCCCATGGCAACCCGCATCGCGTCGGGAAAGACGATCGCGGTTCTGGCTTCTCATCTGCCTGAAATGATGGGAGGCTCGGCCGATCTTGATCCCAGCACGCACACGAGCATAGGCGGGGCCGGGAGCTTCGAGCCAGAGAGCTGGGCGGGGCGCAACATGCACTTCGGCATCAGGGAGCATGCCATGGGCGCCATCCTGAACGGCATGGCGTTGCACCGTGGCCTCATCCCTTACGGAGGGACCTTCCTGATCTTCAGCGACTACATGCGTCCTCCCATGCGCCTGGCGGCCATGACCGGCCTGCCGGTGATCTATGTCTTCACCCACGACAGCATCGCCATGGGAGAAGACGGCCCCACCCATCAGCCTGTCGAACAACTGGTGGGATTGCGATCGATCCCCGGCATGGTGGTCATTCGCCCAGCGGATGCCAACGAGACGGTGGCCGCCTGGCGAATGGCCATTGAGCGAAAGGAAGGGCCGGTAGCTCTGGTGTTGACACGCCAGGGACTCCCCGTGCTCGACTTGGCTCGCTACCCGGGCATTCCCGCGGGAGTGCCGCTGGGTGGCTATATCCTGGCGGACTCTCCGCCGGATACGCGCCCCGACGTTATTCTGGTCGCGACCGGCTCTGAGGTGCATCTGGCGCTGGAGGGCCGTGATCGATTGGCGAGCGAGGGCGTCCAGGCAAGGGTGGTGAGTGTGCCGAGCACCAACATCTTCTCGATGCAGCCGGACCGGTATCGGGACAAGGTTTTGCCTCCGGGCGTGCCCCTGCTGGTCATCGAGGCCGGCGCGTCCCTCGGCTGGAAATCCTATGTCGGTCCCCAGATCGCCGTGATCGGAGTGGACACCTACGGGGCATCAGCGCCCGGGCCAGTCGTGATGCAGCACCATGGGTTCACCGTGGAAAATGTCTCGAAGCAAACCCATAACCTGCTTCGTCATGCCAGGGAGAAATCATGATGCGTGTGGGAATCGCCGCGGACCATGGTGGGTTTGCCTTGAAAGAGGAGTTGGCGGAGTCGCTGCGCGGCTCGGGGTACGAGGTCGTGGACTTCGGCGCACACGAACTGAACCCTGGTGATGACTACCCCGATTTTGTCATCCCTCTCGCCAAGGCCGTTGCCGCGGGAAAAGTGGACCGTGGAGTGGCCATCTGCGGCAGCGGTGTCGGAGCATCCGTCGCCGCGAATAAAGTTGCCGGGGTGCGTGCCGGGCTTATCCATGATGTGTTCTCTGCCCACCAGGGCGTCGAGGATGACAATATGAACGTCTTTTGTTTGGGTGAGCGGGTGATTGGGCCGGCGCTCGCCTGGGAACTGATCGAAACCTTTCTTGCCGCTCACTTCAGCGGCGCTCTGCGCCACGAGCGCCGCTTGGCTAAAGTCCAGGCGCTGGAGAACCAGAAAGTTGGGCCATGAAGGTTTCATTTTGGACGTTTTGACGAGAGAGAGGAAAACCACATGGAATTGGGCATGATCGGACTGGGCCGGATGGGAACCAACATGGTGCGGCGGCTTCTGCGGGCCGGCCACCAGTGCGTCGTTTACGACCTCCATCCGGAAGCCGCACAGGCGCTCGCCAAAGACGGAGTGGTCGGAACAACGTCGCTCGAAGACTTCGCGAAGAAGCTGAAATCGCCCCGCACCGTCTGGATGATGGTCCCGGCCGCCGCGGTCGATCCGACGCTGAAGAGCCTCATTCCATTCCTCGAACCTGAAGATGTGGTCATCGACGGCGGCAACTCCTATTACCACGATGACATCCGCCGCGCCGCCGAATTAAAGCCAAAGGGCATCCATTATGTGGACGTGGGGACCAGCGGCGGGGTCTGGGGGGCAGAGCGCGGCTACTGCCTGATGATCGGCGGTGATGAAACTGTCGTCCGGCGCATTGATCCCATTTTCGCCGCCCTGGCCCCCAGTATCGGGGCGGCGCCACGCACGCCCGGCCGGGAGAAGGTAGGCGGCAGCGCCGAACACGGCTACTTGCACTGCGGCGCGAGCGGCGCGGGCCACTTCGTCAAGATGGTTCACAACGGTATCGAATACGGCATCATGGCCTCTTACGCGGAGGGGTTGAACATCCTTCGCCACGCCAACGCCGGCAGGCAGCAACCCACCGTGGATGCCGAAACCACGCCGTTGCGCAACCCCGAGTATTACCCGTACGACCTGAATCTGGCCGATATCGCCGAGGTCTGGCGCCGCGGCAGCGTCATTGCCTCGTGGCTCCTGGACTTGGCCGCCACGGCGCTGCTCGATAGCCCGGACTTGGCGAAGTTCGCCGGCCGGGTGTCGGATTCGGGGGAGGGGCGCTGGACGATCGCGGCGGCCCTCGACGAGGCGGTTCCGGTCCCCGTCCTCAGTGCCGCGCTCTATGCACGCTTCAGTTCGCGCGGCCAGGAGGACTTTGCCGACAAGTTGTTGTCGGCCCTTCGTTACCAATTTGGCGGCCATGAGGAAAAGGACGCCACTAAGAAGGCAGGCGCCTGATGGCCGCCTCCCGTTCAGACGCGCTGGTGCTTTTCGGTGTGACGGGTGATCTCGCCCACAAGATGATCTTCCCGGCGCTCTATGCGATGGCGAAACGTGGTGACCTCAAGGTTCCGGTCATCGGCGTCGCGTTCCCGAAGTGGAGTCTGGACCGTCTGCAGAAACGCGTGGCCGACAGCTTGAAGCGGGCCGGCGGGATCGATAACCAGCGTGCCTTCCATTATCTTATCTCCCTGCTCCGGTACGTGAGCGGGGATTATCGCGACCCGGGCACCTTTGCCGCAATCAAGAAGGAACTGGGAAGCGCCCGACGGCCCGCGCACTACCTGGCCATCCCACCCTCGATGTTCGAGACGGTCATCAAAGGGCTGGGCGCCGCGAACTTGGCCCAGCACGCCCGCGTCATTGTGGAAAAGCCGTTCGGACGCGACCTGGCCTCTGCCCGGGAGCTCAACCACGTGGCGCGAACGGAGTTCCCGGAAGACTCGATCTTCCGCATCGATCACTTCCTCGGGAAGGAGGCGATCATGAACATCCTCTATTTCCGCTTCGCCAATTCCTTCCTGGAGCCCATCTGGAACCGTAACTACGTGGCCAGCGTCCAGATAACCCTGTCCGAGGATTTCGGGGTGGAGGACCGCGGGGCGTTTTACGAAACCGCCGGCTGTCTACGCGACGTGATTCAGAACCACCTCTTCCAGGTCGTCGCGCTACTGGCCATGGAGCCGCCGGCCGACCGGGATTTTGGAGCCGTGCAGACCGAGAAAGCCAGGGTCTTCGAAGCCATGCGCCCTCTCAAGCCCGACGACGTTGTGCGCGGCCAGTACGCTGGCTACCGAAAGGAGCCAGACGTGGCGAAGAACTCCGACGTCGAGACTTTCTGCGCCCTCCGGCTTTTCATTGATTCGTGGCGCTGGGAGGGCGTGCCGTGGTACCTGCGGTCCGGTAAATATCTGGCTGACACCGCGACCGAGGTCCTGGTGGAGCTGAAGCCGCCGCCGCAGCGGCTTTTCGCCGACTCCGCGCCGGCGACCGGCCGGGCCAACTACTTGCGCTTCCGACTCTCCCCCAGCGCGGCCATCGCCATTGCCGCTCGCGTCAAACTCGCCGGGAAGGAGTTTGTCGGCGACCAGCGCGAGCTCTACCTGCTGGAAGAGACCCCGGCAGAGGAATCTCCCTACGAGCGGCTTTTGGGCGACGCCATGAACGGCGATGGAGCGCTCTTCACCCGGGAAGATGCGGTTGAGGCCGCTTGGGCGGTGGTCGATCCAGTCCTAAAGACCCACCGCCGGGTTCGCCCCTACCGGCGCGGTAGCTGGGGGCCGAAAGAGGCTGACGCGATCATGGCTTCCGGCGGCTCTTGGCACAACCCCAGACCGAAAGAGTCATCCGGAGGATGAGACTGCCGCGGCCGTGTTTCGGCCCGCCCTAATCGCAGCCGTACATGGCCGGCCATACCAACGCCGCACTGTTCTACCCGGGAGGGAAATGATGAAAGCGACCCAAAAGCTGCACGAAATCGGCCAGAGCCTCTGGCTCGACAACATCACTCGAGGCCTGCTGACCAGTGGCACGCTGCGCCGCTTCATCCAGGAGTTCTCGGTCACGGGACTCACCTCGAACCCCACGATCTTCGATCACGCCATCAAGAACAGTCAGGACTACGACGACGGCATCCGCCAGAAAGTGCAGGAAGGCAAGTCGGGCGAGGCGCTGTTCTTCGAGCTGGCGCTGGAGGACCTCCGGCAGGCCGCCGATCTCTTCCGGCCAATCCACGACCTGACGAACAGTGTCGACGGCTGGGTTTCCTTGGAGGTCTCGCCCCTGCTGGCCCACGACTCGTTGGATACCCTCGCCGCGGCCAAGGCTCTTCATGCCCGCGCCGAACGGCCGAATCTCTTCATCAAAATTCCGGGTACCGCGGACGGCCTCCCCGCTATTGAAGAGGCGATCTTCGCGGGAGTTCCGATTAACGTGACACTTCTGTTTTCCCGCGCGCAGTATGTCGCGGCCGCCGAGGCGTACCTGCGCGGCATCGAGCGGCGTATCACGGCCGGACTGAATCCCGACGTCGGCTCCGTGGGTTCAATGTTCGTCAGCCGCTGGGACGTCGCCGTGGCGGACAAAGCACCCGAAGCGCTGCACCCCAATCCGTCGATAGGGGAGCAGAGCGGGTAGCAGGCCTTGGAGGACGATGGAGGGCAAGGGCTTGTAGTTTGGTGGGTTGGGCGATTGAAAGAAGTTTGGTGGGCGTCGAAGAGATTG
>Ga0116111_1000755_pt1 | contig 25325 bp, 24 predicted proteins | sample June2015DPH_8_10_FD_89720 | JGI IMG/M metagenome (GOLD analysis project Ga0116111, IMG submission 89720) | Peatland microbial communities from SPRUCE experiment site at the Marcell Experimental Forest, Minnesota, USA - June2015DPH_8_100 | ecosystem: Environmental > Terrestrial > Soil > Wetlands... | reverse complement strand
TTCGAGTGGTGACCAGACGATCCTATGGCTTTCGTACCTACGAAGCTATGGAAATAGCCCTTTATCACACGTTGGGACGCCTTCCGGAACCGGAAACAGCCCACAGATTCTGCTGAGGAGGCATAAAAACTTCATCATCGCTACAATCGTGCTGTTGAGAACGGCACAAAGCGCTTCATCATCAACACCTTCTAGCGGAAAAAGGTCGTACAGGTTGCAGTTGCAGATCAGCCCGTCTGGATTGTGAGCAACAACGTGTCGATACTGCTGCAGCTTGGGCCAAATGATTTTGCCCCTTTGTCTGTTAGTTAGGTCATACCATTTGCGCTTGACTGTTACGCGTGACTGACAAGTCTCGCCGTTCTGAAAGCCCTCTTTTTCGCCCCACCGTACATACCTCCGCGCATAGCTAGCGGTTTTCGGAAGTTTAGTAGGGATCATCACGACCCGGCGCTTCAACAGCTTCTCATCGACCATCACTTGAGTGATATCCATCTGACCGTGAATTTCAGGTTCGACGTATTTCTTCTCTAGGACGTGCACCGAACCGTCGCCCGCTCGGATGAGTCGAAGTTTCTTAGTATCCTCCGCCTTCAAACCGTAGCGCTCGAACAGTACCGCATCACTATTCTTCTTAATGGCAACATCAGTCACATCGTGGGGGAAGAAAAACTTGTCACATCCGCTCTTGAGGCCAAAGGTTGCATGCGAGATCTCAGCCAGCGGCACCAACTTTGAGCCGCAGCGCTCTAACAACGTGAAGTAAATGCTAGGTGCCCTCAGGAAAATACCCCATTTGCTCCCGCAATACTGACGCGGTAGGGTGTGCCCCTCAAGCGACATCTGCGCCCTTGCCTTCGGTAATGCTGAAGGTGATGTCGGCCTAGACTTCTTCGGCGTCGCACTCTTCCTCGCTGTCCGCCGCTTCGTCACCCTCTTCTTCGACTGTTTCTTCTTCTTCGCCATAGTTTTCCGCAATATCGGAGTCACATCCAGCCAGATACAAGTTGTCTTGTTTTACCACTCTGATTCGAAGCAGACCGTCTTCGTACCACTCACTTTGAGCCTCGATCTTGTCGCGAAGGTGATCGACTCGCTCTCGTCGCTGCTCTTCACTGTCGCTGGTAGCGAAGAACTGTGACAACTCCTTCTTCAGCCAAACGAAACGCACCTGATTCGCTGCGCGCTTGTCGGGGTCGATTTCGCGACGAAGTATGGTCGCGGTCGTCGTCACTCGCGCTCCTGTAAACCAAGGTTCACAGCTAGACTCCATGACAGCGACGACCTGGAAATTCGCGAGAACAAATTCCTGCAGCCTAAAGCCATAAGCTGAATCTAGCCAACTGGAACTCGTCAGTAATCCGACATAGCCACCCTCCCGGACAAACGTATATGCATGCACGAAGAAGAAGCATAGGATGTCAGAGCGACCCGAGAGCTTCGCCAAAGAGGATTCGTGCAATGCCAACTGGAGTAGGTGAGTTTTATAACCCGACCCATAGTACTCGTCAATTTTCTCGTGCCGGACATACGGAGGATTTCCGACAACACAGTCAACTTGTGGCAGGGATACCCATTTCTTCTTGCCATTGTGCTCGGCGGGGATGTGAAAAGCGTGGCCTCCAGGCTCAAGGGTAAAAAAGTCTTTTCTCGCGACTAGTGGATAATTGTTTCCTTGTACCAGGTCGCGAGTGGCAAGGTTGATTGTCGTTAGATGGACTGGGTATGTAGAAATGTCCAGACCAAAGATTTGATCAATCAACTGATCGTGGCTGAGCGCACCAGCGGCAAGAGATTGCTTGCGGTCGTAAGCTCTAACCAAGAATGTGCCACCGCCGCATGCGGGGTCCAAAACCCTGTCCCCCGCATTTCGGATACAAAACGAATTGATTAGATCGACTATGTCGCTCCGAGTGTAGTGTTGGCCGAAGCGATGTCGTTCATCGCCGCTTAGCATGCGCTCGAAAATCTGGCCGATGATTTCGTAATTGATTTGAGTAAAATCAAAGGCGTCAGTTTCTTTGTTGAGCAGCTTCCAAGAATCGACCGCTTCATCAGTTAGGGCTGGCAGTGTATCACCGAAGTCCGAGGCAAAGACCGTTTCATAATCCTTACTGATCTTTGTTGCTTCGCCGAAAAGTTTCTGAAGGTGTTCGCGGAGCTGCTCGCCCGTAACGATGTTCGCCGGAATCCGAAGTGCAGGCATTCGTGTAAACTTCCGTCGAAGTGCCTTGTAAAACAAAATCTTGTTTGCAATAACGTAGCAACTAAATTTCGCTGCGCGTTCCAAATTCTCTCGGATGAGCTCTTCATCTTTCGAGGAAATCGTCCATCCCTGTTCGTCACGCATCCAGGCGTCAAGTTGCGTCTTGAAACGTTCCTCATCCGCGTACTTCGATTCAACTGCCGCCTGCGTTTCGAGAACAAGAGGATCAAGCGCAGCTTCCCAGATCACGATGAACTTTTCGTCGAGAGGCAGCCAGAGCATCGGCTGAGTGCCGGTGATAATTGCCGCACTGCGCTCCAGGAATGAGCGAAGAAAGTCACGGATGTTGTTCTGTACGTCGTCTGAATAGAGCTCCTGGGATGATCGAATCTTTCTTGACAGCTCAAAATTCTCGATGTATCGCTCGATAATGGGTTTGCCTTGCTCGAATGTTTTCCAGAGCACACACCTGTTAATGTTCCACGTGAAAAAATAACTTACTCCTTCATTATTTGCTTTAGTGTGAGCGTCTATTACTAAACCTTCCTGAAACGGTGTGCGACCATCAGGGCTGTCAGGCAGCTTGACCTCGCCAGTCAAAATTATTTTGTCTTTGTCATCGTAAAGTGTGAGATCGCGGCGTTTGAGTTTGCCGGTGCTTCGCTCTTCCACGACAGCCTTTCGAAATGGAAGGTCGGGCCGTTCATTGGCAATCTGGTTGATCATCGACGCTGCTTGTCCCGTAAAAGTCCACTCATTCATTGCTGGCATCTTTCAGTCGTTGGGCGAGTCGACGAGACATGAATCGCCTCGGAAAGGGGACATCCCGTTGTGGACGCTAATCCCCTGTTTTCCCCCACCCCGTATTTGTCGCTTCAGCAGTAAAATGTCCGCCAAGATTTCCGGAGTCTGAAAAATCAATTGTTCGAATTCCGCCTCAGTCCTAAATGGAGTTGCGAGGAGACTAGTGGTTGCTGTGCTTGTTCTCCAGAAGAGGTTAGCCATAAGGGGCATCATCCTCGCTGCTCAATGGCTTGTCAATGATCCCTCCCGCCCACGCCCGCTCCCGTGATCGATGCCCGCCCTCGATTCCGTACGCCGCGCGCTTTCCGTCCTGGCTCCCGCGCACCGAACACGGCGCGCCTGAATCTTATACGGTCAGATACTCAGCTAGGAGGGAGCGATGCATCCAAAAACCGATGGCATTCTTGAATCCTCTTTGTACGTGAGCGATGTGGCTCGCTCCACCCGTTTCTACCAGGAAACTTTTGGGTTCCGCGTCATCAGCGAGTTCGGCGAGCGGGGTTGCGCGATGCACGCAGGTACCCGCCAGGTGCTGCTGCTGTTTAAGAAGGGAGCTTCGCGGGCGATCCAGTCGCCTCACGACGGGGACGGCGAATTACACATCGCGTTCGCTATACCATCTGCCGAATTGAGCAACTGGGAGTCGTGGCTCCAGACGAGAGGAATCGCGGTGGAAGAGAAGCGGGCGTGGGAGTCGGGAGGCTGGAGCCTCTACTTTCGAGACCCGGACCGCCATTTGATCGAACTCGCCACGCCGGGCACATGGTCGGTCTATTAGAGTGTGACGCGAAACACGCCTCGAAGACTCCCCAATCCGCGCCGGAACCCGGTTAAGAAATTCCCCGGGAAAATAGGGGCTGAATCGGGGCTAACGAGGGAGTATTCAGGAGGTCTCGGGAGTACTCGAAGCCAATGCGAGAGCGGTTAAGTCGTTGTAAACTATAGAAAACGAACGGCTAGAAAGAGCGGCACGCGGGGCTTAAAATCCGCGGCTCTCAGGATTTGGTTTGAATTGTGGCTCGTCTTCACCACCGCGATCTTTGTAGATTCCGGAAATTTGGCCCTTCGACTCGCTGGCTTTTGGCAGCCCTCATTCCGCTGCGAACTTGCCCGAATTGACTTGATTGTTGCCCCAAACAGAGCGGAAATGTTGCCAGGTATTTAAGGGGGCAACATGCCCGACAGTCTCGCAACCCAGCTCGATTCTTTGCCCAGCATGAGCGGAGGCGCCCTTTCCGCGCTCTGGCAGCAGCTGTTCCATTCCCCTCCGCACCAACAACTTCGCCGGCACCTGATGGTCCGGATCCTAGCCTACAGGATCCAGGAGCAGGCCTCCAGGGGAATCAGTCCGGGTGCTCGTCAGCGACTTCGCCAGATGGCAAAGGCCCTGGAGAAAGATCCCGGCGCGGAAATCTCCGCCGCACCCGGCTTTAAGCCCGGAACTCGCCTCATCCGTCAGTGGCAAGATCAGACCCACGTCGTCACCGTAAGAGAGGACGGCTACGAATATCAAGGTTCCCATTACCAGAGCCTCTCCCACGTCGCCCGTCTCATCACCGGAACCCGCTGGTCCGGGCCACTGTTCTTCGGCCTGAAGTCCGGGCCAGCCAAGACTCCGGCTTCCCCGAGGTCCAAATGAGCACGGAACACAAACCCCTCGTTCGCTGTGCCATCTACACCCGCAAGTCGTCGGAGGAGGGTCTGGAGCAGTCCTTCAATTCCCTCGACGCCCAGCGGGAAGCCTGCCAGGCCTTCATCTTGAGTCAGCGCCAGGAAGGCTGGAGAGCACTTCCGGCCCTCTATGACGACGGAGGCTACTCGGGCGGCACTCTGGAGCGGCCGGCCCTCCAGCGGCTGCTCGAAGACGTCGAAGCCAGCAAGGTCGATACCATCGTTGTTTATAAGGTGGATCGGCTGACCCGCAGCCTGGCCGACTTCGCCAAGATCGTCGAGGCCCTCGATGCCCGCGGCGTCTCCTTTGTCTCCGTCACCCAACAGTTCAATACCACCAGTTCTATGGGGCGGCTGACCCTGAATGTATTGCTCAGCTTCGCCCAGTTCGAGCGGGAGGTCACCGGGGAACGGATTCGGGACAAGATCGCAGCCTCCAAGCGCAAGGGCATGTGGATGGGGGGCGTGCCCCCGCTCGGCTATGACCTAAAGGAGCGGAAGCTGATCGCGAACCCAAAGGAAGCGCAGTTAGTCTGCGATCTGTATCGGCTGTATCTGGAATTGGGGTGCGTATCCAAGCTGAAGGCCCACCTCGACCGAGAAGGAATTAAGAGCAAGGTGAGGATCAGCGTGGCCGGAAACCGCTCGGGTGGAAGCTCCTATTCACGCGGAGCCCTGTACCAGATCCTGAAGAGCCGCATCTACCTGGGTGAGATCGTTCACCGTGGTCAAGTGTATGCCGGGGAACACGAAGCCATTGTGCCGCGAGAGCTTTGGGACCGAGTCCAGGCCCAGCTGAAGAGCGACAATCAAGGACGTAGAACCGGGATCCGGGCCAGTTCGCCAAGTCTCTTGGTTGGGCTACTACAGGATGCCCACGGGAACCACTTCACTCCAACGCATGCGGTAAAGAACGGCAGACGCTATCGCTACTACGTTTGTCAGTCCGCGAAGGACAATGCAGGCGGCACAGATGGTCGACCTACTCGCCTGCCGGCCCATGACATCGAAAGCCTGGTCTCAGCGAGATTGCGATCGCTGCTGCAATCCGATCACGAAGTCGTCGACCAACTGGGTCTCCCATCGGATATTCCAGCCCTAACTCAGCAACTTGTCACCGCCGCCCGGAATTTGTCGAGCCAGTGGCTCTCGGCGGCGCCAAAGAAAATCCATGAGCTGGCAAGGAGAGCGATCAAACGGGTTGTCGTGCACCGGGAGAAAGCCGAGCTATACGTCAGCCGGTCTGAACTTCGCGATGTCCTGATTACGGATCGCCCAACAAGTTCGAGCCAACTCCGCGGCAACGACCTTATCGCCCTGGAAGCTGCGGCGAAGCTCAAACGCTGTGGCGGCGAGGTGAGACTGGTACTGCCGCCCAACTCGGACGGCGAAATTCCAGGGCGCGCTGCCCCTTCCTTGTTGAAGGCTATCGCACGCGCCCACGACTGGCGGGAGCGCATCGTGAATGGCACTGCGCAGGACCGGCGGTCGATCGCACAACAGACTGGACTGAATCAACGCTATGTGAGACGGGTCCTCGAATCTGCATTCCTAGCACCGGACATCGTGGAGGCGATACTCGATGGACGTCAGCCTCACGATCTGACCGTGCAAAGACTCTGCCGCAACCTACCCACGAACTGGACCGAGCAGCGCAAGCGGCTCGGCTTCCAACGCGGCGGGATTTGAAGTGGTAACACGTTTCATCCAGAGTTTTTTCAGGTATTTCGAACAGGTTCCTCCGATGGGACGCCGCACCCCGCAACAACAACTTTAGACAGCTTAGAGGACCGCCCTATAAGACATCGTATATGCTAAGTTTTCTCCCGCGTAAGCACTCCAGGGCTTGTGTTGTTGAGTCAACCTGATCATCGAATTTACAGCCGGGGAACGACGTCAGCTCACGTACATAGTCGGCAAGCCACGGGGCAAACACGGGTAAGAGAACCCGACGCTCTTCGAAGACCAAAGTCTGAGCAAAAAGGCGCATCGTTTTATCGGTTCCCGTTGGAGGCTCATAAGGTTTGACGCTATAAACTTGTTCCGCCCTCAAGTCCTGGATCAGCTGCGTGCCAGAAGCCTTGTCCTCAATGGAAATGATGGTCGGGTGATGAAGCTCAGCTTGCCACTTAGCCGCTTGCTTGAGCTCCGGATAATTGAGACGGGCTCGAAATACGTCCAGCAAGTAATAGCGTTTGTCGTATTCTCCCCAAGTGGTGCACACGCTGTAATCGTTGAGTTCGCCGGGTTTGTTCGCCGTATCCCAACTTTGCAGAATGCACCCAAATGCCTTAGGCCGCTCCTCGGGCCGATAGTAAGCCAACCACTCGGTTTTCACCATGTTGCCCTCCCGCGGCATGGGATTCTGCTGGTACTGGCTTTGAAAGACGTAGTCCCCAACCGACTTCCGAATGGCAGCCAACGTCTCGAGCGACTCTCGCGTAGGGTCAAGGGCATCGCCCGGCTTACGACGGTAGGTACGGCACCCGAATGAATTCTCGATGAGATGAACTTCCTCCTGTTCCGCGATGCAGGGAAAGGACAGGACCTCCCAGCCTCCCTGTTCAATCAGGTGGCCGGCCAGATCGTCTTCATGAAGCCGTTGCATGGCCACCATGATGCAGCCCGTGTTCTTGTTATTGAGCCGACTGGCTAGGGTGTTGTCATACCATTCGATAACCGTCTTGCGACGCGTCTCGGAGAGAGCCTCTTCCGGTTTCATGGGGTCGTCGATGATAAGGAAATCGGCACCGCGTCCCGTGAGGACACCGCCGACCGAGGTTGCCATCCGAAAGCCGTTGGCGGTCGTCACGAACTCGCTCACAGATTGTTTTTCCTTGGAGATCACGGTTCGCGGGAACACAGATCGATAAAACGGACTCTGCATGAGCGTTCTGCAGTCCCGAGCGAGCTTGTCGGCTAAGTCCTGGCCGTAGCTGGCGCATATGATCTGGGCAGCAGGATCGTGGCCCAGGAGCCACGCCGGGAATACGATGCTTGCGCAGTGCGACTTGAGTGAGCGCGGCGGCAGGTTGATGATCAAACGCAGGATTCTCCCTTGCCGGCAGGCTTCGAGCTTCGCCGCAATGACCTCTATATGCGGGCGGCTCGAAAACACTGTATCGGGATTGAGCTCGACGAAAGCAGCATGGATGAAACTCATGGGGTCGTCTCGAAGGATTGTTAGATATTCCTGAACCGTAAGTTCGCTGATCATTTCTCGTTTTTCTCCATTTCTTCAGTTTCGGCAGGCTGGTCCTCTGCCGTGGTTTGTTCCTCGCCGCACTCGCGAATCCGTCGCACAATATCCGCCACTACTGTTTCGTGACCCCTGGGAATGGCGGATGCGGCCAGTTCGCCTTCCTCAGGTTCCTCAAAAGCTTTGCTCACAACCAGGTAGTCTCGAGCTGCCCGCTCCGGACCGGTGATCGCATGGTTCGTGAAACGATGGACAATGACCTGCTGTTTCGTCAGTTTGCGAGGGCGCCCGTTATCCTTCACCACCACAGACTCCCGGCCCACCTTATTGAAGAGAGTCTTCATATTCTGTGAGCCCTTCGGTCTGCCCTTCGGATTGCCTGACTGCCCGCTCTTGAAACGCGTGGCTTTGGGTGGCTTACCGTATCCGATTTGTTCCCCTTCGTCGTGATCAGCCACGCTTCACCTCCCGGTCGTTGAATGTCTCGCCTGTTTCGGCATGTAGTGCACTTTCGCCCGTATACCTCTGCCAGCGACGGATTGCCGTATCGACATAGATCGGATCGAGTTCTATTCCGCGGCACACGCGACCGACCCGCTCGGCTGCCATGAGCGTCGTGCCGGAGCCAAGAAAAGCATCCAGCACAATGTCGCCCCTTGAAGAGCAGTCGAGAATTGCGTCGGCCACCATGGCCACGGGTTTAACTGTCGGGTGCAGGGCCAGGAGATTGCCTTCATCGCCTTGTTTGGAGAGGGTGTTCACTCCGGGGTACTCCCAAACGTTGGTCCGGTTCCTTCCGTAGCGGCCCAGCTGAATGTTGTTGACGTGCGAGCCCTTGCCGTTGCGGAAGACGAACACCAGTTCATGGCGCGAGCGGTAGAAGGAGCCCATGCCGCCGTTATCTTTGACCCAGACGCAAAGATTGAGGAGCGAGTCGTAGACCTGCCCGCCGGCAGCCAGCAATTCCTTCATGTGGCGCCAGTCCATGCAGATGAAATGCACCGAGCCGACAGCGCTGTGCCGGGCGAGCAACCGCAGGACGGTTGACAGGAACGCGACGAACTCGGCTTCGCTCATCTCGCCGAAGGCCATCGCGAATTCTCGATGCCGAACCGCTCCTTTGCCGCACACGTTTCCGTCGATAGGCACGTTATATGGCGGGTCAGAGAAGACCACGGCGGCGCGGCGACCCGCCATCAGAGTCTTGTAGGACTCTTCCTGCAGAGAACTTCCGCACAGGATCAAATGCTTACGCAGCTGCCAGAGGTCGCCCCGTTTCGTTACCGCTGGTCCGGCGCTATCGACCGGCAGCTCATCGTCCTCGTCCGGCTTGGCTGAGGTCTCCTGCAAAATGACGTCGATTTCAGGGATCTCAAAGCCGGTAATCGTCACGTCGAAGTCCGTATCAAGTGTCAGCAGGTGTTGCAGCTCGATTGAGAGGATCGCTGGGTCCCACCCCGCTTTTTCGGCCAACCGGTTGTCGGCCAAAATATAGGCGCGGAACTGGTTCTCGCTGAGGCCTTCCAATAGGATTGTTGGCACCTCTTTTAGGCCCAGCAGCTTCGCCGCCTCGACCCGACCGTGGCCGGCGATGATGGTGTTGTTCTTGTCGATCAGAACCGGATTGGTAAAACCAAAGGCTTTGATACTTCGGGCGATCTGGCGGATCTGGCGCCTGGAATGTGTTCGCGCGTTGCGCGAATACACGTGCAGAGAATCTACCGCTGCGTAGACAACCGAGAGCGGCCGTGACGATGTTCCAGGGTAAAGAAAGTCTGACTGACTTGCCATGGCAACCTCCAGTCAGAACAATGCCACGGGGAGCCCTAAAAATGGGGATAAATAGGTTTGCAGGACTTGGCAATTCATGCTAACAATGTTGTGATGACACCACCAAAATCCTTCAAGAAATTGCGCCTTGGGTATGAGCCTGATCCCCTTTCCTCCAGAGCCAATATGGAGGCTGTTGTTGAGCTTCTGAACCCCTCCCGTCACCCATGGCTCGCAAGCGTCTACGTGAAAGGCGAACCAGAGTTGCGTCGTCTGGTCGACCTATGGAGGAAATCTGGACCGAATCTGTACAAGCTCTTTGAGGAAAATAGCGAGTTCAGGACCCGAGCCATGAACGGTCAGGTAATCCTGGGCCTTACCGGAACTGGCAGAGCGCACCTCGAATGGCTTCCAGGCTCACCGAACAGCCGTCTCATGCAGCCTAAAGAAGTTGCTCTGAGGCACTTCATGCGGCTAATCACAAATCCCGAGTGGGAGCTACTCGGGTTTTGTAAGCGATGTGAAAACTACTATCTGAAACGGAGAAAGAGCCAAAAGACCTACTGCTCTCAAACCTGCGGTTCCAGGGCTACGGCCACTGAAGCGGTCAAAGCGAGCCGTCAAAAGGAGCACAAGAAAAAGCTCGAACGCGCTCAGGAATTTATACACAAATGGAATGAATTACGCCCACGTATGCCTTGGAAACCTTGGGTAGGAAATGAGACTAAATACACTCCGAACTGGCTCACTCGCGCAGTTAACAAAGGTGAGCTTCGCCCGCCGATGCTGGATCGGGGTAAATCGGTTAGCAGGAATTGATTTTCTTTTTCGCGCGATATGAACGGCCTTTCAGCGCAGAAACGGACACGAATCTTTGGATTCTACTTTGGCTTGCGGCGGCTCGAAATGAAGGCAGTGGACAGCGCCGCCCCGGTCGCCGGCCACGATGCCATTCAGCAGAAACGATCCCGTGGCCGAGCCACAATCGAATTTTGCAGGTAGCTCGCTGCACCCGAACTGGAGCAATCTGGCCGGTAGGGACTTGCCTGTTTGTTCTGCGGAAGCCATCGGGGAACCCAACGGCGCGGCGAGAAGTCGCCCAGTCAAAAAGGGTTAGCGAAGTAACGGGTGCTAAGTCCTTTGCTCAGAACCCCGGATGGGCTGGATTCGGGCGGTCAACAGACTATAGGTTGTTGACCAGTTCGCCTCACCGCGCGGGTAAGCCTTGAGCACGAACTGTGTCGGAAGGCAACGGTTTCGGCCAGCTTCCCAGAACAGGACTTCTGGGGACCTTGGCGTCTCGACGGCTTCGCGTAACTTCCGACTTGCTCGGTCTACCCCCCAATCGGCGACAAGCGCCATTAATGCTCGTCAAGCTTGTGCTGGCAGGCCTCCATTCGAGATCCAGCGTGACAGTGACTTGGGAATCGCTTTCGGAAGGATGTCGAGGTAAATCACGGCATAGCGGAATGCCATCACGCCGGCCGCAATCACCAGGACGCTGGACGCCAGTTCCGTCCACTTCGGCACGTAGTGCGTTCCCATCGCAGCTTGCAGAGCATTGATGGACACGTTCAGCCGGTTGACCATAAATCCCGCGACCACGATGGCGCACGCCCAGTAGAGCCGTTCGGGATTCGACCGCACATGCTCATAGCTCAGCAGGATGATGGGAATCGCCAGTAACAACATCATTTCGAGCCAGAAGTATCCGGCTTCGCTGGTTCGCTGGAAGGCATAGCCCCAGGCCTGGTTCGCCGCCAGGTCGAGCACCCTGAAGAACGCAAACACGATCAGCAATAACTGAATCATCCGGCCGCAATCGCTAAGGATGCCGAAGTCCACGCGCACGTTCAGCGAGCGCATACTGAGGTAGATGGCCATCACCGTCAGCGCCAGCCCCGCGGGGATCGCGGAGAGATAAAACATCGCGTGCATGTATTGCGAGTACCACAGAAAATGGACCTTGCCGCGGGCAATCAGATAGAGGCCGCCAAGATAGGACTGGTGCATCGAGGACAGAAGTACGCCCGCCAGCACAACGCCGATAAGGATCTTGTGGTGGTACTGCAGGACGGTCTCGCGGAAGCGCTTCCAGGGCAGCTTCTCGATGACTGCTGGTGCGAACTCGAAGGTCAGCACGGCGGTGTACGTCATGATGCAGACGCACACGTCGAACAGCACCGAGGTGTGGTTCCACATCACGATCGGGTGCCAGAAACGCCAGGGCAGCCCGATTTCGTACAAGTACCCGACACACACGGTCATGTAGCCGAGAAAAGAAATCAGAATTGACGCGCGGAGAATTGGCCGATAGCGCTCCATGCCCAGCAGATACACGGCGGCGCTAATGCCGAAACCCGCGGCCGATAAGCCGATTCCGCACAGTGTGCCCAGGCCGACCCACAAGCCCCACGGCATCTGATCGCTTAAGTTCGTGCTGGCCCTGAATCCTACGAGGAAACGTAAATACGTCGCATAAATGCCGGTAATAAATATGATGGCTACAATGACGCGCCATAATGTGATTTCTGATTTAACTCGCGAGAGCATGGCTAGCTCCTTTCTCCCTTGATCCTGTTAATGGTGGCTTTCTCTTCAGCTTCAGCCAGCGCCACTTCGCGGCGCCGCTGTGTGACCCAGTACAGTGCTGAGAGGACGGTGCCGCCCATGATTACAACTTTGGGCGAGTCGCCCAGCGCGCTGGCGGTGAGAGTCGGCATGGGCTGATTGCCTGTCGGCGCAGCCTTGAATCCGAGTTTCTCGAACGGAACGTCGGAGACGAACAAAACGCAACTTCCGCCCGCCTCTTCCAGTCCGTAGACATGCGGTACGTAGGACGAGTCAGCGCGAATCCGGCTCCAGGCCTCGGCGATCAATTCATCGCGGTTGCCGAAGACGCTTGCCTGCGCCGGGCACGCTTCGGTGCAGGCAGGCTGTCCACCAGCCCTGATCCGCTCCGAGCACAGATCGCATTTCTTGACGAAGGGCGCGAGCTTGGTCCACTGGTAGCGCGGCACCGAGTAAGGGCAGGCAATCATGCAGTAGCGGCAGCCAATGCATTTGCCGGCATTGTACAGCACCGGGCCAGTAGCAGACTTGCTGATCGCGCCGACCGGGCACGCCGAAGCGCATGCCGGGTCTTCGCAGTGCATGCAGATCTTGCGGACGAACTTGTCACCGCGAGTTTCGACTACGGTGAAAGCGGTGTCGGAAAGCGTAGGTTCCGGGTCAGTGCTGAATCCGTGGAGCTGCTTGCAGGCGGTCTCACAGCCCATGCAACCGATGCAGCGCTTGATATCGATGAGCATTGCTTTTCTTCTTGCCATGGCATCCTCGCTTGGTCTCTGTCTGATCTGTGCTAGGTCAGGAAGAATTCCTTAGCCACTTGCTGCCGCACGCTGGCGTCCATCTGGAATAGCAGGCCCTTGATCGGCAAGCCCCCATCCTGTGCCAAGGCTGGTGTAAGTTCCTGCAGCTTGGCGGCGAGGCGAGCGATGCTGTTCTGCATCCAGCCGGCGACGATGCTTCCTTGCAGCAGGTTCTTGGCGTTGATCGCCAGCTCGGGAGCCTTGATCACGCACAGCCAGCCGCTCTTGTACGGGTCTTCGACGATGAGGTTCGGGTTCTTCAGTACTTCATGGTTCACGGAAACCACCACGCCTTCGACCGGCGACAGCAGGTCAACGCTCTGGCCCTCGCGCTTCACCCTACAAAGCTTCTGTCCCTGGCGGACCCAGCGGTTCAGGTCCGCGATCTCGATGGCATCAATCTTCCCGAAGAGGTTTCCGGCAAAGGCATCGATTCCGGCGCGAGCGTCCTGCCGGCCTTCGTCCAACGCCCATGTATGGCCGGGATGGAAGCAGTAGCCTTGTGGAATTTCGAAGCCAGCTTGCTGCACCATGATTGGCGCTCCGAGTCTCTTGGAAGGCGCTACTGCGAGCGCATCCGACGATTGCTGCGGGCGCCGAAAGTACATGACGGTAAGAATCAGAAGGAATGTGAGCAGTACAAATAAGATTGACATGGGAGTCGCTCCTTGCAATGCCCGCGATATGTGCGGCAGGCAATCTCGTTCGTGCTTCGCAGTTGCTAGTGCACGTGGCGTGCAAATCGCGTCCCGAAAGGGGCGTCGGTTCTAAAGGGTTTGCTGGTCAGTGCAGATTGGGGAATATTGCACTACTGCGTTTTGCATGGAAAGCGTCGCACTTTACAGTAGTGCGAAATCCGCTAGTCCAGTTCCTGCGTCTTCTTTAAACGCCGCAACAAAGAGGTGGGATGGATGCCGAGGATCCTTGCGGCGTGGGTCTTGTTCTGGCCAGTCGCGTTCAATACCTCATGGATATAGCGGTCTTCCAGTTCCTTCAAGCTGACAAGCTGATCGCCGGTAGGCGAAAGGTCGATGGAGGACAAAGCCTCTGCGTGACTCGGCTCCTCATGGTAGTCGCGAAGTTCTTCCGGCAGGTTCTCTTCTCCCACTTCGTTCTCTTTGCAGAGAATCATCGTCCGTTCGATCACGTTTCGCAGCTCACGGATGTTGCCCGGCCAGGAGTATTTCTGCAGCAACTCGGCGGCTGCGGGCGTGAAACCAGCAAAGTTCTTCTTGAGCTCTTTGTTGAAGTGCTGCATGATGTCGAGCGCCAGCGGCAGAATGTCCTCGCGGCGCTCCCGCAGCGGCGGAATGAATAACGGCAGCACATTCAGCCGGTAATACAGATCTTCGCGGAACTCGCCCTTGGCGACAGCTTCCTTCAATACTTTGTTGGTTGCGGTGATGATGCGGACGTCCACCTGGATTGGTTTGGTTCCGCCAAGGCGCATGAAGTTTCCTTCTTCCAGTACGCGCAACAGCTTTGCCTGCAGGCTGAAGGAGGTGTTGCCGATCTCGTCGAGGAACAGTGTGCCACCGGAAGCTTTCTCGATGAGCCCTTCCTTGCGGTGGCGCGCGTCGGTGAAGGCCCCGGGCTCATAGCCGAATAGTTCGCTTTCCAGCAGAGTGTCGGGCAGCGCCGCGCAGTTCAGGCTGACCAAGGGCGCCTGCGCACGCGGGCTATTGTAGTGGATGGCTCTGGCCAGCACCTCCTTGCCGGTGCCGCTCTCTCCCTGGATCAGGATTGTGGTGTGCTCGCTCTCCGCCGCACTGCGCGCCATCTCCAGAATTTCGCGCATGGCGGGGCTTTGCGTCACCACGCGCCCGAAATCGTAGCGGCCCTTGGCACTCTGCACGGTGTCGTGCACGCGCACCCGAAACGCCAGCATCTCGGTAGCGCGCCGGATGGTGCTCACCATGTCCGAGAGGTGGAAGGGCTTGATCAGGTAGTCGTAGGCGCCCAGCTTCATCGCTTCCACGGCGCGGTCCACCAGATGATAGGCGCTCATCATTACAACGATGGTTGACGGCGAGGTCTCCTTCGCCTGGCGCAACACCTCGATCCCATCGATACCGGGCAATACGACATCGAGCAGCGCCAGGTCCGGCCGTTCGGCGGAGATCGTCTTCAGGGCTTCCTCTCCGCTACTGGCGAGAAATACTTCGAAGCCTTCGCTGTCCAGTGCGCGGCCGATGGTCCGGAGCGTGAGCGCTTCGTCGTCAACGATGAGTATCGAGTACGGCACAGCTAGACAATGACCTCCTCGCTCTGGGGTACAGCTTTGCCGGCCTGCCGCATTGGCAAGGTGATGCGGACGGTGGTGCCTGAATCCGGGACGCTTTCCACCTGAATGTCGCCGCCGTGGCTGCGGACGTAGTTCTGGGTGATGCTCAGGCCGAGGCCGGTGCCTTTGCCGCGCTTGGTAGTGAAGAACGGCTCAAAGACGTGGGGCAGAATGTCCGCTGGAATGCCGCAGCCGGTGTCGCGCACGCGCAGCTCGATCATCTCGGAGAACCTGACCTTTTCGGCGAGGACCGCGATCGTGCCGCCGGACGGCGTCGCCTGTGCGGCGTTGAGCAGAAGATTCATCAGGATCTGCGAAAGCTGGTTGGCGTCGGCGCTGATGCTGGGCAGATCAAGGGGAATGCAGTTCTGCAATCTAATCTGCCGGAATATCGGCTGGTGTTCCAGAAATTTCAACGTTTCTCCGGCGAGCCGGTGGAGGTTGACCATACTCAGTTTCAGCGGTCTGGGCCGCGCATAGTCCAATAAACCACGCACCGCGGACGAAATGCGCTTCGCACCTTCGATGCACTGCTCGATCTCGGCGCGGCGCTCCCCGTTTGCGTCCTTCCATTCCAGTTCGAGGTGCGACAGGATTCCCAGCAGCGGGTTGTTGATCTCGTGCGCTGCGCCCAGTGCGAGCTGTGCCAGCGACGCGTACTTCTCATACTCGGAGAGTTGCGATTCGAACTGCATCTTCTCCTTGGCCAGCTCGCGCTCCTGCTCCAGGCGACGCAACAATTCCTGTTGCGCAACGTTGCGCTCGTACTCGCGATGATCGGCGAGTCCCCTGGCGCGCGCCGCTTCGCGCTCGGCGCCCTTGATCCGGGCATGCGAGATAACAACCGCAATGCCGATCAGTAACAAACTAATGGCGACCGCAGACCACGGTCCCCCAATGGTGGATGGCTTTTCTGCCGCGGCGTAGGCGGATGTCTCAGAAAACCCGAGTTGCACTACAGCAAGCAAGAGCAGCACAGCTACGCTTCGGATCGGGCGTCGCGCCGTCCGAGACCGCTCAAGAGGGCCAAAAGCGAGCAACATCTATCTCTCCTTTATGACCTTCTCGCAATGTCATAGCCCGAGCAGTGACACCAGTCACGCCAAAGGGTGACGGACAACTGCCAGGCAAGCCTGGCTGGCTAAATCGGCTGGTATAGCCTGTTGCCGACTTCCAATGAGATGCTGGGCGAGTCGTCGGCAATCCAGAAGTTGCCATGTCCCTCTGATCAAACCTTATCCCCGGGCGCGTTCGACTCTAGCCGGTGCCAACGAGTCACGCGACTGGCGCATCTATGCCTCCTTCGCGCAGACGCTGATTGCAACTGCACGCCGGTTGTACGCCCGCGACCCAGCACAACCATGGCAAGAAATCTTACTTGATGGCCTCGTCTCGGCGGCTCGCTAAGGGGATTGATTCTGCGCGTGTGCAAAGTTTTGACGAGGAACATCAGCTGTCCGTGGTACGGGCAATCCAGCAGTGATCTCAATCTGTCGCGCCCAGGCTTTCATTGCTCGTCCATGAAGTCCCACCACCTCAGGATTCCACTCGCCGCTCGCCGGACCTGGTTATGTTCAGAGTTGCGAGCGAGATCGAGGAGCAGGTGACGGGTTTCAGGATCGTCCTTCGAGCCCAACCCCCGCACCGCCGCGCTCCGGACGTCAATATCTTCATCGTGGCGAGCGAGGTCGAGGAGCAGTGTGTGGGTTTCCGGATCGTCCTTCCATCCTCCAGCCAGGTTCTCCACAGCCTCGAGCCGGAAGACGGTACCTTCACCGTTGCGCGCGACGTCGAAGAGCAAGAGGCGGATTTCGGGATCGTGTTTCCAGCCATGAGCCAGCACACCGCCCCGCTCCGGACGTTACTATCCTTACGAGCGAGGTCGAGGAGCAGGGTGTGGGTTTCCGGATCATCTTTCCACCCCCGGGCTAGCTCCTGCACCGCCACATACCGGACGTGAATCTCTTCTTCGTGGCGAGCGAGGTCGAGGAGCAGGGTGTGGGTTTCCGGATTGTCATTCCAGCCCCGGGCTAGCTCCTGCACCGCCGCGCTCCGAACGTCACTATGTTGGTCGTGGCGAGCGGACCTTCAGTACTCAATGGGCAACGCAGGAACGAGATTTTGCAAGAGTTCCGGTCATCGCGGCGCAAGATGGGCACATCGGAACGTTCCAAATGAGAGGCAAATCTCTCGGAGGGCAATCATGAGGATGCATGCACGGGGGTACGTGGCGACGGTGTGTCTGTTCGCGCTGACGGCGCTGATGAGCGGAAATATGACAGCGCAAAAGAAGGAAGCGGCCAAGAACGATGCGGCGATGACGCCAGCACTGACAATCTATAACCAGCAATTCGCGGTGGTCCGAAATGGGTTGACGCTTGACTTAAAGCCGGGGCAAAACCATGTGGAGGTTACAGACATTTCAGGGCACGTGGAGCCGGATTCGGTGATTTTGCGCTCGTTAGAAGAGGGCCGGCATTTGAGGATCCTAGAGCAAAACTACCGCAACGATCCGGTTTCGGAGCAATTGCTGTTGTCGTTATACGAGGGGAAGACCATTGATTTCATGATGCCGGACAAAACGATCGTGCAAGGAAGGATTATTCGCAGCGGGTTTGTGCCACACGCGACGATGATGTACGGACAGAGGTATTACCAGACGCAGGCGGCATACGTACAGCAGGGGGCCGAGCAGCCGGTAATTGAAGTAAATGGCAAGCTGCAATTCACATTGCCTGGGCAGCCGTTATTTCCAGCACTGGCGGACGACACGGTTCTTAAGCCGACGCTCTCATGGGAATTGGAGACGGACAAGGGGGGCAAAGCGAACGCGGAATTGAGCTACGTGACCGGCGGGATGAATTGGGAAGCAAGCTACAACGTGATAGCGCCGACGAGGGGAACGGACTTGGAACTCGTGGGCTGGGTCACGCTGGACAACCAGAGCGGGAAAACCTTTCGTGACGCGCGCATCAAGCTGATGGCGGGGGACATCAACAAGATTCAGCCAAATGAAATGTACATGGCAAAAGCCCAGGCGATGGAGATGGACAGGGCGATTGGCGGGCCAGAAGTTACAGAGAAGGCATTTGATGAGTATCACTTGTACACGCTGGAGCGAGCGACGACCCTACACGACCGGGAAACGAAGCAGGTGGAATTTGTACGCGCGGCGGGAGTGAAATCGAAGACGCTGTTTGTGTATGACGGCTGGAAAGTGGATCAGAACTTCCGGAGTTGGCCGATGGAGACGATTCGAACGCAAGACGCGTTTGGCACGCAATCCAATTCTAAAGTGTGGGTGATGCAGGAGTTCAAGAACACTAGTGAGAATCATCTAGGCATGCCGCTGCCGAAGGGGAGAGTACGGTTTTACCGGCGAGATGATGACGGGCAATTCGAATTCACCGGCGAGAACGAAATCGATCATACGCCGAAGGATGAAACGCTCCGGATTTACACGGGGAATGCGTTTGATCTGACGGGAGAGCGGCACCGGCTGGACTACAAGCTAAACACACAAGCACGGTGGGTGGACGAGAGCTTTGAAATCAAACTGAGGAATCACAAGAGCACGCCGGTGGACGTGCGGATTGTGGAACATCTGTACCGGTGGAGTTCCTGGGATATCAGCAAGAGTTCAGATCCGTTCAAGAAAGTGGACGCGCAGACAGCGGCGTTCATGGTACAAGTGCCGCCGGACGGGGAAAAGGTCGTAACGTATCAGGTGCACTACTCCTGGTGAGAGGAATGGATTGTCCAGAAAGAGCGAAGCCCACCTGGAGGGCATCCCTGGACGTACGTCCGCGATGCAGATCTGGGGTAGCAGCTCGAAGGGTTACGCATTTGCGACAGAGATTTCAGAATGAGGTGATGCGCAGGCGCTTGATTAGGTAGAGTGGCGCGGCGGAGTTTCACCGCCGCGCTCTCTCAGATCCGGACGTGAACCTCTCGGCTCATCCGGCTCCCAGTATCCGGCTGTCCGGCATATAGAAGCGGCCAGTGCGCGAAGAGCGCTGGGTTGGTCCTGATGACATGGGCGAGCCACTCGCGTGCGCCTTTGGGCTTTTGCTTGAAGCGCTTGAACTTGCGGCGTAGCCTCAACACTGGTATGAATTTTGTTTGCTGGATATCTTCGGCAAGCTCGCCGGTGATAATCATGGCTTCGTAGCCAACACCGCCACGCCTCTTGTTCGCTTTCTCTGCGTATTCGGGCGTGCAGACCACCAGTACGAAGTCGCTGTCGGCGATACTCTCTTCCATGAATAGTGTTTTGTCCTGACCCATACGAAGGTGCCACTGGTCAAGAATCACATTGACTCCTCCTTCTGCCTGTAGTCTTTCGGCGAGATGGAGTACCCACTCCATATGCTCGTCAGTTTCCCACGAATATGAAACGAAAACGGTCGGCCTGCCCTCGACGCGAAGTGAGGCTCTCCCTGAGCTTGCGACCGGCTTTGCTTGCGCCGCTTTCTCAGCAGTCGCGAATCCTTCCTCCGATATGTCAAAGAAATCCGAACCACCAGGATCGACCAGATAGCCTTCATTCACCAGCCGGGTCCATGGTCCACCTAGCAGCTGTTGAAGAACCGGCATTTTTTCGGCATCGGAAAATTCCAACGCCAGCTGATATTTGTCTCCCGGAAGCATTATGTTGCGCTTATGGAATTTGTCCGAATTCTTCACAGTCGGATAGATCTGCACCAGCCTCCTCAGCAGGAGCTTGGCCTGTTCTTCCATCGGGAGCGCCTTTAGCTCGGCCAGCGTTTTGACAACGGAAGCAATCGTGAACGGTGTGGTCTGTGGCATCGTCGGTATGGGTGCGGCAGCCGGTGCACTCCGGCTCGTTCTCATTTTAATCTCTCGCAGCCGGTTGGCGGCTTCCCGTTGAAGGGCGTTGCCGACTCGCGCCATCTCCCGGCGTGTTCGTCTTTAACTGCGGTAGCATTTGGCGCTCTAACCATCCGTGGGAAGCTCAGAGGTGGTTGTGTGGCAGTAAGTTTTAAGGCTCGGTTGGGGACAAACGGGTGTATACTCACACGCGTCGGAACGCCAAAAAGCGAATTCCGGTTTAAAGGGTTTTCCGGCGATCTCACCGGAGGGGTCCACGCGTTCACATCTCGAGACACGTCGAGGAGGCATCAATGGCAGAGGTAAACGAAGGCGATTGGGTCGAAGGCGCACCGAAGTGGTGGTGGAAGTACGTGTTCCCGATTCCCGAGACGCTTTGGCTCGCTGTTCTTACGAGAGTAGAGCCGGTTCCGAACCCCTGGTTACAGAAGGTAACCGGCGAAGTATTGGAGGGACTCGCCATGCTGCACGCCGCGGCGCGCGCGGACCAAGCAACGAGTCTCAAGCTCAAGAACGAAGCCGTTGCAAAGATAAGCCAGGCTGTCGGTGGCATCCGGCAAGGCTAGGAGGCATCAATGGCAGAGGTAAACGAAGGCGATTGGGTCGAAGGCGCACCGAAATGGTGGTGGAAGTACGTGTTCCCGATTCCCGAGACGCTTTGGCTCGCTGTTCTTGCGAGAGTAGAGCCGGTTCCGCAGCCCTGGTTACAGAAGGTAACTGGCGAGGTTTTGGAGGGACTCGCCATGCTCCATGCCGCGGCGCGGGCGGGCGAAGCAACGGGTGAACGACTTAGGGGCGAGGCCGTTGCGAAAATAAATCAGGCTGTGGCCGGCATCCGGCAGGCTGAACTGGGCCAACGCTGACCGACAAAGATTAGGGACGTTTTTCCAAAGGTTTTCCGGCGATCATACCGGAGGGGCACCACCCGTTCCCATCCCGAACACGGTAGTTAAGCCCTCCAGGGCCGATGGTACTGCAACGGCAACCTTGTGGGAGAGTAGGGTCCTTCAGCAACCGTCGCAGGTGTCGCTCATTCAGAACAATCACGTGATCGAGCAAGTCGCGCCTTACGCTGCCAACCCAGCGCTCCGCAATTCCATTCTGCCAGGGACTGCGGAATGCGGTGCGCACTGGCTGGGACCCGATTGCCTTCACGGTTGAAACCACATCGGCGCTGAACTTCGAGTCGCGGTCGAAGATCAGGAAGCGCTGCGGCTCCTGGCTGTATTCCCACGTTTCGCGCAGTTGCAGGGCAACCCAAAGCTCTGATGGCGAGGCAACCGTTTATCAGTGGACTGGTGCCAATGATCTCGAAGCGGCACGTCAGAGATTTATCGACGCCTATAGCAAAGTGAAGGGGCGTCAAAGAGGGCGATAGCGCGCCACTTGGCATTTTCGGTGCGACGGTTGTACGAGAAGCAAACAGCAATCGAGAAATCCAACTTCTTGGCTGGCATCCATCGGAACTTGTCTCCCGAAGACCGTGCAACCGCTGAATCAGAGCTAGAGATTGTGGCTTTCTACTCGGCGGTTCTGGTTCTCCGCAATCTGACACCTTCGACAGCAATGGTTGTCGCAATCACCTCTGAGGCTCTTGACATCTATCGCCAAGCGTCTGTGTTGCGAGGCTTGAGTCCTGACGCTGCTACCGATCTGGCGAACCGCTATTTGAGGCGTTTCGACGAATACGACTCTGCCGCTCAAGAACGGACGGAGCTTTGGATGATGTGGGTTGCCGCCAAAGCCGTCGAGAGGTGCTACGGCTTGAAAAAGAATGATCTGGGAACGACGAGTGACATGGTTGTCTTCATCGGGTTTTTCGTTAAGACTCTCACCGAGGTGATGGTGTCAATGATCTATCAGCCACTAACTCATGCTGCAGAGTGACGGCGTTTCATTTGGCTGCACAAGGGTTGCTACGAACAGATTAAAATCTGTCCCAGAACGGATGCCATTTTGACAGTCGCCGAAATATTTATGAAGGCAAATCTTTCGCCGAGCCGCCCCGTGCCGTGGGGAACCGACGTGCAGGAGTCCAACGCAGGTGTTTATGTGGTCGCTCGGGTCGGCGATCCTGAGGTCTGTTGCAAAGCGTGTGCCCTGCCGTTCATTGACCCGCTCCCTCCCGACATTGTTCTTGATCTCGAAAACGAACGGCAGCGATGGCTTCCGAACGAACCCATCGTTTATATCGGCAAAACAGATCAACCGGTACACAAACGTGTAGGAGATTTCTATCGCCACAAGTGCGGGGATAAGAGTCCTCATGCTGGCGGTCAGGTCGTCAAGCTGTTGCAGTGCGACCTGTGGGTTTACTGGTCGCCCGTAGCTAATCCATACGATACCGAACAGGCAATGATTTGCGCCTTCCGACAGGAAGCGGGGCAGATACCGTTCGGAAATGCAAATGGAAAGCGGAAACCAAAGCGGATTCGACGCTCAAGTTGACTCACTCTCGATTTCCCAGCAAAATGATGACCAGTTCAGAAGTAGACGTGCAGAAGCGAGCGCCCTACCACGTGCAATAGGTGGGTGGTATTGCGCCGCGATTGGGAGAGGCAAGCTCCAGCAACCATCGGATTAGGAAGTTGGACACAACTTGGACGCAAAACCACGCCCCTGATACGTAAATTTCGAGGGTTTCCTTGCGGTAACTCCAAGAAAACAAAGGGAGCTTATTGCGGAACTGTTGGGCTCATAACCCCAAAGGTCGGTGGTTCAAATCCGCCGCCAGAACCGAAACCGTGCCCCGTTGAAACAAAGAGCAGAGACTAGGCGACATCAAGGGGAGGGGACTTAATTCCCTGATAAGCGGACTTGAATTCCCTGATAAGCCCCTGATAATTCCCTGTTCGATTCAAGGCAAAAACTTGGCTCTGGCGGAAGAAGTTACGTAAAATGAAGTGCTTAGGACCACTAACGACCGGAATGGGACGGTCAAATTCGCGAAATTCCCTGTATTTTTCCCTGTTAGCAGGGAATTTAAGGCGGAGAAGGGTTCGCTCGTGACTGCGTCCTCCGCCACGCAGTCTCAACTGCAGAGAAACCCTGCGGCCATTCTCTGAAAGGCTGCGAAAATCCCCGCAATTCTGCCTATTTCGCACTTAAACCGGACTCGGAGAAAGTGTCCCGCCAGACCAAGAAGCAAGGTGCGCGGCCGTTTTCTCTGGAGGGCAGATGCGCAGTCCGGTTTGAAGACTTCCATCGGGCGAATGCAATGCGATCACAAACCGATCGGTAGGCGAATGCGCACTTGACTTCGGCTGGCTACATCGATGCCGAACTCGCTGGAAGCTTCGAACTAGCGGACTTCTTTCCCGAAGATTTTACTTCCTCGAAGCTGAACTGCTTGTCGAGTTTTTCGTAGGGCTTGCCGTCGACCTCGACATACGGATAGACGAAGTAATTCAATGCCGGACCATTCTGCTTAGGAGATAGTGTGATGTCGCGGCCGGTAGAGAACTGTACGCGATTGGCATCAATGCTGCCAAAGAAATAATCTTCCTTTTGCTTCGCTTTCCACGCCTCCGAGATGTCAACGGGGATCCAGTCGATTTTGGGTGCATAGAATTCGGCCCAGCAGTGATAACCGGCGATATCTCCCTTGTCCTTGTTCTCGGGCAGAGGGAAGCCGATGTCGAAGCGCGCCGGAATGCCGTTAGCCCGCAGCATGCCGATGAACGGAGAATGGAAGTCCGTGCAGTTGCCGTGCTTGGCGTCGCAGGCCCACACCGCATCACCACGTCCCCAGCCGGAGCCCGTCTTGTCATAGCGCATATTCGTGAAGAGATAGTCATAGGCAGCTTTGGCTTTGGCGACCGTGCCGGTCCGCGATCCAGTGACCTCGACCGCCAGCGCCTTGATCTTGCCATCCGTAGGTATCAGGCTGTCAGGCGCAACTAAGCGGCTCATGGACGCGGGCACGATGCCAGGCTTCTGGTCTTTGCGCTCGAGTTGCGCATAATCGCCACGCGAGTATTCCCGGCGCGTGACCTCGTACTCGAGAGTGAACTCTGCTTTATGCGACGCGGGATTCTGCATCTCAACGTACATCATCCGGTTGCCGTACTCGGGCTCCTGCGTCATTTGCGTTTTGGCGGGAGCCTCGACGTTCAGCACGCGCACCGTCTGATGCCGATCAGTCTGGGGCACTGGAACCCACACGCGCACTTGCTTCGCTCCGGCGGGAAGATCTTTCACGGTGAAGTTGTAGGTGAAGCGAAACGTGCGGGATGGCGGGCTGAACTTCTGGGCATTCGAAGTGGTTTGGGCGGTCGATAGGCACGCCGAGAAAGAGAGCAGCAGCAACGACGAGAGAACTCGCAGCCTCATGGAGAAACTCCTGTGTAAGTAGGTCGTTAATTTTGACGTGTGGAATCGGCCCGCGATCAGAGGGAGGCGGTTCAGGTGAAACCGACGAGGCGGTAAGGGGAGCGGCACACCGGGGACATGGCTCGAGATTTTACCATGCAGCCGGCGCGAGCTGTCAGGCCGAAAGATGGGCACTCCCATGCGATAAACAGTGACGGTCCTCCAATTGATTGCTCCCGTATCACCGGCGACTCTCTGAAGTTATGGGCCAGTACGGACTCCCATCGACGCGGGCCAGAAGTCCGGTTGGGGGAAGTTGAGTGGGCTGATTCCGGTCGACGGACTAAGCGGAAACAATCCATCAGCTGAGTGCGGCGCCCGATTCTCTGAACTCGCCTGAGAAAAGCCGGGGCGAACATTGCCGAATTACGCAGAATCCTGTTTTTCCGGACGAGCGATGCCGGAGATATTTTCTGCACTGCGGACTGTCCGGTGAGGAAGCAGTCAGTCTGCGAACCATTTTGAAAGTTGAGCCGGCTCGACAACAGCGCCCTATCGCCCAATGATCGCTAATGCTTCGCCTTCGGATCGCCACAGAAAGTGGACTACTCGATCGCGTGGCCGAGCCTAATTCGGTTCTCCGCTGTGCTCGTTTCTAGAATGAAATCCGGACAAGTCGCTGAAAAACGGGACCTTAGGGGATAATGCAAAACGGTATCGAGAGTTCGAATCCAACTCCCTCCGCCAGCAAGTCTCAACTGCAGAGAAACTCTGCAGCTTTCCTCTGAAAATCGCCGAAAATCCCCGCAATTCCGCATGTTTTGTGCTTAAACCGGACTCGGAGAAAGTGTCCTGCTG
>Ga0116111_1000747_pt1 | contig 25439 bp, 30 predicted proteins | sample June2015DPH_8_10_FD_89720 | JGI IMG/M metagenome (GOLD analysis project Ga0116111, IMG submission 89720) | Peatland microbial communities from SPRUCE experiment site at the Marcell Experimental Forest, Minnesota, USA - June2015DPH_8_100 | ecosystem: Environmental > Terrestrial > Soil > Wetlands... | reverse complement strand
GTTGCGATTCTCGCCCTCCGCCTTGGTGATGACGGCCCGCGCTTCCGCCTTCAGCGCGGCCCGCTGTTCCTTCAGCTTTACGATTTTCATTACTGTCCTTTCACTCTGATTGCAGTTAGACCAGTTCCAATTTCCGGCGAAGTAAGTCAAGACCTACTCCGCCGCTCTGTATCGGAGCGGGCGGAGCCGCCTGGCCCGCCGCGATCTGGTCACCCTGTTTACTGCGAACCTCGATAGAGGTCTTCGTGTACGCCGGATCGGAAACAACCGACACCCGCCGTACCAGAATCTTCGACAGCGTACGCACCTGCTGTCCGTTTTCCTCGCTGATCTGCTGGCCGCCCGGCAACACCCGGAAACTGAAAGATCCCTGATCGATGTCGCCGCGGTCGATGGACACCTTCAGATCCCGCGCCCAAGTCGTGTCCGGAGGATCGGCATCCATGAACGCGCCGCGCGCATCCGTCGATACCTTCAGCGTTCCCGCCAACGTCCGACCGAGGATGTAATCGGGATTGTGATTGAAGTCCGCCTTCAGATCGTCCGCGAACTGGATCGCATCCGGCAGAATACGTTCCCGGAATCCGCCCAAATCCTCCGAGAGCGCGTTGAACAGGATCGGATACCCCTTGATATGCCCGTCCTCCGCCTTTCGGAACTCGATCTTGCAGGCTCGCGTTTCATCTCCCGCATTCCGAGCCGCCCGTCCCTCATCGCCCGATCCGCTACCGCAGGCCTTCACCGCATCGCCGCACAGCGAAACGCACGCCTGCAAAATCACGTCAGCCGTGCCCGTGCAAACCGATACGCATTCGCTGCAAGCCGCGGCACACAGCGCCTGTCCGGCCGGCGACAGGTTCGACTCGCGACCGATCAGATCGACGCACAGCCCACAGCATGTCCAGCACTCGTACAGAGCCGCGTACACGCCATCCGGAAAACTGTCGTACGGCATGTAGCAGAGGTACGACATCAGCGCATAACAGGCCGCCTGCGTTTGCCGGATTACTTGCAGCGAGTCCTGTGTTTCCTTCGCCAGCGACCGAACCACATCGGCGCTCAGTGTCCGCACCTCGCCGCCCATCCGTGCCAGCAGTGCGCGCCGCTCTTCGATAGATTTCATCCCTGCTCCTTTTCTCCGTCACCTGGCGGAGTGCCTTTGCCACCGCCGAATCCGTTCTTCACGATGTGCTTTACCGTCGCCATCGCGCCCTGCATGAAATGTTCGTCAAGCTCCACCGGCCCCGGATTCCGGTTCGATTCAGCCCGGCCTTCATTCGGCGAGATCTCTCCGGACGCGATCTCCACGGCGTGCGTCTTTGCGACCGTCAACATGTCGCCGCGATACAGCGCCCGCATGTCGTGCCTGCAAGTCAGCGCGTCCATCGACCCCAGAATTGTCAGATCGATCTTCTTTTCAATGCGCTCGCAAACCGGAGCAACCGTGTGTTTGGCGTACTTGATGTCCTCCTGTTCGGAGCTTGCGTACGTCGAAGCCTTTCCGCCTGGATCGCCCATCATGCTCAGCGGCATATCGAACAGCCTGCACGCCTGAGCTACTGATAAGTTCGATCCCTCCACGTACTGAGCATCCTGTGGAGACATCTTGAACTCATGGAGCTTTAATCCGCCGTATCCGAAGAACGGCTTACCGGCGTTCATCATCGCGCCAGTGGTTTCGCGGAACTTCTCCATGAACTGCTCGCGGTCTTTGATCTGACCGTCATACTCGATCCAGTACGGAGGCTTTCCGCCCTGTCCGTAGAACCTGCCCAGATACTCTTCGGCGTCCAACCCAAGCCCCAGAGCCTGCCGCGCCAGCGTGATCGGAGAGTAGCCCATCACGCCGTCAAACCCGAGATACGGAATGTGCAGGATCTCGCCCATCGCCGCCGAGTAGATCCCCGGCTGCACTGGCACCGCGTACGGATTGTGCGGGAAGTACCTGTACACCAGGTCACCGCCAAGCCGTGTCCTTAGCACCTGCACATACGACGGCTCCAGCGGCCATACCTCAACCACCCGGCCCGCACCGTCCCGCTTCGTGAAAGAGTAGTGATTGCCCCACAGTAAGAGGTGCGCAACCATAACCTCTCTCCACTGAAACGAGGTCATCTCCGGATTCGGCTGTTCCTTGAGCAGCCGGAACCGGTAATCGCTTGTCGCCGGCTCTTTCGTGTCCGAGTTAACCCCGGTGTTCCGGTAGGTCACCAGCGGACACGACGCCACGCTCTTAGCGATCTTCGCGACGCATCCGTACACCGGAATGTACTGCATCGCCGTCGCCGGACTTACCACCCGGCCGCTATACGTCCCGGCGCCCTGATTCAGTAAGTGCCAGACCGGAGAGCCGATCCGTCCATCCGCCAACGATCCAAGAGTGGAGATGTCGCGTTGAGCCACTCCAGGTAGCGAGTGCCCCGCCCGTTGCATAAGCGATCCGAGAGTTTCAATCACAGGTTGAGCACTCCAAAGTCATGAGTTTTCCCTTCAGCGAACAGCGCCACACGGAGAGCCATGATCATCGCCACCGCGGCATCGATCTTGTTCTCCGGTTTTTCTTTCCGCGGGTAAATGTTTTTCTTGGCGTCCTCGACACCAACCACGTTCCCGACTTGCCAGGTCAAACACGGATCTCCGGAATGATGCAACCGGCCCGCGAGTATCAGCGCCTCCGATGTTTTCATCGGCTCGCTGAGGTTCTGCACGCCCATCCGGCACTCCTCCATCGGAGCGCCCTCAGCTTCCATCCGTTGCCGGAACTGCTCTGCGTTCCAGGGATCGTAAGCCACCGCCTGGACATCGAACCGCCTGAGATCTTCCTTCAGGTGATCCTCGATAGTGGCGTAGTCAATCGCCGGCCCCGGAGTGAGCGTCAACAGCCCCGCTTCATTCCACTCCGTGTAGTGCTGGAGGTTGATATTCTCTTCCGACTCCAGCACCGCATCAGGCAGGTAGTGCGAAGCAAACACGTAATAGTGTGCCTGCCCACCTTCCATCCGCCGGAACACGATGGCCTTCGCCGCGATGTCTACCTTGCTCGAAAGGTCGAACGCAATCCAGCACTCACACCCCTCGAACTCCGCCAGCGTGACATCCCGGTAGCACTTCCCTATCCACGCGTCGATGTTGTAGAACGCCGAAGCCGCCGACACCCAAACATCGAGCCGCTTCGTGAGGAAGTTGTTCTGAGACCGAGCCGACTGTACAGCCTTCCGCGCCAGTGCCGCGATATCCGCCGCCAGCACCGATACGCCGTAGTTCGGATTCGCTTTCCGCCAGGCCGCTTCGCTCTTCCAGTCATCTCCGGCCACCACGTTCCCGTCCGCATCCTTCGTCGGAAGGTCGATGGTGTAGATGACGCCGAAGTACCGGTCATCCTCATGTTGTTTCTTGAGGATCTTGCAAACGTACTCGCGTTGCTCGAAGCACACGCCCTGCTTGTTACTGCCCGCCGTCGTGATGCGCCACTTCAACGGCTGTCGCCGCGATCCAGTCGCCGAGTCCAAAACATCATGCACGGCCCGCGACTTGTGCGCGTGCAACTCATCGACCGCTACGAAGTGGATATTCAGGCCGTCAAGCCCGTCTTCATCCGATGACAGAGCGCGGAACTCAGTGGCGCCGTCCTCAATGAAGATCCGGTGTTTCTCAGTCTCGACTCCGAACCGCCGCTTCAGGCCCGGACACTTCATCACCATCCGGCGCGCCACGTCGAATACGATCCGCGCCTGATCTTTCTTCGTGGCCGCGGAGTAGATCTCCGCCCCCGGCTCACCTTCGCACATGCAGTACAGAGCAACGCCGGATGTCAGAGTGCTCTTGGCATTCTTGCGGGGAACCTCGATATAAACGTCGTAAAATCGGCGGTTCCCATCGGCGTCAACCCAACCGAAAACCGTCGTAAGGATGAAAACCTGCCACGGCTCCAAAAGCAGAGCCGCCGTTTTCCACTTGCCCTTGATGTGCGGCAACAGTTCGATGAACTTGCAGACCCGAGCCGCTTTATCCGGATCGAAGTGGAACGGCGGATTCTTGACCGCGACATTCCACCGCGCAAGATCGTCTACCTGCCGTTGGCAGGCAAGCCGAATCCACTCGCACGCCGGAACCGCTCCCGACAGGACATCCGCGATGTACTGGTTTGCGATAGCGACGTAATCGCGCTCACAAGCTCCCCCACGGATCGTCATTAGGTTTTTTCTTTTCCTCTGGAGCGATTCGAGCGCGCAACCTGGCTACCGGAGTCCCGCCGATTGCGATCAGCGCCGCCAGCAGTTCCTTTCGAGTCGCGTTCTTCAGCCGGATCGACTGGAGGCGAATATCCGCATCTTCGGTTTCGTACGATTCCAGCGCATCCAGATCTGCCTCATATCCGGCCGCAACCGCAATCGACCGCGAGTCAAGCTGCTGGAGAGGAACTCCGGCCGCCGCCATATCCGTCACTAAACTTGTCCATTTCTCCGCGACAGGTTTTGATAGCCACTTGGGACAGGTGGGTAGTTGCCCGATCTGCTCTACAGCCGGCGAAATCTTGCCTTTTCCAACTTTCCCAATCACCGCAAGTTTCTGTTTCTTAGCGATTTCCCGTCGCCCACGCACCGAATTCGGATTCCGCTGTGGACCTCTCATTCCCATGTCAGAGTCAGCCTTCCAGAAAACCTGTGACTTGTTCAAAAACCTGTCCGCGCGTGAAAGACACGTGGGCAAGGTCGTAGCGGCCCTTCGCTTAGAGATCCGAACCACCCTACCGGCGGACGGCCTTAACCGTTAAGAATCAATCGATAGCGCCCCTTGCCCGCAACCTGTAAAACCTGTTCGCTACCTGTTCGATGGAGCGTTCCCGAAGGCCCCTTCTTCGAGTGCCGCCTTCTTCGAATTGCACGCCAAACACAGCGCCTGGTGATTCGACTGATCCCAGAACAGCCCGTAATCCCCGCGATGCGCCTTGATGTGATCCACGCACTCCGAAGCCACGATCCGTCTGCCATGGTCCCCGTAAGGATCGACGCACAGTGGATGCTCCCTCAGGAACTGCAAGCGATACCTCCGCCACCGGCCGTCGTACAGTCCGTGCCACTCCGACGCCCGCGCGCTCCGCCTTCCAGGACGATGCACCGGGCAAGGCTGGAACTCCGCACACACCGGACATCGACGCCTAACCGCGCCCGCCACGCCGCGCCCTCAGTTCCGCCATGCACCGATAGAAGGTACACTCGGCACAGGTCGATGACTCATAGGCAGCAAGCCGATACTCGATCCCCTTGCGCAGTAACCGAATGTTCGTCCGATGCCCGCACGCTTGCCGGACGTTCACCTCGACAGACGCGCGCATAAAGCGCCACACCTCGAACCGCGTCCACTGATCAGCCAGCCACTCCCGCAGACTCCGCCTCGTAACGTTGGTTGTATCGGACAATTGCAGCCTCCAGGTTGACGCCGTATCGAGCTTCGAACTTCGCCTTGCCCAGCGCCTCAATCGACGTGCGCGAGCCGTGGCCGATCATGTGATACTCCGGCGCCAGTGGAACCGTCCGCCTGTCGTTTTTGGGTTCGCCACACCGCCGTACGTGGTGAACCGTGGCGCGCCGTCCCGACACCATACACGCCTGCTTCGCCATCCATCCAAGGTAGGCAGTGTCCGTAACGCGCCCACGCCTTGCCGTTCCCCGCCGCGCCTTGACACGCTTGAGACCGAACACCGCCATCAGTGCATCCGCCGCGCCGTGCTCATTCGCCATGTCATCGATCCATTCCGCCAGGCCCCGGTATCACCACACCCATCTCCGCGCCGAGTCGCCGGCACTGCTCGATGTATTCGGTGAACTCAGCCGTATCCAGATCGGCCGTACTGCGGACCGTTGGCAGCTTCACCCAACTCGCCGCCGTATCGTGCTCATCTTGTGTGTGGGTTTGCAAAAAGCGCCATTTCAGCGCATCGTGCATTTCTTCCGTCTCGTAGCCGATGTGCTCGGCGAGCAACGGAATCACCACCGACCAGTAATACGCGTTCTGGCTAAGCGACCGTGCTTGCCGATGCTTGCTGAGCCGAAGGTCGATCTCCTTGCCTTCCAAACGCGCGATGAGAGCAGCGAAGTCTTCCTTCCGTTCCAGGCCGATCCTTCCGTTCTGGATCAACCCGCGGAATACCGGTGTAGGGTGCTTCGCCATAGCCGAAAATCACTTCCCCTGCTTTTTGGTGTGCGTTGCGGATTCCGAAGTCCACACAGAACACGTAACCGCGCTCCTGGAGGAATCGACACGCATCCGCAACGTCCGGCTCAACCTTCAAGCGGAGATGCGCGCAAACGGAATCAAAGTCCATTGCGCTCCGCCTCCAACTCGATAATCGCCGAACCCGCCGTCTCGATGGCGTTGCCCGTTACGAAATCCTTGCCGTACCGGAATCCCTGCGATTCCAGCATCCGGCAGGCGTCCGCCACGTCCTCTTTCACGCTGACACCGTATTTTCGGAGAGCTTCGTCAAAAGTCATCGTAAATACCGGCGCGGGGAGAATCGGATCTCTCCGACGCTCCCCGCTCATTGTTGCGATTTGGGATTCAACGCTGTGGCCTGTCATCTGGCCCGGCACAGCCTGCTATAGGTTGCTTGATCCGGATATTTAACGCTTCGATGTCAGGTCCCAAATCTCTACGTCATCGCGTTTTAAGAATTTCGCTGTGTTCAGGATTGTGCAGGCGGTGCAGATTCGAACTGCCATCCCACGCATACCAGCCGCGCAGAATTGATCCGTGACCCTTACCTCTGGCTAGGCTTGTTATCTCGCCCTGAACCGCTCATCGCCATTCGAGCATTTCCGCCAGCACACTTCGGTATGCGATCCGAAGAAACGAGCCGATAGTCCATCAGGACAACGGAGGCTAACCCGGCCGTGAGGGTTACTGTCCACCCTCAAAGTCTTGGCAGTCCAGGCCGCCCATCGCCTTTAGCGCCCCTTGGCGCATATGCGAGTCCCCGCAAAAACATCCGCTCGCTCGATGTTACAGGCGCTCGATGCCTGCATGTGGTTGCGAGTTTAAACGTCGTAGCTACCACCAATCCCCGACGCCTGCCGCATCCGAATCACCGTACTCAGATCCGGTCGCGGGTACCAATCCGCCAAGTCCTCACCGCCGTCGATCAGCTTAATCAGCCGATCCTCAACCGCGCTTGCCCGTTCGTAGAAGTGCGGATGTACCGTCCCGCCTTCACTGGAGATCGCACCGGTCTTGCGCGCCATCAGCTCACCGCCTGTGAGATGCGCGCTCTATTTAGCCTGGCGGACTCGTTATATCCGCCCTTATCCATGAGTTGCAGGAAAGCCGACGCGCATACCTGATTCAGCGATTCCAGAAACACGTCCCGCTCTGGCATATCTTCCGATTGCTTGCCGCCAAATAGCAGAGCGTCATAGATATCCGGCGGAGGACATTGAGAGTCAGCGGGACGCTCAAGATTAGGCGGCGCTTTATGCTCGTTCGGAGCCTGTGTAGGCACTAGCCCTTTGCCGCTTTTAGCCATCCCGCTTTTCCCTCTCGCCTGTACTAACGTTTGAGACCCACCAAAACCCGCCACCTTTTCTAAATTATTTTTCAGGTGACTTTCAGCATTAGCCAGCGCGCGCTCCACCGTTCGCAGTCCGATCCCCATCGTTTCAGCAGTTTCGACAGCCGTATATCCGTCCCAGTACATATGGAAAACTACGCGCCTCTGATGCGCTGTCAGATTCTGGAACTCATCCCAGAGTGTTTGGATAGAAGTCGTCATTACGCCCACCGCTCCGCGCGCTCACGGCTCCACTCTTCATGTCCCTGCCGGAGCGCATCAACGGCACTAAAGAAAAACGGGTCTTTCCACGTCTTTCGCGCGTCCATATCCGGAGAGTCGTCAATCGCGGTAAAGGTCTTATTCTCCCGGAGCTTCCGCCGTAAGAAATCCAGCATGGAATTACGCGCAATCCGCTTAACCAGCGATTCCGGCCCCTCAATGCCCGACAGAAACACAGCGACAACCCCCTCTTGCTGGAGGTCATCCACGTCAACATTGCCGGGCAGTCCACGCCGCCGCATCCCGCGCAGAATCCCATTGACAATGGCAGTTCGCTTGTCCAGACACACCTGTCCCACTGATGCTGTTTCCATGTTGTTTGTATTCCGGGGTTTAGTTAGCGCCCACTCGCGATACGCTCCCGATTTTTCCGAGCGCTTTCGTTGTATCCGCCTGCGTCCATGAGTTGCAGGAATGGTGCCGAAGCGTTGTACTCGATATCCCCCCAGAAGTTATCAAGCACCTCACGCGTAACCTTCCGCGCCTCCCGAACCCGCTTCTGCCAATCGATGGCCAGTGGGATATGCGCCGTCTCCCGGCTCACCAGTAACACCGGAAACGCATCAGGTGCTGGACTCTCCGACAGTGCCGGCTGTCCACGGAAGGCGTATCGCACGGTATCCCACGAAGCCGAAGTACGCTCCCTGCGATCCCTATCGATAGCCTGGATTACTGTCTCTGGAGATCTATGGATTCTCACAAACCCCTCCCCATGATGAATACAGGCCTTCCAGCGCATCTCCCCTGATCGCGCCGCGCCGCACGGCGCCGTGGAGTCTCCGGATCTATCCAGGTTGCGATTCGGCGTATCAGCCGCGCCGCCTCACTCCTCAAAATTATGACGCGGTTTAAACGCACCCGTCCCGTCGCTGTCGTTTCCATGATTTTCTCTTCTAGATGCTTCTTGTATTTAAGACACTACAATACATAGGATCAACCGCATGTTGACCTCGTTTGACTTGCTAGTTAACTTCAAGTCAACTACCGCAAGTATAGGTATCGACTAGCCAGTCTCGCCCTGAAAGATCCCTATTCGGAGTCGATTATCTCCGCGATCACGTCCCCGTGGCAGGCGGCCGGCTTACACCAGCAGCCGAGCACCTTCCCGCGGAGTTCCCGCCGAGCACGCGCCACCAACTCCGGTTGAGAGAGAAACCACTCCCGGAACCTGGCTATCGCCTCCGCCCGGTTCGCCACCTTGAACTTCGCCAGCGTTCCCGCCATGTGGCTGAAAGGATTCCCGTACGGAGACGGCCGCCCGATGTACACCTCGAACGCCTCTCGCCTGCGGTTTACTACGCGCGTCATCTCTCCGGCGCCCCGTAGAGTTCCATCGCCCGCACGGCGATTGCCGCCAGCTTGCGCACCACATCCAGCGCAGCATCGGAGCCGGGGATTCCACTCCAGGCGGCATCGGCCAGCCGCATGTAATGCCGGAGCATCGTCAGTAACTCGCCGAACTCATGCGCCCGGCGTAGTGCGGTAAACCGTCCCCCGCTGCCACTTTCCTGACATTCACGCTCGGCGTCGATGGCCGCATAGACGCTGGCACGCTCCAACCTCACACCGTTGAATACCCGCGTGACCTGGCCATTGCGGTAGCTGATTCCGTTTTCCTCCATGCACGCCACGGCCAAAGAGGCGAATTTACGCATCCCCCCGCGCGCTCCCTGGATGTATCCCAATTCGCACTCTTCACACAGCGTGGCCGATGAGATCATGGCCTGAAGGTAATAGTGCATGTACGTCAGGTAGGCGGCAACGTGGTGCCCATGGCCCGGCCACTTCCTGTCATGGTATTCCCTTTCCCCATCGATTCGTTTGTAGACTTGCTCCCTTGTCAAACTTCCACCTCCCATCGGATCTTGTCTTGCGTCGGATGACGATCCACCCGCTCCTAAAAGAAACGTCTCACCATCGTGGCGCTTCTACGCCGCATCCTCCGCACCTATCAAATCGAACAACGTCGGAGCGCTCACCTTCTGTTCCGCCGCCCGGCAGTATGCCACCGAATCGCTCCAATACCCCGCGTTCAACTCCACCGTGTATCCGCGCCGGCCCGCGAGCACCGCACAGTACGCCACCGTCCCGATCCCGCCGAACGGGTCCATCACCAGATCGCCAGGCGAGGAATACCGCTCAATCAAGCGCTCCACGATGTCCAGTTGGAGCGGACACACGTGCATCTCCCATCCCTTGCGCGCCTGCTGGCTATTCAGCGTCTTCATGCGGATAACGTCATCCCAGACGTTCGGCGCTCCGGGATTCGGCGGGTCCAATGCCATGAAACTGCTCGGCAGAATCCCGCGCATTTCCATCTGCTCGGCAATGTCCACGTGCTCGGCGAAGTCGTAGACCTTCTCCCGGCTGTAGCGGTGCCACGCCGCGCGGAGCTGATCCATCGGAATCCCGGCGATTTCCTCCGGCCGTAGAAACCGGTTCCCGTTCGAGCGCCAAAAGGAGTGCGCGTCAAGCTGCCATCGCGAGCGACTGTAGCCCGTCCCTGCGATCATCGGCGCCCCGGCGTCGAAAGGTATCGGCTCGCCGTCCGGACCCACACAGCGCGGCTTTTCGTGCGGCACGGGGCTATCCGCGTAAGCGTTCGCTCGGTCCGTTGGCAGCTTACGGAATAGGAGCACGTATTCCGGCGAACCCACGCCCATCTTGGTCCCGTCTTTGGAATTCTCGGTCCATCCCAGGCGGTAAGTTTGGTTGTTCTCTCGAACCACGTCCGTTACCACCGTGATGCGCCCGCAATACCGGAAGCCGTGCCGGCGGAGGTGTTCCACGCACTTATCGCTGAACGGGTTCACCGTGTACATCCCGTCGCCGCTCACCGTGCCGTAGACGATGCGATCCTTCGCGTGAACGCAGTACATCCGCCCCGGCGCCAGTACGCGCATCACCTCCGGCGTGAGGTACTCCATCTGTTCAAAGAATCCCTTGTCCCCGTCGTTATGGCCGAAGTCGTTGTACGATTCGGTGTACTCGTAATGGTCGCTGAAGGGCCACGATGTGACAACCAGGTCCGCCGATCCGTCCGCCATCCGCTGAAGTTCCAGCACGTTGTCATTGTTGGCGGCCGTGAACAGTTCGCCCTTCTCTTCCCGCCGTTCGATCCCAATCGAGCGGTGCATCTCCGTATTGGCCTTCGCTTGATTCAACCCGAACTCCTTGATAATCCCCGCCATCGTGGCGTGCAGTTCATCGTGTTGCTTCCACTTCGCCATCAGCGCATCGTGGACCGGATCTTCCGATTCCGTGTAGATCAGGTGGACATCCACCGGATGCACCTGGCCGAACCGCTGGGTCCGGTGAATCGACTGAATGAAATCGGCGAACTTGTACCCGAGCCCGAGGAAGATGTTCGAATAGCAGTGCTCCTGGAAGTTTGAGCCGGACCCGCTCAAGCTCGGCTTCGTGCCAAAGAGCTTCAATTCGCCCTCGGCGAACCGCTCGACAATAGCCTCCCTATGCTCGATGTCTTGGCTTCCCCAGATACACCGCACGCCCGGCAGCGCCTGTTCCACCGCCCGGCGCTCATCCTCCAGCTCGCACCAGATAATCCAACTCCGGTCCGGCGCCCCCTCGATGATCTCTTTGCACCGCCGGACGCGCGCCGTGAGGCTGTCCCTCTTCTCGCCGGCCGCCGCGCTCAGGCTCACCGCCGCGTTGCGCAGTAGCCGCCCCTGTCCCCAGGAATCGTAGCCGGCGGACGTGTGGTCAACCGGCAATCGGTGACGATGAATGTTCAGCGGCGGTAGGATGTACCCTTCATCGGAGTACCCCATGTCGGAAGGCTTCGTCAGGAACGTAGCCCAGGTGCTCACCCAGATCCAGAACTCCCGCTCCTTATGCGGATGCAATTGCAGGTTCCCCGCCTGCGAAGAGTCCCGCTTAAAGAACCGCGTCAAAGCCTGCCCGGTGTCCATCACGCCAAGGAACCCGGCGTAGTGAATCAGCTCTTTGTATCGGTTCGGCGAAGGCGTTGCCGTCGCCACGAACTTAAACTTCACCCTGTCGAACAACGGTAGGAACGTCTGGTAGGTCTTCGATCCGAAGGACCGTAGAACGGCCGCTTCATCGAGCGAGCAGATGTGGAAACGGTTAGGGTCAAGCGCGCCGTCACGGACCCTCTCGTAATTCGTCAGGAACAGTTCATTTCCCGCAGCGCGCAACCGCTCGTAGTCTTCATTGGTGGCGACGTACACCGGAGCCCGCCGAAATCCGCGCGCCACCTGCTCTTTTTTGAATTCCCGGCGGACGCCGAGCGGACACACGATCAGCGCGGAGTTTCCCGGAAACACGTCCAGCAGCGATTCGCACACCTGAAGTTGAATCGAGGTCTTATGCAGACCAAAGCTCGCGAAGCAAGCCCGCGCGCCACCGCGAATCATCCAAGCCGCGATATCGCGAGCGTGCGGCTTGAGGTCCGGATTCAACGTCACCGGTCCGTCGTATCCTCGTTCGACAGCGATGACCGACTTCGATTCCAGGAATTCGCGGTAGCTCTTCATCACTCGCCTTGGTCCAGGAGTGGAGTCTCCGGATCGGCGGCCACCAGGTAGATTCGACCGTCCGTGGTCTCCGACCGTTCTCGCCGGATGGCCGCATGTAGGTTTGGATATTCCTCCGGGTTCGTGAATACATCGAACCCCGCCGCGCGGTACTGTCTGATCCAGCTCCGGCCATCCCGGAAGATCACCGAATCCGACTCCGGAAACGTGGCCCCGTTGCGATAAATGCCGTTTTCATCGCGCGTCCATCCATGGATGGAGTATGCGTGCGCCTTCCGGACCTGGACAGGCGTCCCGTTCCACCAGCGCTTGATTCTGGCGATCCCGAGCAGAATGGTTTTATTGACGCGTCGCATTTTCCCTCCGTGCTTCGTCGGCCGTGGCGAACGGACCCGACCACCTGTAGCCGTCCCACTTCCACCACTGCCCATCACTCCGTTTCGTTACTTCCGGTCCCGGTTGTCCCACCTCTTCGCTCCTTTTTCATTGCGGAGCCAGGCTGTCCCGGCCCCGCGCTGTTTCGTCGGTACATCCCCCGCCACTTCCAGCAGTCCAGCGGGCTTTCGCCGTCAACCATCCGCTACATCTGCCGGCGTTCCCCGCGCATAGCCCACCTCCTCAAACCTGAGCCGCCTCCGCTTCCATCGGCTTCGAGTTGCATGGACAGATTGGCGTTCCTCGCTCATCGATCCACTTGCGCGTAGTGCGCAGCGTGTACCCACATCCCGGACACGACACCTTCACCAGCCGGGTAGTCTGCTTTTTGATTCCCCCCATCAGAGGCTCAAGCTGGCCGTGCGGATAATCCCCCGGCAATAGCAGTTGAAGTCTGCCCTTCAGGTCCGGAGTCGCCGGAGTGCTTTTCCAGGGAGCCGTGAAACCGAGCTTCTTTGCCGTCTCCACGAATGCGCCCTTATGCCCGCACTCCGTCCCCACCGCCGCGTGGATCATCTCGTGGAGCAACGTCTCCGCGACCTGTCCGCCGTCTCCCAGAAACGGACTGATGAAGATCTCCGTCGCATGGTCCGCGCTACACTTCGGACTCCAGCACTGCCCGATGGTCCGCTTCTTGAGCGACAATCCCGAGCGCGACGGCCATCCTACGCTCACCCGTACCAGGTCCGGCACTGTGGCGCCCACGGCATCGAACAACGGCCGTAGACTCTCCGCCAACGTGTTGAGCCACTCCTCCCGTGTCACGCCGCCACCGCCGCTCTTGTGAGTCCGAACTGCGCACGTACCAGAGCCTCAGCCGGCGGAGGCGATACGGAGTTCCCGCACATCCGTACCTGTGCCGTCTTCGTGAGCTTCACTTCGGAGCCGGTTTGCGGATCGCGCCCGCGCTCGATCACGGCACTTCGGGCTTTATGGTTTTCGGTGTTCATTGGGAAAAGGGTTTTGCGTGCCAGGCGTTTGGTTATTTCACCGGCACGATTGAAGTATAGGCAGCGAGCCACAAGACCCGCCCTGAAAGATCCAGCCGCCCCAAAATTTATGTAAAATGAGGATGGGAAGATCCGAAAAGGACAGGCCCATGGATAACGTGAACCACGTCGATGAGGAGTTGCTTGAGCGCTACTCGTTAGGTAGGATCGGAGAGGATGAAGCGGCTCCCGTGGAGGAACACCTGCGCTCATCTGCGAGGAGTGCATGGATCTCTTGGAAGGTTTAAACGTCTATCACAGAGCAATGCGCGCCGCGCTGAAGCTCTCGTGTAAAAGTGTTGTAAGAGTGTCCTCCTTTACATGAGATTCTGGATATTGTGAAGCTTGCAGAGTCAGCAAGTTACTGACTTTTCAAGAATCGAGTTTATTGTGGTTCGAATCCATGCCGGGGAGCCATCCATTTTGGCTATAAACTTGCTTCCCTGTCCGGCTTGACAGCAGCCCTTAGCGGCACGTCCGTTATCCCAAACAATTCAAAGGTATTTGCGGGAGCCAACCTCTCCGGTTGGAGAGGCGGCTTCGCGGGGGTGCGCGCTCAACCCCCAGGGTTCAGCCCGCCCCCCGAGTTTTCGCTTGCGAACTCTCCGGTTTCTCCGCTTGACAGGTTGCGTTTGTTGACGGCCCCGTCCAACGCGGGGGGCCAAGCTCAAACGACTTTCAAACCACCTTCAATCCTGATATCCGGTGCCCCGAACGGCTGAAAGAGCAGCACGCGCACGTCGGACAATTCGGAGAACGAGTTCTCGATCATCGGCCGGACGTCGCGCCAATTCAGTCCACCAAGTCCGCATCCAAGCGGCGGTAGGGCAACCGAGCGGATTCCCAGTCGGTGGACATTGTCGATAAGCGCTTTCAGCCCGGACTGAATATCCTCGATTCGCGACCTGTCGCGCCAGTGCCGCTTGGTCGGGAAGTTGATGATGTATCGGGGCTTGATGAGCTCGCCATTGTCGAAGGTGAACATGCTTCCCGGCACAACCTCACGCGCCCGGCACGCGGTCTCATAAGCCTTGAAGTTCGCCGGAAACGCTTGCTTGAACTGAAGCGCCAAGCCTCTTCCCATAACGCCGACGCAGTTCACGGTGTTCACCAGTGCTTCGGCGTGGGCTTCCAGAATGTTGCCATGCGCGATTTCAATCATGATGCCACTCCCTGCAGTAATACCATTCTCGACGCTTTTCGCTCGCGTCCGCTCTCACGTGACGCCGCAATCTGCGCCGTGCGCGATAATCGCTGTCATGGAGTCGAGTTTCAACCGGCGCGCGGACAAGTTGATTGTTGACGGCTGTCATGCCGACGCGCGGGCGCTGCTGGAAGCGGCGATCCATGACATGCCCACCGGCTGGACTCCCAGGCGGGAGGATGACCGGTCTCTGACCATCGCCTTTTGGAACCAGGAGGAGTTCCTCGCCCACAGCCACCGTGAGATTGAGTTGAAGCGATTGACCAAGTCGATCTTCTGGGTGGACGGTTCGTACTCCAGGGCCTGGTATCAACTGGCCGTCGTGGCGAGCAAGGATGGGCGGTTTGAGAATGCGCTCTTCTGCATCGATTGCGGCGTCGAACTCGAGCCGGACCATCCCGAGTTGTGGAATGAGAAGGGGTATTTGCTGGGCCGGCTGAAACGGCACCAGGAGGCGTTCGACTGCTACGTCCGTGCGGCCTCTGTTCGGGACTGGGCGCCGCCGTCACAGATCGCCCGAGCACTGCGCGGCCAGGGCGTCCAGCTTGTCGACCTTGACCGCCTGGACGAAGCGGAGGACGCGTTACGCCGGTCGCTGGAGTTGGAGCCGGACAGCGAGACCGCCCACAATGAACTCGGCTACATCGAGGATCTGCGGCGAAAGCGGGCGGCGGAAAAGGAAGAGATCCCCTGGTTTCTCCACTCGTTCGTGAATCCTCCCACCGATCCCCTGACAACCCGGCTGCTGGCGTTGGTCGAGGATCTGCCATCGATACCGGGACCCAAGACTGTGGGGTCGGAAAACTACTCCCGAATCTTCGATGCATTCATGAAACGCGGCTGGGCTGGCTTCGAAGAAGAGTTTGACCGTATCGTTCCGCGCGACCGTGCGGACTATGCAGACGTCAAACGCGACATGTTGTGCGAGCCCATTTTCAGCGTGAAAGCCCACAGGAATATGGCCGACGCGGTGCTCGGCAGGAAGACGGTGGACGAAATGTTCGACGAAATGGCCAGGCAGGAAGAGCAAAAGCCCCAGTAGTGGGCCAGCCGACGCGATCATCGGCGGGGGTCACCGAGGTGGCAGGGTCCCCTGAAGCCATAGTGTCCCGGAAATCTCATCTCCTGGCACTGGCGCAGCAGCGTCCGGCATGCCCTCGCGCGTAGCATAGATGTCGATGTCGACGTTTTGGCGGCCGTCGTGGACGCGCATCACCGTACCTCGAAACTTCCAGACCGGGATCGCGTCAATCTCAGATTCCTCGACGCCATTCACCGGCGCGCAGAACTGATAATCATCCGGCAGCGGAAACGAATCCGGCTGCTGGATGTAAGCTACTCCGAACGCTTGCTCGTCGCCGAAAGTGCTGCTTGTCGGTTCGGGGCCGTGTTTACGCGCCGACAACAGGACGGCCGCCCCGGCCATCGGCACATCGCCAACTGCGGATTGCAGTGTGGTCCCGACTGGCACAATCCTCAGGGAATAGGCAATGCCTGCCAGTTCCACGTCAACGATTGCTCCGGGGCGATATCGATCACGGTTCAGGCAGTAGAGCGGATCGAAAAAGGTCACCGCCGCATCACCCAGTACTCCCGAGATCCGCGCTTCCAGCCCACAGCTCACCTCGTGAACGGAGTCGATGCGCACCTTGTGTATGCATCCTGAACCAGCCGACGGGAACGAAGTGTGCAGGTATGCTCGTTCACCCCGCTGCCCCCGAACAACGACGAACGTCGCACGGAGACCGGCCGTCGGCCACGCGATGACGCTCACCGTGGCGCCCGCATCCCCGCCGGGAACCGGCAACGACGGGTATTCCCGTTGTCCCACGACGGGTCCCCGAGACACCCATCCTAGGGCGTGCCCTATGCCGTTCTCCAGATCTGGAAAAATGCAGCGCCAGTGATCGCCATGGCCCATAGAGTAAACCGCAGAATACCACCGTCCAGTCACCCAAACCGGGGCCGCGTCTGCCAGCACTCGGTAAGCTGGTCACCACGTCGCAGCGGCTCCAAGGCGGCCTGCCCTTCTGGGGCCGCGCCATTCTCAACGAGGATGAGATTCGTGACCAACGCGGTGCACTGGATAAGACCAAGGCCCTTCTTGAAGGCTTTCCGATCGCGCTCCGGATGCAATCGCATCAGAGGTTCGACAGTTCGACAACGTTCAGGGCGCATCGTCGCCCACTCGGAAGTTGGCCCCAAACACTCCCTGGAATGCAGCCACATTCCCAGGGATGCACTTCATAGCGCGAAATCGTTCCTATCCTGATCCCTATGTTTTGGCTACACCGCAACCCCTGCCCTCCACAGCAGATACCCGATGGCTTGCTTGATGTAGTTCCACCGATCGTGGATGGTGTCGCCGCCGCGATCCTTGCGCGGCGAGCCGTAGACGCTGAGGCCGCGGAATTGCAGCATTTCCTTCACCCGGTAGATGTGATACCCGTCGCTCACCACGATTACCGAATGCAGACCCATGCGGCGCATGATCTCGCCGGCCATGGCGGTGGATTCCACCGTGCTTTCGGCTTCGTTTTCGAGCACTATCGCTTCCGGCGGCACGCCGTGGCCGATCAGGTAGGAGCGGCCCACGCCGCCTTCCGTATAGACCGGATCGCCGCCCGAACCCCCGGTGGTCATGATCCGCGGGGCCATTTTTCGATGGTAGAGTTCGAGCCCGTGATCGAGACGGGCCTTCAGCACTTGTGAGGGCCGCCCGCGATATTCGGCGGCGCCCAGCACCAGGATCACGTCGGCGGGCTGCGCCTCATCCCGCGTGGATTGCCGTTCGATTCGCACCGACACGTACGCAATCGAGACGGCAGCCGCAATCGCTGCGGCGAGGACGGCGGCCGATACGGCACGTTTCATCTGCGTTATTCTGATCGTTCAGAACTCATTGTAATCGCATGGCTACACCGGAAAGGATCACAAGCGCGGCCAATCCGCTGTTGCAAGACGTGCGCCGGGCGATGGCCCGCGGCGGCCTGACCGCGCAGGGGTGGTGTGTGGCGGAAACCTTCCACCTGCTGGAAGAAGCGTTGCGCAGCGATTGCGAAGTGAAAGTGGTGCTGGCGGCCGAATCGGTGCGGTCCGCCGCGGAGGCGCAGGTGGGGCGCCGGGCGGGCGTCCAAGTGGTGGCGGTCCCCGACGCGGTGATGCAGAAGGTCTCCACCACCCGAACCAGCCAGGGTGTGGTGACGCTGGTGCGCCCGCCAGAGTGGACGTTCGAGCAGTTGTTCCGCGGCCGCGCCCTGGTGGTGGCGCTCGATGGCATGCAGGATCCCGGTAACGCGGGCGCCATCCTGCGCGCCGCCGAAGCCTTCGGAGCCACCGGCGCCATTTTTCTCAAAGGCAGCGTCAGCCCTTACAATCCCAAAACCCTGCGTGCCTCGGCCGGCTCCCTGTTTCGCGTCCCGTTTGTGCACGGCATGGACGCGGCAGGGGTACTGGCCGCCTTCGAGCAGAACAGCTCGCATCGGGAGAAGCCGCGTTTGTACGCAGCCGTGCCGGCGCGCGAGGGAAAAGCGGTGCGTGCGCCGGCCGAGGTTGATTTCACGGCGAACTGCGCGCTGATCATCGGCAACGAAGCCCGCGGCGTCGGCCCCGAACTTCGGTCGGCCGCGCTCCAGGTCTCGATTCCCACCGCCGGGGTGGAGTCCCTCAACGCCGCCGTAGCCGCCGGCATTCTGCTCTACGAGGCACAGCGGCAGAGGACGGCAAGGTGAGCCTGTTCGACGCGCCCGGTTTCGATACGACCGAGCCGACGCCGCCCGATGGCAAGCGGCCGCTGGCCGAGCGCATGCGTCCCACGCGCCTGGAAGATTTCATCGGGCAGGAACACATCCTCGGCCCCGGCAAACCGTTGCGCCGCCAGATCGAGCGCGACGAGCTTACCTCCATCATCCTGTGGGGACCGCCCGGCGTCGGCAAGACGACGCTGGCCAGTTTGATCGCGCGAGTCACAAAGTGCGAGTTCATCCGGTTCAGCGCGGTGCTCAGCGGCATCAAGGAAATCAAAGCGGTGATGGCCGACGCCGAGCGTCTGCGCCGTCTAGGCAGCCGCACCATCCTGTTCATCGATGAAATCCACCGCTTCAACAAAGCCCAGCAGGACGCGTTCCTGCCGTACGTGGAGCGCGGCGACATCATCCTGATCGGCGCCACCACGGAGAACCCGTCGTTTGAAGTCATCTCGGCGCTGCTCTCGCGCTCGCGCGTCTACGCGCTGCGCGGGCTCACCGTGCCGGAGCTGGTCACGCTGCTCGGCCGCGCGCTGCCCCTGGTAGGCAAGGAATCCTCCGGCGAGCTACTGGAACAGATCGGCATCTATTGCAATGGCGACGCGCGCCAGGCTTATAACACGCTGGAAGCGGCGGCGGCCGCGTCGCCCGGGCCGGAGCTGACCGCGACCGCCGTGCAGGACGCCATGCAGCGCAAAGTGCTGCTATACGACAAGGGCGGAGAAGAGCACTTCAACGTGATCTCCGCGTTGCACAAGTCGGTCCGTTCCAGCGACGTGGACGCCGCCATCTACTGGCTCACCCGCATGCTGGAAGCCGGCGAGGACCGCCTCTACATCGCGCGGCGCCTCATCCGCATGGCCATCGAAGACATCAGCCTGGCCGATCCACGCGCGCTCGAACAGGCCGTGGCCGCCATGCAAGCCGTGCATTTCCTGGGGATTCCGGAAGGCGACCTGGCCCTCATACAGGCCGCGATTTACTTATGCGTGGCGCCCAAATCCGACGCTGCCTACCGCGCCAGCGGAGCCGTGCGCGAAGACGTGCAGAACACCAGCGCCGAGCCCGTCCCCATGAATTTGCGCAACGCCGTCACGCGCTCCATGAAGGAATGGGGATACGGCGAAGGCTACCAGCACGCCCACCAGTTCGACGATGCCATAGTCGGCATGGAATGCCTGCCGCCGTCGCTGGCCGGCCGCCAGTATTACTTCCCCACGGACCGGGGCCTGGAAAAACGCATCGCCGAGCGCCTCGAAGAAATCCGCCGCCGGAAGCAGCAGATCACTTCTTCGGATTCAGCTTCAGATTGATCACCGCATCTTTCCGGCTGTCGAAGACGGAAAGCGTCTTGGTGGAGCTGCCGACGCCTTCGAACGAGGCCGTCAGCTCGTAATCGACGTCCGGGCTCAACCCGTTGAAGTAGTAGTGCCCGTGTTCCTGCGTGTAGAAGGAACGCACCTGTTTGGTCTTGGTGTCCTTGAGCTGCACCACGGCGCCCACCACCTCCTTGTCGTCGGCGGAGGTCACTTCGCCCGCCACGCTGCGCGTGGCCGGCCCCTTTTTCTTCTGTGCCAGGCCGGCCGGAGCGGACGCCAGGAGGACCGCCAGCAGAACCACCCACACTCTGTTCATATCATCCTGCTTTCCACCGGCGCGATTGACACGCGCCGTTCGGCGACGCGCGCCGCGGCTATTTCCAGTCCGCGTCGGACTCTTCTTCTTCGTCGTCCAGGAAGCCTTCTTCGTCCTCGTCGTCTTCCTCCAGCTCCTCGGCTGATTCCATCTCCAAAGGACTGGTGCTGACCACTCGCAGGTCGGCCCCGCACTCGTCACAACTGACGGTATCGCCTTCGTCGACGTCTTCTTCTTCCACATCGATTGCGCCCTTACATACCGGACATGTGACCATCGACAATTCCTCCCGAGATAATACTGTTATACGATAACTTGCGCGTTTTGCAACCTCGTTTTGCGGATCCTATTGGCCAGCCTGTTTGGCCAGGCGCCGGCGCGTGGTGGCCGGAACAATTCCCTTCATCCGCAGGCACAGAAACAGGTGCGCGCGGTGCGTCATTTCGTGCTCTTTGATCATCTGCACCATTTCCAGCCGGGTGACGCGCTGCCCGTCGAACCGGGTGATGTAGTGGTCCCAGAATGCGGCCGGCTGGGCGGCGAGCGCCGCGGTGCGCTGGTCCACCGACTCGCGCAGGGCCGCCGCCAGTTCGGGCGCGCCGCCATTCGCGGCCGGTTTCCGCTGATGCGGTTTCAATTTCTCGCGAAAATCAGGAGTCGCGAAGTTATCGTCGCCGGCCAGCAGCAGGCCCGCCAGCCCGTCGCTCGAGTCCAGAATGTGCCGGGCGGCTTCGCCAAAAGTCATGGTATCGGGCGCCGGCCGGAAATCGAAATCCGCGGCCGGAAAATCGTCTACTGCGTTGGCGGTATCCTGCCGGACCGCCTTCCAGGAATCGAGGACGTATTCCACTCTGATCATGTCCACATTGTACCCGCAAGCGGGGGGAGAACGGAGACAGCGCCAGGCCAGCCGGGTAGTGCGCTAGACCTGGCGTGCTTGAGCGTGAATCCTGATATCCTAAGGCGGTTCCACGGACAACGATGCCGCTGCTTAATGGTGCCCATGCCCTGATTCGCGCCAACCTCGGACACTTCCAACCGAACGTCAAGACCCGTGTTCGAGGCGTAGTAATAGGTACGTTAACGGATGTCCAACTTGGCGCCATAAACGGAAGCAGAAAAGCAGCAGGGCTGCCTCCCGTCACCGCGGAGGTGCTTTTCTTCGGTTGGCATGTTTACAAGAGTCGCATTATCGGAGACGGCTATCGGATCGCCGATGTTATTGATCAAATCGAAAGCGCGATGAAGAGCGAGTCGGTTGTGCTTGATCCAGAACATATGACAGCAATGGAAAACCCCACCGCTAGAGCAGACGCTTACGGGAATCTGGTTAAGGACAGGGCTGTGTTTGAATGTACGGCACACCACCCACGCCCTGAACTCTTTTCTGTCATGCCCAAGGGCGACACAATCAGGCCCACCAAAAAGAAAGAGGCCATCCTTCCGGGTAGCCTCTTTCCAAGATCAAGCAACTCGCCTGGGTAACACCTTCATCCAGCTGCACCAGTTGCTCTGTTAATAGTATGCACCTAGCGTACCGCACAAGTCAACAATATAAAGAACCTACCCCAACCGTTGAATTCTGTTGTGTTCGCGGGCGCTGATGGGCAACTCTCAGCCCCTTGCCGCGTTTCAAGGGAGCGGCAACTTCCCAGCACCCCGGATTTGACGTACTACCCCATCCTGGCCGCCGGTAGTGTCTGAAATTTCGGACACTACCTAGCCGCCGCCGTCCAATCGGTATAATGAGAATATACATGCACCAGAAGAGAAGTGAGCGCTTTGTAGACCTTAATCCGCAGGAAACCGAGGAGTGGCTGGATTCCCTGGACCAGGTGATCGACGAGGCCGGGCCGGACCGCGCCCGTTTCCTGCTGGAGCGCCTTGCCGAACAGGCCCGCGACAGCGGCGCCGAACTCCCCATTCACCTGAACACTCCGTACGTCAATTCCATTCGCGCGGAAGACGAAATACCCTACCCCGGCGACCGCGCCATGGAGCGGCGCATCAAGAGCGTCATCCGCTGGAATGCCATGGCCATGGTGGTCCGCCAGAACAAGTACGACCACGGCATCGGCGGCCACATTTCCACCTACGCCTCGCTGGCCACCCTGCTGGAAGTGGGCTTCAACCATTTTTTCCACGCGCAGTATGGCGACCAGCCGGGCGATCTCATTTATTTCCAGGGTCACGCTTCGCCGGGCGTCTACGGGCGCGCCTTCCTGGAAGGCCGCCTCACTGAAGGCCACTTGAAGAATTTCCGCCACGAGCTGCGCGCGGAGCCCGGCCTTTCTTCCTACCCGCACCCCTGGCTGATGCCCGATTTCTGGCGATTTCCGACGGTGTCGATGGGCCTCGGCCCCATCAACGCGATCTACCAGGCGCGCTTCATGCGCTACCTCGAGAACCGCGGCCTGATCGAGCCCACGCCGCGGAAAGTCTGGGCCTTCCTGGGCGACGGCGAAATGGACGAGCCCGAATCCATGGGCTCTCTCACCCTGGCCTCGCGCGAAAAACTCGATAACCTGATCTTCGTCATCAACTGCAACCTGCAGCGACTCGACGGACCCGTCCGCGGCAACGGCAAGATGATTCAGGAACTGGAAGCCGCCTTCCGCGGCGCCGGCTGGAACGTCATCAAGACCATCTGGGGCGAGGACTGGGACGAGCTTCTGCGGCGCGACACCACCGGCCTGCTCGAAAAGCGCATGGGCGAAGCGGTGGACGGCGAGTTTCAGACCTACATCACGCGCGACGGCGCTTACATTCGCAAGAATTTTTTCGGCAAGTATCCGGAACTGCTCGACCTGGTCGCGCACCTCAGCGATGAAGCCCTGGTCAAGCTGCGCCGCGGCGGCCACGACCCGCAAAAGGTCTACAACGCCTACCATGCGGCCGTCTCCACCAAGGACAAGCCCACGGTCATTCTGGCTCATACCATCAAGGGCTACGGCCTGGGCGAAGCCGGCGAGGGACGCAACATCACCCACCAGCAGAAGAAGCTCAACGAGAAAGAAATCCTGCACTTCCGCTCGCGTTTCGAGATTCCCATTCCGGAAGAGGACGCGCTCAACGCTTCCTTCTACCGGCCGCCCGCGGACAGCCCGGAGATGAGCTACCTGCATGAGCGGCGCCGCATACTGGGCGGCTACATACCGACGCGCACGACGCCGGCCGGCAAGTTGCACGCCCCGCCGCTCGATTACCTCAAGGAATCGCTGGAAGGTTCGGCCGGCCGCGAAGTCTCGAGCACCATGGCCTTCGTCCGCGTGCTCACCCTGCTGATGAAGCATGCGGAGCTCGGCAAGCGCGTGGCGCCCATCATCCCCGACGAGGCCCGCACCTTCGGCATGGAGTCGCTGTTCCGCCAGTTCGGCATCTACGCCAGCCAGGGCCAACTCTACAAACCGCACGATGCGGAAATGTTCCTCTACTACAAGGAATCGAAGGACGGCCAGATTCTGGAGGAAGGCATCACCGAGGCCGGCTCCATGGCGTCGTTCTCGGCGGCCGGCACGGCGCACGTCAATTACGGGCTGGAGATGATTCCCTTCTTCATCTACTATTCGATGTTCGGCTTCCAGCGGGTGGGCGACATGATCTGGGCTTTCGGCGACGCCCGCGGCAAGGGCTTCCTGTGCGGCGGCACGGCCGGGCGCACTACGCTCGCCGGCGAAGGCTTGCAGCACCAGGACGGACACAGCATCGTGCTCGCCAGCACGGTGCCCACCTGCGCCGCCTACGACCCGGCCTTCGCCTACGAAATCGCCATCATCGTGCGCGACGGCATCCGCCGCATGTTTGAGGAACAGGAGGACCGCTTCTACTACCTCACGCTCTACAACGAAAACTACCCCATGCCGCCCATGCCGGAAGGGCTCGATCCCGAAGACGTCATCCGCGGCATGTATCGCTACCGCATGGCCCCGGGCGGCAAGGCCCAGGTACAACTTTTCGGCAGCGGCCCCATCTTGAACGAAGCCCTGCGCGCGCAGGAGATTCTGGCCGACCGCTACGGCGTCGCGGCGGATGTGTGGAGCGTCACCAGCTATAACGAATTGCGGCGCGAAGCTCTCCGCGCGACGCGATGGAACCGCCTGCACCCCGATCAACCGGCGCAGGTCCCCCAAATTGTCCAGGCGCTCAGCGGCGCCGAAGGCCCCATCATCGCGGCCACCGATTACATGAAGGTGGTGGCCGATCAAGTGGCGCCCTGGCTATCGGGCCGCCTGGAAACGCTCGGCACCGACGGATTCGGCCGCAGCGACAACCGCGAGTACCTGCGCAAGCATTTCGAAGTCAACGCCGAATCGATCGCCTGCGCCGCCCTTTCGCGCCTGGCGCGGGACGGCAAGTTCGACACGCGCAAAGCGGTCGCGGCTTTGGAGGAGCTGGGGGTGGACCCGGAAAAGACGGACTCGGCCAGGGCATAGGGGACGAGCCTCTTACGCCCCGCTCCGGGGCTCTGTCTTACCACACCGCGATTCCACACGGCTTACGCCGTGGGCTACTATCTTTCGCCCTGCCGGGCTCGAAGTTCCACTGCGCCACGCGTCGGTTAGCCCGTCACCACCATCTTGCCCACGCCGTCGGCGTACCGTTCCGCAATGTCGAAGGCGTCGGCGATGCGGTCGAGCGGCCGCGTGTGCGTCACCAGCGGCGCGAACCACGCCGCGCGTTCGGCCAGCAGCTCCACGGCGGCTTCGGTTTCGCCGTTGGAGCGCCGCACGTTGAAAATCGCCAGTTCCTTGCGCCGCATCGGCGATACTTCGAAGGGCACCAGCGCATCGGAATGAATGCCGGTCAGCACCACGCGTCCGGCAAATCGCACCGCGCGAATAGCCTGGTTGGTGGTCTGCTGCTTGGCCGCGCAATCGATCGCGCAATCCACGCCGCGCCCGCCGGTTTCCGAATTCAGCTCGCGGGAGACATCCATCTCTGCCGGGTCGATAGCGGCGTCTGCGCCCATCTGCCGCGCCATCTCGCGGCGGTGCGCCACGGGTTCCACCGCCCAGATCCGGCCGGCGCCGGCCACCTTGAGGCAGGCGATGGTCAGCAGCCCGATGGGGCCGGCGCCGAACACCG
>Ga0116111_1000746_pt1 | contig 25465 bp, 22 predicted proteins | sample June2015DPH_8_10_FD_89720 | JGI IMG/M metagenome (GOLD analysis project Ga0116111, IMG submission 89720) | Peatland microbial communities from SPRUCE experiment site at the Marcell Experimental Forest, Minnesota, USA - June2015DPH_8_100 | ecosystem: Environmental > Terrestrial > Soil > Wetlands... | reverse complement strand
TGGCTGACGCCGGCGCTCGGCTCGGTCGATAGGCTCGAGCCGATCAACGCCGACCCGCCCAATCTGCACGACGAAGTGTGCGGGCGGCATCGCAAGCGGCTGGCGGCGGAGGACGAGGAGGACGAGTCCGGCGGCGAGAGCGGCGGAGTGGACACGCCGTTCTCCGCGCTGTTGTCGAGCCTAAGGGCGCCGACCCCCAAGGGCGCCGCGCTCCTGTCGGACTTTGGCGCGGTGACGCCGACCGTGGTCTATACCGGGCCGACGCGCACCGCGGCGCAGCTGGCCAACCTCGCTTCCGAGGCGGTTTCCCATCATAAGAAAAGAAGATCGGCGAAGACCGCGGCGGTGAAGCCCGCCGACGAGAAAGACACAAGCGAAAAGGCGCACCACGAAAAGGGCGCGGAAGAGAAAGCCAAAGCCGGCAAGGCCGCAACCGACAAGAAGGCGGACGCTCATTCCTGGACGCCGACGTCACCCTCGGCGCTGGCGGCAAGCCCGCCTCCCGGATTGGAAACAAAACCGGACGCCGACGCGTCGAAGAAGCGGCACAAAACCAAGCCGCCGATCAGGCCGACCGTGACGCAGTGAGATCGGTGAGTGCGGCACTCATTTGTGAGATAGCGCGGGATTGTTGGGTTCGCCTCTCCCCGCCGGGGAGAGGTGAGGTGAGGGTGCGGCGATCAATTCGCCCGGCGCAGCGGTGCGTCGGTGATGTCCTGCAGCGTCTCGAAGCTCAGCCCACGCACCATGTCGCGGACGACAAAGCCGTCGGCGGTGATGTCGAGCACCGCAAGGTTGGTGTAGACGCGCTTGACCGCACCCGGAGCGGTGAGCGGGTAGGTGCAGCGGTGCATCAGCTTGCTCCTGCCGTGCTTGGTCGTGTGCTCCATCAGCACCCAGACTCGTTTGGCGCCGACGGCAAGGTCCATGGCGCCGCCCACGGACGGCATGTGGTCGTTCTCTGACGTCGCCCAGTTGGCGAAATCGCCGTTCTCGGCGACCTGGAAGGCGCCAAGCACGCAGAGGTCGAGATGGCCGCCGCGGATCAGGGCGAAACTATCGGCGTGATGCATGTAGGAGCCGCCCGGAAGAAGCGTGACGTACTTCTTGCTGGCGTTGATCAGCCAGGGATTGATCTTGTCCGGTTCCGGCGTCGGGCCCATGCCGAGGATGCCGTTCTCCGAATGGATGATGACTTCGCGTTCCGGCGGCACGTAGTTCGGCACCAGCACCGGAATGCCGATGCCGACATTGACATACCAGCCTTCCGGAATGTCGTGCGCGGCGCGCGCGGCTATTTGTTCCCGCGTCCACGGTTTGCAGGCGGCCAAGGTTTTCGCAACGGCGTTGGCATGCAAGTTCACGTTAGCCTCCTCACGTCACGGTCGGTTCGCCGTAGGGCACGTGCACGACGCGATTGACGAAAATCCCGGCGGTGCCGATCTTCTCCGGATCGAGCGCGCCCAGTTCGACAATGTGCTGGGCCTGGGCGATGGTCAACTTCGCCGCCATCGCCATCACCGGATTGAAGTTCCGGGCGGACGACCGGTAGGTGAGGTTCCCCCAGCGGTCCGCCTCCCAGGCTTCGATCAGCGCCACATCGCCGAAGAACGCCTCTTCGAGCACGCATTCGCGGCCTGAAAATTGGCGCACCTCCTTGGCTGCCGCCAGCTTCGTCCCCGCCGAGGTCGGCGTATAGAACGCCGGAATGCCGGCGCCGGCGGCGCGCAGGCGCTCGGCCATCGTGCCCTGCGGCATGACTTCGAGCTCGATGCGGCCGGCGCGATAAAGCTCGGCGAACACCACCGGATCCGATGTGCGCGGGTATGAGCAGACGATCTTGCGCACCCGGCCGACTTCCATTAGCCGCGCCAGGCCGACGTGGCCGACGCCGGCATTGTTGGCGACCACCGTCAAATCCTTGGCGCCTTGCTCGATCAGGCCGTAGATCAGCGCGTTCGGCTGGCCGATGCTGCCGAAGCCGCCGATCAGCACCACGGAACCGTCGCGGATTCCCGCCAACGCCTCGGCCATTTCTTGTACGATCTTGTTGATCATCGTGGGGGCGTCCGTGGTCACGCCGGCCGGAACATCGGCGCCGGCGGACCGTTCTCGGTTTCCTGGAACACCACGGCGACCGGCTGGCCGATGTAAAGCTTGTCGAAATCGCAATCGACGATATTGGTCAGCATGGTCGGTCCTTCCGCCAGCGTCACATGGGCGATGGCATAGGGCTCCTTGACGCGGCGCATCACGCTGTAGGTGTAGATGGTGCCGCGGCCGGATGCCTCGCGCCACGCGATCTGGTCGCCGGCGCAGAACGGGCAAATGGCGCGCGGATACCAATGCGCTTTGCCGCAGGCCGTGCACACCGGGATCAGGAAGCGGTTTTGCCGTGCCGCATCCCAAAAAGCTTTGGTCTCGGCGTTGACGACCGGCGACGTGATCTTGCGCGTCATCGCCTTACTCCCGTTCCATGATCAAGGTGGCGCTGCCATGGCGCGTGGCGAGTTGAAAGCCGGTGCCCTGCGCCAGCGCCAGATCGCAATTCTTCACCTGCACCGCCGGATGCGCCTCGCCGCGCAGCTGCCGCACCGCCTCGATCACCTTGGTCATGCTGCCGCGATTGGCCGGATGGTTGTTGCATAAGCCCCCGCCGTCGGTGTTGAACGGCAGTTTGCCGACGCCGGCGATCAGATTGCCGTCGGCGACGAACTTGCCGCCCGCGCCCTTGGCACAGAAGCCGAGGTCTTCGAGCTGGATGATGACGGTGATGGTGAAGCTGTCGTAGATCGACGCGTATTTGATGTCGGCCGGCGTCACGCCGGCTTCGGCGAATGCAATCGGCCCGGCGCGCGCCGCGCCCGACGTGGTGAGATCGAAGCTGCCGCCGGTCAGGTGTTTCACCGCTTCGCCGGCGCCGATGATTTTAATGAGCGGCCGGTTGAGCTTTTTGGCGATCTCCGGCCGCACGATGACCAGCGCGCCGCCGCCGTCGCTGATGACACAGCAATCGAGCCGGTGCAGCGGGTCGGCGATCATCGGCGAGTTCACTACGTCCTCGACGGTCACGAGCTCGGGCAGCATGGCGTGCGGATTATGTTGGGCGTGGTGGGAAGCGGCGACCTTGACCCAAGCGAGCTGCTCGCTGGTGGTGCCGTATTCGTGCATGTGGCGCATCGCGCACATGGCATAGCCGTTGGCGGTGGTGATGGCGTAAGGCGCTTCCCAGCCGGCCTCGGGCTGGTTCGGATCGCGCGGCCGCGGCGCGGTGCCGGTCGCCATGCCTTCGCTGCGCGGCCGGCCGGCGAGCGTGACCAGCGCCACATCGCATTTGCCGAGCGCGATCGCTTCGGCCGCATGCGCGGCCAACAGCGTGTAGGACGCGCCGCCGACTTCCGTCGAGTCGACGTGGCGAAGCTTGAGGTTCATGTACTCCGCCATCGAGGCGGGTCCGGGACCCGGCGCATCGCCCGAGCAGAAATAGCCGTCGACGTCTTCGCGCGTCAGGCCGGCGTCGGCGAGCGCGCCGAGCGCCACCTCGGCGTGGAGCTGCGCCACCGTCTTGTCCGGCGCCAGCCTGGTCGGATGCTCGAAGGCGCCAGCGATATAGGCCTTACCCTTGATGGTCATGCCGCAAATCCCCTTGCGGGCCGCAACATATCGGGGCCTAGCGTAACCTCCAACATCTACTCTGGCATGCGTGTGGCTATCCGGCGGCATGGTTCTTTGCGCTGCACCGTTCCTGCGCTAAAGAACGGGCCGAGGATTGCCACCATGAAACGCGCGCGCGCAGTCAAGACCGCCGGCCATTGGGACAGCGCCAGCGCCGTCGATTCGATCACGCTCGACGCGCATGAGCGGCATCGCCGCCGCGTTGTCCTGGCCGGCGAGCGCGGCACCAAGTTTCTGCTCGACCTGCCGCAGGCGACCGCTCTGCGCGATGGCGACGGTCTGGTGCTCGACGACGGCGCCATCGTGCGGATCGTCGGCCGGCCGGAGCCGCTGATCGAGATCGCGGCGGCCGATGCCCACGAGCTGGCGCGGCTCGCCTGGCACATCGGCAATCGCCATATCGACGTACAGATCGTCGGCGAGCGGTTGCGCATCCGCCGCGATCACGTCATCGAGGACATGCTGCGCGGGCTCGGTGCCCGGCTTGCGCCGGTCGAAGCGCCGTTCGACCCGGAGCACGGCGCTTACGACCTCCACGGCCATGAGCATGGCGGCCATCACCATGACCACGATCATGGCTAAGCAGCGTTCCAAAATCCTCCCCCGCGAAGCGGGGGAGGATAGTCTTGCCGACGCCGCCGCGCTCTACCGCCTCATGGCCTGGCTGTCGCCGGCCTATCCGGTCGGCGCCTTTTCCTATTCAAGCGGCATCGAGTGGGCGGTCGAGGCCGGCGACATCAAGGATGCCGAGACGTTGCGGCGCTGGCTCGCGGTGATGCTCGGCGAAGGCGGCGGCTTCTGCGACGCGGTGTTCTTCGTTCACGCCCACCGCGCCATTGCGGCCGACGACGATGCGGCGTTACGCGCCGTCGCCGAGCTGGCCGCCGCGTTCGTGCCGTCGAAGGAGCGCTTCCTCGAAACCACCGCCCAGGGCCGCGCCTTCCTCGAAGCGACGCGCGCGGCGTGGCCGTGCCCGGCGCTCACCCGCTTTGACGCCACCTGGATGGGACCGGTCGCGCTGCCGGTTGCCGTCGGGGTCGCCTGCGCCGGCCATGGCATTGCGTGCGACACCGCGCTCAACGCCTTTCTGCATGCGCTGGTGGCGAACTGGATCTCCGCCGGCGTGCGGCTGATCCCGCTCGGCCAGACCGACGGCCAGCGCGTCCTCGCTGCGCTCGAGAGCGCGGTCGCGGCTGCGGCAACGCGGGCGCTGGCGACGCCGCTCGAGGAGGTCGGCAGCGCCGCGCTTCGCGCCGATCTCGCCGGCATGCGCCACGAGACCCAATACACGCGATTGTTCAGGAGCTGAGAAGCACGATGACGCAAACGCACGGACCCCTGCGCGTCGGTGTCGGCGGCCCGGTCGGCTCCGGCAAGACCGCGCTGATGGATGCGCTCTGCAAGCGGTTGCGCGATCGCTACGAGATCGCCGCGATCACCAACGACATCTACACCAAATGGGACGCCGAATATCTGGTGCGCTCCGGCGCGCTCGTCCCCGACCGCATCGCCGGCGTCGAAACCGGCGGCTGCCCGCACACCGCGATCCGCGAGGACGCCTCGGCCAACCTCGCGGCCATCGCCGACATGCGGCAGAAATTTCCCGGCCTCGATCTGGTGCTGATCGAATCCGGCGGCGACAATCTCGCCGCGACTTTTTCGCCGGAGCTGGCCGATCTGACCATCTATGTCATCGACGTCGCCGCCGGGGATAAAATCCCCTCGAAAGGTGGGCCGGGCATCACCCGCTCGGATCTGCTGGTGATCAACAAGATCGATCTCGCGCCCTATGTCGGCGCCTCGCTGGAAACCATGGAGCGCGAGAGTAAGCGCATGCGCGGCGCGCGCCCCTTCGTCTTCACCAACTTGCGTGCCGGGCAGGGCGTCGACGAAATCGCGTGCTTCATCGAGGAGAAGGGCGGGTTGGGGGTGGCGTAATAATTATCCTCCCCGCTGCGCTTCGCTCCGCAGGGGAGGAAAGATTATACCCGCCCCGTCTGCTTCCTTGCCGCTTCGAGGTGGCTGAAACTCTGCACTGGCGCGCACATCAAGAGGCGGTAGCCTTCCTTGACGACGCGCTCGACGTTGCCCTGCTCGACATGTCGGGTGACCGACCACGACGTTGTGCTTCTTGCAAGTGTCGACCACGCGCTTCATCCATTCCAAGACGACCTTGTGTTCGTATTGCCGCGGGTAGCCCAGCTCCTGCGATAGATCGCCTTCGCCGATCAGGATGCAGCCGATGCCCGGCACGTTCGTCAGGATGTCGTCGAGGTTTTCCACGCCGCGCGTGTCCTCGATCTGCAGGATGCAGAAAATTTCGCCCTGCGGATTGAGCGGCCAGACGTCCGCCTTCTGGTAATAGTCCTGCTGGCCCAGGCCCCAGTAGCGCGCGGCCGCCGTGGGGCCGTCGCCGCGGATGCCGGCGGGCTCGTAGAACGGGGCGCTCTTGAGCCGCGGATAGCGGCAGGCGCCGACCGCATTGGCGGCTTCCTCGACCGTCGAAATGTGCGGGAACACGATACCGTAGCAGCCCATGTCGAGGGCCTGCTTGGCCTGCCACTGCGCCATCTCGGCGCCGTTGACCGGGACGCGCGCCATCGGCGTCACGCCCGGCACGACGGATGCGGCTTTCGCGATCTGGGCGCGGTTGAGCATGTATTGCAGGCAATCCCGCAACAGCCGGCCGTCCCACGGCTGATGCTCCATCTCGAAAACGCAGCCGTCGAATTTCGACGCGCTCATGGCGATCGCGGTATTGAGCTCGGTCGGCGCGAAACAGGTCAGCGCGTGCTGGCCCGCTTCGAGCGCGCGGATGACGCCATTGAGGCGCGGAAGTTCAGCCATTCCTCAAGTCCCCCGTAATGCGGGGGCATTCTAAACCATCCGCTAGCCGCGCGGCGAGCCCCGGCTTCGTTTCAGTGTCGCAAGCGGCGTGCTAACGTTTCGCCAATGGCGCGTCCGCACGGGCGCGCACGGGTATCCAGGTCGTGAAAGTGCTTTTTATCATCGCGGCGTGCATCGGCGGCCTGTTCGTCCTGGGCCTCGTCACGGCATTTGTGCTGATCGCCTCGCCGCCGCCGCTGGTGAATCCGAAGGACGTGTTCGACTTCACGTCGCTGCGCGAAGCGCCAAGCGACATCGGTGTGCCAAGCCTGCAGCGTTATCCGGCCCGCGACGGCGAGGAACTGGCATACCGCTTCTACCCTTCTACCGCGGATCGCATTCTGATCTTCATTCACGGATCGTCGTATCACGGGGCCGGCTATCACGCGCTGGCCACGGCCATCAGCCTCAGCGGAGCGGCGAAAGTCGTTCTGCCTAATCTGCGCGGCCATTACCAATCGGGACGGCATCGCGGCGATGTCGAGTATATCGGCCAGCTGGAGGACGACCTCGACGACCTGATCAAATTCCTGCGCGCCGAGCATCATGAGGGCCCGATCACGCTCGGTGGTCACTCCAGTGGCGCCGGGCTCGCCATCCGCTTTGCCGGCGGCGGGTACGCCCACGAGGTGTCGAGCTATTTGCTGCTGACCCCGATCATTCCGCAGGCGCCGACCGTCCGGGGCGGGACGGCCGGCGGATGGGCCAATCTAAATTTGCGACGCCTCTTCGGACTGCTTGCGCTTAACGCGATAGGCATTCACGGGTTCAATGGGCTTCCTGTCATCGACTTCAACAAGCCGGCGAAATTCTGGGACGGAACGGAAACCTTGTCGTATTCGTACCGGCTGAACGTTTCCTATCATCCCCGTTACAGATACCAGAACGACATCCGCGCGCTCGGCGCGCCGACCCTTGTCCTGGTGGGAGCCAACGACGAGGCAAACGATCCCGAGGCGATGCGGGCTGTTTTCGCGGCCGACGCTCCGCGCGCTGAGATGAAGATCTTGCCGGGCATCAGCCACTTCGGAATATTCTCGGATCCGGCCGCGCTCGACGTGGCCGTCGGCTGGTTGCGCGGTCTGCCGGAGAGCGCCGGCCGGTAATGCGGTACACGCAGGGCGGTTTGACAATACCGTCGCGCGCCGTAGCATCGTCGTCTCAACCCATAGCGACGGCGTCATGATTATCGATTGTCACGGCCACTATACCACCGAGCCCGGCGACCTGAAGCGCTTCCGGCAGGAGCAGACCAAGGCCGCCCAGGAGAAAACGGCGCCGCCGCTGCCGGCCTCGCTGAAGATTTCCGACGACGAGATCAGGGAAAGCCTCGAAGGGGCGCAGCTCAAGCTGCAGCGCGAGCGCGGTACCGATCTCACCATCTTCTCGCCGCGCGCCTCCGGCATGGGCCATCATATCGGCGACGAGAGCGTCAGCCTCGAATGGTCGCAGATTTGCAACGACCTGATCCATCGCGTCTGCGCGCTTTACCCGCAGAATTTCGTCGGCGTCTGCCAATTGCCGCAATCGCCCGGCGTGCCGCCGAAAAACTCCGCCGCCGAGCTCGCGCGCTGCGTCAGCGAGCTCGGCTTCATCGGCTGCAACCTCAATCCGGATCCGTCCGGCGGCTATTTCAATTCGCCGCCGCTCACCGACAAGTGGTGGTATCCGTTCTACGAGAAGATGGTCGAGCTCGACGTGCCGGCGATGATCCACGTCTCGGGCTGCTGCAATCCGGCGATGCACACCACCGGATCGTATTACCTCAACGCCGATACCATGGCGTTCATGCAGCTCATCCTCTCCGACCTGTTCAAGGATTTCCCGACGCTCAAGCTGATCATTCCGCACGGCGGCGGCGCGGTGCCGTTCCATTGGGGCCGCTTCCGCGGACTGGCGCTCAACAACGGCCGGCCCGAGCTCGCCGACATCATCAAAAACAACATCTTCTTCGACACCTGCGTCTATCACCAGCCGGGCATCAATCTGCTGACCGAGGTGGTGCCGGTCGACAATATCCTGTTCGCCTCGGAGATGGTCGGCGCGGTCAAGGGCCTCGATCCGAAGACCGGACATTATTTCGACGACACCAAGCGCTACGTCGACCAGGCGCCGGCGCTCGCCGACGCCGGCCGGCGCAAGATTTTCGAAGGCAATGCCCGCAGGGTGTTCAGCCGCCTGAAAACCAAGGCGGCAGCGACCGCGGCGGTTTAGGCGTCACGGCATTGGCAAAATCCGCACGAAAGCCGAAACGGGGTCGGTCCCATGTGGTCAAGATGGGTCCCCGCGAAATCGAGACCCGCGGATTAGGCCAAGGCTTTTGGACGGACCTCTATCACCGGTCGATGACCGTCTATTGGCCGGTATTCTTCGGCTGCGCGGCGCTGATCTTCGTCCTGCTCAACGCCGTATTCGCTTTTTTCTATTTTCTCGGCAACGAGCCGGTCGCCAATGTCACCGGCAACAGCCCGCTGGACCTTTTCTACTTCTCCATCGAGACGCTGGCGACGGTCGGCTACGGCGACATGCATCCGCAGACCAATTACGGCCATGCCGTCGCCACCGCGGAAATTTTCACCGGCATGTGCTTCCTCGCGGTGATGACCGGGCTGATCTTCGCCCGCTTCTCGCGGCCGCGGGCGCGTTTCATCTTCGCCGAGCACCCGGTCGTGACGTGGCGTGACGGCCGTCCGACCCTGATGATCCGCATGGCCAACGCGCGGCACAACGCGATTTCCCGGGCGAGGGCGCGGCTCTGGCTCATTCGCGTGGAACGGACGCAGGAAGGCGAGCAGTTGCGCCGCTTCTACGAGCTCGCGCTCGATCGCCAGGAACATCCGATGTTCGTATTGAGCTGGACGCTCCTTCACGCCATCGACAAAGCGAGTCCGCTACATGGTGCGACCGCGGCGGATCTCGCTCGGGCCGACGGCGCCTTGGTGCTGACGGTCAGCGGCGTGGACGACAGCTCGGCGCAGCAGCTCCACGCCCGGCGGATCTATGCCGCCGACGATATTCGCTGGCAGCATCGCTATCGGGATATTTCAAGTACTTCGGCGGACGGCCGCTTAATGCTCGACTACACCAAGTTCCATGAGGTGACGCCCGAGAAGTAACTGCCGCGCCGGCGAAGCGCCCCGCCGGTATCATCGCTGTGCCTTCTTGCTGCCGCGCTCTGCCGCACCATCTAATTTAGCGAAACGCCGCCAAAGGGTTAGAGAACATGTCCATTCGACCGGTCAAGCGCATCATCGGCGCCAAGCCCACCATTGAAGGCGCCGGCGTGCATCTGCGCCGCGCCTTCGGCTTCGGCGACACCAAGGAGTTCGATCCGTTCCTGTTGCTCGACGATTTCCGCAACGATCGGCCGGACGACTATCGCGCCGGCTTCCCCTGGCATCCGCATCGCGGCATCGAGACCATCACCTATGTGCTGGCGGGAAACGTCGAGCACCGCGACAGCCTGGGCAACCGCGGCGATCTCGGCGCCGGCGACGTGCAATGGATGACGGCCGGGCGCGGCATTCTCCACCAGGAAATGCCGCAGGGCGATGCCCGGGGCCGCATGCACGGCTTTCAGCTCTGGGCCAATCTGCCGTCGACGCTGAAGATGACGGCGCCGCGCTATCAGGACATCAAGGCCGCCGAAATTCCGGAAATCGTCGATGACGACGGCACCCGCGTGCGGGTCGTCTGCGGCGATTTCTGGGGCAAGCGCGGTCCGGTCGAGGGCGTTGCCGCCGATCCGCGGTACCTCGATGTCTGGGTGCCGCCGGGCAAGCGCAAGACGCTGCCGGTCGAGGTGGAGCGGCACGCCTTCGCCTATGTGTTCGAGGGTTCCGGCAATTTCCGCGCCGCATCGGAACCGTTCGGCGTGCTGACCGAGAAGACCAACGGCGGCAACGAGACTGTGGTCCGGGAGCAGACCGGCAATCGCTCACTGGTCGTGTTCGACCGCGGCGACGAGGTCACGGTGCAGGCCGGCGAAGAAGGCGTTCGCTTTCTTCTGGTTTCCGGCAAGCCGATCGAGGAGCCGGTCGCCTGGCACGGCCCCATCGTGATGAATACGCAAACCGAGTTGCAGCAGGCGTTCTCCGAGCTGCGCAGCGGCACGTTCATCAAGTAACTATTGTGGTTGATCACGCCGGCTGCGCCTGCGCGGTGCGGCGGAGCATGCCGCGCTGCGGGTCGTAGCCGATCACCGCCAGCAGAAAGAACAGCACCGTCGTGCCGGCGACCACCGCCGCCGCGACCGGATCGAACGCGCCGTAGAGCGCGAAGCGGATCAGCTCCACCGCGTAGGTGAAGGGATTGGCGAGCGACACGTAATAAAGTAGTTCCGAGCCGCCCTCGCGCAGCCGCCACAGCGGATAGAGCGCGGAGGAAAAGAAGAACATCGGGAACATGACGAAATTCATGGCGCCGGCGAAATTCTCCACCTGGCGGATGTAGACCGAGAGGAACAGCCAGAGCGCGCCGAGCATCAGGCCGCAGACGATCAGCGCCGGCAGCACCGCGAGCCAATCGATCGGATCGAAGGTGACGTCGAAGGCGATGCAGACGGCGAGAAACACGTAGCAGGTGATCACCGACAGCGCCGTTCCGGCGACGAGCTTGCAGGCAAGCAGCACCCAGCGCGGCAGCGGCGCGGTGAGCAAAAGCCGCATCACGCCCATCTCGCGGTCATAGACCATCGACAGCGACGACTGCATGCCGTGGAAGAGAAGAATCATGCCGAGCAGGCCGGGCACGATGTAGACCTGATAGGTGATGTAGGTCTTGTACGGCGGGATAATCGAGACGCCGAACACGTTGTAGAAGCCGGCGGCGAACACGGCGAGCCAGATCAGCGGCCGCACCAGCGCCGCCAGAAGCCGGCCGCGCTGCTGCACGAATTTCGCCATGTCGCGCATCATGACGGCGCGCAGCGCGCGCAGGATGTGGGTCAAGTGCATCGGGCAGGGCCCTCTACGTGACTCATTTATCCAGATGGCACGGCGATTCCGGCTCGTCATCGCCGAGCGTGTCAAGTTCGTTGGTGCGATGCAGAAACCCCTCGATCGGGGCCTCGGCGACAACTTCATAAGGCGCCGCCAGCAGGATCCCCTGCCGCACCTGATGGTCCCAGGGCCGCACGCTCAGCGCGAGACCCTTGTCGCCGTCGAAGCTGCCGTCGGCGAGAATGAAGGCCCGCTGCTTGGCGAAGTCGCCGGAGCGCGTGCGCAGCGCCGATTGCACGACCATCTTGACCGCGAGCCAGGCGGCCCAGTCGGTGCCGGACATGTGCCGGCCGCCCGACTTTTTCTCGAAGCGCGAATTCACCTGCGGCGCACCGTAGCGCTCCCAGGTCCAGTGCCAGGCGACCGGTTCGAGATCGATGCTGCCCATCACCGGACGCGGCCGCGCGAGCTGATAGGGCACCGTGCGGGCGAAATCGAAGGCGTCGTCGGCGACGAAGGCGATGTCAAAGTCGCGGTTGATGGCGCTGAGCAGCGTCGGATCGTTTTGCTCGCGCTCGCGCGGGTCGGTGCCGGGCTTGAAGTGCTGGTGCGCGACGATGCGGGCGCCGAATTTTTGCGCCGAACGCTCGAATGCCGCTGTCATCGCGGCGTCGGCCGCCGATGGGCCTTCGAGCACCAAGAGGTCGCGCCATTTGCGCGAGACGGCGAACTGCACCAGGCCGTCCATCAGCTGGGCGCGGCTCGGATAGACATGAACAAACTCGGGCGCGCACAGGTCGCGGCGCAGCGAATCGTCCGGTTCGGAAACATTGAAGACGAGCGCGTCACGGCCGCGGATCGCGGCGGCGAGCGGCTCGAAGGCGTCCGCCGGGGCATCGAGCAGGAAGAAATGCGTGCCGGCATCGAGCGCCGCGCGCACGGCCGGCGCTACGTCAGCCGGCGATTTCGCTGTGATGCGATCGAGGGCGAAATCCATCGGTAGCACGCGCGTGAACGCCGCCGCCTCGTCGATGCCGACTTCGGCCCCGGTCCACGGATGTTCGCGGCTCTTGAGGATGATGCGTTCGTAAGCGCGGACCGGCTCGTAGCGCGCATCGCCCGCGATCTCGACGAAGCCGATCTTGACCTGCTGCTGCGGCGGCGGGGCCGGGGCGTTCTGGGCCGTAGCGCTCGTGAGCGCACCCGCAAATAACAACACCGCAAACGCCAAACGGACGCCGCTAGTCATCGACCGCGATCCCGTAGGGGACGCGGCCGACCGGCACCGATATCTTCGCCTTGCGGCTAGCGGTGTCGATAACGGTGACGTCGTCGCCTTGGCCGTTGGCGACGTAGAGCGTCTTCTCGTCGCGGGAGAGCGTGATACCCCACGACCTCTTGCCGACCAGGATGTAGCCCAAAACGTTGCGCGTCGGAACATCGACGACGGCGACGCGGGCGGCGTGGCCGAGCGTCACGTAAGCCGTCTTGCCGTCTTTTGTCATGGTGAGGCCGACCGGCGTCACGTCGGCTTTGCGCATGCCGGGCGGCAGAAACGCGATATTGGCGATAGCGACAAATCTGGCGCGGTCGATGATCACGACCTCGCCCGACAGTTCCGCGGTCGCCCACAGCTCCTTGCCGTCGGGCGTCGCCGCCAGCCGGCGCGGACGCAAGCCGGCGACCACGTCGCGGGTGACGGTGCCGGTGTCGGCGTCGACCGCGTGCACCATGTCGCCGGCCTCCGACGTGACGTAAACGGTCTTGCCGTCCTCGCTGACCAGCACGCCCTCCGGCTCGGCGCCGGTCGGGACTTCCTTGACGATCGCGTCGCGATCCATGTCGATGACGGAGAGCGACGAGCCTTCTTCGTCGGAGACGTAGATGCGCCGCCGCTTCTCGTCCATGGCGAAGGCTTCCGGGCTGGGCCCGGTCTTCAGCTTGCCGGTGATCTTCAGCGTCGCCACGTCGAGAATGTCGATCACGTCGTCGTCGCCGCAGGCGACGTAGAGCTTGCTGTGATCGGCGTCAAAATGCATGTCGCGCGGCCGGCGCGAGACCTTGATATCCTTGATCACCTTGTAGGTCTTGGGGTCGATGACGATGATGTTGTTGGTTTTCTCGTTGCTGACGAAGATCAGGCCGGTATCCTTGGCCGCAGCCGGAGTGAACGCCAGCACCGAAAGCAGCGCGACAACCAATCTGCGCATTACAGAACCTTCATTGCGTAGCGCCCAACCTACGTCTTAATAAGGACGGCGGGCAAGGCAAGAGCTGGGGAACGAATGGCGACCGATAACCGCGCGCCGGCGCTGCTGCTCGATAACGTCGTCAAGACCTACGGGCCGATTCGCGCGGTGGACGGCGTCAGCCTGACCGCGTTTGCCGGCGAGTTCATCGCGCTGCTCGGTCCGAACGGTGCCGGCAAGACCACGCTGTTTCAGCTGCTTTCCGGGCTGTTCGTGCCCGATTCCGGCCGTATCGAGGTCATGGGGCACGACATGCTGCGCGATCCGGTGCCGGCCTTGGCGATGCTCGGCATCGTGTTTCAGCAGCCCACCCTCGACCTCGAGCTTTCGGTGACCGGCAATCTGTTGTTCCATGCGGGGCTGCACGGCATTCCGCGCGCCGTCGCCAAAGCACGCATCGAGAAGGAGCTGGCGCGGCTCGGCCTTGCCGAACGCGCGCACGACAAGGCTGCGGCATTGAGCGGCGGCAACCGCCGCCGCCTGGAACTTGCCCGCGCGCTCCTGCACGAGCCGCGCGTATTGCTGATGGACGAAGCGACCGTCGGCCTCGATCCCGGCAGCCGCAGCGAGCTGCTCAAGCTCATCATCAGTCTGCGCGCCGAGCGGTCCGTTGCCGTGCTGTGGGCGACGCATCTGTGCGACGAAGTGCCCAACGCCGATCGCGTCGTCGTGCTCGATCATGGCAAGGTCTTGGCCGCCACGACGCCGGCGGAGCTTGTGGCAAAAGCCGGCACCGCGACGATCGAGCAAGCGTTCTTGGCGATGACCGGCGGAGGCGGCGCCGCCGCGGCGATCAACGATAGCCAATGATTTACTCCGGCGGCGTGCCGTTGGCGGCCAACACCTCGCCGGCGAGATAGAGCGAGCCGGTGATGAGGACGCGCGGCGCCGGCTCGAACTCGAGCTTGCCGGCGATATCGAGCGCGCGCTCGACATCGTCGCAGCTTATCGCCGGGATGCCGACGTCGCGCGCAACGCCGGCCAAGGCGGCGGCGGGCAGCGCCTTGTCCTGCTGGATCGGCACCGCGATGACGCGGCACGCCAGACCGGAGAAGTTGCGCAAAAAACCTTCGCTGTCCTTGGTCGACATCATGCCGACGATGAGCACCAGCGGCCGCGACACGCGCTCCTCGAGATCGGCCAGCGCCGCGGCGATGGCGCGGCCACCGTCGGCATTATGGCCGCCGTCGAGCCAGAGTTCGCTCTCCGGCGCCAGCCGGGCCGCGAGTCGCCCCTGCGACAGCCGCTGCATGCGCGCCGGCCAATCGACGCGGAGCATGCCGGCCTCGAAGGCCGCGCCGGGCAGTTTCAGGCCGCTCACGCGCAGCGCCGCGATCGCCGCACCGGCGTTCTCGAACTGGTGGCGCCCGTAGAGTTTCGGCGCCGGCAGATCGAGCAGCCCGTCGGCGTCCTGATAGACCAGCCGCCCGCGCTCTTCGGTCGCCGTCCAGTCCTGCCCGGCGATGCTGAGCGGCGCCCGCGCGCGCGCAGCCTGCCGCTCGATGACCGCCAGCGCCTCGTGCGTCTGGCTCGAAACCACCGCCGGCACGCCGCGCTTGAGAATACCGGCCTTCTCGGTGGCGATTTTTTCCAGCGTGTCGCCGAGGAAGTCATGATGATCCATCGACAGGCGTGTAATCACGCTCGCCAGCGGACGTTCGATGACGTTGGTGGCGTCGAGCCGGCCGCCGAGGCCCACTTCGAGCAGAACAATATCGGCCGGGTGCCGCGCGAACAGCAGAAACGCCGCGGCCGTCTCCATCTCGAACACGGTGATCGGCGCAGCGCCGTTCTTGGCCTCGCAGTCTCCCAGCACAGCGGCGAGCTCCTCGTCGTCGACGTACCGGCCGCCGCCCGCTTGCCCGATGCGGAAGCGCTCGTTGAGGCGCACCAGATTGGGTGAGGTGTAAACATGGACGCGCTTTTGCGCTGCCTCGAGGATGGCGCGCATGAAGGCGATGGTCGAACCTTTGCCGTTGGTGCCGGCGACATGAATCACCGGCGGCAGCTGCCGCTCCGGATGGCCGAGCGCAGTGAGGATACGCTCGATACGATCGAGCGACAGGTCGATCCGTTTCGGATGCAGCGCCAGCAACCGCGCATGAATCGCGCCGACCGAGCTCGCGCCGGAACGCGGCGTGGTCACGCCGGAGCCGGCAGGCTGAAGCGTGCTTTCGCGGCGCCCGCCGGCGCCTTGGTCAACAGCCGGCAGAGGCGGGCGATGGTCGCCCGCAAATCGCGGCGATGCACCACCATGTCGACCATGCCGTGGGCGACGAGATATTCCGCTTTCTGGAAGCCGTCCGGCAGCTTCTCGCGGATGGTCTGCTCGATGACGCGGGGACCGGCGAAGCCGATCAGCGCGCCGGGCTCGGCGATATGCACGTCGCCGAGCATCGCGTAAGAAGCGGTAACGCCGCCCGTGGTCGGATTGGTGAGAACGACGATGTAGGGCTTGCGCGTCTCGTGCAGCTGCTGCACGGCGATCGTGGTCCGCGGCATCTGCATCAAGGAGAGGATGCCTTCCTGCATGCGGGCGCCGCCCGAGGCGGCGAACAGCACGAACGGGCAGGCTTTTTCCGCCGCGGTCTCCAGACCCTTGATTACCGCCTCGCCGGCGGCCATGCCGAGCGAGCCGCCCATGAAATCGAAATCCTGCACGCCGACCACGACGGCGAACTCGTCGAGCTTGCCGTAGCCAAGCTTCACCGCATCCTTGAGGCCGGTCTTGCTGCGGGCATCCTTGAGACGATCGAGGTAGCGGCGTTCGTCGCGGAATTTCAGCGGATCGGGCGATACCTCCGGTAAGGCGATATCGAACCAGGTCTCATTGTCGAATATCGATTTGAGACGCGCGGCGGCGCTCATCCGCATGTGATAGTTGGAACCGGGGATGACAAACTGGTTCGCTTCGACATCCTTGTAGAACACGAGCTGGCCGGTCTCGGGACACTTGATCCAGAGATTCTCCGGCACCTCGCGCCGCAGGATGCTGCGGATTTTCGGCCGCACAACGTTGGAGATCCAGTTCATCGTCTTGCAGACCCGGAACTTGTGATCTTGGGGGATGTTCGGCTTCTATATCGCATTTTTGCGCCGTCCTGCTACATTATAGCGGTTTCTCGCAATCCCTTCGCCCCCGGCTGGAACGAGCAGCGGAGTTTGGTATTCTATTGAGATACTTCGTTCATAGATGTGGGGCGCCGATGCCGCCGTCCCAAGGCATGAGTTGACGACAAGTTATGGGTCAAAAAAAGCGTACTGGGCATTTGTTCCTTGTGGGGCTGCTCATGGTGGGGCTCGCCGGCTGCGGCAAAGCCCCGAAAGGCGATCCGGGCCCTGTCGGGCCGCCGGGCCCGAAGGGCGATCCCGGCGCTCCGGGTCCGTCCGGTCCGGTCGGGCCTTCTGGTCCGCCGGGGCCGCGGGGCGAACAAGGCCCGCCCAGTCCCAGCATTCGCGTGATACGGTTGAACTGCCTCAGCGGAGACTGCACGGCTTCCTGTCGGGGAGACGAGGTTCTTGTCAGCGCCTATTGTGGGCCGGCGCGCAATGCCGCGACGTTCCTCGGCGAACGGCAGGTATCATGCGGCGTCGAGGCCAACGTAGCCAATGCACCGCTGGTTGCGGTATGCGTCATGGCGCCGCCATAAAGGAAATCTGTTCGGCGCCGCGCGCGCCGACATCTGCACACCGCATGAGGACTGCCATGCCGGAGGATAACCTCCCCGAACTGTCGATCTCCGAGGAGAAGCTTTGCTTCATCATCGCCAAGGCGCGCGAATTCGACGTCAAGGACGTCGTGACCGATCCCGACGATGCCTCCAATGCGACCGACGATGCAATGCTGTCGGTGCTGGAGGATCATAAGGACGATCCGGTCGTGCAGGAGCTGGCCGCCGTCATCTTTGCCATGAGCGAGGACGAGCAGGTCGATCTCGTGGCGCTCACTTGGCTCGGCCGCGGCGACGGCACGCTCGCGGACTGGAGCGAACTGCGCGCCGAAGCCGCGCGCGCCCACAATCGGCGTACCGCCCACTACCTGTTGGGAATACCTTTGCTGTCCGATTACCTGGAGGAAGCCATCTCCCAATTCGGCATTTCCTGCGACGAGGAACAGTGATGCCGGCCCATTTTCAGCGTTCAGCTTGTCACCAGCGCCACCCCGGCTGCAACGAGCAGCGCCGCGGCCCCTTTCTGCGCCAATTCGCGAAACGATAGCGTTTCCCTCGCCAGCCGCGGGAACACTAGGCTGAGCCCGACGCCGAACGCAAAGACGAACAATGTGGTCGTGCTGCCGATGGCCTGGACGATGCTCAGCGGCGCGAACAATAGCGCGTAGCGGCTTCCCAGCCCGCCGCCGAGATTGATGAGCTCGTTCGATCCGCTGATCGTCAGCAGCGCCGTGGTATTGACCCGCAGCACGGCGATGAATTGCCGGCGGTAGCTGCCGATCATCAAGAGCGCGACGCCGAAGATTGCTTCGCCGACGAACAGCCAGAATGTGGTCGTCCAGAATTCCACCCGGATCGCAAAGACCTTGAAGATCAGCCCGCTGAGCGCCAGTGCAAATCCGCAGGCGAGCATCAGCGCCGCCAGCCGCAGCTTGAAGCCGCGGACGTTCCGCTCGAAATGCACCGAAACGATCAGCGTGCCCACCACGATCATGGCGCCGCCCGCCATTTGCCGGGTCGACAGCGTCTCGCCGAGGACGAGGTAGGCAAGCACGTAACCGAACAGCGGCGCGGCCTGGAAAAACGGCGTCACGACGGAGGCTTCCTCGGACTGCAAGGCCCGCAGATAAAACAGCATCGCACCCATGTAGAGGATGCCTGCAAGCATGATGAGCGCAATGCTGCCGGCGTCGGGACTGGCAACATCGGGATCGTAGAAGGCGATGAACGGCAGCAGCAGCACGCCGATGAAGGCGGTGAAGAAAACCAGCACCGCGACGTCGCTGTGCTTGAAATATTGCTCGACGAGATACTTGTCCAAATGGGTGGAAATGGCCCACAGGACCGGGCCGGAAAACGCAAAGACCAGCCAGGACATCGTTACCTGCTCTTGTTGAGACCGGCATGGAAGGGTTTCGAAGTATCCAGTGGCTTTGCCACCGAAGGAACCGCAAATCCGTTTCTTACCTGTGAATTGCAATGCGGTCGCCACCGCCTATATGCAGCCTCGGGCACGACGCAATTCTGCCTTTCTCGCCAATAGAGTACGCGCGGCGCGGTAGGGAACCCTCGCGTTAATTCTATCGGTAAGCCGGGGGTAACGAAGTCGGGCGCAGTATCGTATGCAGCAAGGTGCCGGCGAAAGCCGACACCTTCCAATGAGAGTGGATGCGGAATGAAAAGGCTTTTGGCCGGTTTCCTGGTTGCGGGTGCGCTCGTCAGCGCGCAATGCGCGGCCGCGGCCGACCTTTCGCTCGCCCCGCTCTATAAGGCGCCGCCCGCAGAATTGACGCAGGCCTATAACTGGACCGGCTTCTATTTCGGCGCCAATGGCGGCGGCGGCTGGGGCCATTCCTGGTGGAGCGCCAACACCACCGGAATCGATCTTTCCGGCGGCCTCGTCGGCGGCACGGCCGGCTACAACTGGCAGGCCGGCAAGGTGGTGTTCGGCCTTGAGGGCGATCTCGACTGGTCCGGCTTGAGCGGCACGCACGCCACGACCGGATGCCCGTTAGGGTGCGGCACGAGCGACAGCTGGCTCTCGACCGTCCGCGGCCGCCTCGGCTATTCGTTCGACCGGTTTATGCCCTATGTCACCGGCGGCCTTGCTGTCGGCGACATCCGCGCCGCCACGCCGGGCTTCGCCGGCGGCAGCACCACCAATGCCGGCTGGACCGTCGGCGGCGGCCTCGAAGTCGCGCTGCCGGGCAATTGGACCGCGAAGGCGGAATATCTCCGCGTCGATCTCGGCACATTCAACTGCACCGGCTGCAGTGCGTTGCCGACCGACAACGTCTCGATGCAAGAGAACGTGTTTCGCGCCGGCCTGAACTATCGTTTCGGCTGGGGCAAATAAGCTCCGCTCTCCGGCGCTCTGCTCGTAATGACGGCTTCTCCCTCATGGTTAGTTTTCCCTGCCGCGGCAATGCGTCGAATTTTACGCAAAACCGCAATTGGACCGCAGGAATGAGGTGGTAGTAACGCGTATACCCGCTCGCGTTGGGGGACGCATTGCCGACCGTCGTCACTTCCCATTTCTGCATCGACCTGCCGACACTGTTCGCAGTGACGGTCTTTGTCTCGGCGACCGGCGGTCTGTTGCTGCTGCTCGCCTGGATGCAGAACCGCAATACGCCGGCGCTGGGCCTCTGGGGCATCGGCTACCTGTTCGGCGCCACGGCGGCGGCCTTGCTCGCGATGCCCGGATTCATTCCCAATTCATGGTCGGTTTGCGCCGGCAACGCGCTGTTGTGCGGCGCCTACGGAATGATGTGGGCCGGTGCCAGAAGCTTCGAAGGCCGGCGCATCCATATCCCCTTGCTGGCGGCGGGCGCGGCGATCTGGATCGCGGCGTTTCAGTTCGAGGGCTTCGCTGCATCGCTGCAAGCGCGCGTCGGCCTGGTGTCGGCTATTACCGCGAGCTACGCGCTGTTCTCCGCGTGCGAGCTTTGGTATGCCCGCGACCGCGAGCTGATCTCGCGCTGGCCGACATTGGCGCTGGTGCTCGGGCATGCCGGCTTTCTCTTGGCGCGCATACCGTTCGCGTCGGCGCTGACATTTTCAGTTGCCAGCGGTCAGGCACATGGCGCCCTCATTTACGTGATGGCTTTTGAGGCGCTGTTTGCCACCTTTTGCCTGCCGTTCCTGCGCGTCGCCATGTCGAAGGAACGGGCGGAGTTAGAGCAGAGGAAGGCGGCGCTCACCGATTCCTTGACTGGAATCGCCAACCGCCGCGCGTTCTTCGATCTCGGCGGCCCGCTGCTCGAATGGGCGGTCGCCGACCGCCGGCCCGCGGCGCTGCTGCTGTTCGATCTCGATCGCTTCAAGGAGGTCAACGACACGGCCGGCCATCAGGCCGGAGATCGCGTGCTCAAGGCGTTCTGCGACCTGGTTGCGGCGTCGATGCGGCCGGGCGATCTGTTTGGCCGGCTCGGCGGCGAGGAATTTGCCTGCCTGGTGGCGAACGTGTCCATGGCGCAGGCGCTGCACACCGCGGACCAGTTGCGCCGCGAGTTCGAAGCGATGCGCTTTCCCGGTCTCGAGGGCAACGCCACCGTCAGCGTCGGCGTGGCGATGGCGAGCGAAGCCGGCCGAAGTTTGCCGGCGCTGCTGGCAATCGCCGACCGGGCGCTCTACCGCGCCAAGGCCGACGGCCGTAACCGCGTCGCGCCGGCGCCGCTGGTCCTGGTGGACATCAGCACCGGCGAAACCGCGCACCGGATGCTAGAGAGAGCAGCCGCCATCGCGGCGCCCGCTGCCGGCTAAACCAAAGCTACGGCTGATACGGCTTGCAGACGAGCGCCTCGTCGCGGATTCCGCTGCGCTCGATCCAGGCCGCGCCGCGGCGTCAATGCAGATTGACGGCGTTGTGCATGGCCAGATGCCAGTACGCGGCATTCGAGTCGGGCGGCATCGTGCCATCGCTATGATGAACGAACTCGATGGCGTCGTTATGCGCGTCGTTGCCGATGAGCGGCGACCAGTGTTGCGCTTGGGCAGCGCTGAGGCGCTCAAGCTCGGCGGCGTCGTCCGGCCCGTTGGAGTTGCCGGCGTTGGTACCGAGGCTCGGATGAAAAATGAAATTGTCGTTGCCGGGTCCGCCGATCGACACCGGCGCGCCGGAGGAATTCGCCGGCGGATCCAAGATATCGGCTCCGCCATGGCCGTCGCTCGCCACAACGAAATTGGAGGTCGAATACGTTCCGACCAATGTGAGCGTGGCGGATAATCCGTCGCCGGACGAATCGGTCACCGTCAGTGTCGTCAGGCCATCCGCGCTGCTGCTGGCTGATACGGTCGTATCCGCGGCACAAAATCCGACCAGATCGATGACATCCGAATGCGCCGCGTCTGGTGCGGTTCCGGTAAAGCCCGCTATTTGTCCAACGAAGGTTTCGGGCTGGTCGAGGACGAGGGTGCCGGTTGCTCCGGCGAAGGTCACATAGTCCGAAGCCGGCACGCTGACGGTCGAGGATTGGCCGGCGGCGACCGTGACTGGTGTCAGCGGCTGTTGGAACAGCTCCGCGCTGGTCAGATCGACGAAACCGCTGTCGCCGGCCTCGTATTGTGCCAGCAGCTGAGACGTTCCGTAGTCGTTGGCGAAATAGTCGATCGCGATTGCGTAAGAACCGGTTGTCGGAGGGGTAAAGGTGTAGGTGTGGGTATCGTCGCTGAGCGGGCTGACAACGGCGTGTTCGCCGTCGTCGTTGATCAGCGGGTTTCCGTCGATCGACAGCACCGAGCCGTCATCTGAATTCAGTCGGAACGTGTAGGCCACCCCACCGGTCAGCTCGATGTAGCCGTCCAACTGGTAGTAGCTGCTGAAGGGCGAGTTGGTGGCAACGTTAGTAGCCGTGAGGTTCGTTATCGAATTCGCGTCGTTCTGGCCGGCAGCGTTGAGGAATTGAGCGATGTCGCCTTGGCCAGACGGGACCATGTTATAATTGATATCAGTGGCGACGAAGGTGGCATCGGGGGTCTGCCCGATGGCATCGGTGACCGAGCCGTCACCGATGACGTAAGTCAGCGGGCTGATGATCTCGCCAACCAGCCCGCTGCCGGGATGGAACATCACCTCGGCCTTTCCCGCGTCGTCCGTCACCGCGAAGTTGTCCTGGGCGTAATAACCGTCGAGCTGGATCGATTCTTCCAGCGTCTCGCCGTTGTAGATCGCCAGCGTACCGCTGCCTTCACCGCCGGAGCTGACCGCTGACGGCGTCCAGACCACATGATCGCATGACGAGTAGGTAAGGTTAGTCAGGTCGAGCGCGTCGCCCGTGCTGAAACCGCTCACCGTGCCGCCATAGCACTGCGCGAGCCCGAGCGTGCCAGCGCCGGTGAACGTGACGTTCTGATCAAAGGCATCTTGGAAATCGGCAATCCCGCCGCCGGTAATCACAACGTCGCCGCAGCCGCTGACGTTGCTGTTGACATCGAGCATGCCGCCGTTCGCCTCCAGCGTCCCGGCATTGATGATGGTGTTGCAGCCGGTATCGAGGGTGAGCGTGCCGCCGGAGCTATTGGCGTCGATCGTGCCGCAGGACGTGTTGATGAGCGTCAGTTCGGAGGACCAGTTGCCGATCTGGCCGGCACCGGAAATATCCTCGGAATTGATGAGAACATTGCAGCCATCGCCGCAGGCGCCGACGATGTTGTCGCTTGAGTCGGACAGGACAACCGAACCGGTGCCTTGCAGGCAAACCACGCCGTCGATCACGAGACTCGGGTCATACGCTGCCGGCGCGAGCGTGATCGTGCCGTCATTGTCGATCGTTCCCTGCAATGTCAGCGACGTGCCGTCGTTGACCAGCACGTTGCTGCCGCAGGCGATGGTCACGTCGTCGAAAGTGCTGTTGCCACAGACCGTCTCGATCAGGCCATCCCAGCTCGTGGCCAGCGTGCCGCCGGAGATCGCCGTGTCGGAGAGTTCGACGACAGAGCCGTTGCCGTACGCCGCGATCGTCCCGCAGTTATCGACGCAAGAGTCATCGAACGTGATCGCGCCGTGATGCGTCGCCTCGATCGTGCCGCATGCTCCGTTCGCGATCGTGGCATCATCGAACGACACCGTGCCGTGATGCGTCGCCTCGATCGTCGCATCATTGCGCACGCGATCGTCGGAAAAATCGACCTGCGCATCGTGTCCGCGGGCAACGATCTCGGCGCCGCTGATGTTGTGGACATAGGCGTCGATCGCAACCTCGCTATGACTCGACGCGAAGACCTCGTTGGAATTAATGAGCGCACTCTTGATGCCGAGCTCACCGCCGCGAGTGGCTTCGAGCAGCCCGTTGTTGATGATGGCGTTTGTGCCAGTGTTGATGGTCCGGGCCTTGCCATCGACATCGGCATTGATCGTGTTGACTCCGTCACCGCAGCCGTTGACGAGTGTCAGCAAGTCATCGCCGGTGCCGATCTGGCCGGCGCCCGTGATGAGGCCGAGGTTGTCCAATGTGGCGTTTGTATCAGCTGCGCCGACGATTTCGGCGCCATCGCCGTCAAGCGTGAAGGTGCCGCCGCCCTCGAACGTGACCGTGCCGCCGAGCGTGGTCGTACCCTGCAGGTCGACTGTCGCGCCGTCGTTAGTTTGTATGAAGCTGCCGCCGGTGACAGCGACGCTCTCGAAGGTGTTGATCCCGCTCGTTACCCCAATCGTGCCGCCGTCGCTCGTTTCGAGAATGCCGCCGACGATGGTCGCCCCGAAAAGGGCGACTATTGCGTCAGTCCCGACGGCTTCGATCGTGCCGTTCACCGTAATGTCGCCCGCAACCGCATAATTGGTGACGGTATCGCCTTCGATCATGACGAAGCTGTCGGCAGTCGCCTCGATCGTGCTGGTGTTGGTCACGGTTGTGGGGTCAATCGCCAGAATGCCGCCGTTGGTCGCTTCCATCAGGCCGTCATTGGTGACCGCACCGCCGGGTTCGACGGTAAGCGTCTGGCCGTTAAGGTTGGCGTTGATGATTCCGTCCGCGTCGTTCTGGAGTGTCAGAGCGCCGTCGTTCTGACCGATCGCGCCGGCGCCAGAAATGGTGTCGTTCTGGTTTTCCAGATGGACGGTGGTAAAGCCTTGGCCGGTCATGCCGGCGATGATGTCTTGCGAGCCCGATCCGCCTTCCAGGATGATATCGCCGCCGCCGGAAAGTATGGGATACGGTTGGTTGAAATAGAGAATGGTTTTGTCACCGGTGGAATTGAGTTCGATCGTCCCGGAATTTTCGATGTTGTAGGGACTCGCTAGCGCCAGAGAACTGTTGTCGCTTACCGCGATCGTGCCGGCATTGATGATGGTGGCCACGTTGGTGTTGTGCGTCGACCCATTCGCGGTCTCGATCTCATTGCTGCTGCCGCTGACGGTCGCGATCTCGCCGCCCGCGGCGGTCGACACAAAGCCCTGCAAGATGGTGGCGTTGTCGAGATTGATCTGCGAGCCGGCAAAGACCTCGATATGACCGTCCACACCGCTGTTATCGGACGGATTGAAGGTTGAATTGTCGATCGTGGTGTTTTCGATCGTCAATCCGCCGCTGCCAGTCGCCTCGATCGTTCCGCTATTGACGATCTCGTTGATGGCAAAGTTGTCGGTCGCCGGGCTGTCATTATCGATGACCAGCGCGGTCGTGCCGCTGGCGTTGATAACCCCGGATGCCTCATTGATCAGCAGGAAGGACGGGTCGCCGGCACCGATATTGCCGGCGCCCGCAATCATGGTGTTGACGTTGTCGAGTGTTCCGCCGCTGGAGGCGGCGATGATCTGAACGGTGTTGCTCGCGCTGCCGTCCAGCGAGATCGAGGCGCTGGTGGTGTTGAGGCCGTCGGTGTCGATCGTGACTGTGCCGTCGATCACCAGATTTGTCGGCTGCGCCGTCGGCCCGTTGGTTGGCCCACCGACATCGATCTCGCCGTTGGCGCCGTCGATGTGGATGGTGCCCTGGAGCTCGAGCTGGGCGCCCTGAAAGACCCCCACATAGCCCGCGATCGTCAGCGCGCCTTCGGTCGTGCCGTCGAACACGCTCATATTCGCGCCGGTCGCCACAACAACGTC
>Ga0116111_1000744_pt1 | contig 25516 bp, 22 predicted proteins | sample June2015DPH_8_10_FD_89720 | JGI IMG/M metagenome (GOLD analysis project Ga0116111, IMG submission 89720) | Peatland microbial communities from SPRUCE experiment site at the Marcell Experimental Forest, Minnesota, USA - June2015DPH_8_100 | ecosystem: Environmental > Terrestrial > Soil > Wetlands... | reverse complement strand
TGTCCATAGCAGCACCGTCAACGCCGCCAAGCAGGGCGTAACTCCCCAGGTACTTTGCTGTTGGATCCAGAAGTGGATTACTCAGCGTCACGTCAAACAGCTCGATATCGCCCGAATTCACGCCTCCATCGAGCGACAACGGCACGTTGGTGAAAAACAGGTCGGTGACCGTGAAGCTGGCGCCGTTGAGGGTAAGATCGTCGCCGTTCAGGAACACGGTATCGGGCCCGGTGTTCGAGATAGTGCCGAAGAACGATAGTGGATCGCCCGGATGACCGGTCTGATCCGGGTTGTCAAAAACGACTACGATGCCGGCCCGCGCCCCCGCCGTGGCTAGCGCCGTTAGCACCAGAATGTTCAAAAGAGTTTTCATGTGGTCCTCTGTTACGGCAAAGTGATGCGCATGCTCGAGCTGAATGTTCCTCCCGTGTAAGTCCCCGCGACGGTAAGCGAACTGGCCGCCCCGGAGACGCCCACCGAACCGGGGACGCTGACGGTCGCCTGAACGGAAGCGCTCGCCCCGATGGTTCCCAGGTTCTGCGGCAGCGGCGTGGCCGAAGTCGTGCCTACCTTCACGCTGGTCAGCGTGACATTGTTGGCGGCCGTTCCGCCGGTGTTGGCGATGGTCAACAGCACCACCACGTTGCCGCCCGTGCGCGTGAGCACCTTGGTGACCACCAGGTTGACCCCGGATGTTGGTGGCGGCGCGGCGTTCACGTCGATGGTGGTGGAGCCAGACGCGGTAGTGTAGTCGACCGCGTCGGAGGGCGTGAAAGCAACCGATAACGTCTGTCCCTTGCCCACCGGCAGAACCGTGCCGGCGGGAGGCGTATAGACGAACGTGCCGGGAGTGTTTGCGGAAGCGTCGAGTTGGCCGTTCCCCAGAGCGCCGCCATAGGTGATGGCCGCCGGCGCCGCCCAGGTGATGACCGGCGTGGCTTTCGAGACATTGATTAGCACGCTCTTGGTCGCCGTGGTGTAGTCCGCGGTATCGGTGGGAGTGAAGGTGGTGGAAAGTGTCTGACCCGTGCCCGCCTGGAGCACCGTGCCCGCCGGCGGAGTGTAGACGAACGTGCCGGGCACGTTGGCAGTGGCGTTCAGTTGCGTGGAGCCGAGCGCGGCGCCGTAGACGATACCGGCGGGATTGGACCAGGTAATCACCGGCGTGGCTTTCGAAATCACAAGTTGTTGGCTGTTGTCGCTGCTCGCCGCGAGGCCCGTGCCGGGAACGTAGGCGGCCTGGATGGTGTAATTGCCCGCCACCGTTCCGCCGGGGACCGTGAAGCTAGTAGTGGCGAAACCGCCCGTCACGCTGGCGGAAACCGCGGTGCTCAGCAATGTAAACGAGACCGTTCCGCTATTGACTGTGGACGTGCTGGTGACCGTCGCGCTCAAGGTGATGGTCTGAGAGTTGGTGCTATAGGTGATGGGCGTGACGCTACCGGCTGTGGTGGTGGTCGCTACCGTCGCCGCCGTGCCGAACTTCATCACAAAAACCGAATCGGGCGTCGCACTCGCAGCGTGCAGCGGAGGCGTGTTGTTGTCGCCGTTCCAGTTGCCCCAGCTATACCCGGAAACGTAGACGTCGTGCAGGGGATCCACCGCTATCGAGTTGGCTAAATCGTATCGGCCGACCCCGTAGAGGCTGTGCCACTTGTAGGCGCCCGTATCATCCAGTTGCAGGATGAAGTGACCGCCGTCGCCGTTGTACAGAGGAGGCGCACCGCCATAACCCACGATGTCGCCCGGGCCGTCCACATACACCGTTGTGGGGCCATCCACGGCTATACCCTCTCCGATGGATTGCCAATTGTATCCATAGTAGAAGGTGTGCCAGGCGTAGTTGCCGCCGGTATCCAGCTTCAAGACAAACGCCACCGCGCGGCAGCAAAGGGCACTACCTCCATATGCAAAGGCATTTAACGGAGCTTGGCCGAGCGGCCCGTTCCACCCATTTGGTGAGGAGCCGGTGACGTACACACTGCTGCCATACAACGCCACAGCGTAGGAAATGCCAGAGCCATAGGCATAGGCAGCCTCCCAAGCTTGTTGCCCCGAGCTGCTGGAGACCTTCCAGACTGCCGCATCCCAATTACCATTTTCAGTTCCCGCAACTATCAGATTTGAGGAGGCGTCAATGGTGATGGCGCGGCCGTACGCGTTGGTGCCACCGCCGTTCGTATCGGCAGTGTAGTAAAAGCCTACCCAGCCAAGTCCCACACCACCCGCGACACCCTGCGCCTGCACGATAAACATCGCGGTCGCGCCGTTCGTGGGCAGACCATTGACAGGCTGCCCTCCCAGCCACCACCCCCCGGCCATGCCAGTGATATACGCGAAATTCTGGACGGTATCGTAGGTGATGCCGTAAGCCGAGCAGGTTGCACCAAAAATCCCAGAGCCAAAGTTGGAGACGGCCCCGATCATGTTCCCGGAGGGGTCTGTTTCCATCACGAAGCAGCCTCCATTGACGGTATTGTTACTGCCGGCGATGTAAATGTTGCCGGCCGGGTCTAGGGTAATCGCATTGGGGTGGGTGGAATTGGGGTAGAATTGGGTCCAAAGCAACTGGCCCGTGGGACTGATTTTCGTCAGGTAGGCATCCCAGTAATTAAGTGCGGAGCTGGCGGGGTTTCCATATTGGTCCCAAGGGTACTGCGTTTGCCCTGTGGCATAGAGATTCCCATAGGCGTCCACTACGGTGGCGGGCAAGTTGGCCTCGACGCCTCCGTCGCCGCCGAAAAAGGTGTGCCACTGATAGGCTACATAGGAAGGCGGCGTGCCTTGCGCCGCCGCGACGGGAATCGTTAAGGCCAGCAAAATGACCATGCCAATCAGGAATCTTCTCAGCCAAGAGTTCATGTTCTGTTCCTTCCTTTGCGGACGGGCGACCCGTGTCCGCGCTTTCTCGATCCACTCTACGCGCTATTTATCTAAACCCTTCGTTAAAAGCTGTATTTAACATGTTAAACTCCTGTTCTTGCAGCCTCTTGCAGCTCCGGAACAATCGGAGTACATTTAGGACATCGGCATCCCGTTGAAAGCCATGGCGACCGGTCCTCGATCGACGCCGGACGGGCGGGTGGATTCCCGCGACGTTCTTGAACATCTCGGCAAGGTCCTGGCTTCCTCCGACTTTGCCGGAGCTCCCCGCCTGCAGCAATTTCTGCGTTTCGTGGTCGAAGAGACGCTGGACGGCCGGGCGGATGAGATCAAGGAAAGCGTCGTGGCGCTCCACGTCTTTGGCCGCAGGAGCGACTTCGATCCTCAGAGCGACTCGGTGGTCCGGGTCCACGCCACTCATCTTCGCAGGCGGCTGCGCGACTACTACGCCGGCTCCGGCCGCCTGGACGAAGTCGTGATTGAAGTGCCCAAGGGATCTTACCTGCCTGTATTCCGGCGGGCGAATGGCGGCGGCGCCGTCGCAGCCGGGCCCCGCAAGGTCCCGCGTTGGACCATGGCCGCCGCGGCGGGGATTCTGGCGGTGCTGGTGGCCGGTGCGTGGTGGCTCGCTTCCGGCAAGGTGCACCACCCGGACCCGTCGGTTGCGGTGTTGCCCATAGCGAACCTGGGCGGCCCGGAGATGGATGGTCTATGCAAAGGTCTCACCGAAGACCTCACCACGGAGCTGGCCCGTTTGCCGCAGCTTCGCGTGATTGCGCGGGCATCCGCCGGGCAGTTCCGCGCGCAAGACGGGGACGTGCGCGAGGTCGGCAACCGCCTCGGAGTGGCCAACGTGCTCGAGGGCAGCGTGCGCCAGGAAGGCGGCTCGATTCGTTTCACGGTGCAGTTGATCGATACCCGGTCGCGCTACCACATCTGGTCGCAAGCCTACGAGCGCGACGCCAAGGACGCACTGGCGGCTGAGGCCGAGGTGACCCACCTGATCGCCACCGCCGCCGCCGGCCGCCTGGGCGTTGCCGACCTCTCGCCGATTGCGCCGGCTCACCAGCCCTCCGCCGAAGCCCGCGATCTGTTCTGGAGAGCGCGCTATCTGCGCTCCGAGAAGCTGAACACGGAAGCATGGACACAGGCAGCCGAACTCCTGGAGCAAGCCGTGCGCAGCGACCCCCAGTACATCGGGGCCTGGGCCGCATTGGCGAGCCTGTCGGCGAACATGGCTTTCCATACCGTGGGGGCATTCGAGGAACGCACCGCGAGGGCCCGGGAAGCAGCCGTCAAGACCATCGAGTTGGATCCGCGCAACCCCGACGCCCACCTGGCCCTGGCCGAAGTCGAATGGCTCCAGGACCATGACTGGCCGGCCGCCGAGCGCAGCTTCCGCAGCGTCATCGACCTCAACCCCAGTTTCGCTTCCGGCCACGGCTTTTTCGCCATCGCCCTGCTCTCGCGCGGCCGTTTCGACCAGGCCCTGGCGCAACTCGATACCGCGGTCCAACTCAATCCGCTGCCTTACGTGGTCAGCAACGACCGCGCTACCGCGCTCTACGTCGCCCGGCGCTATGACGAATCTATAGTACGCAGCCGGCAAGTGTTGACCATCGACCCGAATTTTTGGTTCGCGCACATCATCATCGGCAACTCCCTGAGGGCCAAGGGCCGCTACGCCGAGGCGATCCAGGAGTATCGCCTGGTGCCGGAGGAGGATCGAGACTCGGCGGCTGGATACCTGGGCGATGCCCTGGCTTTGGCCGGCCAGCGCGATGAAGCCCAGGCGCTGTTACGCAAGATGCTCTCCGAAGACAGCAGCCCCGATGTGGGCAACGGCTGGGTGCATACATCCTATATTCAGGTCGGATTGGGTGACAAGGCCGGCGCTTTGACCAGCCTGGAAAACAGCTACGCCCACCACGAGACCGACGTGAATTACATTGGCGTCGACCCCATTTTCGATTCCCTGCGCAGCGAGCCGCGTTTCCAGGCGCTGCTGAAGAAACTCGGGCTTTGAGGCGGATCAGGGAGACTGTTTCAGAGGGCCTTCGGCCCGCGAGCTTTAATAACTGGGCAGCACCGGAAGCCGGCTGAAGCCGGCCGCGGCCAGAATTGGCCGCCCCACTTTTTCGCCAGTTGGCCAGCAAAGAGCATGTGTTCGAGCAGCCGAACGGCAAAGAGCGATCCGATCACCCCCAGACCGGCTTGCCGTCAATGCAGGTCAGGGATGTCTCATTCCGGGGCTTCCAGGTATTCGAAGAAATCGAAGTCCGCCGCCTTGGCCGTTCCCGCCAGGTCCTGGCAGCACATCCCCACGAACGCCCCCGTGAAATTCGGACCCGGCGGCCCCGCCTCGTCCGACAGGATGCTGGCATCGAATTCCTCCCCAATCCACTGCCACTCCTCCCGCCCCACCCGATACGCAAACCGCAGCCGCTCGCGATCCACCTCCACCCGCAACCCCACGGCCGCTCCTTCGCGAATCGCCCGCGGCGCAATCGCCAGGTCCGGCTGCCCGGCGTCCGGATGGCAACTCATGACTCCCACATGTTTCCCCAACTCCGCATCGTGCGACACGTACAGGTAATGAAACTTGACGCCGCTGTAATAGCACACCAGCCCCGCCATCTGCTGGAAGCTCTCCGGATCGAACTCCATCACCGTTTCGGCGCTGCATCTGTGCGATTGCTGCCGCCGCGCCACCAGCGCCTGCCGGAACAAACTGCCCAGCGATTCCCGCCCGTACAGCCGCAAGTGTCCCGGCCGCTCCGTCAAGCTGAACAACTCCTCCGGCCATGGTGACCGCAGCCACTGAAAGTCCGCCGCAAGTTTCTCGCCGTCGAACTCCTCCCGCGCCGCCGCCGCCGGGAAAACACACGCCGGCAGGTCCGGCGCATCCACTTCGGGGCGGGGAAGCCCCCGCCCGTCCGCCGTCCTCAGCCATCCATCCTCGCCCCAAGCCATCTTTTGGATCGCCGTCTCCCGGCCCAACGTGCACCGCCCGCGCCTGCTCAGCGGCCGTCCGCACAAGTGCACCAGGTAGGTCTCGCCACGCCCGGTCTCGGCGTGCTGTGTTTCGGCGTGCTGTGTTTCCACCAGGTCCGCGTGTCCCGCGCGTTGCAGCTCCAGCTCCGGCCGGTCGCGCGACGTCAGAATCGGCCCATCCGGATGCACTTCATACGGCCCCCGCAGATCCCGCGACCGCGCCAGCGTCACCGCGTGCCCGTATCCCGTCCCGCCCTCCGCCGTGAGCAGATAATACCAACCCCGGCGCTTGTATAAGTGCGGCCCTTCGGTGAACCCCAGCGCCGTCCCTTCGAAGATCACCCGCGCCGTCCCCGTCAGCCTCCGTTCCGCAACCGAGTACTCCTGCAGCGCGATCCCCGCGAACCGGTTGCGTCCCGGCCGGTAGTCCCACACCATGTTGACCAGGTATTTCCGCCCATCCTCATCGTGGAACAGCGACGGGTCGAACCCGCTCGAGTTCAAGTCAACCGGCTCCGACCATTCCCCTTCCACGCTCGCGCCAGTCACCAGGTGATTGTGCATGTCGCGGAACATGACGCCCCGGCTGGGCCCCGCCGTCGAGCGCCCGTAGCGCTTCACATCGGTGTAGACCAGATAGAACAGCCCGTCCGCGTAGCTCAGACAAGGCGCCCAGATCCCGCACGAATCCGGATCGCCGAGCATGTTCAACTGCGTCGCCCGCTCCAGCGGCCGCCTCACCAGCCGCCAATGCGCCAAATCGCGCGAATGATGAATCTCCACTCCCGGGTACCACTCGAACGTCGATGTCGCGATGTAGTAATCGCCGCCCACGCGCACAATCGAGGGGTCCGGGTGAAACCCTCGCAGAATCGGATTGCGGATTTTGTCCGGCATCCCTTGGATCATGCTAGCAGGGTACGCCGAATGGGCCTAGACGTATTCGAACAATGCCATGAAGCCGAAATCCATGTGCACCTGCTGATGGCAGTGGAACAGCGTGAGGCCGGGATTGTCCGCCACAAAGTCGACCTCCATCTCCTGGTAGCCGCCCACCATCACCACATCCTTGATCACACCCGACGTCGCCTGCCCGGCCACCCGCGTCAGTTCGAAACTGTGCCGGTGAAGGTGGATCGGATGGATGTCGTCGCTGGCGTTCCGCATGCGCAGCCGGTACCGTTTGCCCTGCTGCACGCGAAACATCGGCTGCATCGCGTGCATCCCCTGCATCTGATCTTCCGCAAACGCGACATCGTTGATGGTCCACCGGTTGAATCCGCCCTCGGCTGCGTTTTGCTTGGCAAAAGTCATGTCGATGACTTGATCCGGCTCCGGCGCCGCAGCCCCCGCATTTCCGAATAGAGCGTAGTTCCAGTGGAACGGCTTGGGCGCGGCCCACTGCGGCTTACCTGTCTGGCCGGCATATTCCACCACCGTACCCATGCCGTGCTGCCGGTCGTCGTCCGCCATATCGCCCATGACCCAAATTCCGGGGTGATTCATCTCGACAATCGCGGAGACTCGCTCGGCCGTGCCTAGCCAAAGCCCCGGCGCCGTGACTGGCCTTGGGATTGGGTTGCCATCCATCGCAACCACCGTGAAGCTGTGTCCCGGCAACGCCAGACTTCGAATCTCCGTCGCGCTGCCGTTCAGGACGTGAAACAGTACCCGTTCGCCTGGCTTCACCCGTATCGGTTCGCCGCTACCCAACATCCGCCCGTTGATCGTGAAGGAGCCATACCCGACCTCGAATCCATGCGGCATGCCTTTCGCGAGCGAGGCCTTCATGCCATTCTCGCCGGAGTCTTGCAATTCCTTGACTGTGGTTGCCGGCAGCAGAAAGTCCATGTCCATGTCACCGCCGCGGCTCAGCGTCGGTTCGAATTCCTTCAGCGTGAGGAACACCTCGCGATCATAATTTCCCGGGTTGTTCTTGGGTTCGATATATACCGGACCCACTAGGCCCGTGTACTGTCCCGCGCCGAGATTTGCCCCCGCCCGCACGTGCGTGTGATAAAACCGGTGTCCCGAAGGCTTCGGCACGACGGTGATGCGGCGGCTTCCATGCGCGGGAATGAACGGCGTGCCCTCTTCCGCCGCGCCATCCACCTCGGTGGGAAGAAACTGCCCATGCCAATGCAGTTGCTCGGGCGTGTCCGTTTGGTTATGGATGTCGATGGTGACTGCTTTGCCTTCCTGGAAGCGGAGCAGCGGCCCGGGGAATTGACCGTTGTAAGTAGTCGTGGAGACGATGCGATTCGGCGCCAGTTCCACCGGTTTCACCGCGATGGTCAGGGTATAATCCGCAGGCCCGCCGGCTTGCCGAGCGCCCTCCTGAGGCTGCGACAGGGAGGACTGCTTGCAGCCAACCGTCTGGCCCAGTAAGGACCCGCCCGCCAGTGCGCCCGCCGTTTTCACGAAGTCCCGGCGCGAAAATCGATAATTTGGCATTGGCCTCCCGAACAGGGTCGAATGACGCCGACTATCTTTTCCGGATGCCAGTATATCGCAGCTCGCTCGCTAGCCTCCGCCCTTCTTCTTCATGTTGACGTCGGCATCCGTGCAGGCCGCGCCCTTCCAGCGATAGTCTGTCGTGGCCACCGAGGTGGTGGTCTTCCCGCCCGCCGTCGTTGTGATTGTGGTCTTGCCGGTCATGTGCTCCAGTCCGTCAAAGATTATATCGGTCGGGCCCTTCATCTGAAAAGTCTTCATATCGCAATCCAGGGTGCAGTGGATGCCCTTGGATGTCACGGAGAGGTCTTGAAGTTTGCAGAAGCTGGGGACTTGCGTCAACGCCTTTGCCCAGGTCTCGTTGGTCAGGCAGAAGTGCGGGTCTCAAGATAAGCGCCCACCCCAGGCTTCGTTCCGGCTGTCCCCCTGGGTGCGTCGTTCTGAACGGCACATCCATGATAGGCGCTGCGACGCAAGCTGTCCAGCCAGATCGTTTCCCTTCGCGGGAAAAGTATGGCAAGATACTTGGGTGCTTATGTGGAAGAAGATTTTGCTCATTTTCGGAAGCTTGGTGTTGGCGGTCGTGGTTCTCGGCGGGGCCGGCATCGCCTGGCTGTTTCTTCGCAAACCGGCCATGGCGCCGGCGGCATCCATCAAAGTGGCCATGACGCCGGAACGGATCGCGCGGGGGAGATACGTGTTTACGAGCGTCGCGGATTGCGGCGGCTGCCATTCGCAACGGGATTTCTCGCGCGTGGACGGTCCCGAAGTCGAATCGGGGCGCGGCCGCGGCAACGTGCTCTCCGATTTGCTGAAAGGGTTGCCGGGGCGGGTGGTGGCTCCCAATCTCACGCCCGATCCCGAAACCGGAATCGGGACCTGGACCGACGGTGAAAAGATCCGCGCCATCCGCGAAGGGGTCGATAAAGATGGCCGCGCGCTGTTTCCGATGATGCCTTACCAGTCGTACCGCCGCCTCAGCGACGACGATGTGCAGGCGCTGGTGGCGTTTCTCGATTCGCTCCCGCCGGTCCACAATCCGCTGCCGCAGACCAAACTGATCTTCCCGGTCTCGGTGCTGATCAAGAGCGCCCCGCAACCGGCCGGCAGCGTGGCGCCGGTAGATCATACGGACCCCAAGAAGTTCGGCGAGTACCTGGTCGCGGTGGGCGGCTGCTCCGATTGCCACACACCGGTGGACGAGAAGAACAACCCCCTGCCCGGCAAGTTCCTGGCTGGCGGGATGGTGTTCGACACGCCGTATGGCAAGGTGGTGACCGCCAACATCACGCCCGACACAGATACCGGCATCGGCAAATGGAGCGAGGAGTTCTTCCAGAAGAAGTTTTATGAATTCAAGGAGTATGCCACCAGCGGTCCGCCGCCGTTGCCGGGGCCGCAGTCCTTCACGCTGATGCCGTGGCTCGGCTTTGCGAAGAAGGAGCCGGAGGAGTTGAGCGCCATCTACGCCTACCTGCGAACGCTGCCGGCGGTCCACCATCCGGTCGATACTCACCCCGGCTTTCCGAAAGGGCCTGCGGTACCCTAAAAGGTGAAATGACAGGACTGGTGGTGCTCGCTCTTTTCGCCGCGGAGTTGCCGAATGCCGTAGTGCTGCGGCCGGTGGCCAACATGTACTCCAAGCCCACGGAGGACGCCGACGTGGTGTCGCAGGCCATCTACGGGGCCAACGTCACGCTGATGGAGGAACGCGAGGGTTGGGCGCACATCCGCACGGCCGACGATTACACCGGCTGGACGCCGCTTTCCATGTTGCGGCCGGGGCCGGCCTATGCCTCGACCGATGGCGCAGCGGAGGTAGTCAGCCTGTTCGCGCATATCTATCGCGACGCCAGCGTCACCAGGCACGCGCCGCTGCTCACCGTGCCGTTTGAAACCAGACTGGAAGCCGTTTCCAAACCTTCGCCCGAGGACCGGTGGCTGCAGGTGCGCCTGCCCGACGACCGCGCCGGGTGGATCCAGACCGGAGACGCGGCCTTCCACGTGAAGCCGCTCTCCATCCCGGAAATGCTGGCGCTGGCCAAGCGGTTCATGGGCGCGCCTTATACCTGGGGCGGCACTTCGAGCTTCGGCTACGATTGTTCCGGCTTTGCCCAAATGCTGGAGCGCCGCCGCGGCGTGTTGATGCCGCGCGACGCGCAGCCGCAGGCCGATTGGAATGGCCTGGCGCCCGTCAAACGCGAAGATCTGCAACCCGGCGACCTGCTGTATTTCGGAAGCTCCGACAAACGCATCACCCATACCGGGGTCTATTTGGGTGACGGCAAGTTCATCGACGCCACCACGTTCGAAACCCCCATGGTGCGCATCGACGATCTGACCGACCCGCACTGGTCGCGCATTTTGGTGGCGATGCGGAGGGTGAAGTGAGGGGCCTTGGCGATGGTCAAGCGCGCACCAGACACCGGCGGCAAGACCGCCGGCGCTACCAGTTGGTGTTAACGCGGCCCTGTTAGCCTTTGATGGGCAGTGGCGCCAGATCGCGGCTGGTGATGACGCGGTCGATCATGCCGTATTGCACGGCGGCGTCGGGCTCCATGATGTAATCGCGGTCCACGTCTTTGGCGACGCGCTCGACCGGCTGGCCGGTGGCGTCGGCGAGCATTCCGTTGAGGATCTCCCGCATGCGCAGGATCTCTCTCGCGTAGATGTCGATGTCGGCGGCCTGGCCTGCCAAACCCTGCATGGAAGGCTGGTGGATCATGATGCGCGAGTTGGGCAGGCTGAAGCGCTTGCCCTTGGTGCCCCTGGCCAGCAGGACCGCCGCCATCGACGCCGCCTGGCCAACGCAAATGGTGACGATATCGGGACGGATAAAGGCCATGGTATCCAGGATCGCCAGGCCCGCGGTGATCGAGCCGCCCGGCGAATTGATGTAAATGGAGATGTCTTTTTCGGGGTCTTCGGCTTCCAGAAACAGCAGTTGGGCGATGATCAGATTGGCGACCTGGTCGTCAATCGGCGTGCCTAAAAATATGATGTTTTCCTTGAGGAGCCGGGAATAAATGTCGTACGCGCGTTCGCCCCTTGAGGTCTGTTCGACCACCATGGGGACTAATACCGATCCCATCGTGCCTCCGGACTATCCAGAATATCGGGCCTAAGCCCGCTTGGCGGCAACCGAGCGCCTGGACTTGCGCTGTTTGGTCAGAGCAATCGACTTCTTTTTCTGATCCAGCGCCTTGGCCAGGTCCAGGATGGTGTTCCGCCCCAGATAATCCATGATACGCGATCTCAGGTTCACCCAGCTATCGTGCATGGAGCACGGCATGTCGTCGTTGCATTCGGACAGGCCGCTGGCGCACTGTTGGTATGGAGCCAGGCCGTCCAGCGCCTCGACGATATCCAGCAGGCGGATTTCGGACGGATCGACGCGCAGCGCGAAGCCGCCGGTGGGTCCCTTGCTGGAACGAAGCAGTCCTTTACGGGCGAGCTGCTGGAGAATCTTAGCCAGGAAGTGCGCCGGAATATCCTCCTGCTCCGCGATGTTCTTCACCATGGCGTACTTGCCTTCCTGCACCGTAGCCAGGTGCACAAAAGCGCGGATCGCGTATTCGGCCGAGCGCGAATAAATCATCCTAAACCCCCCAAATAATTCGGAGTAACGTTACTTTGTTATCTTAAAAGGTTCCGAACCTGCGCGCAAGTCCATAATTCTCGATTTAAATTAGTTTACGGATTACGGCGGAGCAACCCCCGGATTCGGGTCCGAAACTGCCTCGGTTATTGGACGCATGACGGGCCAAAATGGCTTCAGGCGTCCGGTTCCGGTACGGCTGGGAATATTCGGAGCAACTGACATCTCGGGTTTATGAGATAACAGACGTTGGTGATGCACTTGATCCAAGGCCTTATGCCCCACTCCCGTGTGCTGGACATGGGCGCGAGCGCGGGGAGCTTCGCGGCGAAACGGAACGATCTGACGGTGGTCCGCCTGGACCTCGAGAAGCCGCACGCCATGGCGGCGGGATGGTACGTCTGGGGCGACGCGGCGCGCATGCCTTTCGCGACGCATGCCTTCGACTTGATTGTGAGCAACCACAGTCTGGAGCACTTCCACGAGCTGGAGGCGGCGGTGCGCGAGGCTGGGCGCGTTCTGAAGCCGGGCGGCGCGCTGTATATCGCGGTGCCGGACTCGAACACTCTGGCGGACCGGATCTATCGGTGGCTGGCCCGCGGCGGAGGGCACGTGAACGCGTTTGGCGCGCCGCAGGAAGTGATCGGGCTGGTGGAGCGGATGGCCGGGGTGAAGCACCGCCGCACAAAAACGTTGTACAGCTCGCTTTCGTTTTTGAATTCGCACAACTTCGTGGCGCGTCCGCCGCGGCGGATTGCGTTGTTCGCGTTTGGCAACGAACGCTTCCTGGCCTTCCTGAACTGGGGGCTGCGCTGGTTGGACCGGCGTCTGGGGACGGGCCTCAGCCGCTACGGCTGGGCGTTCGAGTTCGGCGGGGCCGGCGTGGCGGCTCCCCAAGAGGCCTGGGTGAACGTGTGCGTGCGGTGCGGCGCGGGGCATTCGGAGGCGTATCTGCGCAGAAAAACGAGCGTGCGGGCCGTGCTCTGGTTTTGGGAACGCTACCGGTGCCCGGCGTGCCGGGGTTTCAATTTGCTGTCGCTGGAAGCGCCAGGGTGAGGATCTCGCGAAGCTCTTCGAGCGAGAGAACGATGGGGTTGGCTTGCATGCTGCTGGCCCGCGCGGCCTTTTCGGCGAGCATGGCAATATCGGATGCACCCATGCCATAGGCGGCGAGCGGCGGGATTTCGAAACGCCGGCAGAGATCGGCGGCAAAGCCAACCGCGTCGGAGGCAGTGGCGTGAGGGCGGCCGGTGAGGAGCCGCGCCACCTCATCCCAGCGGCTGAGGGCCGGGCTTCGAGGAGCGCGCGAACGCAGGGCGCGGAGGTTGACCGCCATGGCGTGTGGAAGGATGGCGGCGCAGACCGCGCCATGCGGGGCGGGAAACATGCCGCCGATGGGCGCGGCGAAACCATGCACGGCGCCGAGGCCGGCGTTTGCCAGAGCCAGCCCGCCCAGCAGGCTGGCCCAGGCCATGGCGCGGCGGGCTTGCGCGTCGCGGCCGTGATCGAAGGCACGGGGCAGGGCGGTGGCCGCCGCGCGCATTCCCTCGACGCAGTAGAGATCGGTCATGGGGTTGGCCCGCGAAGAGACGTACGGTTCGATCAATTGGGTCAGTGCGTCGAGCCCGGTGGATGCAGTGACGGCGGGGGGAAGATCGTAGGCCAGTTCGGCATCCACCACGGCTAGCCGCGGCAGCATGGAAGCACTGCGCAGGCTGGCCTTGACGCGGTGTTCGGGCGACGCCAACACGGCGTTGCGCGTGACTTCCGAACCAGTGCCGGCGGTGGTGGGGACGGCGATGAAAGGCGCGGAGTGATTCTGCAGGGGCAGGCCGCGGCCGATGACTTCGAGGTAATCGAGGGGATCGCCGGGATTGGCGAGCAGCGCGGCCAAAGCCTTGCCGGCGTCGATGGCGCTGCCGCCTCCGATCGAGACCACCACATCGCAGTTTTCTTCCCGTGCGAATGCCGTGCCATGGCGAATGAGCTCGATGGTGGGTTCGTGGGGCACGGCAAAGCGCGGACCGTCGAGCAGGCTGGCGCAGCGCGCGGCCGACCGGCCGGTGACGACCAGAGCGCGGCGGCCGAGCGAGGCTGCGGCGCCGGCGACTTCCCGCGCGGTTCCTTCGCCGAACCGGATGCGCGAGGCGGTCGAGAAGTCGAATGGCATGCCGCTACCAGCCCTGGTCGGCGGGGAAGACGTTCTCGTAGGTGACGCGTGTGCGCGGCTCGGCCAGCATGTCGGTGACGGTCGCGGTCCAGGCGTGGTAGTGGCTGGTCTGCTTGTGCTTCGCGGTGGCGTCGAGATTGCGGTAGACCTCGACCAGCACGAAGCGCGTGGGGTCGTCGGCCTGTTGCATCACGTCGAAACGCGCAAGGCCGGGCTCCTGCACGCTCGCGGCGGCGTTCTGGATGGTGGCCCGGCGGAAAGCCTCGATGTGTTCGGGCTTGACGCGGACATGCACATGAAGAATCAGCATAGGATCACCGTCATTATCCCTCACCAAGATAGGCGGCGATGCGCGCCAGGCAGGCTTCGGGCGCCAGCGCCGTGGTGTCGAGCTCGAGACCCGCGCCGGAGTAGGGATAGCCGCGGACGAGACGGCGGACTCGCTCTTCGGTGAGATCGGGGCGCGCCGGGTCGTCGAGGCCGCGCTCGCGCAGGCGGGCCGCGGCGATGTCGGGCGCGACGTGGCACTCGATGAGCTTGCACTCGCTGCCGGCAATGCGGGCGAGCTCCGCGCGGTTTTCGGGCTGGTCGTAAGGCGCGTCCAGGACGGCTCCGGCGCCGGCAGCCAGAAGCAGTTCCGCGGCAAAGTGCATCCCGCGATAAGCCACCTGCCGATCGGCGCGCGTGTGAGCGGCGTCGGGCAGGAGCCGCTGGCGCGTCGCGTCCATGGAAAGATGCGGCAGGCCACGAAGCCGCGCGACCTCCGCCGCCAGGGTGGACTTACCGGAACAGGGCGGGCCGGCGAAGACGATCAGCATGGGGTGGCGTTCCGGCATGTTGTGGAAAAGGGCCTGGACAGGCCAGGAGGCCTGTCCTACTCGATCACCTTTTTCTTGCGGAACCAATCGATCAGGAGGTCGCGGACCATACCAATCCGGTGCGGGAACTCGAGGCCGGTGGTGCGCAGGTTCTCGGCGGTGGATTGGTTGGCGGCGGTGAAATCGCTCACCGCCAGCGTGTACTCGTGGTTCGGGTCGACCTTTCGGTCCCCGAGCACTACCGCAGGCAGGTCTTTGCCTTTGAAGGTGCCCATCACCAGCATATCGTCGAAGGGCATGATGTTCCAGACATTGCGCTCCAGCAACTGGCCCTTGGGTAGGATGTCGCGGACGCCTCCGGCATTGATGAATACGAAATCGGCGCCGGTCTCTTCACGGAGCGCATTCTCCATGAGTGGCTTGAGTTGGAGCGCCTTGAACTCGCGCTTGGAAATCGCCAGCGGGCGGTCCACCAGGGCCTTCACCTGCGCCTCCCACTTATCCACCAGGGCGGCCACATCCGCGGCCGGCGTTATCTTTGTGGAATCCACGGGAATCCGTCTCCATTTCCAGTCGGCCAGTTTGTGCGTTGCGGTATCGACTTTGAGATCGAGGCGGCCGATCTCCACGCCGTAACTTTTCACGCGCACCAGCACGCGGCCATCGTGCGAGCGCGCCTCGGTGAGGCCGTCGTGGAGGTGGCCCGTCACGGAAACCTGAACCTCGGGAACCGACTCCAGGATGGCCTGTTCTTCGTTCGCGTTGATGTGCGCCAGCAGCACAATCAGGTCGGCCTGGCCGCGCAACTCGGCGGCGCATTTCCGTACGGCTTCCACCAGCGGCGTGGTGTGCCAGTCGCCCATCGAGTCCGGATTGGTGAGGGTGTGGAGATCTTCCGTCATGCCGCCGATCACGGCTACGCGAAGCTCGTTCACTTTGAGGATCACGTAGGGCTTGGGCGTGAACAGTTCGCCCTTGGCGTTGACCAGGTTGGCGGTGACGATGGGATAGCTGGCGGTCTGGATGAATTTACGGGCCTGCATCCAGCCGTAATCGAATTCGTGGTTGCCGAGGGTGGCGGCGTCGTAGCCGAAGAGGTTGGAGATTTCGTAGACCGGCAAGCCCTGGTAGATGGTCGAGACGGGAGTGCCCTGCACCAGGTCGCCCGCATTGAGCAGGATGCAACCGGCGCAGTTGGCGCGCTCCTGGCGGATCACCGAGGCCAGATAGGCAAAGCCGCCCAGGTGGCTGTCGCTGGGCATGAGATGGGCGTGCACGTCGTTAGTATGGAGAATGGTCAGCGACCGGATCTCCGCGCCCAGCGGGACGCAGGCGACCAGTGCTACCGCAAGAAGACGCCGGAGTGACATAGACCGCCATTTTAGCGCGGCATGATGCATGCGATGATAGTCGGTTCCTCATGTCTGGCTCGAAACAGGAGTGGCTGGCGGCAGCGCGCGCCGCTATCGAGATCGAAGCCGCGGCCCTGGCCCGGACGGCCGCGCGCCTCGATGGCGAGCTGATCCGCGCCGTGGATCTGATTCTGGCGCATCCCGGCAAAGTGGTGGTGACGGGCATCGGGAAATCGGGCCACATCGCGCGCAAGATCGTCGCCACACTTTGCAGCACGGGCACGCCGGCGGTGTTTTTGCATCCGGCCGAAGCGGTGCACGGCGATCTGGGAATTTACACTCCGGGCGACCCGACGGTGCTGATTTCGAAGAACGGCAGCTCCCGCGAGCTGCTGGCGCTGGTTCCGCTGCTGCGCGCCTTCCGTTCGCCCCTGATCGGCATTCTGGGCAGCGCCGCGTCGCCGCTGGCCGGCCGCCTCGACGTACTGCTGGATGCATCGGTCGAACGCGAAGCAGACCCGCACAACCTGGCGCCCACGGCCAGCGCGGTGGCGGCACTGGCCGTGGGGCACGCTCTGGCGATCGCGCTCGCGCTCGCGCGCGACTTCACGCCGGAGGAGTTCGGCCGTTTTCATCCCGGCGGCCAACTGGGGCGCAACCTGATGCTAAGAGTGCGAGAGGCGATGCATTGCGGCGGCGAAGTGGCCACGGTGGCGCCGGAGACTTCGTTCCAGGGAGTGATCCTGGCCATGACCGAGCGGCCCATGGGCGGCGCGTGCGTCGTGCGGGCGGATGGAGCGCTCGCCGGCTTCGTCACCGATGGCGACCTGCGGCGCGTGTTGACGCATCACGACGACATCCGCGCCCTGCGCGCCGAAGACGTGATGACGCGCACGCCGGTAACCATCGGCCCCGATGCCACCCTGGGCGAGGCTTTGGAGCTGATGGAGCGGCGGCCCTCGCAGATTTCGGTACTCCCCGTAGTGGACGAGGCCGGCCGCGCGCTGGGACTGCTCCGCATACACGACATTTACCTGGGCCATCCGGACGAGGGACAGTAGCGCTCTAGCGCCTCTCTCCGCAAAACGGGGACTGCTACCAATTCCCGCCTTTGGAATCGGTAGCTGTCCCGGCTTTCACCAGGGTGTAGAATTCTGCGACAAACGGCTCAACTGCTGTGATTCTCCCGCCGCGAAGAAGCTTGCCCCGGAACCCTCGTGGGCGCAGAATGGATTTGAACCCATCGCTCGGAGGTGATGTGTGCAGATACGGTTTACGGCGGTCATGGCGACGGTCGCGATGTTGTCGGTCTTCGCCGGAGTTGGCAGAGGGGGGCAGGCTGCGGCGCAGCCCAAGCCTCTGGTGAATGCCGACGTCGTCAAGATGGTCAAAGCGGGGCTCGATGAGGACACCATTGTGTTGGCTATCCAGAACAAGCCCAGCGCTTTCGAAACCAACCCCGAACAATTGATCAGTCTAAAAGAACAGGGCGTCACGCAGGCGGTTCTGAAGGCCATGCTGAACGCTTCCCAGCCCGTCCCGGCGGCGCCGGTTTCGGCGGAAGCCCAACCGCCGCAACCGGGCCAGCAGACGCCAGCGGATCAACCTGCCGAGGGCGTCTGGGTGGGAATCTACGGAACCTGCCCGAAGGGTGAAATGGTGATCTTCAAACCGACCATCTACGCCAACCAGGTCGAGTTGGCCCGCCTGGCGTGCAACACGTACTTCTACGTTGCCGCGCGGCCCGGAGCCTACAAGTTCTGCGCGACGAAAGGCAAGTGCACCACGGCGGCCATCGGGACGAGCGGACCATACTACTTCCGCGTTCTGCCCACCACAATCAGCTACAGCATTGGCCAGGTGGACCCCTCGGTGGCCGAAGACGAGCTCCAGCGCCACCGTATGACCGCGCTGGACCTGGGCCGGGTTCTGGCCCCGAAGATGGTTACCACCAACACCAATAGCGCGCCCGCCGTGTTCCTGTCGTCACAATAGAGTCCGCGCAAAACCCGCCGTGATATTCTCGAAGTAACGGCGGAGGGGATGAATTTCCCAAAAGCACTGGCGTTGCTCGGTAGCGGCCTGACGTTGGCCGGCATGCTGTACGCGTTTCAGCGCCCGTTCCGCCAATTCGATGGCATCGAACATCGCATCGGCGAAATTCCGCTGCCGGACGACTATCAGGAAAAAACCGAGTGGGCTTTCGCGCGGCTCATGTACCCGCCGGGCGAAGGCGGCATCAACGGCTACTACGGCCGCGACCTCGACTGGCATGTCGGCTACTCCCTGTGGACCCAGGATTTTCCGCCCGCCGACCGGCACTTCTCGCTGGCCGTGCGGCGGCTTACGCGGCTGCACGTGCGCTCGGTGGAGCAGTGCGTAAACCTTGACGAGGGCGATGCCTACGACTGGCCGTGGCTTTATGCGGTGCAGGTGGGCGAGTGGGGCCTGACGCGCGAGCAGACTCAGGCGTTGCGCGAATACCTGCTGCGCGGCGGGTTTTTCATGGCCGACGATTTCCACGGCAAGTTCGAATGGAATATTTTTGAGAGAGCCATCAAACAGGTGTTTCCGGATCGTGAAATCCGCGACGTGCCCGACGACGACCCCATCTTCCACACTGTCTACGATCTGAGCACGCGTGTGCAGATTCCCGGCTGGTCCTGGCGCCGCCAGGGCTTCAAAACCCCGCAGTATCCCGAGGGCGAGGATGGCAAGGGCGCTCACTGGCGCGCGATTTACGACGACCGGGGCCGCGTGATGGTGGCGATTTCGTACAACTCCGACATCGGCGATTCTTGGGAGTGGGCCGACGACGCCCGCTATCCGGAGAAGTTCTCCGACCAATCGATTCGCATGGGCGTCGACTATATCATCTACGCCATGACCCACTGATTGCAGCCCTCCCGCGCAGGGTGATACAGTGCGCAACATGCGCAAATGGATCGTTGGTTTCGCCGCGGTTGCCGGGGTGTGCCTGTGGGCACAAATCGCCGCCCCCGAAAAAGTGGATCTCGGGGTTCTGCACCGGATCAAGACGGAAGCCTTCGCCGGCCGCTCCAAGGTGATGGATACGGCCTTCTACCTGACCGATGTCTACGGGCCGCGGCTCACCGGTTCACCCGCCGCCAAACAAGCGGGCGATTGGGCCGTGCAGGCGCTGAAGGATTGGGGACTCTCCAACGTGCAGATGGAGACCTGGAAATTCGTCGGCGCCGGCTGGAGCTGCGCGCGGTTCGCGGCCATGATGAAGGAGCCGGAATTCCAGCCCATCATCGGGTTTGCGCAGCCGTGGAGCCTGAGCACCAACGGCGACGTCAGCGGTCAGGCGATGATGGCCGTGATTACGACCGCCGAGGAAATGGAGCTGTATAAAGGCAAGCTGAAGGGCAAGTTTCTGCTGACGGCCACGCCGCACGCGTCCGAGATGGTGACGGCGCCCTACGCCCACCGTCTGACGGATGCCGAACTGGCGGCTGCGGAAATTTATCCCGATCCCACGGGCGGCAATCCGGCGGTGCTGCCGCTGGGCTTCCCGGCGCGCGCGCCGGCGGCCGGTGGAGCTCGCGGCGGAGCGGCCGGACGCGGGGCGGCCGCCGCCGGCGCACGCGGGGCGGCAGGCGCTCCCGGTGCTCCCGGCGCTCCGGGAGCCGGTGGCCGCGGTGCAGCGGGCGGCTTCCGCGCGCAGCTCATGAAGTTCTACAAGGATGAAGGCGTTCTCGGTTTGATCTCGCCGGGCAACGGACCGGATGGCGGCACGGTGGTGGGACAGGGCGGGCAAACCACCGAAGAGAATGCGCCGATCGCCTCGGTAATCATCACCAACGAGCACTATAACCGCATCGCACGGTTGATCGAGCACAACATCCCCGTCACCCTGGAGTTCGACATCCAGACCAGGTTCACGCCGCCGGGCGATTCGTTTAACATCACGGCGGAGATTCCCGGCGCCGATCCGAACGCCGGAAGCGTGATGCTGGGCGGCCACTTCGATTCCTGGACCGGCGGCACCGGCGCCACCGACAACGCGGCTGGCTCGGCCGTGGCCATGGAAGCCATCCGCATTCTCAAGGCGCTCGACCTGAAAATGCCGCGCACCGTCCGCTTGGGACTGTGGACCGGCGAGGAAGAAGGCACCTTGGGCTCGCGCGCGTATGTGCAAGCCCACATCCAGGGCACCGATGGGCCCAAGCCCGAACAGGCCAAGATGTCGGCGTATTACAACCTGGATAACGGCAGCGGCAAGATCCGCGGCATCTATATGCAGGACAACGACGCCGTGCGGCCCATTTTTGAAGCCTGGGTAGCGCCGCTGAAAGATCTGGGCGCGGACACCCTGACCATCCGCGCCACCGGTTCGACCGACCACACTAACTTCGACAACAACGGCGTTCCCGGATTCCAGTTCATTCAGGACCCGCTCGAATACAGCACGCGCACCCACCATTCGAACATGGACGTCTACGACCGCCTGCAGGCCAACGACCTGGAGCAGGCGTCGGCGGTGATGGCCTGGTTCGTCTATAACACCGCCAGCCGGCCGGACCTGTTGCCGCGCAAGCCCGGCCGGCCGGCCGGCGGCGGCGGCGGCCGCGGCCGCGGGAACTAGGCTGATCCAAACCTGTGTCCAACGGGACGCTGCAGCCCGCCTGGCGGGTGAAACCTCGGGAAGTGGCGTAACCCTCCGCCGCTCCCGCGCATCTTAAGTTAACGACATGAAAGACCACTCTACGTTCTCCCGGCGGAGCCTGCTTGGAGCGCTGGGGCTCTTTCCCGCCACGCGCCTCTTGCGCGCCTGGCAGCAAACCGAACCGGCCCAACAACCCCCTGCCACCTTTTCCACTAATGTCAAAGTGGTGAATGTCCTCGCCACGGTGCGCGACAAACTAGGGCACGTAGTCAACGATCTTACGCAGACCGATTTCCTGCTCGACGAGGACGGCCGCGCGCAGGTCATCCGCTATTTCTCGCGTGAGACCGATTTGCCGCTGACCCTCGGCCTGCTGGTGGATACCAGCGGCAGTCAGCGCAACGTTCTGGCCGACGAGCGCCTGGCCAGCTACCATTTCCTCGATAAGATGATGCGCGAAGACAAAGACATGGCGTTTGTCATCCATTTCGATTTCGAAGTGGAGCTGCTGGAGGATCTCACCTCTTCGCGGCAGACCCTGCGCAAGGCGCTCGACGAACTGGAAATCGGGGCCGGGCGGCGCCAGCAGGGGAATCAGGGCGGCGGTGGGACCGGCGGCAGCGGCGGTGGCTATCCTGGCGGTGGTGGTTATCCCGGAGGCCGCGGACGCGGCGGACGCAGTGGCGGCGGAGGCACCGATCTGTACGACGCGGTCTATCTGGGCGCCGACGAAATCATGCGCAAGCAGCACGGACGCAAGGCCATGATCATCCTCTCCGATGGCGTGGATACCGGCAGCAAACTATCGCTTCCCGCAGCGGTGGAATCCGCACAGCGCTCCGACACGCTGGTGTACTCCATCCTTTTCTCCGATCCGGAGGCGTACGGCGGCATGGGTACGCCCGGCGGATTTGGAGGGCGCCGGCGAGGCATGGGCATGCCGCCGGGTAGAGGCATGGGAAACACCGAGGATGGGAAGAAGGTGCTGCAGCGCATCGCGACCGAAACCGGCGGCCGGTTCTTCGAGGTCTCCAAGCGCATGCCGATCGACAAAGTCTACGAAGCCATCCAGGAAGATCTGCGCAGCCAGTACAGCATCGGCTACACTCCCGAGGGCGCCCCCAACAACGGCGAGTACCGCCGCATTCACCTCACCACCAGGCAGAAGGGGCTGCTGGTTCAGACGAGGGAAGGCTATTACCCGAGCTAGCCTGTAGGACAGGCCATCGTTCTTCGTGGCCTGTCACGCCGCGATAAAGCACGGCAGCTTGACAGGGTCGAAAAACCGTGGAGCAGGCTTTCTAGCCTGCAACGCCGACATTCCTGTCGGCGTTACGTCGGCTGGAAAGCCGACGTTGCGGGCCGGAGGCCCGCTCCACACTTTTTCACGAAATTTCGCGGGCCTCAGGCCCACTGCAACAGACGACACAGCCACCGATCGTCTGTTCCAGTTAGACCCCCACACCGCGTCGCGGGCGCTCGCGGCGGACGTAGTTGGAGGTGTCCTGGTTGGGCTCGCCGTCGCACTCGATCGCAATCGTCGTCACCGGATCGTCGGGAGCTTTTTCGGGCAGGCCCGTGAACCGCACGCGGAAATCGTCCTGGTCGAACTTCACGTCTTTGCCGCCGGCCAGCAGGCGCGCGGACTTCACTTTGTTGCGCAGACCTCCCAGCGATACCGTCGAGCCGGGCCAGAAGTGTACGTGCATAAAGAGCGTATTCGCCTGGCGCGAGAATTCGGCGAACTCGGAAGCGCGCGGCTGGCACTTATCCGACTTATAAATGGTCGAGCCGTTATGCTCCATCCACTTGCCCACCGCGGTGAGGATGCGCACGGATTCTTCGGGGATGGAGCCATCCGCCTTGGGGCCGATGTTGAGAAGGTAATTCCCGGTGTCGTGGGAGCAAGTCACCAGGTTGCGCACGATGGTCTTGGGTGTCTTCCAGTTGTCGTCGGCCCTTTGATAGCCCCAACTGCCGTTCATGGTCATGCAGGATTCCCAGGCGCGCGTGGAGGCGCGGATGGTCTGCTCGGGGGTGGTGAAATCGCCGGGCAGGCCGTTCCGGTCGTTGACGATGATCTCCGGCTGCAGCTTGTAGACCATGTCGTTCATTTTTTCGGATTCCCATTCCTGGGCGTTGAGCGGCCAGTTGACGTCGTACCACAGGATATCGATCTTGCCGTAATTTGTGAGGAGTTCGCGAACGTGGCCGTGGATGTAATCGACGAAGCGGCGCCGCGCGGGCTCATCGATCTTACCGTCGGCGCTTTTGCAGCGGGCGCCATCGGGGTGGTGCCAGTCCATCAGCGAGTAGTAAAAGCCCACGCGCAGGCCTTCGGCGCGGGCGGCTTCCACGTATTCCTTCACCAGGTCGCGGCCGGGCCCCTGCTGGGCGGCGTTGTAGTTGGTGAGCTTCGAGTCGAAGTTGCAAAACCCTTCGTGGTGCTTGGTGGTCATCACCATGTATTTCTGGCCGGCCTGTTTGGCCAGGCGCGCCCAATCGCGCGCGGCGTTGGGTTTGGGCTTGAATAGCTTGGCCTGCTGTTCGTATTCCGCCACCGGGATGCCTTCCTCTTCCATCACCCATTCATGGCGGCCGAGCGTGCTGTAGAGGCCCCAGTGGATGAACATGCCGAAGCGAGCTTCGTGCCACCATTTCATGCGGGCTTCGCGGTCGGCGTCGCCGGGTTGGGGTGCGGGGGACGCACCGGGCCGCAACTGCTCTTCGGGGGATGCGTCACTCGCGGCGGAGACGGCCGCGCCAACCGCCATCCAATTGAGATATTCGCGTCTGGTCATGGGATACGCTCCTGAGGGAACAGGGTATCATGCCGTCCGGTGGCCGGGGGTATTATCAAGCATGCGGTATTGGTTGCTGCTGTTTTCGGTGGTGGCTGCGTTTGGACAGGGCACCGAGCCCAAGCCGAAGCCCGAGGATTACGAAGTACACGCCAGTACGCGCGCCGCGGCCATCGGCGCGGAATACATGGTGCATAGCTTTTCGCGCGGAGACAAGGCATTCCTGGCGAAGGATTACCTGGTGGTGGAAGTGGCCGTGTTTCCCCCGAAGGGCGGGACCATCGAGGTTCACAACGCCGACTTTACGCTGCGCATCAACGGCAAGAAGGCCGTGATGCCGGAGGCGGTGAGCATGGTGGCCGCCAGTTTGCAACACCCGGAATGGGAACAGCCGAGGCCCAACGGGGAAATCGACGCCAGCGCGGGGAATGCGGGAGTGGTGATTGGCGGCCCGCCGCGGAATCCGAATCCGTTTCCGGGAAGCAATCCGCCGGGGAGCCAGCTTCCGCCGCGCGTCGAGGCGCCAAAGGACAATCCCAGCGGCGTGGAAAAGGAGCAGGTGAAGGCGGAAGTAGTAGCGGTGGAGACGGCCCTGGTGGAAGGCCCCCACCACGCGGCGTTCAGCGGGTTTCTCTACTTCGTGTACCGCGCTAAGCCGAGCTCCGTTAAGACCCTCGAATTGCTGTACCAGGATGCTGTGTTGAAGTTGAAGTAAGAGGCGGGCCGCGACGCCTTTCGTTCGCCATTGCGCCGCGCGGCAACGTGCAGTACATTGGTGCGGGGGTGACAGCAATCATGGCATTCTGTTCTACCTGCGGCGCCACCATGACCGGCGCCTTTTGCACCAAGTGCGGGGCGTCCTCGGGCGCCGCTCAGGCGCAGCCGCCGATGGCATCGGCGGGAGCGCCTTTGGCTCGGCGAACCAGCCCGATTGTGTGGGTGCTGGTAGTGATTTTGGGACTATTCGTCTTGTGCGGATTGGGCGCGGCGGGCATCGGGTATTTCGTGCTGCACCGCGCGCGGCAGGCCGGCTTGACCTTCGACCGGACGCGCGGAGGCGGCTTCGCAATCACCGGGCGGGACGGCAGGGTGGAATTCGGAAGCGAGGGCAAACTGCCGTCATGGATTCCGTCCTATCCGGGATCCAAGCCGGCCTTCGCCCTGCGGGCGCAGGGATCGGGCAGCGGCTCGAATAGCTCCCGAGGCGAAGGCGGCGAATTCACTTTCACCACCCCGGACGGCGCCTCGCAAGTGCTGGCTTTCTACGAAGGGAAGTGCAAGGACATGGCGATGAATGTCAACATTTCCACGGCCAACGGCGAAGGCGGCACGGTCGTCGCCGCCGATGAAGGCGACCAGCGCAGCCTGACGATTGTGGCCACCGGCAGATCGGGCCAGACCACCGTCATCGTGACGTACGCGCGGAAATAGCGCTCAGTAGGACAGACCATCGCCTTTCGTGGTCTGTCATTCCTCGCTAAGCACGGCAGCCTGACGACACAAGCCGATGGTCTGGATAGCGCCGATTGGTTTGAAACGCCCGGCGGCTTTTTGGGTTCTAATAGAACATGCGCTTTCGGTGTGGGTTGCTGCTGTCCGTCTTGCTTTCGGCCGTTCCCCTGTTCGCCCAGTCCTCCGGGCGGGTGGCCGGAACGGTAATCGATTCCTCCGGCGCCGTGGTTCCCGACGCCCAGGTGGATCTGTACATGGCCGGGGGCAAGAAACCCCTGCTTTCCACCAAGACCGCGACCAATGGTGCGTACAACTTCCTCGCCGCCCGGCCGGCCGATTACGACCTCACGGTGGAAGCCAAGGG
>Ga0116111_1000740_pt1 | contig 25585 bp, 21 predicted proteins | sample June2015DPH_8_10_FD_89720 | JGI IMG/M metagenome (GOLD analysis project Ga0116111, IMG submission 89720) | Peatland microbial communities from SPRUCE experiment site at the Marcell Experimental Forest, Minnesota, USA - June2015DPH_8_100 | ecosystem: Environmental > Terrestrial > Soil > Wetlands... | reverse complement strand
ACTCAAGATAGGCCGCCATATCGCAGGGTTGTTTACCGTGATCACTCCATCCCGCAAGGCAGACTTAAACATCGTGTTGACGATCAAGTCCAGCCGCATACGGGGGCTATATCCCGAAACAGTTCCCTTGCGCAAAGAGATAACAGAGAAATTCTCGTCAGCCAGTTGCAGGGCTGCTTGCTCGCCCTGCAGCTTGGAAATGCCGTACGGATAACTTGATACCGCTGGCCGAGTTTCGTCGTATAACTCATCGACGGTGTAACCATAGACGGAGCAGGAGCAAGCGTACACAAAACGCCTGACCTTTGCTTTCTTCGCGATATATGCAAGATATGCCGGGGCCGCGGCATTGAAGACGAAGTTCTTGCTGGGAGAAAACTCGGCCATAGGATCATTGGACAGACCAGCAAGAAAAATGACGGTCTCATACTCAGCGAGGTCGCCGACCTCAAGGTGAAAAATGTCTTTGTGCAGCACTCCTGTTTCGTTCGGAAGGTGATTCCCAAACCAGAACAGATCGACTACGTCAACTGCATAGCCGCGTTCTGCCAGTTTTGGAATGAGAACTGAGCCCAGATAGCCGGCTCCACCTGCCACCAAGATCCTCATAGAAAACTCCCCGAAATAAGTCAATACTGGAAATGATCGGACTCACGTGTAGCGAGCCATTGAGCCAAAGTGCGTGCCTTCCGATCTTTGTCGGAGAGAATCGCCTCCTCAGCGGGAATGGGCCAGGCGACGCCCAGCGCCGGGTCATTCCAAAGGATTCCGGACTCGCCCTTGTTGTTATAGACGCCAGTGCAAAGATACTGGATCTCGACCCAATCGGACAGGGCACAGAATCCACGTGCGAAACCAGGCGGAGCCCATACTTGCTTCTTGTTTTCGGCAGACACTTCGAGTCCAACCCAGCGCCCCAAGCTAGGCGAACCCTTGCGAATGTCTACTGCGACCAAGAACGCCGCACCGCAGGTTACGCGCATCAACTTTCCCATGGGGGGGGTCCACTGAAAATGCAGCCCTCGCAGGACGTTTTTCTTCGAACGCGAATGATTTTCTTGAACGAACAAGCCCGGCAGACCCAACCTTTCAAATTGATCAGCACGGAAGGCCTCCAAAAAGAAACCCCGCTCGTCTTCGAAGACCTGTGGAAGTAGAACGACAACATCGCCCAACTGCCGGGATTCGATCCGCATTTCCATGGTCTTTCCTCAAGGAGGCCGGCACGGCTGTGCCCTGAGAGAGCACGGTTTCGCGAGCCATCGTTAACTTACTATAAATCAGGAGAATAGCACACGAAAGGCCTGATCGTGGCTCAATTCAGCCACTCCAGCGCCTCATCCTCTTCCGGTCCAATGAGGGGCCGCTGCACGCTCACGATCTTGCAAACTTGGGTCTAATCCGGGCCAGAAATCACGACGATGCGTTGGCCTTGTTGCGAGTCTGGGCTGGGGTGACTTCCCAGCCCGAACGTTTATAATGGAGGTCATCACGCCCGCATTTGGCGGCTCGACCACTCTCGGTGGGAGGGCATGAAAGCCAAGCGTCAGGATACGCACACGCTGCGGGGCGAAATCATGTTCGCCGCCCGCGCGGCGCGCAGCCTCCGCGGGCCTTTTATGTCTCGGAATCGACGTGCTCCCAAAAGCCCGGTAAACCCGGAAGTGCTTGACTTGCAACAGCTACCATAAGACGGGGCGAATTTACAGGTACGGCCCGCTAACATCATGGCGATCCTGAAGGAAGACTTGATCCAAACAGAACCTTGTCGATACGGCGTGATGTCGTTTTTTAGGAACGACAACACTATTTCGCGATCGCTGCGAGAATATGGCGAATGGGCTCAAGCTGAGATCGACCTTCTTGGCTGCCTAATCGATCCCGGAGATACGGTTCTCGACATCGGCGCATTCGTCGGAACGCATACACTTGCGTTTGCTCGCAAAGTCGGTGATCCCGGAACGGTATACGCTTTCGAGCCGCAGCCTGTTTTTTTTGAGGTCCTCAAGAAGAACATCAGCCAGAATGGTTTGACGAATGTGAGACTGTATGACGTTGCCGTCTCAAACAAGCGCGGGCTGATGGAACTGGCCGCGAAGGGTGCCTCGGAGCCCGGTAATTTCGGTGCAACTGGGATCCTAGAAATCGATCCAACCGGCGGCGATACCTCTGCACCCAAATCGATCGAGCTACTTCCAATTGACCAGTTGGGTATTAAGAGCTGTGCCTTGATTAAGGTCGATACCCAGAACATGGAGATCGATGTTTTGAAGGGAGCGCTGCAAACCCTCCGCACGACCCGTCCAGTAGTCTATGCCGAGTGCAATTCCCTTGAGTATGGGTGGCCGATAGTAGAGGTTGCAGGAGAAGAAGCGTACCGAGCATACCTATTCAACGCACAGGCCTACAATCCCGAGAATTTTCGTCAAAACCGAGGCAATTTCTTGGGCGAGGGTCGAGAGGCCGGGTTGGTTCTGATCCCGGCGGATCGGCTTGATGTATTGCTAGGTCGGCTGGGAGCGCCGAGGATTGCTGCCCAGCTGGTTCCTATTTCTTGTCTTGATGACCTGGCGCTCGCCCTACTCAAGAAGCCGCAATACAAATACGAGGTTCTGGCGGAGACAAAAGCTGCCAGCGCTCTGGGCGTGGAGTTTTGGGCCAATGAAGTCGAGGTAGAGAAGTTTCACAATAAAATTGCTGACCTGAACCGTGAGGGCGCAAGGCTGTCCACGAAGTTGGAAGAAATGCAGCGTATTCAGGCAGAGACCGCGAGCGCGTTAGCTAGGAAGGCAGAGGAATTAGATGAGGTGATCGCCGAGCGTGAAATTGTTACCCGGCAAAGCCGCGCGCTAACGGTGAAACATGCGGAAACGTTAAGCGCTCTAGCGGGTTTGCGTAAGGAGCATACGGAGGTCTTAAGCACTCTAGCGGGTTTGCGGGCGAAGCATGCGGAAACCGTAAGCACTCTAGCGGGTTTGCGGGCGAAGCATGTGGAGACCGTAAGCGCCCTAGGACAGATGCAAGCAGAATTCAAGCAGGCTAGGGAAAAGTTGCAAGAAAAAGCTTCATTGTTAACCCAGATTCAGAGCTCGCACGGATGGAGAGCTTTATCGCTTTATTACAGACTACGCAATAGACTTATCCCAGAACGAATACAACGAGCCGCTAGAGAAGGCGTGAGGCTGCTCCGTGATGCGCGCCTGGTTTCCGCGTCGAGCCTCCTCGACAGAGAGTGGTACTTGCGGCAGAATCCGGATGTGGCCGCGGCACATGTGAATCCGCTGAGGCACTATCTGCGCCGCGGGGCTTTTGAAGGACGCGATCCCAATCCATGGTTCGACAGCAACTGGTATTTGCGGCAATACCAGGACGTAGCGAAGGCGGGCGTTAATCCACTGGTGCACTATCTGCGTCATGGCGCACACGAGGCGCGCGATCCGAGCCCGCTTTTCGACAGCGACTGGTACTTGGAACAAAACCCCGACGTCACGAAGGCTCGCATGAATCCCCTCGCCCATTATGTGTTGTGCGGCGCGGCAGAGGGCCGAGTCCCGCGCGCGGACCTCGATCGTAACCAATGCGCACCGCAGCCGGGGGACAACTCGAGTGTGCAATCGCAGCCATCTCCCGCCACAAGCCAGACCGTGACACCGAATAGAGGCGATGGCTTGCCGGTGTTAAGAATGCCAGCGGAAAAACGTCCTAAGCTCAAGGTGCGCCCAATTATTAATTCAGTTCAACCGAAACGCTCGATAGCAGGCGCAGACAAGCGGCGGTTGATTTGCCTTACTCATGTCCTGCCTTATCCGCCGCGCGCCGGAAACGAATATCGAATACACCGCATGCTGGACTGGTTTGCAGCAAGCGGCTTCGAGGTCTTTCTTGTTATCTGTCCCCCGCCAAATTATTCAGTTACCTCGCAGCGGCTTGTGGATGCCTGCTCGGTTTACTCTAATCTTCTTTTCTGTCAGCGCGACGGTGTGATCATGTATCACCTGGCGGAAGGCGATGCCCTCCTGAAGGGACTGGTCAGCGTTAAACCCCGTGACTTCGGTAAACTTCTAGGAGAAGACACAGGTGACACACCAACCCCTCAACGACTGCTTCCCATCATGCGCACGTTCAGTCCTGACACCCTCGTTGAACTATTGCTACACCTTGATTCTAAGCTGCAGCCGGATGTCCTTCTGGTGGACTATGTGTTTATGACCCGTGCGTTGCCATTGACACGCCCAGAGTCACTAAAAATAGTCGATACTATCGATGTGTTCTCAACCAAGCACGACAAAGTCATCCAACATGGTATTCAAGATAGCCTTGCCCTTACATCGGAGGAAGAAGCCAGTTTGCTTGAACGGGCCGACCTGGTCATAGCGATTCAAGACGACGAAGCTGAGGAACTTCGCCGAATAGTCCCTCAGAAACACGTGATCACGACCGGCATCGACTTCTGCCCGGCAGAAGTCACCAGGATGTCGGCTCCAAACCCTGTGATTTTGATAGTGGCGTCAGACAATGCTTTGAATGTGAAGGGGATGAAGGACTTTCTGCGTTTCGCCTGGCCCCTGGTACGCCGAGAAGTGCCTGATGCCGAATTACGTGTGATCGGCGCCGTTGGCTCGCTAGTGGAGGTTGATGATTCGTCGGTTAAGATTCTGGGAGCGGTTGATGACCTGACAACGGCATATGCGGAAGCGCGCGTGGTCATCAATCCCGCGGTTGCCGGCACAGGGCTTAAGATCAAGACGATCGAGTCGCTCTGTCACCTGCGTCCTCTGGTTACATGGCCCTCGGGTGTGGACGGGGTCGAGGCGGATGTACGATCACTCTGCCATATCGCTACCGACTGGTATATGTTTGCCCAACATGTTATTCAGCTCTGCAAGTCCGAGGATGCCAGCCAGGTGCTGGTCCGCAAGCGTGAGGAAATCCTTCGGAGATTTTCACCTGATACGACTTACGCTGCTCTCAAGGCAGCTCTGAATGGCGTACACGTTGGGGCCAGCTAGCAGCGCGCCTGGGCGAATAGCCGTCTGAGTGGTGAGTCCTTACAATGAAATCTGCTTCGGCGTCGATGGCGTCTCGACGCTTTATGTGTACAAGATGACGAGGAATCTGTGGTGATCGAGAAGAGGGATCCAGCGAACGCCGTATCAGTGGTGGAGGGGAGTGTGTGCGCGGCCAGCAGCCCCAGGTACGATGTGTTTATCGATCTCTCTAACGCCGGACTGAACCAGCAGAAACTGGGTGAGCATCTTGAGGCTTTGGCACGAGATGCTGGGCTCAGCGGGACGCCTAGCCGGGTCACGGCGCTCGTGCCCGAGGACCTGGCCCCCCTTGCCGGCGTGGCGAACCTGACAACGATAACTGCCGACTCATCCGAGGTATCGGACGCGCTGCACCGTGCGATTCGAGGAGCCGCTCAGCACGGTCGCCATCTCGTCGTGGTTCTCAGCTCCCTCCTGCCAGCCAATGAAGTCATATGCCGATTGATCCAGGAGTTCGGGAGGGACCCGCTCTTCGGCATGGTTCAGCCCCGGTTCGCCGACGCCTCCAGTGATCATGTTTGGCCGATGCCGGGCAGCGGAGACTTTGATGACAGGTGTCCAACCCTAACCCGTGCCGGCCTCGCGTTCCTCCCGGAGATCTTGATAACGCCGGAACTCCTCTCATCGTGCATTGTGATTCGTCGCGAGGTGGTGAGGGAAATGGAGCGGAGCGATCGTCGCCTCGCCATCGCTGGGGAACTCAGAAGATTGCTTTCTCAGGCACGCAGGCGTGGCTTCCGGAACATAGTCGTAAACCATGCAGTCATCGCCTCCAGGTTGCCCTATACCAGCCTCTACCCGTCGCTGCCGGCGACAGATGCCGAGCAATTGCGGGCGATGTACCCTGAGATCGTTCGTGCCGATGCGTGGTGCGCCAATCTCTCGCAACGCAAGTTGGAGTCGGTCCTTGCGCGCGCCTACGACGATGATGCCGGTGAACGTCGCCGCATGCTTCTAGATTGCCGAGGAATGATCGGCCAGCACAACGGTACGTCTCACTGCATTCTCGGCTTTCTCGACGGCTTCCACGCGCTGGATGGCGAATGGAAAATCGACGTACTCGCGTTGCCCGGCGCATCGGAGTTTTTCCAACTGCGAAAACGCTTCCGGAAATTTAGCCTGCTCACGGACGGCCCTCACGACACATATTCGGCCGCTGTGATGCTTGACCAGCCTTCGGGCCTCCCACGAGTCGCCGAATTACACCAGCACGCACTTCTCCTCGCTTTCAACATGCTTGACACCATTTCATGGGACATTCTGTATGTCTGCGATGAGCGTCTGGATTCCCTTGGGCGTTTTGTGGCCCGTTTTTCGGATGCTCTCTTTTATAACTCGCAATTTACCCGTGAGCGATTTGCGGAACGCTTCCCCCTTCAGTCGCGAATCGCCGAGTGCGTCACGTACCACAGCTTTACGGTGGAGGAACAGGTAAACCAGGCTGCCTTAAGAGAGCCAGTCGGCGATTACATCTTGATCATGGGCAACGACTATGATCAGAAGGACGTAAGGTGCAACCTGCAACTGTTGACAAGCGCTTTTCCATTTAACAAGATCGTCGCAATTGGCATCGATGGAGCTGTTCCGCGTAACGTTGTCGCCATGCCGAGTGGCTACATCGAGGAGGCCGCACTGCAGCGACTCATCGCAGGTGCCCGCGTTATAGTCTTGCCATCGTTCTACGACGGTTTCGGGATGCCGGTAGTCCAGGGTTTGGCTTATGGGCGGACGGTTGTGGCCCGTCAATCCCCACTGTGGCAGGAAATTTCGCCACAGCTGCAGATGCCGGGCCAGTTGGTGCAGTTCGATACGACTGCGTCCCTGGTAGAAGCGGTCGGCCGCGCCCTGGCCGGTCATCCGTTGGAGTCGTTACCACAAGGCATCGGGCTCAGTGCCGGACAGTCTCCGATGCGCTGGCAGGACTGCGCGCAGCGAATGATCAACACGCTGGAGAAGCTATTGCCGTCCGCTGACGGCAGGCGATGGCTCGAGCGGGAAGAAGCGCTCCGTGCAATTGACCTCTTGCATTCTTAACGCCGAGGAAAGACGACGAAATGCGTATTCTTACACTGCTGGTTCGCCACGGAACTGACAAGTTCCCGGGCGCTGTAGATGATGCCGCTGCCCTTTTCGCCCGCCAGTTGCCGGAGGTGGAATGGGACCTCATTGTCATCGACAATAAATTGCCAGAGGACTATGAGGAAGTTCTTGCTCCGCACCGTCTGTTGATTGGCGGCTCCAACGCGATGCGAGAATTCTCGGCCTGGGAGAGCGGTCTTGCGTTCGCCGGCCAGCGACTCGCCGACTATGACTTTGTAAACTTGGCCACAGAGGCGTTTCGCACCCTTTACACTTCGTACCTTGATCGATTCAGCACCGACATATTGCGGTTGATTTCATGCCGTGGCGTAGCAGTGGGACATGTTGACTACTATAACGAGCCGGTCCTTCTCCTTGGCCGGCAGTCCCAAGCCTGGCTTAGGACCTCATTCGTGTTTTTGCCGCCACCCGAGTTGAAGATGCTTGGCTCGCTGATCAGCGTGGCCGAACCGGTCGGGCTATTTAGCGGTGATCCGGAGGCACCTTTCCGCCTGGACGCCCCGCTCTCAGAGAACTACCGGAATTATCTTCTTGGCTGGCTGACCGGCGAGGGAACCGGCCAGGGCGTAGAATGGCATTCCCGATTCACACTCTCGCATGACACGTTGCCGCTGTTCCAAGACAAGGTTATTGCCATCCTGAACGAGCACATGTTCAGCGTCCGTTTGCGAGCTCAGGGTTGTGCCATGGTGGACACAACATGGCTGGCAACCCGGGCTGGGACATTGGCCCGTGATCGGCAGCCGCTGGGCCCGATTCCAAGTTGGCGGAAGCAACTCACTGAGCGTGACACCGACCCGGTTTCGTCGGACGTCTTTGCTGACCGGATTGCCTCTCTCACTGCCGAGCGGGACTATTGGACTCAGCAACATGCCGCTATGGGCTCAAGCAGCGAGCAGACCACTCGTGTATTGAGCGCGCGCCTTGAGGAAGGCGCTGCCGAGCGGGACTATTGGACTCAGCAACATGCCGCTATGGGCTCAAGCAGCGAACAGACCATTCGTGTATTGAGCGCGCGCCTTGAGGAAGGTGCTTCCGAGCGCGAAAATCTAACCAGGGAGCTGGACGACCTGCGGAAGAGTTACGCGGAGACAACAAGCAAATTGAGTGACGAACGACAACGGCTTACCGAGGGGTTGGCAACACTGCGAGAACGGCACGAGCAGATTATGCAGGAGCTGCAGCGAAGAAATGCGGTACTAAATCAGATTCAGAATTCTCGCGCATGGAAAGCGTTATCGCTTTACTACAGACTGCGCAACAAGCTCATTCCGGAACGAATGATAAGGATCGTCAAAGAAGGTGTCTCCCTGCTCCGCGATATGCGACTGGTTTCTGCGTCGGGGCTCTTTGACAAGGACTGGTACTTGCGGCGGAACTCGGATGTGGCCCAGGCGGGGGTGTCTCCGCTGAGGCATTATCTCCGCAGGGGGGCTCTTGAAGGGCGCGATCCAAATATGCTTTTTGACAGCGATTGGTATCTGACGCAATATCCGGACGTGGCCAAAGCGGGCGTGAATCCACTGGTGCACTATCTGCGCCATGGCGCAAACGAGGGGCGCGATCCGAACCCGGATTTCGACAGCGACTGGTACTTAAAGCAATACCCGGACGTAGCCAAGGCGGGGGTGAATCCGCTGAGGCATTTTCTGCTTCGCGGAGGCATTGAACAGAGGGACCCCAGTCCACTATTCAACACCAGGAAATATCTCCAAATGCACCCCGAGGTCGCACTGGCCAAGCTGAACCCTTTCGCCCATTTTTTCAGATCTGGCAAGTTGCAACTACCAGTACCCACGGACGACTCGATAGGACCTCCGGCGGGTGATCCTAAATTGATGGAAGTCGAACCATCAGGTAACCTCTGGGCTGCGCTCAACAGTAGCGAGTTACCCCCAGAGCAGGAGGATAGCTCCTATGAGTCCATGGCAGCTCTCTTGCATTCTTCATATCGATCACGAATAGAAAATCTTGTCCTTCCGCGACCAGAAGCATTTTCGGTTGGCGACCATGAGTACACTCAATGCGCCGCTGCCTTGGAGTTTCGTCATGCCGCAGTGCCTCTCGTTTCCATCGTGATTCCTGTGTGCAACCAGCTGAGTTATACGCTGGAGTGCCTCACATCCATAAGTCGACATTCCGATGGAATCGACTACGAAGTGGTCGTTATTGACGACGACTCGTCCGATGCGACTCCGGAGATCTTGTCGAGGATCGCTAATTTGGTCTATGTCAGGAACAACCAGAACCTCGGCTTTATACGAAGCTGCAATCGCGGTGCTGAGAGGTCGCGTGGCAAGTACATTTTGTTCTTCGCCAATGATGCTCAGGCCACGCGAGGCTGGTTACGGCCTCTAATCGAGACATTCGATCGGCATGCCAACGTGGGCGCGGTAGGCCCAAAGATCCTCTATCCGAGCGGTAAATTACAAGAAGCCGGCATCTGCGTAAATCATGATGGTACGTCCACATTGGTAGGCTTACTCGATGATCCATCCTTGCCGCAGTATAACCGCTTGCGCGAGGTACCGTATTGCTCTCGTGTGTGTTTGGCTCTTGAACGGAAGATCTTTCTGGATATTGGAGGATTCGATGAGGAGCTGGCCCCGGCTTATTGCGAAGACTGCGATCTTGGTTTTCGGCTTCGCCGCCTAGGCTTACGAGTCATTTATAATCCCAAAGCTGTAGTTTTGCACCATCTCAGCGTGACTTCAGATCATTTGGTTGAGAAGACATCAGTCGTGCGCAACCAGCAGAAACTCGCAGAGAGGTGGCAGCGTGAGATCGACGAACTTAACGAGGTCAAACTTATTGCCTTTTACTTGCCGCAGTTTCATCCGATTCCCGAGAATGATCGCTGGTGGGGCAAAGGGTTTACCGAATGGACTAATGTTGCGAAGGCTAGACCTAACTACTTCGGTCATTATCAACCCCACATACCTGCCGATCTCGGCTTTTATGACCTTCGCCTCGACGCTGTCAGAGAACAGCAGGGATTATTGGCAAGACGGTATGGGATTTACGGGTTTTGCTATTACTATTATTGGTTTGCTGGCAAGCGACTTTTAGAGGAACCTCTAGAAAGAATGCTGGAGACGAATAAACCCGACTTACCCTTTTGCCTAATGTGGGCTAATGAAAATTGGACTCGACGCTGGGACGGCCAAGAAAAGCATATTCTGATCGCGCAGCAGCACTCTGATGAGGACGATCTGGCCGTCATGCAAGACCTGATCCGGTACCTAAAGCACCGAAACTACATCAGGGTGAACGGCAGACCACTGCTCATTGTCTATCGGGTGAGTCTGTTTCCTTCAATCCTCCGAACAACTGAGATTTGGCGCGAACTATGCCATAAAGAGGGTATCGGTGACATTTATCTCGCGATGGCCGAATCGTTTGAGTACACTCGGAGCTCTGTGAATCCAGCATCGTTGGGTTTCGACGCCTCTGTTGAGTTTCCGCCTCACGGCATGTCGGCTGCGATCCCGCCTCCAGGGGCCGTGATCAATCCGAAATTCAACGGCGTGATTCATGACTACCGACAGGCCGTGGCCGCCGAACTGCGGCTTCCGAAGTCGGCTCATGTGCGGTTCAGATCCGCAATTCCCACCTGGGACAATACCGCACGCAGACAGGATGATCCCTTGATATTTGAGCACACATCGCCAGGGGCATACCAGGCATGGCTTGAGGCCATAATGGAGAGTACGCGCCAATGCAACTTCGGCGATGAACGTCTGGTGTTCATAAATGCTTGGAATGAATGGGCGGAGGGCAATCATCTGGAACCCGACAAGAGGAATGGCCATACGTTCTTGGAAACCACACTGAAGGCTAAGCAGGCTTGGCTCTGGCGTCATACGAATCAGTGGTGAGATTCTCAGGAGGTTGGCAGAACAAAGCTGTTGCAGTCCCACTAGGGGGAAAGATGAGTTCATTGCCAAGAATCACTGTGGTCGGCCATGCCTTCGAGCCCATCGGAATGGGTGAACACCTGCGGGCAACATATCGCTCTCTGGCGGCAGTGGGGGCAGACGTCGCCGTCCGCGACGTTTGGGGGCATCCTCCGGACCCAGTAATTAAAGCCGAACTCGATGGCCACGTTGTCCAAGACTTTAGTAAAATCAACGTTTTTTGCCTTAACGGTGATGAGATTCAGCTGTGCTTAAGGCGTTTGCAAGCCGATCTTCCACGGGAGAGTCTCAATATTGTGTATCCGGCGTGGGAACTAAGCCATTATCCTAGGGTATGGGCAGAACAACTCGAGAGATTTGACGAAGTATGGTCGGCTTCAAAGTTCACACATGCGGCTCTGCAGAGCGCGGTTCGAAGGCCGGTGATTCACCTACCGCTTCCCGGGGAGATTCGAGTTGGTAAGATCCGTGGCCGAAGACAATTGTGTATTCCGGAGAGTTCCTTGGTATTTCTCTTCTTTTTTGATTTCACTTCATACGTTGAGAGGAAGAACCCCCTCGCGACGTTGCGCGCATTCGAGGAGCTGCGTAAGTTGCACGCTGACGCAGACCTCTATCTGGTCATCAAGACAAAAGGAGGGAGTAGCGGTTCGCCGGCATATCAGAGTTTCTGTGAGTCGCTTGTGGGCGTCGATCGCGTGATGATCATCGACAAGTTGCTTGGGGAGGACGATATCAAAAGCCTCATTTGGTGCAGTGACTGTTTTGTCTCGCTGCATAGATCTGAGGGCTTTGGGTTCGGGCTGAGTGCGGCAATGTTTTTGGGAAAACCAGTTGTCGCCACAGGATATTCGGGGAATCTCGACTATATGACGGAGGAGAACTCCTGTTTGGTAAGATATTCACTCTGTCCTGTACGGAATGGAGCGTACCCCTTCTGGGAAGGGCAGGTCTGGGCCGACCCTGACGTTGAACATGCTCGGATGTACATGGAAAAGCTATTCCTTGAACCACATTGGGCTCGACAGATCGGTGAAGCTGCAAGCCGACACATTCGAGCTCACTACAGTTATCGAGCATCCGGTTTACGCTACTTGAGTAGGATATCGCATTGTTTCACGACCGTTGCTGTCTAGCGCAAGCCGCGTCCAATCAAAATGCGGTTGGAGCGACTGAACGAACAGGGATTGGTGATCGATGCCGGCAGGTTGGAGCCAGTACGCGCACGCGCAAGGTTGCAAAGCGGGAATGCATCGTGCCGTGCGTTCCTTTGCGCCAACTCACCCGGCGCAGGTCGCCTAGGCCCAGACACAAGGCTAGTTCCTTCTTGCCCAGTTGCCCGCATTTACTGCCGTGTCACGCCAACCGAATGCGCGCCTTTTCTTGGGGAAGCTCGCACGATATGCTAGCCTGCCCGTCGGTTGTTGGAGCACTGGCACACTGCGATCACGACTAGGTGGAATCTGAGAAGGCAAGTGAGGCGTTAACTATTCGGCGCCAGAAATACATAGCGTTGCAGCGGGTCTTCCGGAGAGTCGTCCGTAGCCTTAATTGACCATTCCGGAAAGTTGTCAGCCAGCCACTTCAGAGTCATTGATGTATCTCCATACGTAATGTCGCCATCAATAGGCGGAGTGTTATGAGGGTGAAAGGCGAATCCGTCCACCTGGTGTTGCTTAAGTAAGAAGGCCTTTTCGGCGTCCGAGGTGCGTGAGTCATGCTGCCAATATTCGATAGGCCGAATAGTAATTGCCAGCACGCCATGGTCGGCGATATACTTTCTTAGTACTCTTAGAGATGCAAATGTGGAACGCACGGAAAGGTGCGTAAAAACGGAAAAGGCATAGATGAAATCGAATCTTACAGGGCCGACAGGAAGATCAGTGGGCAGGAAGTCTGAAACAAAGTAGTTTGTGAGAAGCCCCGACTCATGGCAAAGTTTAATTGCCCAGGGATCAACGCCAAAAAGCTTTTCTTCCGTAGTAAAGTTGTACATCAGCCGGGAGATACGTCCATATCCACAGCCGTAGTCGAGAATGGTGGCACCTTGCAGGCTTCTTCCTGTCAAGCGACCGTAGTTGCGGTTCACTGAACGTATAAAGGCCGTTGTCTGTTTGAGTAACGCTGTTCCAGCATTGCCAGTCCAGCTTATCTGGACTTCAGCGCTCGGCATGCTTGGCAGCAGTCGGGAGAGCTTGGGGTAGCTTTTATTGGGTATGGTCAGCAGAAATTCGCCGACATCGTCCAGGTCGAGCGATCGAAGGGCACGGAAAGCGTCAGCGCGAGAGCGAATCTCAGGATTAAACTCAAGGTCATTGAGAAAGTGCTTTACATAGTCCGACAATGTAAAATCTCCAAGGACTTAGCTTGGTAAAGTATTCGAACGACTCCCTACTTATCCCGGTGACGCTGGCAACGCAAGGTGCTGGTCGGATCAGAGTCGGCCCCTTAACGGATGAGTTCGCTATGCAGGTCACAGACATGCACGCGCTGATACGACCTTTCCGTAAGTGTAAGATGACATTATCGCTTACCGCTGGACAAAACGGAAATCCCGACAGGGCTTGCGCTGCCATCTGCTGACGAACGTCGCGTTCTTCCCCAGAATCGATGCGGCGCTGAATATCATTGGAAACAGCAACCATTGCCTCCTGCCCTCGCAACGCTGGGTTTCTTAATTCAGGGTCCGACAACGCATCGATTGCAGCGCCGATATCAAGACTTTTGTCAGCCCACAGTTCGCCGGGTAACGATGCAGGTAGCCGGGCCTCGCCTATTCCTTTGCGAAGGCGCGGGAGTTGCCCGAAAGAAAACCTGCTGAGGTATTCGCCTTTGTCCACAGCCACCTTCCCTCGTGGCTTCCCAGTTTTGAAGGTAGTCGGCAGGCGGGCCGGGAATCGCCCGCCGCTTCAGGAGCTACCCTACCCGACAACGGAAAGTTTATCGCACCCCACATTGGCCCCGTGCCGATTCATGCGAGGGCAAGGGCGAAACCCAAGACGGTGTCAAGCGTTGAAGCCGTGCTTTGTGGCAAATGTCCCGGCTCTTACCGTGGGGTAGGCGGGGTGGTACATACGTCATTTTGGGGGACGCCGAAAATCGATACCGCCATAAAAGCCGAGAGAAAAAATAAAGGGAAGACGCCCCACCTGCACCGCTCGTCGCAACGCTATCGACTTTCCAGATACAGTGTGCCAGGGAATCGGTATAGCTTTTTCTCTTCCCGTATATACCCAATAAGTTCCACCGCCTGTACTTCCGGACGAAGGACCGTGGAATCGAGGTACACACGATAACCTGAATTATTTAGGGCCGGATTCTTCCAGTGTTCCACAACGTCAGGTCGTGGAACGATTTGTGCTTTCACCAGCACACCATCAACCACAGCATACACCTCGTCCATTGGTCTCGCGGTCGCAAAATCGCCCGACGCGACCCATCCCTCGACGATGCAGCCCTGGGGGGCAGCCACCCGCATAGCCGACTTCGGATCGTTCAAATGCTCGATTTGGTTGCCATCGACTCGATCAAAATGGCCGGAGAGCAAATTATCAATTTCGGCAACGGACGAAATGTGAAAGTGGGCCTTCAGAGTGCCGATGGAAGAATCTGAAGATGACGTTAGTGATCGGTTTGCAACCGCCGCCTTGGAATACGGACTAAGCTGAAACTCAAACTGGTCGTCCTTTAGCAGCACGCGGCAGGGCGCCTCGCATTTCCCGGGTGAACGTGTCAAAACGAGATTCGTTAGGCCAGACATACTGTGGCAGAGGTTATCCTGTCCGAAGGTGAATCCCCAAACATCATCTACGCAGAACGGTCTGTGTTCGTGTTTCATGCGGCTGGCGACACCCACGATTGTCAGCCAATCCTCCGTTTGAAAAGTGAAATAGACCTCGCCCACGTTTGGCGGGAGACTGGCGATGAGACGATTCGTTTCAGCATCTCCTGTTTCGGCATTGATAAAACCCGGCTTGGCAGCGAACATCGATATCGGGAGCAGAGTGCAGAGGGCGAACGCTACACCGGATCGCACAGTAATATTAAGACCATCCAGGATGAGCGCTACCATTGCCAGCAATGTCAACAACTGGACACAGTAGACGAAATAGCCATTGAAGTTGAACAAGGGGGGAGCTATCTTGAGGGCCCAGTAATAAAACAGTAATAACACCGCTGCGATTTCTACTGCTATGTATGTAAAGAACGGCGGCCTTGGCTCTCTTTGCTTTGCATAGATTCCGGCAACTAAACCTATCATGAGCCACGCAAAGCACCAGTAGAGCACGACATAAGGCTTCGAGCCCCCTTTGGAAATGAGCTGCGCGGACTTTGCCTGAAGTACGATCTCCGGCGAGGCCACAAAAGCTAGAAAACTAGCTTCATACTTCAATGACAGCATAGGGCTGTTCTGAATTCCCTTGTAGCGCGAGGTGTAAGCGAGGAGTGTCTGAATGTTGTTAGGTCGGTGCAGGGCAACGTCCAATAAGATAGGAATCGAGAAGACGAATAAGAGCCCCACGCTAACAGCCACTGGGGTGCGATTCTCGCCTAAGAACCGGGGTAGGCCGATGGACTTGCCATCACGCCACCAAACAGTGGCAAAGGCGAGAATGGAGAGAGGAGCAATGAACAGAAGTTGGGCAGCGTGGCCGTGTATCAACAAAAGGCCGCTGAAAACAAGCAGCGGCAGTTTCGAGACCTCCCCCATCGCAACCGATGCACAAACTGTCACGAAAAAGAAAAAGCAGAACATAATCACGTGCGGCATCCAGACCGACAACACCGCCGATCCAGGGATGGTTCGATTGACAACGTAAATAAAAAACAGCGAAACCAATAGTGCCATTGGTGGGAACAAGCGGGAGCGGCATCGCTTGGCCAGAAGCGCGATCGCCCCGAATAGAAACGCTGTGTTTAACAGAATGATGGTCAGAATGTGCGAATTCATCTCTGAAGGTACTAAGTGTAAAAGATCGTGGAATAACCACTCCCCCAAGGCAAAGATGTAGAAGAAGCCGGGACCAGGATGATGGAACCTGAAGCGTGAGTAGTTACCCAACAACTCCCTGAAATGTTTGGCCCGCTCAATTTGAATTGCATTGGCTGCGAAGTCCCAGTACTCCATAATCGGTGCTGTGAACAGGTCACGATTCATGATCAGCAGGATCGCTAGGAATACTGCGGCTGCGGTTGCGACGTAACAAAGTGACGACCGAGAATCATCGGGCTGCAGATTGCACGTAGCTGGCCGACCCTCCCGGTAAAGGTTTGTTGCTTTGGTCGGCGCGTCAAGTTTGGAAGCAGCGTTTTCTGATTGCATTAGCCTTACGCCTTCCGCTTCTTTAATAGCAAGGCGCTCGGTCCGCTACACCGTGAGCGACGTCAGTTAGGTAACCTGCGAATGCCGACGAATCGAAGCAGCTCCGGATGATCGCGGCCAGCACAGGCGCTCCCAGATTCTAGTCGGAAGGTCGGGTCTTGTGCTAGAAGCTTGGCATCGTTCACGTCTTCATAGCCAGCCAATCGGCTGTACACAGCCTGACGCAACAGATCGGCCACTTTAATGTCTTGCAGGGTCAGGGTCTGTTCCTTGATTAGGCAGCTCTTTTTCTCATTGCATTATAGCGAACAAACTACGAAAATGCGACTAAGCGACGGAGCTTTCGGCGAATGCCGGGCTGCAGACCGAGAATCGAGATTGACTGGGCGGATTTCGACCGCCTCTGCGAAGTGCAATGCACCCTCGCGGCCGGCCGGCCGGAATCGCCATCAGCCTCGGAAGAAGGGTACTTTGTCAAACCGCTCTGAAGAGGCAGTCTGGGTGGGGAATCGGGCCGAATCATTAGACATAGCTTCCCCAGAATGGAGAACACAACAGTGACTCGGGAAGAAAAAAAAAAGCTTATTAGCACGCGATCGGACTGGTTCCATTCGCTCGACGTTGGTGACGGGCTCGTGACTCCAGGAGTCGTGTCTGTGGAGTACGAGCAGCATCTGCTGAAAGTACTTCAAATCCCCGACAGCCTCGCTGGTCTTCGGGTCCTCGATATTGGCACCCAAGATGGTTTCTGGGCGTTTGAATGCGAGCGCAGGGGCGCTTCCGAAGTGGTCGCCATCGACGTGAACCCGATCGACTGCCACTGCTTCAAGGTGGCGCGAGAGCTGCTCGACTCAAAAGTGAAATACCACCACATGAGCGTCTATGAGATGGATGAGGAGGTGCTTGGCGGTAAGTTCGACCTCGTGCTTTTTCCCGGCGTCTTTTACCATCTGCGGCACATCATCATGAGCTTTGACAACATCTGGAAGATCCTGAAGCCGGAAGGGATTGTATTGGTCGAAACCCACGTCTGCGATAACTATTTTGTTCTCGGGGATGGCAAGATTACGACCTTGAAGGACATAGACTACCGGCTGCTCAACGTTCCGCTGTTCCGCTTCTATCGCAAGAACGAATTGAACCCCGTCGATTGGTCCAACTGGTTCGGCGGTAACGTGGCTGCTGTTCTCGACGTCATGTGGTCGGCGGGGTTCACGGCCGAGCACCTTGCCTCGTGGCAGCCGTCGGGCCGGGCGGCCTTCCGCGGTGTGAAGAATCCGGCGACTCCCCGCGAATGGGAATTGGGCAGCTATGAGGGCTCTAGTTTTCAATACAACCAGGACGGTACCTGGACGTGGACTTGGCACGACCCTAGACTCGCTCAATTCGAGAAAGGGTCTGACACGAAGAAGTGGGCGCCACGGATTGGCCGACGGGACTACCCCAGCGTCGAACGTACACAGAGCGGAGCAGAACAACGACGCGATTCAGAGCTGCCTAAGACGAAGGAGGATGCCATTGCCGAGATGGTTGTTCAATTACAGCACACTGCCTCGGAGCGTGATGAAGCGCAAGCAGACTTGCGGAAGACCCGCGACTCTTTGGCCGCTGCGGAAGACAGTTTGACCCGGATGCGCAACTCCGTTTCGTGGAGAGTCACGGAACCAGCGCGGCGACTTATGAACACCCTCAGGTCCGGGCCTCGGAAGGAAATGCCGCGTCGGGCTAAGTAAGGCGTCTGACCAGCGTTACTAGAGACCGGAGAGGTCCCGCTTCGATTACTTACGATAAATCTCGCCATCTCGTAAGTGATCCGTGCGAGCGGACGCGGTTTCGGGGGTGGACTGGCACGATTGGGCTGTCGGGCTGTAGAATCGCAGACAGGTAGGGGTACACAGATGCCAGGCGGCAGACCGAGGATCGACGTTGACTGGGCGGAATCCACCGTCCATTTCTGGGCATCGCAAACTTGAATGAACTTGAAAGTCTCAGACTCGCAAATCATTCGTTCTCTTAAGGATACAGGCGGCATGATCCCGATCGCTGCCGCTAAGCTCGGCGTTACCTATCAGACGATTGTGCCGCGCGCATTAAGTCTCAACCGGAGCTAGCCGAGCAGTACGCACAGATTCGGGAATTGGATCGCCTGTAAGCGCGTGCAGCGTGCCGAGAGCACGATCGACTCGCTGCTAGAGGCGAACCATTTTGGCGCTGCGGAGCTGACGCTCTCGCGCCTTGGCAAGGACCGGGGATGGGCACCTGAGAAGCAAGGCAGCAGCGGGGATTCTGGAAGATGCGGAGATCAGGCTACCCGGGCTGTTTCGTCAACTGCTGCGACAACTGGGCGAACATTTGAGAACATTAACCCAATTGGTGGAAGAGATGGAGCAGATCGGCTCATCTGGCAATCGTATGCTGCGCTGCGCAGTCAATTCTCACGAGTCCCACTGCCAGTTTCCGCATGTCTGAGCCCAATCCCGCATCCTTGGGAGAGACCGGCTTGATCCCGCTCAGGACGATTTCACTCGCCGGCTTGGGAATTGTGTATTGCAAATGATAAGTACGAGGCGTATCCGGCGTCAGCGATATGGTCTTTGTCTCGCCGCCAATAGTAACATTTACAACATGAGCGGTGTGATCGTTAATGGCATACGCCGTCACGTTGACTTCAAGAGGCCCCGTTATGGCGTGCTTCAGTTTGATTGCGGCCGGGTCTTGACCGGACCAGACACCCCAGTTCTCAACGTCGTGAAAACCAACCAACCCAGCCATCTGGCAGCCACCAGTAGCAAGGCGCGCGGCTGACTCAGGTGCAATCGCGACAGGGGGGTTGCCATTCGAATATACTGGACCGCCATAAATAGGCAGTCCAAGTACCTTAAGTGCCCTAATCCCCTCAGCGACCTGCCGTCCGGGACATTGCGACACAAGATATGGCGGGGCATCTAATAGCACTTGACTGCACATCTGTTCCCATGCCGTGAATTGAGGCGTGGTTTCCCAATCGACCCAAACCTTATTTCTCACCAAAAGCAAGTCCCTGCCCTCGTAGTCAGGCGCAATGTGATCACTTTGGATGAAGTTACCAACCGTGGGCATGGCGTATTCAATGTCCCCAGCAGTGCCCCACCACCCCATCACAAATGGCTCATCTTGCTGCCGTTCCTTCAGGAACTGCACAGTCCGAATGAGGTTAGCGAGTCGAGGCGTATGTGTATACCTATACTCGAGGACGAATTTGATGGGCGAACTCAGTCTGGCATATCCCGCCCAAAAAGCGATGAGCAGTAATGCTACGCAGGCACCCACCAGCGGCCACGGTTTTCGCACAAACACGACGGAAGCAACAGCAAAGAAATACAGGAACAAACCGATCAAAGCATAACGTGGCCAACCGTTGGAGATACATAACCACCAACAGAGGTTTACTAACGCACCAGAAAGTAAGCATGTAAAAAGAAACTGAATGTGCGTCGATTCCGCGTACAAATATATGAGGGTACCCACCAAAAGTGCTACCACCGCCAAGGTTATTGGTGAGAATCCAAAGTGCTGCCGCATGATCATGGAATGCTTCGAATAATTATGCAGGGCAGTTGCACAAGCCGCGGTAAACCCACCCTGGCCGACGCTTGCGGCGTTCGATTGGGATCTAAAAAACGCCACGAACTCTTTCGTGTTAAGCGCGTATAGGTGAAAACCTAATATCCTGAGCTTCCAAATCTCAAACAAAGCAAATGGCGTAAGAAAAACCATGACAGCGATAACACAGTCGACCATGAGTCTACGTCGGTTGGTTGATCCGAAAAGCGCTCGCCAGATAAGCCATAAAGCTACCGAAATAAAAGCTAATAAAGCCAATAGCTTGCTGGTGAACGCCAATCCGTACATCAAGCTCGAGAAAACAACCGAGGAGCGCGTTTCAGGTTCGTCCGCCAACTTGGCTGCTCCAATCACGCATAGCATGGCGGCTGGAATTTCACCGAGTAAACTGTACCATTGTTCGAAGTGGAGGCCTGCCGTCAGGTTATACAACAATAGAATCGCCGTACAGATAAAAGCGCTGACAGCGCACAAGCTTGTTTGCCGCACAATAATTGCAGCTATTAATAATATGAATGCTAGACTCAGTGTTGCCGTAACGAAGCCTGGAGCCCACACCTGATTGCCGACAACATAGATCAACCCTGCAGCCGGAAGAATAACAGTTGGTCCAGTACCGACAGCTGGATCGAAAAGTCTTAAGCCTGGTGTGCCATCAAGCGCTGTGGATTGTGCATATCCCTTCCCGAACGCAAGATTCTTTGCAACGATTGCGTACATTGAATCATCAGCACAGCATAGCCCGTCGGAGAAAACGTGCCCATACACGATAAACGCAAACCCCCCAAACAAAGCAGCAGCAATTAGGGTGACGCTTATACGCAAGACCTTAGGAGTCTCCAACGCACAGCTGCGACGAGTCGGGGTCATCGATTGTAATCGGGGATTTCCTTTTCGGCGTCGAAAGGTCACCATAGTACACCCGTCTCGGTTGTTCGCGACACTGTGAAACGACTTTCATCGGGGACGCTCGCGACGGTCCGCAGTCGGGGTCCCCTTCGCTTTCAGAACTCTTCACTGTTCTACGGGCTTAAACTGCGCTTTCGTGAACAAGAAACCGAGGATGCGTGAATCACCCTTTTCATGAGCGGAGTGATCGACCTGAATGACCAATTGGTTTTCGCCAGGCAAGAATGCGGTTCGCTGCGTAACGAATTCAGTGCTCTCCTGGCTGGCAACCATGGTTCCCAGCAGATGTCCGTTCAGCAAGACGCGGGTCGGCCTTCCTGCATTTGCGGAACCGAAAATCCGCACACGCACGCCGGAGGCGCCACCGAAGTCAGGAGCCACCAGGAAGTGGATCGTCGAAAGCCCCGAAGCCCACACTGGCCCCTTACCGCTCCCATAATACCCCTTGTTGAGGCTGATAATGTCATCGGGTTCGATGGTGAAAGGGAGCTTAAGCGGGGTATAAGGATTCAACTGAAACTCAAAATGGTCATCTTTTGTCAAAATTCTGCAGGGTGGCTCGCAGGACCTCGGTGAGTGCGTCAATATGACATTGGTCAGCCCGTTAACTGCTGACATAGGTTGTCCTCACCGAAGGTGAACGCCAACCCATCGTCCACGCAGAACCGCCGATGCTCGTGCTTCATCCGGCTGGCGACACCGACAATGGTCAGCCAGTCCTCGGTTTCGAAGGTGAAGTGGATCTCGGCGGCATCCGGCGGTAGGCTGGCGATCAGGCGGTTAGTTTCAGGGTCTCCCGTCTCTGCATTGAGGAAACCCGGTTTGGCACCGAACATGGAAAGTGACAGCAGGGGGCGCACACGATCAAGGCGGTTACCGCTTTGACCGTCAGTCGAAGCCCATCTAGGATTAAGGACGCCATCAGAAACAACGCCAGAAGCTGCATGCAATAAAAAAAGTAGCCGTTGAAGTTGAACAAGGGGCCTGCGGCGACGATGGAAGCGGAAGGTGAACTCGTCCAGGTAGTACGCCAGATGGTCCGGAGGAGAGACAAATCATGTTCAGGTGGAAGCGACGCGATGGCTCGACTACAGTCTCTGAAGTCGCAGGACAGTCCAGCAGCGAAAATTCGAAAGTCTTGATGGACACCAGTCTGCGCGACTGGCTGTATTGCAGAATCCAAAAGGAACCGTACTGGTTTCACAAGATCGATCTGCCCGGGGGATTGGTCACGCCCGGATGGAGTAATCCGCGAACCGAAAAGTTACCCTATTTTGGCTTGCCTGAAGACATGACGGGGATGCGCGTCCTGGATGCCGGGCATGCGGAAGGTTTCTTCAGCTTCGAGGCCGAGCGAAGAGGAGCAGCAGAAGTAGTTGGGATCGACAACTATCCGCCAATGGCACGCAAGTTCGAAATCTGCCGTGCTGCCCTAGACTCGAGAGTAGAGTCACATCTGGCAAGTGTCTACGACCTGAACCCGCACAATTGGGGCACATTCGACTTGGTCATGTTCTTCGGTGTGCTTTACCACTTGCGTCATCCCATCCTAGCGTTGCAGAAAATCAGTTCTGTTTGCACTGGGACCCTGCTGATGCAGACCGCCACGTGCCAGGATAAAAGCGAGAAGCCGATGGCGGAATTTCATCCTTTCGGTGTCAAGAGCGGACCGCCGGAGAATCCGATGCATGACCCGACCTGTTTTTGGTTCCCGAACATTGCCTGCTGCGCAGCCATGTTGGAACACGTTGGATTTAAGGATGTTCAGCGCATCTCTGCCAAAGCTCCTGTTGGTGGAGTCTTTACCGCGAAGGCGCCGGAGCAGGCTAAAGGCCACCGGCCGATCGAGGAGAATGCGCCTTGGTCGTAGCTGGAGGCGAACCTGACGAGGCCGTGGGCAAACTCGAACTCGTGGTACCAGACCGGGACTGAGTCGACCATCTCCCGTAAGTTCACAGCTCCTAATGAGACAACGCGATGGCCGTGTAGCACCGCCCCTGACGTGCGGAGGCGGGCTACAGAGTTTGCCCTCAGAGGGCCATAACTGCACACTAGTTTGTCGTAGCTGAAAGCTGCCGCTTCGAGAGACTTAGGATGGTTGCCGAAATCCGCCGCAAGTCGAGGCGGCTTGATAAGCGCGCATGCCGAGACTCATCACGGCAGCTGGGCCATGCAGCAATCAGGCCTGTGATGTGCTCGTTCGTGGCACCAAGCACACAGTGTGATCAGGTTCTGCTCCACGTCGCTCCCCATATGGCTCCGGCGTTTTAGGTGGTGTACCTGTAACCGCTGCATGCTACCGCAACCCTGGCATCGCCAGCCGTCTCGCTCCAGCACCCGGCGGTGCAGTTCACGGTAGCTGGTCGCATCCAGTCTGAGTCGCGGGCTTTTGCACCGAATCTTCTTCATGAAGCCTTCCTGGCGACCTCCGACAAGAAGACTTCCTGTTGCGGGCTGGGTAGAAACTTGTAGTAGCAGGAGATGGATCGCAACAGAATCTCCGGATGGTCGCCGTCCAGGCAGGCTCCGGCCAGAAAGTCCGCACAGATCATCTCCAGACAGTAGCCCCGAGACTTGTCTGTCCCCAGCATCAAGGCCGCAGTCTCGATCGCCTGCTCGATGACCGGGACCTGGCTCTTGTAGACCTTGAAATAGATCAGCTCCGACGGCTCGCTGTCCTTGCCCGTCAGCTCCTTCTCCACCTCCCGCTGGAACTCTGTCTTGGGCATCTGCCGGGCTTTGTGCAGCCAGGTTGCACTTTCGAAGCGCTGGCCCTGGTGGCGCGCCAGCTTGGCCAACTCCAGCCCCTTGGTCCATCCCACCTGTTTCAGCTCCTTCCTGACCTGGGGTGGAAGATGTTCATGAATCGACATCAGGTAGTACGCCTTCCGTCTGGATTCCGGGAAGCGGCGCTCCAGAAACTCATCGAACGACTTCAGGTTCTCCAGCCGCCAGTACTGGCCCGCCCTCACTTCGCACAGGTACTTGCCCAGTTCCACGAACCTGGTATCGCGCTCGTTCTCGTGCCGCGCCTCCCAGGCCAGGATGGCGTCGATTCGGCTCAGCACCAACTCGGCCCGGCGGCGATTCAGCTTCGGCGGCATCGGCGGATCCTTAGTAAGCAAGTTCGTCAAACAGACCAAGATCGACTCCCGGCTTGCGGATCAGGCCAGACTCCACCAGATCACGCTGGTCGAGGCAGAGCCCAAGAAAAGGACAGGTGGTACACGGGTTCTGGGGGAAGCGGATGCCGCTATGCGGCAGAAACAGGCCGGACTCGATCCTGCGGACCGTGTCTTCGACCAGGGATTCGAACTCGTTGCGCTGCGCATCGGTGATTGTGGCCCGCAGGTACTGAATCTCCACCTGGCGTTTGCGCACGAAGACGACCTGGACGACGGTATCGATGCCGGTCATCCACGAGTAGCAAATCAGCTGCGGATCCAGGGCGGCAATGCCGTCAGGCTGCTCGGGATAGCGGGCGGAGCTGGTCTTCCACTCCAGCACACAGGGTGTGTTGTCCAGTTCGCCAACCGCATCGACGAAGGCCACAAAGCTGTCACCGGAACTCAGCGTCCGCGTGAATCGAATCTGTTGGTGGCTACGCGGCTGGCGAATCTCGACGCGCCCGTCCTGGACGAAGCGCTCCAGCAACTGGATGCCTTGCCGGAGCATGTGGTCCCAGGTGTCATTGCTCGAGTAGACCAGCTCCAGGTTCTTGCAGGGCGCCCACTGCTCGAACAGCACGACCGCTGGATCTTCCTTACGGAATAGAGCCGCCACCGCCTGTTCGAAGCAGCGGCCGAAAAGCATAGCGGCCCGGGTGTTTTTTTCCTGCCAGCCGTCCAGATAACGATGGCGATAACGGCGAGGGCAGGTGAGGTACTGGGAGATCTGGGTGTAGCTGTAGGTCATCATGATGCCCTCTCCTTCCGCGAGCCCTTACCGTTGCTTGCCGGCGGGATGGGGATGGCGTTGGACAATTCCTCCCACTGGCTGGCGGGGGCGAAGCCGTCGAAGTTGACCAGCGCCAGACCGTTGATCACCGTGTGGCTGATCTTTACGACTCCGACCAGGCCGCGCAGAGCCCGCTCATCGATCTCGTCCCGGCTTAACAGTTCAGGGTCATACAGGAAATCCCGCAAGAACCAGCCCAGCTTCCACATTGCCTTCGGCGTGCAGTAGAGGCGGCTGACGAGGGAGCGCCCGGCAAACGGTTTGGGTTCCAGGATGGAGAGGCGGAGAAGATAGAACGGCTTCTGGGCCTGCCAGCGGTACTGCGCACCCTCAACCTGCACCAGGTAAACGCCGTCGGGAACATCCGATTGCGAATCGCGAGCAGTGTCAGCCAGTCCAGGAACTTGACGTTTCATCCCGCCACCTCCTGATTAGGGCGAGCATAGGTGTTGAGGTGGCACAGCAAGGAGGCGCGGTCTTTCTGAGCGGCCTCAGCAAGCTGCTGGACAAAGCTTTCGACCTGCTCGCGGGTGGAGTCTTTGAGGGCTGCGGTACCGCAAAAATCAACAGCGTAGGCTTTGACCAATTCGGGATCGAGTTTGTACTGGCGGATAATCTGACAGAGCCGGTCGCGAACCTTGTGCCCGGAACCGTTCCCGTTGGTACCGCTGGGCGGAAACTTCTGTAAATCGGGAGCCGCAGCCATCGGATCACGAACGGATCCCATT
>Ga0116111_1000738_pt1 | contig 25610 bp, 18 predicted proteins | sample June2015DPH_8_10_FD_89720 | JGI IMG/M metagenome (GOLD analysis project Ga0116111, IMG submission 89720) | Peatland microbial communities from SPRUCE experiment site at the Marcell Experimental Forest, Minnesota, USA - June2015DPH_8_100 | ecosystem: Environmental > Terrestrial > Soil > Wetlands... | reverse complement strand
GCTTCCGTGCAATCCGGGAAACCACCCGTAAATCGAGATCCCGACGCGCCAATCGCTGCCGCCGTTGGATCCTGTCGGGTACTGCTGTGGCGCCGGAGCAGGAGCATCCGGGACGGCGGGCGCATCTGGGACGGCGGACGCGTCCGAGGTAGTTGCCGGCGTTGCGGCTGTCAACTCCGCCGGCCCTTGTGCAACCGCAAACATGCTGAGCAGCAAGCTCAACGTGACTCCTGCGGACACTGCGAAAAACACTTTTCGGTACGAAGTCATTGCCTCTCCTTGCATGGGTCATTTCCTCTCATTGCATAGTGTTAGTCTTCCACATTGGGCGAAATGTGTTCAGCATTTCGTTCTTTATTCGATCCTCACGCCATAAGGGCGCGTTCGCGGCCAGTTGGCCTCGCCAATGCCCAGTGCGGTAATCGCTCGCAGTGTTGGCACGACCACCTTCTCAGTTCACTACGATTACGAATGTTTGGGAACTGTCACTTGCGACAGGTGGAGCTTCGAGAGCTGGGCTTACGAGAAAAAATAATCTGACTTTATCCGCGCGATCTCCCGTTACGCAGCCCCCAATCTCTCTGGACGACCCCAAAAAGGAAGGCGGTGGTCAGTCCGAACAGCAGCCATCCATTCAGCGCCTCCAGCGCTCCCAGGAGTTGCCAGTGCTCTTCCAGAAGCAGATTCGTGTGCCCGTAGCTGGTTATCGCGTTCAGCGAATAGAGCATCGCGGACCTATTGTCAGGTAGAGCGCCGAGAAGCCGGTAGGCGGCAGCCCAGATACCTGCCTCTATCCCGAGCAGAAATGTGGCCAACCAGGTCGCGGAACCTATGACCATCACGAAAACAGCCGTGGGGTGACGGCGCTGGATAGTGCGGCTGGAAACGCGAACAGATGTTTGCATCATGAGTCCGAGGCCTAAGACATGGATGAGCACGGTCAGCACGATCAACGGCAAACCCCATGCCCAGTTGCCACGCCAAGTGGCAGGGTTAACCACGACGGCTGTGAAAACTCCGTGCGCAATTCTCATCGCGACCATCATCAGTCGTTTACCCGGCTCCGGAGACGAATTGTCCCAAATGGTTATGAAGAGCTGTGCTGCACTACAACACACGGGGCAGTCCTTGCGAGCTGCCCCGTTATTAGCGCGCTGCTACGGTGCGTCAGCCGCGCTGGCCGCCGCTTGCTTCAGCTTCACTCGCTGGCGTGGTTGTTGCGCTGGGCCTGCTCCAACATTTTTATGTCAGCTGGCGTCAACTGCGGCCGGTCAATCGTCAGCGTCAGTTTGTTGAGCTTACCGGTGAAGGTGAACGGAACCTGATAGTCCCGGTCGTCCACCGGAGTGCCGGTATCGGATCCAACGTCGAAGTTCTCATCCCACTGCAGGATGAATGGCAGGGTGTGTTCCATGGTCTGAGTGGCCACCGCCGTGCCGTCCACCTTGAGGGTGCCCGTACCGCCCTGACCGACGCCGCTTCCATTGTTAAAGGCGAGCGTGGCCAAGCCGAGGCCGTTGTACTTGAAGTCGAACTCCAGCGTGTGCTTGCCGGGCGTCAGCACATCAGGGCCTTGCCACTTCACACGTTTGAGATCGACCAGGTTCCACAGAAACACCGGCTTGCCCTTGAGCACGTAGAAACCGTAGCCGCCGAAGCGGCCGCCCTGGGTGACGATCATGCCTTCGCCACCGCCCTGCGGAATCTCAACGTCAGCCTTGAAGTTGTAAGACGTATCGAGGATGCTGGGTGCGTCGCCGTTCGGTGTGCCGGTGACTGGGCCGTTGTAGGTGAACACCGAGCGTCCGGCGCTGAGACTTGGCCGCGCCGCGACGATTCGGGTCGCCACGCTCGCGTCCAGCGGCAACACCTGGTACTTCGCCGCCTCTGTCCAGAAAAGGTCAGCCATTTCCTTGACCTTCTCCGGATACTTGGCGGCGACGTTGTCGAACTGGGTCCAGTCTTTGGTGAGATCGTACAGTTCATACGGGTACGTAGCTGGATCCTGGCTGAAATTACCCATCGTCACCCAGGGTGGCCGCATGACCTTGGTGCTGGCGATCCATCCGTCGTGATAGATGGCGTGGTCGCCAAACATCTCGAAATACTGGGTGTGGTGAGTTGACGGCGCGTTGGCGTTAGCTTTGTCGAAGGTGTACATCATGCTGACGCCCTCGATCGGTTTCTGAGGAATGCCATCCACAACTTCCGGCGCCGGTATACCCGTAGCTTCGAGGATGGTGGGTACGATGTCGATCATGTGATGGAACTGGTTGCGAATGCCGCCCTTGTCGGTGATGTGGCCCGGCCAGGCGATGGCCATTCCCTGACGCACGCCGCCGAAATGCGAACTAATCTGTTTGGTCCAGGAGAACGGCGTGTCGAACGCCCATGCCCACGGCACTGCCATGTGGTTGTAAGTCTTGTCAGAACCCCAGACGTCATAGAAGTATTTCAACTGGTCGGCAACAGATACATTCACCTGATTGAACATTGCGACCTCGTTGGGAGTGCCATTCAGTGTGCCTTCGGAGCTGGTGCCGTTGTCGCCGTTGATGTAGATGATCAAGGTGTTGTCGAGCTTGCCCTCATCCTCGACCTCCTGCACCACCCGGCCGATCTCGTTGTCGGTGTACGCAACATAGGCGGCGAAGACGTCCACTTGGCGCAGGAACATCTTCTTTTCGTCGGGCGTGAGCTCGTCCCAATGCTTGAGCAGGTCATGCGGCCACGGCGTCAGCTTGGCGTTCTGTGGAATCACGCCCAGCTTCTTCTGGTTGGCGAAGATTTGATCGCGCAAATCGTCCCAGCCCTTATCGAACAGGTGCATGTCGCTGATCTTCTTGGCCCACTCCGGCGTGGGATGATGCGGTGCGTGCGTGCCGCCCGGAACGTAATAGATAAAGAAAGGCTTGTCTGGAGCGACGGCGTTGAGTCGCTTCATGTATTCGATGGCATCATCCGCCTGCGCCGTCGTCAGGTTCCAGCCGGGATGGCCGAAGTAGGGATATATCTGCGACGTGCCGCGGAACAGATTCGGCTCCCACTGGTTGGCGTCGCCGCCAACGAAGCCATAGAAGTAATCGAAGCCCATGCCGGTTGGCCATTGATCGAACGGCCCGGCCTGGCTTGCCGCAAATGCCGGCGTGTTGTGGTCCTTGCCGAACCAGGACGTGCTATAGCCGTTGTCCCGGAGGATGCGGCCGATCGTCGCCTTGTCGGGCGTGATGATGCTGTCGTAACCCGGGAAGCCGGTTGCCTGCTCGGAAATCACGCCGAAGCCCACCGAGTGATGGTTGCGCCCGGTAATCAGGGCCGCACGCGTCGGCGAACACAGCGCCGTGGAATTGAAATTGGTGTAGCGAAGTCCCATCGCCGCGATCCGGTCGAGGGCCGGAGTCGGGATTACGCCGCCGAATGTACTGGTGACGCCGAAGCCGGAGTCGTCGGTCATGATCAGCAGCACGTTGGGAGCACCTTTGGGCGGGACCACGCGGGCCGGCCAATAGGGCGTCGACTGCGCGGTACTGCGCCCGATCTTGCCTTTGAACGTTTGCGGTGGTGGGGGAAGTTGCTTGCCATCGATAGATGTGGTCGCGCAAGCCGAACCAGGGCCGCAGTTTGTCTGCTGCGCCGCCGCCAGTTGGGCCGACAGAGCCGCCATGGCTACGACCAACTGTGTCTTAAGTAGTTTCGATCTTACTTTCACGGATTCTCTCCTCTCTTAACGCCGTTACTGATTTGCCGGAAAGGCCTGCTTGCCCATGACAGAAACCGTCTGCAATACAGTTGCGTCGCTCGGCTTCCTCTCCCCCGGCTAATGGCGAGAAAGCAACCTCAGCCAGTGGTGAGAAAGGAAATGCATTGAAACGACCAAACTGGTGAGCCTCAATGCGCGGCAACAAAATCGTGCCCCGGAAGTGGACACGTATTGTTCGGCTGAATTGTGCTCGTCGGCCTATAAGTTTGGAACTGTCACTTGCGACAGGGGGCGACTAACTGCTCTAACCAACGTGGAAGTGTGGAAGGTTCGCAGGGAGACCGGAACGCACGACGCGCTGCAGAATGTCCTTCATGTCGCCATCGATATGCTGCCAGAACTTCAGCAGACCGCTGCACAGGTAGTTCAGTCCCGGTTCGCCGTGGCGGGTGCGAATTAGTCGGTTCTTAGGGCATTCGCCGTTGCAGGCAAACAGGTATTTGCAATCGCGGCACTGTTGCGGCAGGTCGTGGAACTTGGCAAAACCGAATTTTTTCTCGCGCTCGGAAAACACCATGCGCGAGATATGCTGCTCAGAAATATTGCCCAGCTTGTATTCTGGATACACGTAGTGATCGCAGGAATACACGCTGCCATCATGCTCCAGCGCCACACCCTTGCCGCAGAACTCGTTATAGACGCATAGCTGCGAGTCCATCCCCATCCACTGCGCGACCGCAGTCTCGAACAGGTTGACGTGAACTTTGCCATAATCGCGCCGGTACCAGTCGTCCCAGACCTTGCAGAGAAAGTAGCCCCAGTCGTCGGGATCGATCGACCAATCCGTGACTACGGAATCAGAATTGCCTGGACGTGCAGCCAATGATCCCTGCATTGGCAGTGCAGCCGGATCCCATTTTTGCGGCGCGATGTTCTCGAATACCTTTGGTTCCACGCAGGGAATGAATTGCAACTCCCGCGGGCGAAGCTCGCGGCTCAGGAAGCGATAGACATCCAGCGGCCTTTTCGCATTGACGCGATTGACTACGGTCAGCGTGTTGAAAGGAATTTCATACCCCTGCAATAGTCGTCCGGCGGCAAAAACTTTCTCAAACGTCGGCTGGCCGCCTTTGTCCACGCGAAATCGGTCGTGCAACTCCTGCGGTCCATCGATGCTCAGCCCAACCAAGAACTTATTTTGGCGTAGAAATGCACACCACTCATCGTTCAGTAGCGTTCCGTTGGTCTGGAGATCGTTCTCGATGCGCTGGTTGGGACGCTGGTATTTCTTCTCCAGAGCAACCACCTTCTCGAAGAAGCCCACTCCAAGCAGGGTAGGTTCGCCTCCCTGCCAGGAAAACACGACCTCGTCGCCGCGCTGGCTTTCGATGTACTGTCGAACGTGGGCTTCCAGGACCTCGTCGCTGATGCGGAACTTGCTGTCGCTGCCCAACAGCTCTTCTTTGTGCAGATAATAGCAGTAGGCGCAGTCAAGATTGCAAATTGCTCCTGTGGGCTTCACCATCGCGTGAAAGCGCGGTTTGGTGCCGGGATAAATCGGCAATGGTGACAGAAGATCGGTTGTGTGACTCATGCCGGCTGATAACCCATTATTTCTCTTACAACTTCCAGCTGCTCTTCATACTGACCACAGCTAGCCCGTAGACGTTCCGCTGCCGATTGGATCCGTCGGCGCAAGGTTAGGACGACTCTCCTAGTTCACTGTAATTCATACTGTAGGAGAACTGTCTCTCGCGACAGGCATCAGTCTGCAACTTTGGGGGTAGTGTCCGGACACCTAAAGGCTGGCGGCACTGGCATGTGTCAAACGGGGTTACGCACCCGATGGCCCTCAGCGTACTTGTCTCTGCAACTCCTGCAGTGTTGCTTTTGCGCCGGGATCATCAGGAACCAGTTCTACTAACTGCTGAGCGTACACAATTGCTGTCGGAATATTCCCGTTATCGCGCTCGAACGAGATTAGCCCATCAAGGACCTCTCGGTCCGCGGGGCGCCTCTGGTGCGCCTGTTGCAAAACTGTAATGGCCTGGCTCACCCGCCCGCTGGATTGCAGGGCAACGGCATAGCCGTAGCTGTATTGCACGTTGTTTGGCTGAAGCATCGCCGCTTTCGCCAGCAGGCTCAATGCTTCTTGATACTGCTTTTGCCTGACCTTGAGCAGACCAAGAGCATACACGGGTTCCGCGGCGTCGGGCGCGACCTTGATCGCCTTCTCCAGCCATTGCTGGCCTTCATCGTCGCGCTGCTGCTGGCGATAGAGGTCGGCAAAGTTGACCATGGCCGGCACAAACTTCGGATCAAGTCGCAGAGCAGTTTTGAGCTCGCTTTCCGCATCACTTGTGCGTCCCATCTGGGCGTATAACAGGGCCAGATTCATATGGTTCTCTGGACGTTCAGCCGAGGCCATCTCGCTGGCGATCAACTCGGAGATATCGCGGTCGAGCGCTGTCTTCTGGGTGTCCTGCAAAAGATCAGGCGGAGTTCCGGCCAGCAGGCGCCCTGTTTCGATGCGCACGGAACGGACCGGGTCGCTCAGCAATGGCGCCGCCAAACCAACCCGTTGCTGGGGCGGGAGCGGCTCGAGCGATCGCACGGCCTGGCTGCGTACCAGTGCGTCGTTATCCCGGAGTGCGGTTTGCACGGCGGGCATCGAAGCTGGAGTGAGGTACGCAGGAAGCAGGCTCAACGCGGTAGCCCGGGCAATCCCGGGCTTGGTCGGGTCCTGGATCAGGGCGGTCAGCTCTTTTTCTGCGTCCGGCAAGCCGCGACGCCCGGCATCGATCGCTTCGACAAAGTGTGCCTCATGCCGACGGTTTGCACCATACCACTTCACGACGGTATCAACAGCCCAACCGTTAGACTTGTCTCTATGGCACAGATTGCAGGCGTTCGGGGTTCCATATGCGACGGAGAAATCGGGACGCGGCACGCGGAAGCTGTGATCGCGCCGGGCATCGATCACCATGTAGGTTCTCGTTGGCATGTGGCAGTTCACACACAACGCGCCCGCGCTGTCTGCCTTGTGATGATGGTGTTGCTCGCTGCCAAATTTCGCCAGCGAATGGCACTTGCCGCAGACCGCGTTCAGGCCCACCTGTGGCAATTTGGCGGTGTGAGGATCGTGGCAGTCTGAACACGTCACGCCCTGGTTATACATCTTGCTTTGAAGGAACGAACCCCACTCGTAGTCTTCCTCAAGGATCTGGCCATCAGGGTAATAGACACCTTCTTCCAGGAGACTCGGGACATAGGTGTCGAGAAAAGGCTGTCCTGGCTGAAATTCGCTGGTGATTGGATGCCGGCGCGAATGACACGGTGCGCAAGTGTTGATCTCATTGTGTGAGCGGGCCTGTCCCTTCCAGTGCATGGTCCCCATGTCGGGTTGCGAGACTGACCACGATCCACTCGCCGGCTTCAGTTCCACAACCAGACCGTCCGTGCTATTGCTTGGCTTGTATGACCCTTCCTTACGGGCTTGCGCCCAAGCCACGTGATTCGAACCCGGTCCATGGCAGGATTCGCAAGAGACATCGATGTCCGACCAGGTAGTCGCGTAGCTGTCCGTGGCGAGATCATAATTTTTGCGCAGATTGGTGGAGTGACAATCGGCACACATGTAATTCCACGTCTGGTTTCGTCCCGTCCAGTGCAGAGGATCAGCAGCAGTTAAAGTTTGATCGGGATAGAGGTGGAACCAATGTTGGCCGTCTTGTTGCTTGCTGCGTGAATCCCACGCCACAACGAAGCTCTGCAGTCGGCCGTTGGGAAATGCAACCAGGTACTGTTGCAAGGGCGATACACCGAACGTGTAAGGAAGCTCGTAATCCTGGAGCTTGCCGTCGGGGCCATCAGTACGAACGTAGAACTTGCCACCTTTCTTGGAGAAGCTTGACGTTACACCGTGCTTGGCAAAGCGTGCATTGTTGAAATCTCCCAGCACACTTGAATCGCTGGCCACCTGCATCGCTTTAGCGTGGTGCGACGTTCGCCACGCCTGTACTTGTTCTGCATGACATTGGGCGCAGCGCTCCTCACCCACGTAGATGGCAATAGCTGCCGCCGGTTTCATCCCCTGTGGGTGCGCCGCAGCTAACCAGCGCCAGACACCCACAGTGCATAGGGCAGCGACGACAACGCCCACGCCGATCAGTAGCGATCTTCGAAGTCCGCTTTCTCCTTGTTTGGAATGTTTGCGCAATCACCTACCCTGGCGAGAAGTGCCCTTGGCAGTCGTCTTGGCCCATAACGTTGGAAGTGTCGCAGCCAATTCGCGACCACTCAAGGCTGGATTGTAACCCTACCTCGGCGTGAAGCTCGACACAAAGGTACGCCCCTGCATAGCTCCAAGAATTGCTGGAACCAGGTCGGTAGAGAGGCACGCTTTGATGACATAGCCGACCGCTCCGGCGGAAAACGCCGCAGCAACAAAGTCATGATCTTCATGGATCGTCAGAAATACGATCTTGGTACGGCAATGCGCCTTCTGGAGCTGTCTTGCCGCCTGCAGTCCATCTAGAACCGGCATTGAGATATCGATCACAAGTACGTCAGGATTGAGCGTGCGAACCGCATCCACGGCTTGGCTACCATTCTCCGCCACGCCGACCACTTCATACTCCTCGGCCAGTACTTGGCGAACTCTTGCGAGCAAAGCCTGATGATCATCGGCGAGCACAACTCGAATCTTGGCCATTGGAACCCGGTCGTTGGTTTCGACTAACAAAACACGGACGCCTCAGATGCAATTGTTTCCCTATTGCAAATGCTTGGCTACTGTCACTTGCGACAGTGAGCGGTTGATGCAGAGTGTTTGTGCAGTCGTTATGAAAAGAAATTCTTTTCGACTTTCCGGAAGCCAACTTCGAGGCCCTTGGCGGCTCTATGGCCTCCCCGCAGGATACTGCTTGAACATCTTCACAACGGCATCTTGCACCTGGCTCGCCAACTTCTCTGGCTTGGTGCTCAGGTTCTGTTGCGCCATGCCACGCCACACCAGTTTCTTGGCACTGGCATCGATTAAATCGACGACCAGTTCTCCTTTGTGGATGGTCACTGTCGTGTTGCCCCAGGTGCCTGCCAGCGCCGGGCCGGAGAAGCTCGGGTCGAAGGGTGGAATGCCTCCGGTCGCGTTATAAAGCGGATCGTTGGAGTAGAAGGTGGAGTCCTGGTCGATGGATCCATACACCTGAAGGATCAGGTCCGGATTGCTGGCAACCTTCTTGAGGCCTTTCTGCGTGAGTTGGTCTTCGATGGAGCCAACGGTTATGGCCACCAGCACGGGACGGGCCACTGCGCCAGGCGGCGCCCACGCGAACGTCTTGAACTTGGAAAAATCGGCATTGGGATCGTATTTGTTGACGTGAATTTTTTGCCCTTGCGCGCTGAACGAAACAAGCAGGACGAGCGCCAGCGCCTGCAATGGGCGCGCCAAAAACAACACAGCCTTATCAATAGCCATGCACCTCTCCCCTCGACTAAAGCGGCCAGGCTTCGACCTACGGCAGAATGACCAATTCGGGCTTGCTCCCGCCGCTCATCCCGTAGGTCGCCCCGGAATAGAATGCCCCGGCATCGTACCTATAGCAGCCCGGAGTGTTCGCCTTCACGGTGACCTGCTTGTTAGCGCCGCCCATAATAGGGTCGTCCGGAGTGAAGGGCGAGTCGGTTCCGAAAGAAACCATGAACCCGGCGTTCTTGTTCGAGGTCATCCATACGACCGTCGTGCCGGCCTTAACGCAGAAGAACTGATTGTTCTTAGCGTTCGGAATTCCCGGTTTGACATTGGACGAACTGCCTGACTTGGTGATATCCACCGTGCAGGGAGCGGAAGCCGACCCGCAGGTGTTGGCCGCGGTGCATAGGCTTGCCGGATCTGGCTCGCTGCACACGTACTTGCTCTTCTTTTGTGCCTGGGCAGCGGTACCGTTCAGCAGCACGACGCAGGACAACACAAGCAGAGCACTCAAGGAAGCGAAGCGTTGCATCTTCATAAGGCACCTCGTACGAGTGAGCATCGTGAATAAACAGATTGCGTCAGTGGCCAGTCAAACCGCCCGCTGAGGGACTAGTCCTCGGCCGTACCCTTCCAGTCGATGAAGTTCCCCAGTCTCCATGGATTCTGGTTCAGATCTAACTGCAACTCGCCATCCTTGTTGATGGTTAACTGAGCAGCGGGATACAGCACACCGGTGCTCTTGCTCTTATCCTGGTCGTTCAGGTCGAGTTCACCGGCTGTAAGATTGAAGCTCTGCGACTGGCTATCCGCGTAAGCTTCTCCAAACGTAATCTTGCGGTTGGTGACGAAGCGGATCTTCCGGCCCGTCGGCGTCTGAATCAGGCGTATAAAGCTGACGTCATAGCCCAATGTGCCAGGGATCTGAATCCGGCCAACCGCCCTCATTTTTTCCAGGGCATTGACCAGTCCCTGGTTTTGTCCCTTTTGGAATGCGTCCACGAGAATCTGCCGATCTTCTGGGGTCGACCACTCGTAGATAATCAGCTTGACGCCGACGTTGCGTCCGAGCTGGGTGCTCGTACCCCAGGCGGTGGCGTCGATGGTTTCATACTTGTCTCTGGAGTAACCGGGGATGCTGCCGATCATCATCAAGCCCAGGACCAGCAGGCCTGGCATCGCGATTCTGACAAGTTTCGATTTCTTGAACATGTTTCTCTCTGCTTTCCGCTTGCGGCGAAGATGTTCACCGCTTGCAATAGCGGCCATGATTCGAAATGCCATCACGGCATCAATGTGGTGCCGGGCAGCAAGTAACGAATGCCTACATTTGCGATTGTTCTCCTGTCGAGGACGCTTGTCTACTGTCGCTTGCGACAGTCTGGGGGAGCGCGGGCTGGTTGTGCAGGTCCTCTGCCGGCAGTCCCTAGATGGCGGAAATTACTCCGTGATGGATCGCGTACTTCACAAGGTCGGAGTTGGTGGTGATTCCAAGCTCTTCCATGATCCTGGCCTTGTGAAACCGGACGGTTCGGTGGGTAATTTTAAGGACGTAAGCAATCTCCTTAAGAGAGCGCCCTTCTGCAAGCATCTGCAGAACTTCACGCTGCCTGTCGGTGAGTTCCCTTCGGCGATTCAGCGCGTTGGGGTCCCGGATAAAGGCCTTTTCGATGGCGCGGCTGATTTGCGGAGTCACATACGTGACTCCTCTTACAACATCACGGATCGCTTGCAACAGCTCGGATGGTTGTGAGGTCTTCAAGAGATAGGCTGATGCCCCGATCCGGAACGCTTCGCTAGCGATATCTGAGTCAGGATTCATGGTGAGAAAAATGAGCTTTATGCCGGGCATTACCTTTTTCAGCTGTCGCGCCGCATCCAAGCCGTTCAATAAGGGCATGCCTACGTCCAAGAGCACGACGTCGGGCCTGAGCTTGGCCGCCGCCTTTACCAAGGCAAAGCCGTCTGCAACGCAGCCCACAACTTCGTAATGGGGTTCCAGCAACTTCTGGAAGGCTGCAGAGACCATCGTATGATCGTCGGCGAGCAAGATGCGTGTTCGTCTCATATCGGCCTCCGCCGAATTTCCTTGCCTCAGACGCTCCCGACAGCCGTTCCTAGAGCATCCATCTCTGCAAGCAGGGGCACGATGGCGATAATCCTCGTACCGTCGCTCACCCTTGACTCGACAGAAAAAGTGCCTTTCACCAGATGGACGCGCTCCTGCATACTGATCAGCCCCGATCCTCCATTCCGCATCGCTGCCGGCATATTGAACCCCACACCTGCGTCTCTGATCTCAAGCTGGATATGGTTTTCCGTGCCCCGCAGATCCACCAAGAAGCGGGTCACCCCGCTGTATTTCACCGCATTGTGCAGCGCTTCCTGTGCGACCCGAAACAGGCAAAGGGAAATATCTGCGGGCAAAGGGTTCGGAACATTCTCATAGGTGAACTCGACGTCCAGATTCTGCTGTTGGGACAATTCCCGGCAAAAACTCCGCAAGGCAGCTACGATACCAAGGTAATCCAGCTTCGAAGAGTGCAACTCGTGCGAGAGCGTCTGGAGATCAGCGGCGATTTCGGAGCAGTGCTGCTGGATTGCCTCAATCCGCGTATTCGCCGGGGTGTCATGACCGTTCGGCTCATGGTTCACCTGTCCCAGTTCAAGCGAGAGCATTGCAAGCCTCTGGCAGATGTCGTCATGAAGTTCTCTGGCGATGAGGCTGCGCTCTTTTTCCTGGGCCTCGATCAACTTACCACCCATTCTTTCAAGCGCTTCCTGCGCCAATTTCTGGTCCGTAACGTCGGTGGCCGAACCGATAAACCCGGCAAACGAGCCATCGCCGTTGATTCGCGGCGCGGCGACATCCAACATCCAGCGGTACACTCCATCCCGCCGGCGCAGCCGGTACTCCTTGGAAAATCCTACGCCTTGTTCAAGGGCCCGGGAGTTTGCCGTCAGTACACTTTGCAAGTCATCAGGGTGAATGAATGCCGTCCAGGCGTCTGCAAATCCAGCCCCCGGATCGCGGCCAGTGAAGTTTACCCGTCTGTCGTTGAGATAAGTGACTTTGCCGTCCTTGCCGCAAATCCAGAGCAGGGAAGGTGTTGTAGCCGCTATCGCGCGGAAACGCTTTTCACTTTCATGCAGACTGGCCTCGGCTTTCTGTTTCCGCCCGCGTTGCCACAGCAACCCGATGATCAGGAACGTCTGGAGAGCAATCAGTACAAGACCAGCAACGATGTACCTCTCGTACCGTTCCCATACCGTCGGCTGCCGATACAAGACAATCGTTCCGGGGGGAAGCGCTGATTCTGGAATGTTCCAGCGGCGAAGTTGCCGCCAATCGACTTGTGGGCGGGCATGCGAGCCGTGTATCACGGGAATGTTTTCCGGTTTTTCGCCCGAGAGCACTCGCGCGGCGAGCGCGCCTGCTTGTACTGCCTGCTCATCGAAATCAGCGTAGGATCCCCCAATTGCCCCATGATCAAAACAATAATTGTGAATGCAGTAAGTGGGAAACCGCTGGGAGACGGCCGCAAGAACATCATACGTACCGACGACCACCTGCGACGATTCTTGCGGTATAAGCTGAAAGAAAACAACAGTGTGTGGGGGAAGCATTGGCACTTGCCGCAGCAGTTGGTCGGTCTGAAGTCCCACCAAATCGATCACATTCAACTGATTTGCGTAAAGCCCAAGCTCCTGATGAGTCAGTGCCAGCCAGTAGCTCTCGAACTCTGAACTGCCCGTCACCACAGCGATATTCTTCGTGCCAGGGTTGAGGCGAAGCGCCAGATCCAACGTGCCTTGAACATCCTCCCGAACGGTAATCCCGGTTACATCCGGCCAGAGTTTGCGTCCCTCTATTCTGCCCGGCGCGACCCACATGAAGACGATTGGAACTCCTGGAAAAATTCGGTCCCGAAACTCTACCGCAAATTGAAGCGCCGGATAGGCTACGACAATGACGAGGTCCAGTTTCTCCTTGGCATACACCACGCGCAAACTTTCACTGAGGCTCTTCTGGTAGTCCCGGCTTTCGAACCGTTGCGATTCCATGTATTCGACGTAGAAGTTTACGGGTACCGAGAGATGTGCCCGGACGTTCGATTTCAGAAGCTCGATATCGAGGAGCTTACGCTCCGAGAAGCTGAACAGAATCAGGACATTCTTGGCTGGCGGGGAATCCGCAAAGCAGAGTTGGGCGGAGCAGGTCCAGGCAAGTGCGCAAATCGTCAACAACCACGCAGCAGTAAGCCACTTTGTGGCGCCAAACTCGCGGCATCCGCGAGGCCCCACCCTTGCGCTTGGCTTCTCTTGCATAACGATCTGACAAAGTGGCCACTCTCCGAGACCATCACGACGATCGACCTGGGAGGAAGTTGCTCACATTATCTTCCTCGAATCGAAGTATGACAACTAATAATTCTTGACATATCCCTGCAAGTGATTGATTTTAGTGCAGCCTACCGCAAAAGTTGCTACGAGCCTTCCGAAACTTGGGAAGACACCACTGTCGCAAGTGACAGTTACGCCCACGGAGAATGAACCATATCCTGTCCGTTGAGCAGACGGTGTCTCAGCGTCGCAGAATTGGGTCGATGCTGTCGGGGGAGCTAAGATCGAAATTCCCTTGTAACCCAAAGCGGTAGTCACAGTGTTGGGAGACGCCGGTTGGGGCGGAGCAAATTCCGATTATCAGGTGGCTGGGCTGCTCGGTTATAAAGTCGAAAAAAATGCATTCTGCAGGCGGGTTGGCGTTATCTCGACGTGAACTATCGGACCAGCTACGCTTTCATCTGCGACGTAGCCACAAGCGGTTTGCTGCTTGGGGTGACTATTAATCTCCAAGTGACGCCTTGATCTCCGTGGAATCAGCGTTACTGCGCCCGATGGATTAATTACAAAGCCGAATGCCGTGAAAGGCTGACAGCACAAAGGAGAAAGATCATGAAGAGAGTCAGATTTGTAAAGTTTGCATTCACCGTAACGTTATCTCTGGCAACACTTGTATTGTCCTGCGGTGTCGCAGCCGCTCAGACCGCCAAGGTCGAAGGTCTGATAACCGGACGCAGCGGATCCACCATGACGCTGCAGACCTCGGATTCGCCGAAGCTGGTGGTGGTGCTTACCGATAATACCCAAGTGTCCCAAGTGCAAGGTGTTCTCAAGGCGCGGCGCAAGCAAATGTCGATGGCCGCGCTCGTACCCGGTCTTCCCGTCCAGGTTGAGGGGACTTACAACGCACAGAACCAACTGGTGGCGAGTTCGGTCAAGTTCAAAGGCAATGACTTGGAACAGGCGCAGAGTATCCAGGCCGGCCTGCAACCGGCGAAACAGGAGATACAGCAGAGTCAAGAAGAGCTAGCGCAACAGAAGGCAGAGCTGGCGCAGCAACAACAGGCCATGGCACAGCAACAACAGGAGATGGCCGCGACCCAGGAAAAGGTCGCCGCCAATAAAGCCGCCATCGCGGCCGCCAACAAGCGTTTCGGGGAGTTGGGCGATTACAATATCCTCGACGAAGTGACGGTTTATTTCGCCAATGGCAAAGTCACCATCGATCCCAAGTACAAGCCACAACTGCAGCAATTGGCCGACAAGGCCAAGACCATCACTGCCTATATGATCCAGGTGAAAGGCTATGCCTCATCGGTAGGCAGCGCTTCGCTGAATCAGAAGCTGAGCGAAGATCGGGCCAACAACGTGACCCAATTCTTGCAGCAGCAGGGCCACGTTCCGCTTACCAACATGCTTGCGCCGGGCGCGATGGGTGAAAGCAGACAGGTGGGCAACGACAAGACGGCTGAAGGCCAAGCCGAAAACCGTCGGGTTGTGGTCAGGATTCTGCAGAACAAGGGAATCGCCGGTACATAGCGTCGACGCAAGTGCGCTAGAATGCAACTATATCGGTGCGAGTGGCGGCGCTCAACCAGACGACATAGACAGGAGCGATCATGGTACGTATGAAACAGGTTTTGGCATTCGTCCTGACCTGGGGAATTCTTATTGTTACTTCGCCCACCGGCTTCGAAGCGTGGGCTTCCGTCGCAATTCATCCGCCTGTATTTGCCATGCAGGAAGCTGCGCAGGCTAACTTGTCCGCAACACAGATTGATGAGTTGGTGTCGCCAATTGCCTTGTATCCCGACGCGCTAGTGGCGCAGATCGTTGCGGCCTCGACCTATCCCGACCAGGTCGTCACCGCCAATGCGTGGCTGCAGGCAAACTCCAAGCTGAACAGTGCCGAGTTGATGAAGAAGGTGGATGGTCAGTCGTGGGATCCGAGTGTCAAGGCGCTGACTCAGTTCCCCTCGGTGCTTAACAACATGGCAACCAACCTGTCATGGACCTCGGCCTTGGGCGACGCTGCCTACAACCAGCAGAAGGACGTGATGGCCTCTGTGCAGAGACTGCGCAAGCAAGCCAAGGCTGCAGGTAATCTGAAGAGCACGTCGCAGCAAACCGTGAAGACCGAGACACAACAAGGCCAGCAGGTGATAGTGATCCAACCGGCCAGCCCGCAGGTGGTGTACGTACCCGTCTATAACCCAACCGTAGTTTACGGTGTGCCCTACTATCCTCCGGGCTACAGTACGAGCGCCATGGTCACCACAGCCGTCATTTCGTTCGGCGTGGGCATGGCGGTCGGGGCGGCGATAAGCGGCGGCTGCTGTGGCTGGGGATGGAACAGTTGGGGCTGCGGGTGGCATGGCGGGGCCGTCGTTTACAACCGCAACGTGTACGTCTCCAACAGCAATATCTACCGCAATGGGGGCTACTACGGAAACCGGCCGGTAGCAACTCCGTACGGCGGCAGCTACAACCGCAACACGAATGTCAGCGGCAATACCGTCAACATCAACACTGGAAACAAAAATACCGTTAACGGCGGCAACCGCAACAATGTCAATACTGGCAACATCAATGCCGGGAACAGCAGGAACAACGTTAATAGCGGGAACCGGAGCACCAACACCGGCAATTACAACAAAGGCTCCAACGGTGCCACGGCGCCTGCCAACAACCGCGGTTATGGACAGCAGTCTGCAACCGGCACCAAATCAGGTGCCTTCAGCGGATATGGAGCGGGCGGGCAGACGCAGGCGCAGAGCGCTCGAGGACAACAAAGCTATAAGGGCACCGGCGGAGCAAAGGCCGGTCAACAACGCAGCGCACCAGCGGCTCGTAGTGGTGGCGGCCGGAAGCGCTAATCGCAACTGTCAAGTAACTTCACGAGCATCAAATTGCCGATGTATGGCGGAGGTTGCGGATCATGTCCGACAGAAATTCGAAAGGTGCATGTATGCGGTGGCAATCGAAATTCATGAGCACTGCACTGTGGCTGGCGTCGCTTGTTTTATTCGCGGGAATTGGTTTTGCACAAGAGGCTGGGCAGAAGACCTTCGCCAACGCGCAGGATGCCGGCACGGCGCTGTACAACGCCGCGAAGTCGGGGGACAAGACGGCCGTCGAGGCCGTTCTCGGAGCGTCTTCAGCTAGCATTATCTCCTCCGGCGACGAGGTGGAGGACAAGAATACCCGCGACACTTTCATCGAGCGCTATGAGCAGATGAATCGCTGGGCGAAAGATGTTGATGGGGACCAGACGCTTATTCTTGGCGCGGAAAACTGGCCGTTCCCCATTCCCCTGAAGAAGGGCACCGCAGGCACCTGGTACTTCGACACCAAGGCTGGGGTGCAGGAGATCCTCTTCCGGCGCATCGGTAGGAACGAACTCGCCGCCATTCGTGTGTGTCGAGCTCTGGCTGACGCGCAGAGCGAATACTTCAGCCAGACGCATGATGGCGACGTGGTCAAACAGTACGCTCAGAAATTCATCAGCGACCCCGGCAAGCAGGACGGGCTCTATTGGAAGGTAGCCGAAGGCGAGACCGAGAGCCCCATCGGCCCACTGGTTGCCTATGCCGCGGGAAAGGGTTACACCGGCCAGCAGGATACCGCGCAGCCTTTCCATGGCTACCTCTATCGCCTCTTGACTGGTCGGGTGAATGCCAAAGGCGAGACGAAGAGCTTCCTCGTTGATGGCAAGATGACCGGCGGCTTCGCCTTCATCGCCTATCCAGCCGAGTATCGCAACTCGGGCGTAATGACTTTCGTCATCGACGATAAGGGAGTCGTGTACGAGAAGGACTTGGGCGAGAAGACTGCCGATGCGGCAAACTCGCTGAAAGTGTTCAATCCCAAGGGTTGGAGAATCGTCACGAAGGACCAGGACGACGACAGCGGCAACTGAATCTCTTTCACGATATAGGAAAACACTACTGTCACAGATAGCCCACAATCAATGCGCAACGATTCCAAAGGAACGGCGATGAAAAAACCTCGTGTGCCCTGGATTATTTGTCTGTGGATGTTCGTCACAGCCCTCCAACTCAATGCTCAACAAAAGAGGCCGAACATCCTCGTCATCTTTGGGGATGACGTCGGCTACTGGAATGTCAGCGCGTACAACCACGGCATGATGGGATACAGGACGCCCAACATCGACCAACTGGCGAAACAGGGCGCGCTGTTCACCGACTACTACGGGCAACAGAGTTGCACGGCAGGTCGCGCGGCGTTCATCACGGGGCAGAGTCCCATTCGCACCGGCCTGACCAAGGTCGGACTGCCGGGCTCACCGATCGGCCTGCAGAAACAGGATCCGACGATCGCCGAGTTGCTCAAGCCGCTCGGCTACATGACTTTTCAAAATGGCAAGAACCATCTTGGCGATCGCAACGAGTTCCTGCCCACGGTGCACGGGTTCGATGAGTTCTTCGGCAATCTCTATCATCTGAATTCCGAAGAGGAACCGGAAAATGTGGATTATCCGAAGAACCCAGCGTTCCTTGCCAAGTTTGGGCCGCGCGGCATGCTGAAGTGTAAGGCAACCGCGACAGACAATCCCGCGCCCCCGGATCCACGCTTTGGCGCATGGGGCAAGCAGACATGTGAGGACACCGGCCCGCTCACCATCGAACGGATGAAAACCGCCGACGAGGAGATCCTGGCCACAACGCTCGACGACATGGAGCGCTCGGTGAAAGCGGGCAAACCGTTCTTCATCTGGCACAATACGACGCGCATGCATATCTGGACGCATCTGCAGCCGAAATACGAGACCATGATCGCCAAGTACGGCCTCTACGGCGCCGGCATGCAGGAGCTCGACGACAATGTAGGTGTAATGCTGAAGAAGCTCGATGACCTGGGCATCGCGGACAACACCATTGTCATCTTCAGCAGCGATAATGGAGCCGAAGTGATGAGCTGGCCCGACGGCGGAACGACTCCGTTCCGTGGCGAGAAGAACACTAACTGGGAGGGCGGCTATCGGGTGCCCCTCCTCATTCGCTGGCCTGGCGTGATCAAGCCGGGGATGGAAGTCAATGACATCGCCGCACATGAAGACTGGCTACCCACGCTGCTCGCGGGGGCAGGCGTACCTGAAGTCAAGGAAAAGTTGCTGGCCGGCTATCAAGCTGGCGACTCCACTTGTAAAGTGCACCTGGATGGCTACAACCTGATGCCATACCTCAAGGGGGAAGCTGAGGCCGGCCCCCGTAAGGAGTTCCTCTACTGGACGGATGACGGGGATCTTGCGGGTCTTCGCTACGACAAATGGAAGCTTGTTTTCATGGAACAACGCGCTCACAGCTTTGACGTGTGGGAGGAGCCGTTCATTACGCTTCGCGTTCCCAAGCTGATGGATCTGCACTCCGATCCCTTCGAACGGGCTCCTCTGGAAGGAATCGACTACAGCCACTGGAGAGCAGACCATGTGTTCCTGCTCCTCCCTGGCGTGGGCTATGTCGGACAATGGCTGCAATCTTTCGCGCAATTTCCGCCGCGACAGAAACCTGCCAGCTTCAACCTTAACGAGGTTATGCAGAAGATGAGTACAGCGGCAGCCAACGCTGACGACTAAGGCGCGGCAGTGTTCCCATTCCCGCCGCTATTTGTCGTGTTCCTTCTCCGGACGGTACTGTCGGCGTGAACGATTCCATCGGTGTCGGTGAATGAGACGCGGCAGCGGGCGGCAGGCGCGCGACCACAAGTCGAACCCGAGCTGGTCATCGCTTGCACTCGCTCAGCGAGGCACAGCAACTTCTCAAGGAGTCCCCATGCGGAAAACCGTCATATCGTTTGCCGTTGCTCTTGGGCAATCCTGGCCCCGCAGTCTCTACTGGGTGGCCTTGTCAAGCCGGACCACTTCTCCGGTATCCAACTGATACTCCGCCTCGATCACTGTCAACTTGCCGTGTTCTTTGGCGTTCTTCAGGAGTTCGCTGTGCGCCAGCAGATCCATTGCGCTCTGGCGTACATTTTCTTTGATTGCGGCTTCGATCAGTGCGTCTCCCGTCGCGGAACCCTTCACCTTCGCCACTGCGGGATCAATCTGGTCAACCATGGCCTGCAGGTTCGCCGTCGGCATCTTCTCACCCGAGCAGGCGGCGGTGACCGCGCCGCATTTGGTGTGTCCCAGCACCACCAGCACCGTGCTGCCAAGGTGATCGAAGGCATACTCCAGGCTGGCGAGCCCCAACGGACCAGCGATGTTTCCGGCTGCGCGCACCACGAACAGGTCGCCCAACGTCTGGTCAAAGACCGACTCGGGAGGCACGCGGCTGTCGGAGCAACTCAGCACCATGGCTTTCGGGTGCTGTGACTTCGTCAGCGACTCGCGCACACTTACCAGGGCGCGCGGCTTCAGTTTGCCAGCCACGAAGCGCTGGTTGCCGTCCATAAGGTCCGACCAGATCTTGTCTGGTGACTGTGCCGGCTCGGTCGCGTGTCCATGATGCGCCGCAGGCGGCGCGGGCGCAGCGGGTTGTTGCGCGACTGCGAACGTTGCGAGAAAGGTAATTGCGAAGAACGCAAGTTTACGTTGCATGTTGCCTCCTGAGACGGCGGCAATATATCACAATTGGACTGATCCCTGTCGAAAACACTCAGAACCAAACGACGGAGGCAAATGCCGATAGCCCGGGAACGGATGAATTGCGCCACCCGCTCCAGCACACTCACCAGCCGCGCGAACGTGTGCGCATTAGATATCACGCCGCACTTCGATCCGGCACCCGCCCGACAACGCTACGGTCAGCCCGCAACTCGCTTGCTGCTCCGCCGACGATTTCCTGATGTCCAATGCCACTGGCACCAACTGGCCGCCTGCAGAAGCGCTTCCCCTCTTGTTCCCCCATCACCCTCTTTCAGATGGCGATCCAGCGTGCTGAAGCTCAAACCTCGACTGGCTTGCATGTCGATTACTGCAATTTAATTCAAACTTGCTGCAACGCAATTCAAACATTACTGCAGTTGAATTCCAACAATTACAACAGCGGTGAGTTAGGGAGATATTTTGCAGTGGCGGGGAGTCGCGGGGAGTCGCGGGGAGTCGCGGGTTTTAGCGGGTGAAACGATGATTTCGAGTGAAAATCACGCACACCAGATTTTGGCTCGCTATTTTGCAGTGCCGCGTGATCGGACGCCTGTAACTGACTGATTCTTCATGAACCGGTCAAGGCTTTTCGTACATTCTCGCGAACCTACGGCTCGGACGCAGGGCAGAATCCAGTAACCTATTCAACCCAAATAACTTACGTGATGAATCGGTGCATGAGCGTGGAGCGATCCCGCGAACATCCCGCGAACCTTGGCAGCCTCTAGTTTTTTGGGGTTTTCTTGCCGGGCGACTTGCGCGCGACCGTGAGCCGTTTTATTCGCTTCACGTCTAACCCGGCCGACGCCAGAACCAAAGACGCTCATTTTTCGTTAGCCGAGTTTCCTATCTGCAAAGAACGTTCAGCCGATGGCACGCGTGTCCACTGTCTCACCCCTGGTAGGGCGGCCACGATTTTTGGCCGCTCGTCAGGCGCCTTCGGGGAGCGGCCTTACTGCGTAAGAGCCAGGGCCTTCAGCGCCGTCTTATTCCGTATGCGTAGGGTTGAGCCCTTCTTCTCCACGATCTGGTGCTTCGTCAGGTCGGCGAACATACGGGTTACGGTTTCCCGGGACGTGCCGATCATCTGCGCCATCTCATCATGGGTTAACGTAAGCTTTATGTGCGGCTGGGCCTTGGCGGTTTCCCCGTTGTGCGCGCTCAACTCGAGCAGCAGCTTCGCCAGCTTTTCCGCCGCGGAGTGCGGCAGCCCGATGGCACGAAACTCGCGGCAAGCGGCGGTGTACTTGTCGCTCAATTGTTCGGCGACGCGCAGGCAGACATCGCTGTGCTCCCTCAGCAGGCGTTGGAAATCTTCGCGTTTCACGAAGTTTACCTGGCACGGACTGACTGTTTCAGCCGTCAATTCGTAGGGCGTGCCGCTGACGTTGGCGCTTAGCCCCAGAACTTCTCCCGCTTCAGCAATCTTCAGAATCAGGGTCTTGCCGTCGGAGGCGCAGATGGAAAGTTTGATCCGGCCCTTGCACAAAACAAAGATGCCGCGCGGAGCCTGGCCTTCGACAAACAGCACGGCATTCTTGGGATAAGCGATAAGAAACCTCATAGTTTCGAAAGTTTGCAACGCAGTACCGGAAAGATCACAAAAGATGTGTTCTGCCCGCGTCTTGCACCTCAGGCAGCTTTCAATGATGTCCAATCCATATGGTGTAAGCACAACAACCCCACGATTCTCGTCTTTTTCTTGTCCATACTATCCGAACACTTCATGTCACATGCAACAAGTGCAGACGTCACCAGGGGTTGTGACGTGGACATTTATCAAAGGATTTTCGGAGCACAATTGTTCAATTGTGTGGGTAGAAATGCTGACTCGGCGAGCAGAAAGCCGAGGATAATCGTAACCTCCGTCACAGACAGCGATCTGCGGAAGTGTGAAACTTCCCAAATTTGCTGCAAGGAGGTTTACGTGGAAGTGATTTGCAGCGCAGCGCTTGTCACACGGGGATTTTTTCGCGGTCGTTCTGACGGCAAAGGGAGACCACGAACGCACTAGCCCGTCTTGTGTGTGGGACCGACGAAAATTCACGGCTGGCTATTTCATCCTCTCACCAGCTCCGAGAATTCCTCGAGGGTCTGAGCCGCCCTCTTCCCGCTTTTTGCTTTCTTCTTCACATGCCCAGCATTTAATCGAGGAAGGCAGCGTTCCTTGGAACTCGCCTCTGTTCATTGTGATCAGGTGCCCACAGTCAAAAGTTTGGGTCAGGAATTAACGTAAGAACTTAGAGCGACCCCTGCGAACCTCTGACGAACCTGCAGATGGGCTACCTCTATGTCTTTTGGGGCCTCTTGCTGGGCGGTTTGCGCGCGGGCCGCCCGTTGCTCGGAACTGCGGTGCTGCTGAGAACCTCAATATCGATTCCAGCCCGCTGCCAGAAGTACAGCCTGGTGTTCGCCGCCGGCGCCATGTTTCCCATCTTGGCGTAGTGGTCGCCTGACGGTTCGTTGTCGCCGTTCTCCCAGTGCGAAACAGCCATTGCTGAAACTCCGAGGGCTTTCGCAAAGACCGCTCCGGTAATTCGCAGCTCGTTCTTCCTTAGCCGCTCGATGCGAACCGCCCATTCCGGGCGCGGCGGGCGCTTTTTTCTTGCGGGCGTCATTTTCCCCTTGACATGCAGTAAAGCTGTCTTTATAAAGTTTACTTTAGTTGAGGTTTCAGCTTAGCGATTCAGTTTAGCCCCGCCGTTAAGGAAATGCGAGATCGTTCGGTGCCTCGCGGCATTAGTTTCTTGATTCATGACTGTGATCTCTTTTGGAACCGGTTGGTTTTCATGCCCAACAATTGGCTAAGTGTTCAACAAGTGACTGACCTGACCGGCTGGCACCCTCAGTATGTGCGCCGGTTGGCGAGAGAGGGTCAGTTGCAGCAGCGGCCCTCGAAAAATGCAAGGAGTAGCGGACGAGTCCAGCGCGAATACGCACTAACGTCCTTGCCAGTTGAAGCGCAGCTGAAATTCCTCAAGCAGCCGCTGCTGTCCGGACCAGCCTGCACGGCTCTGGCACTTCGCCCGGATCCAAACCAATCCAACCTGTTTGCTTCTCTGCCGGAAGTTCCCGAGCCCGAGCGCCTCAACTTTTCTGCAAGGCAGAACGCCCAGGCCTTGAAGCGCCTGGAGGCCATTGCGCCGCTGGTGGAATTCAGCAGCCGCAGCCAGCGATCCCGTCCGACGTTCCGTACCACCGGCGGAGTTGCCGTGCGAAGCATGAACTCGCTGGCCGGCTACCTCGCCGATCAGCACCACGTCAGCGCCCGAACTCTCTGGAACTGGTATGCACAGTACCGCAAGCTCGGCTATGCGGGTCTGGTCGACCGAGTTCGCTCGGATAAGGGAAAGTCGCGATTCCTCAAAGCCCATCCCGCTGTCCGCGCATTTCTGGAGAACAAGTACCTGGGTGAGCGGCTGTCAATTCGGCTGGTGTATCGGGCCTTGCGGCGCGATCTGCGGAGCCTGGAGCCAGAGTGCACCAGACCACCGAGCTACAGCGCCGTCCGGTCTTATTTGCAACAGCTGCCCAAGCCCTTGCTGATCTTGAGCCGGGAAGGCGAGCGGCAGTTCCAGGAACGTTGTGAGCCCTACCTGCTGACCGACTTCGAGTCTCTGGTTCCTAACCAGATCTGGGTCTCTGACCACGGCCAGCATGATGTCTGGGTGCGCAACGACCTGTTCTCCGGAGTCTCGAGCAATGCTGCGGTCCGGCCCTGGCTGACTGCCATGATCGACATGCGCTCCCGCAAGATCGTTGGCACGGCCTGGTCGGCCACCCCCAGCTCCCACACCATCAGCTCGGCACTACGAGTGGGGATTGAGAGCTTTGGGATTCCCCAGATCCTCTATGTGGATAACGGCAAAGACTACGAGAAAGTCGGCCGCATTGACTTTTCTCCAGAATGTAGTGGGGTACTGGTCAGGCTGGGAATCCAGCCACAATACTGCCTACCCAGGCATCCCCAGTCGAAGCTGATCGAGAGCTGGTTTGGAACGGTACGCAAGCGCTTTGACTGCCTCTGGCCCTCCTACTGTGGAGCCGGCCCCAAGGATCGGCCGGAGCAGTGCATGGCTGCCCTGAAGGAGCACCAGGCCTTTCTGAAGGGCAAACGGAAGAACTCACCTCTGCCCCTGGCCAGCGAGTTCATTGCGACGGCGCGGCAGTGGATTGAGGAATACAACTCGCAGCATCCACATGGCGGACGAGGCATGCGAGGCCGGACTCCGGATGAGGTCTTTAACGAACTACTGCTACCCGGTCAGAAAAGACTGATTGAGACCCCGGAAGTTCTCTATGCCTTGTTCTGGGACCGGCAGCGGCGCAAGGTGTCGGAGGGCGGATGTGTGCAATTGTACGGCGAGCGCTACGAACCAGCCGATGGCGAGAGTCTGGCCAAGCTGTTTCTGGAGATCGAACGGGATGTCCTGGTGGCTTGTGACCCAGCCAATCTGGGGGAAGCCATCGCCTTGGATCTGGACGGGCGCTTGCTGGGACGACTGCGGGCTCAGAAGCTGGTCACGCGCGGACCGGTTAGCCACGAAGATATTCGAGCCTCGATGCGGATCCGGCGCACGGCTCGTAAGGCGATCGCCGATTACGTCACTGGCTTGTCAGGCATACGGGCTCGTGCTGGGGACCGTAGCGAGATCGCTCACCTCCAGGATCGAGCCGAAATGCCCAGGGAGAAGCTGTCGCCACCTTCAGCTCTGATACGGCCGCAAGATCTGCACACCGCAGCAATCAGGCCCGACTTCATCGACGACATTGTTCGGGAACTGACGGACGGAGAATAAGCTATGGCTCTTTCCTACGCGGTACGCCGGCAGCTGCTGGAGGCGAGCTTGCCGGAATCGACCGAAGTTCGCCTGGAGTTGCAGGATTACCTGGCCCGGACCGGCATGACACCCCCAGATTTTGCCCGCCGCATCAACTACGCCCGGGAGACGGTTTACTCCTTTCTGAATGGCAATTACAGCTGGATCTCCTCCAACGACGGCCCTATCCGGGCAGCGATTCGCGGCTTCATTGCGGCCCATCCCATTGCGACGCCAGCAATCAGCTCAGGCAAGCTCTACCAAACGGAGAATGCACGTTTGCTGCGTCAGTACTTCTACGAGGCGCTGGACCATGGGCGGGCCTATTACCTCTACGGCGCCCCGGGAACCCAGAAGACCTACGTACTGCAGCACCTGATTGCAGAATTGAACCGCTCGGAGATCGCCAAGAACGGAGAGGGTCGGAGAGCTTACTACGTCTATGTTCGTCAGGGAATCCACTCGCTGGACCTGATGAAGCGGGTGGCGGAGAGCTGCGGGGCAATCGGCATGGGCACCGTCGACCGGATTCTGCGCAATCTGCGATTCGATCTCAGCCAGCGCAAGGTGCTGTTGGTCTTTGACGAAGCCCAGCATCTGTCGATTGAGTGCCTGGAGACCCTACGGGAACTGTTGGATCAACCGCCGCACTGCGGGTTGCTG
>Ga0116111_1000736_pt1 | contig 25688 bp, 23 predicted proteins | sample June2015DPH_8_10_FD_89720 | JGI IMG/M metagenome (GOLD analysis project Ga0116111, IMG submission 89720) | Peatland microbial communities from SPRUCE experiment site at the Marcell Experimental Forest, Minnesota, USA - June2015DPH_8_100 | ecosystem: Environmental > Terrestrial > Soil > Wetlands... | reverse complement strand
CCCATTAGTCGTCCTGGAAGGCAGTCCGTACCTCAGCGTATTTAAGGTGGACCAGTTGCAGGCCGTGGCGCTGATGTTTATCAAGTTGAATGTTCAGGCCGCCTACATCTACCTGGTATTTTTCGGACTGTTTAACCTCCTGATCGGCTACCTCATTTTCAAGTCGACCTTCCTGCCTCGAATTCTGGGCGTGCTGATGGCGCTTTCCGGTTTGGGGTGGCTGACCTTTCTGTCCCCGTCGCTCGCAAACTATCTGCTCACCTACATTGAGGTTCTCGGCATCATCGCCGAAGCATCGCTGATGCTATGGCTCCTTGTGAAGGGCGTGAACGTTCAACGATGGAAGGAGCAGGCCAGCGCAGCGCGGGGGAACGGCGATTCGTAGCGCCATATACACTTGATTCCATTATTCGCATAAGGACGAAAGAGCATGAGCACAGCTGAAATAATGGAACGGTTTGCAGAAGCGTCGCCGCGTTTCAAGGCCAGGATGGCCGGTGCCCTTAATTTTTTCAGCCTACTGACGGCAGGGTTCACCGAGACATTTGTTCGCGGCAGGTTGAATTACGCAGGGGGCTACATCGCGATCGCGGGCATGGTCGGTGTGACGCTGCTCCTCTATGACATCTTTAAGCCGGTGAACAGGCGCCTCTCTTTGCTGGCGGCGTCCTTCGCCTTCGTGGGACTCACCTTTGAGGCTCTTCGATGGCAGCCTCAGGGCGTGAACATCGCTATTGTAGTTCACGGATTCTATTGCCTCCTGATCGGCTACCTGGTTTTCAGGTCGACCTTTCTGCCTCGAATTCTGGGCGCGCTGATGGCGTTTGCCGGTTTGGGTTGGCTGACTTATATGTCACCACCGCTCGTAAACTATCTGTCCCCCTACAATCTGGCCTCCGCCATCCTCGCGGAACTATCGCTGATGCTGTGGCTCCTCGTGATGGGCGTGAACGTTCCACGATGGAAGGAGCAGGCCAGGGCAGCGGGGGAACGGCGATCGCAGCGCGCCATGTACCCTTGATTCAATCGGTCGCTAAGGAGGAACGAGTATGAGCACAGTTGTATTGGCCAACCGGTTGGAGCTCAATTCCGGCTTTCGGACAATACCTGCTGCCCCTCGCCATGCTCGCAATTTATCTGCGCGCGAAGGGCCGGGCCGGCACGCTGGCCCACCCAAGCTGCCTTTGCTTGGGTAAGGTAGTTCTGCACATTTCCTGTATCCGATTCACGAGTAAGCCAACCGATTTCACTTTCTCCATTGGACGGTGTGAGGTTAAACGAAAAATCCCCATCCAAGCACAACCAGGTTGGATGGGGCACCCAGGCACCCAGACCTCGGAGATGGCCACTCACGGCGGTCTTCGAAGGAGGGTCGAATCGGGATTTTTTCCAGTCTAATGGCAGAAAAATGCATTCGCAGGCAAAATCTTGGTTGCGGTTTCCGGGGTGAAAGGCTTAAGATAGAAAAGTTGGAGGTGGTTCCAGGCTATCTCCGATTCCAGAAGTAGACCCTTTAGTCCCACGTTCGCAAGTTCAGCATTCCATCATGCACAGCGATAAAGTAACTGTGTGCGAGCACTCCCAGGAGAGACTGAGATGGCGTGGTACGCGTACTGCATTACCGAGCAGCAGGGCCTTCAAGGTAGTATCCGAGCCCGGCGTCCGGTGGCGATTGAAAATCTCCGAGGCGTAAACGACGCTCCGGTGTTCGCCTGTCCCAGCGGAGAATTCGCCGTCATCGTAAGCGAGCATTCCGCTTCCCAACCCCTCAATCAACAAGCCATTCTGGACCATGCTCATGTAGTCAGTGAGTGCTTCCGTACCCTGACCGTCCTGCCCTTTCGCTTTGGCACTATCTTCGATTCCGATGAAGCCCTGCGCCGCGCGGTCAGGGCGAATCGCAAGACATTTCTGGAGACGGTCGACCGTCTGCGGGGAAAAGCTGAGATGCATTTCAAGCTGCTCCTCAAGGATGGAACACTGCAGGAAGCGGTTGCCGAGCTTCCCAATGGCGTAGGGGGTGAGTACCTTCGCAAATTGCGGGAGCAGGCTACACGCGACCGGGAACGGCAGACCAAAGCTCGGGCACTCTCCATGCAAGTGCACAAGCTGTTCTCACCCCTCGAAGAAGACGTGATCTGCAAACGTACTGACTCCGGCGGCATGCTGATCGACTTTGCCCACCTCATCGATTCCACCTCCATCGTCAAATATCAGAACCGCTACAGCGCTGCGACCCGGCATTTCAAGGATTGCCACATCACCATCACGGGACCTTGGCCGCCCTATCACTTCATGCCGGGTAAGCTGCGCACGGTTCCTGGCGGAAATTGATGGTGTAGAGCAGCCACGACAATAGTCAGTCAATCAGGCGGCCAGCGGGCCGCCTTTGCCTTGGACGTCGCAACCGCCGCAGCCACCGCTGCAAGCCTGGGGAGAGTGTGGCCAAAATCTCTGGCCGGTGGGCCGCTTCTTATAGCGCAGTAAGAGCCGAATCATGGGCTGGCGGGTAAGCATCCAACCTCTGCAAACCGGAGTTCTTGGGACCGAGCGGAAGAGTCCGGCAGTTGACGTGGGTTCCTCCCACGCATATCATTCCGGTTTCACGTACCCAATTTTCGCCCCACGAGGGTTGTCGGCGCGAGGGATCGGCAGGCTACGAACCTATGGACAAGAAGAAGCTGGAAGTTTTCAAAAAGCGGCTGGAGGAACGCCAGCGGGAGTTGCGCCAGACCATGACCCGCACCGCTCAGGACGGGCGCGAAGCCGATGTCGAGTCGGCACAGGACATCGCCGACCGGGCGGCAAACTCGTACAACAAGGAATTTCTGTTCCATCAGAGCAACAACGAACGACAGCTCCTGCAAATGGTGGATAGCGCCCTCGACCGGATCCGGGAGGGCACCTTCGGCCAGTGCATCTCCTGCGGCGCAGAGATCAACCCCAAGCGGCTGGAAGCCGTCCCCTGGACGCGGTTCTGCATCGCGTGCCAGGAGAAGATGGAGAAAGGCATTCTGGAGCACAGCAGCACCTAGGGAATCTCAGAACCACTGCCCCAAGCCGGAATGCCTCCCAGCATCCGCCAGCACTAATTTGCACTAGAAGTGGAACCCAATCTGCGCTGTCAGCGCGCGCGGTGTTACGTAATGCGTGCCGCTAAACGTCGACAGAAAGTTGTACAACGCATACTTGTTGGTTAAGTTGATCGCCGTCAACTGCAGACTCCACTTGTACTTGTCTCCTTTGAAAAGGTTGTCGTCGCCCACCGCCAGGTCAAACAGATTTCGTGACGCGATGCGCGGAGGATTGTGGTCGTCATTCTCGCCTCCCGGCGCCGGCACCTGGGTGAGCGTGGAGCCGAATTGCGATGCCAGGCAAATAAAAGGCAAAGCAGTTGTCGGAGTTGCATGCACGCCATTGCAAGTGAATCCCGCCTGAAACTCCTGATCGGCGGTTAGCGGGATTCCGGCCGGATCGGTCATGGTAATGGCGGGTTGCCCGTTGAGCATGGTCGATTGCGGGCAATCGTTTTCTGGGCCGATTCCGTAACAGGGCACAGCTCCGGCAACCAGTCCGCTGTCGTAGCGCCAGTTGAACCCGACCCACGGGCCGCGTTTCCAGGGGGTCTGGTATTGCAGGTGTGCGGTCATGTTATAGGCTTCGTCGTGGTCAATGCGGAAAACCCCCGTAGGTGCTGAGGGAGTGGCTCCGGCTCCCGAGATCTGCGGAGTGAAGAACCGGGCTGCGACGCTGGACATCACCACCAGCGCGCTGAAACCATGGTACACCGGCACACTGGCGCGCAACGCCCAACCGGGAATCTTCGAGTTATGCCATTCGATCGGAAATGTGACCGGTGTATTACCCAGCACACTGAAGTCGTAGGCGCTGTGCGTGTACTTCCAGATGTATTCGCCGTCGATCACCAGAAACCTTCCGACAGCTTGTTGCAGGCCGGCGTGGAATTCATTGCGAAAGCCGGGTGCCAAGGGCGTCGACGTGCTTGATGAGCAGGCGAGAAGAGGATTCAGGACGGGCGAGCCGCATCCCGCGCTGGAGAGCACCAGGTTCTCATTGAAAGGAGTCTCCAATGTGCGCGCATAGGAGATGCGGAGAATCGTATTCGTCTTCTGGACATTGTAGGCAATTCCCAGACGCGGCTCCGCTTGGCTGGCAACGGAAAGGCCGTTGTACAAGTCCCCGCGAATTCCCAGATTGAAGCTCCAATTGTGCACGTTGATGTTGTCCTGCACGTACATTGCGAGCTCCTTCACGTCGGTGTGGCCAACAAACGGGAAGAGGGTCCCTCCGCGTGTCAGGTCATAAGGCAGCAGAACATTGTTGAACAAGGGATACAGGGAAGAGTTGGGCGCGTTCGGGTTGGAAGCGATGTTGGGCTGGTATCCAGCTGCTGCGCACTGCGAAGGATCGGTAAAACCAATGACCGGGACGGCGTTTCCATTTAAGCAGGGTGCATTGAGCGTGGGATCGACAATCCCGAGCTGGTCATTCTCGTTCAGGAAGGTCTGCTCATACGTCACTCCGGCTTTCACGTTGTGAATGCCCTTGGTATAGGTAACGTTCGCGAGCGCGCCGGCATTGGTAAGCGAGCGCTGCTGGGCGACGGTTTCCCTTTGGAGGTTCGCTGGCCCAAGGTCCGCGAAAGGGTCATTGCTGGGATAGTAGTTGTAGGCGTCGCGCCGTACGTAGCCCGTCACGTTCAAGACGGCATTCGGACTTAATGTGTGTGTCCACGTGGGCGCAATGTTGAAGGTGAGGATTTTGGAGCGCTGGTCGGTCGGGCCGACGGGAAGCCCATCCGGCCCGACGACGCCAAGGTTCAGGTTGTCGTAGGTATTCGGCGTCTGGAACCACGAGCGGGTAAATTGGAAGTTCAGGTGCAGCGCGTTCTGTGGAGAAAACAGGTAGTCGAAACGGTCGAATACGTTCTCCTCATTACCCTTGTCATGCATGACCACAAATTCCGGCGGATCGAGGAAGCGGCCGCTGTTGAGCCCATTTAGCGCAATAAAATTTCCCCAGTTTTTGCCGCCATAGGAGAAGTTGAGATCCACGTTCGAGCTGCCGAAAGTACCGTAGCTGGCGGTGATGTCGCCATGGGGCGTGGTCGAGCCCAGGCCCGAACGCGTACTCACGTCGATCACCAGGCTGGTCTTGTCTCCGAACTCGGCAGGCGGCGCTCCGCCGATGACCGTCATCGACTGCACCGCGTCGAGCGGAATCTGATTGGAAAATACCTTGCTTTGCTGATCGGTGATGGGCTGGCCATCCAGAGAAAACGAGTTTTCTGCATGATCGCCCATGCCGTGAAAGAGTCCGTTGGAATCCGCCGCGACCCCCGGCGAGGCCAGCGTGACCAGTGAACTCAGCTCCGAGGAAGTGCTCTCCAGCGGAAGTTTGTCGAACAGACTGCGGTCCACGTCGGTGTGAAACGTGGGATCGTTTTCCAAAAGGTCGCTCGCCTCGCCTTGGACCGTGACGCTTTCGGCAGAGCCGGCTATCTGCAGAGTGATTTTGAGACTAAGCGGCACAGCGGAACGCACATCAACGTCTTGCGAATACGCCGCAAACCCCGTCACGTTGACACTGAGGTGGTAAGGATTGAAGGGGACGTTGGGGAAGCTGAATCGCCCCGCGCTGTCGGTGGTGGTTGACCGGTCGAATTGGCTAACCGGATTATGGATCTCTATGGTCGCGCCCGGCACCACCGCGCCGGAGGGATCGGCAACAACACCGCTCAGCGATGAGTTTCCCGTGGTCTGCGCACTTGCGCTGATGACGCCAAGCGCTAAACAGAACATCGCTACTGCAATCGCACTGATTAACTTGTACTGCAAAGCCGTCTTGCTTGTTTCCTGTGTCGAAATCATCTCTTCTCCAATCTCGCTGGCTCCGCGGTCGTGCCTGGCCCGCGCAACACACTGCGGGCAGCACGCCGAGAGCAATGGAAAATGCATGCGCATGTACGCGCCCGAGGACGCGCCATCGCAAGTTTTCAGAATTGTGAGTTTGGATTAGAGGCTGGGAGGCGCCCGAGAGGGGAGTCTGTAGCCGGCTTGAAGCGACGCATAGTTTACTGCCTGAAGAGCGACTCGAATCCATAGCGGATTCAATAGATCGGCTTGTGGCAGTTGAGGGGTGACAATTGTGTTATGTCCAACGCGGCAAAGTTCGCATTGATCGCCTGTTGCTAGACTGCTGTCCGATTGAGTCGAGCTGGCGGTTACGCGCGCGAGGTCATTTGCCGCTCCTGATGTGCCGATCATATGCACCAGCGGGTGCAGCAGAACGTGCACAAACAACAACGTCAGTAGCCATCCTCGAAACTTCACGGAATTCCTCGCTAGGGCCCGATTTGCTGTCATTATTCTGACGTAGAGCCTTGCCAAAGTAAAGCAAGCCTACGTGACGATTGGCTCATGCAATAAAGGTTCGGGTAGAGCGGGCCTTGACGAAGCCTCATCTCCCAGCCGGATCGCAGATCGGGATGACCGGCTCGCCTGTCGCTGCGGGGCCATAATATCGCCGCTGGAAGTACAGCGCCACGTTGACCAGGCCGATCATCGCGGGCACCTCAACCAAAGGGCCGATCACGGCGGCGAACGCCTCACCCGAGCTAATCCCGAATACCGAGACGGCTACGGCGATCGCCAGCTCAAAATTATTGCTCGCCGCAGTAAAGGACAGCGTCGCCGCCTTGGCGTAGTCGGCTTTGAGCTTGTAGCCCAGGAAAAACGAAACCAGGAACATCAGCACAAAATAGATGAGCAGGGGAACCGCGATGCGCACCACGTCCACCGGGAGACGCAGGATATACTCACCCTTCAGCGAGAACATCGCCACGATAGTGAACAACAGCGCTATCAGGGTGATCGGGCTGATGCGTGGGATGAAGGTCTTCTCATACCACGTCCGCCCTTTGGCCCTAACCAGCGTGAAGCGAGTCACGATCCCCGCGAGGAACGGGATGCCGAGGTAGATGAATACGCTGCCCGCGATGTCGCGAATCGAGACGTTGACCACAGAACCGCGCAGGCCAAACCACTCCGGCAACTTGGTCACAAAGATCCACGCGTAGATCGAGTAGAACAACACCTGAAAGACCGAGTTGAAGGCCACCAGGCCGGCGGCATATTGCGTATCGCCCTTGGCCAGTTCGTTCCACACGATCACCATCGCTATGCATCGCGCCAGTCCGATCAGAATTAGTCCCGCCATGTATTCCGGATAGCCGCGGAGGAAGATGATGGCCAGCACGAACATCAGCACGGGGCCGATCATCCAGTTCTGCAAAAGCGACAGAGCGAGAATTTTCTTGTTGCGGAAGACCTCGCCCAACTCCTCGTAGCGCACCTTCGCCAGCGGCGGGTACATCATCAGGATCAAGCCGACCGCGATCGGAATGGAGGTTGTGCCAACGTTGAAGCGGTTGAGGAAAGGAACAATGCCAGGAAGCGCCCATCCCGAAAGCACTCCGACGGCCATCGCGGCAAAAATCCACAACGTCAGATAGCGATCGAGAAAGCCGAGACGAGCTGTCACTTTGAGGCGGTTTGTCATTGCTGGCCGATTTTGTCGATCTCCCGCTTGATCGCCAGCTTGTCGAGGCTGGCAAGCGGAAGGCATAGAAACAGGCCGATCCGGCGATCCAAAGCCATGAAGGCATCGCGAAAAGCGCGCTCGATCTGGTCGGGCGAGCCGGTAGCGGCAGCGGGATCGGGAATGCCCCAATGCGCAGTAATGGGCTGGCCAGGCCACACCGGACACACTTCTTTGGCGGCGTTGTCGCAAACCGTGAAAACGAAATTCATCTCGGGGGCGCCGGGCTGGGCAAATTCCTCCCAACTCTTGCTGCGCAATCCTTTCGTGGGCAGGCGGGCCATTTCGATTTGCCGCAGCGCCTCCGGCCGCACCATGCCCGCTGGGTGGCTGCCAGCGCTGTAAGCGGTAAAGTTCGGCCTGCCTTTGTGGTTCAGGATCGCCTCGGCCATGATCGAGCGGGCGGAGTTTCCCGTGCACAGAAAGAGAGCGTTGTAACGTCCCTGCATAGTCGTCATCTCTTATGCCTTCGGCATTTCCGCCTGCGGCTTCTTCGCCCGAATAAATGCGCTTATGAATTTGCCATCCACCTGCGGAGCGATGGCGTCCACGTCAACCCCCTGGTCATGCAAGAAAACGCGTGCATCCTCGACCTTGTGGACCCGCGTCGGTTCGATCTCGATAGCTTCGAATCCAGCGTCCCCAAGCTTCGAAATATACTCCGTATCCTGCAGCGCGCCGGCAATGCAGCCCACCCATAAGAGGACGTTTTGGCGCACCTCGGCAGGTACATCGCCATGTACCACAACGTCAGAGACAGCGAAGCGGCCGCCCGGCTTGAGCACCCGGAAAGCCTCCCTGAGGACGCGGTCTTTGTCGGCGGAAAGGTTGATGACGCAATTGGAGATGATCACATCCACCAAATTGTCGGGCAGCGGAATGTTCTCGATCTCGCCGCGGAGAAATTCAACGTTCTGCACGCCCGCCTGGCGCTGATTTTCCCGCGCCAGCGCCAGCATCTCGTCGGTCATGTCAAGTCCATACGCCTTCCCGGCCGGCCCCACGCGCCGGGCCGAGAGCAGCACATCAATGCCGCCGCCCGATCCCAGGTCGAGCACCGTCTCGCCGGGATTGAGCTGCGCCAGCGCCGTCGGATTGCCGCATCCCAGCGAGGCCTTCAGCGCATCTTCAGGGACCTGGCTCGCCTGTGCGTCGTCGTACAGGTTCATCGTGATCGGATCGCAGCACGCATCCGTCGCCGCAGATGCTCCGCAGCAGGAGCTGCCTCCGGTGTGGACGCGGAGCGCCGCCTGGCCGTACTTCTCTTTCACCACTTCCTTGATATCAGTGCTCATGATGTTCTCCTATTTGCAGATGGTGATGATGTTTTCGGGTTTGACCGCTTTGTTGCGCGTGCAACATTCGGCGTAGAGAAAGCCCAGCAGCTCTTGCAGAGCTTCGGTGTTCGCCGTGTACCAGAGGAAGGTCCCTTCGCGGCGCACCTTCACCAGGTCTTCGTTCTTCAGCTTGTCGAGATGGTGCGACAGGGTCGAACTCGGAATGTCCAGCTCGTCACCAATTTCGCCGACCACCAGGCCCTCGGGATGCGCCGACAACAACAATTGCATGATGCGCAGCCGCGGTTCGGTTCCCATCGCCGAGAGCATGTCGGCGTAGCGGATGATTTGCCCGGAATCTTGTTTCTTGGCCACCGCTCGTCCTTTTTCCATTATTCTACTATCATCGAAATATACTCGCGATGTCAAGCTTCAAGATGGGAAAGTTTGTTCCTCGAATCCTGCCGAGTTCCGGCGGCAAAGGAAAGGTCACTGGCGGCCGGGGTGGCTGAAGGCTGACGGCTGAGGGCTGAGGGCTGACAGCTAGTTCACTCCCGAGTTTGGCTGTGCGGAAGGCATGGCGTTGGTCACTGGCGGCTTCATCAAGCCGAAGTTCTGCAGGTAGGCGACGGTGCGCTGCGCAGCGCCATCGAAGGTGAGCTGGCAGTTTACGAATTGGGTGTTCTCCCAGGTCACGTCTCCACCGCCATAAATCAGTTTGCAATCGGTCAGTACACATTTGACGAAGCGCTTGTCGTCCATATAAACGGTGACGCCCTGGGGGTGCCAGTTTTCCAAGACTTGCATGATGAGTTCCTCTCTGCGGAAGCTGATTAAGGAACTACAGAATAACCGAAATGAGGGCCGTTGATGAATTTCCAGCACCTGAGCGCGGTCTGCGCCGCAAAAACAAAGGCAGGCGATCGCCTCGTCTGCCCTGGTATGAGAATTTCTGGAAGCAAATCTAAACGCCGCTGGGCGAGTGGCTCTCGGTGCCCGTGGGGTAGGTACCCTCGCTCGCGGCGGAACGGACCTTACCCATAGCGCGCTCGGCGGTTCCGCGAATGGACTGCACTCCACGTTGCACGCGGCTGCGGTTCTGCTCATAGGTCTCGCGTGCCGAATTCGCTAAATCATTAGCGCGGTCAGTCAGGTTGTTGCGGGTCTCTTCCCCACTCATGGGGGCAAATAGAATGCCCAGGCCGACTCCCAGCCCCAAGCCAATCAGGAAACTCTTCATGCCGTCCTCCTAAGATGGAAATCTTGTTGTGAACTTGCCGACCCAGAATGTTGACAGGACAATCCCATAATAGAAGATGCCTCCCGCGGACAAGAGTTTGCCGGCGATCGGAAATGTTTTTAGCGACCCTCGACGCGGGCCGGTTATAACGTTCGCTTGAACAGCGCGGTGGCAATGGTGATCATGATGGCGGCCGCGAGGGTCAGATATAGCAGGTCAGTGCGGATCGCCGCGAAGCCCGCATCCTTCAGCAGAATTGCCTTGAAGCCGTTCACCGCGTAGGTGAATGGATCGACATAGGCAATTCCGCGAAGCCACGCCGGGAATGCCTTAACGGGATAAATCGCGCCGCTGGGGAAAAACAGCAGGGTGTTCAGGATTCCGAACATGGCGCGTGGCACCAGCGGGTCCTCGACCCGTACCATCAGCAGGAACATCATGGTGTTAAAGGCCAGCGAGGTGGCCACCACCATCAGAAAAACGTAGAACATGTTTTGCGGCGTGAAGACAGTCCCCAGCCCTGCCAGCAACGATCCCAGTACGGTGATCACAATGCCCGCCATGATCGCCTTCAGCGCGCCCGCAACATTCAGTCCGGCCACCAGTTCGAACTTGGTAATCGGCGTCACCAGATAACCTTCGTGCACCCCGCGCGCCTTATCGTCGATGTACAACATGCCGCCGCCGATCATGACGGAGACGAACATGGCCAGCGTGATCGATCCGGGCAGCAGATATTTCATGTACTCGATGTAGGGATACAACTCCACCGTGTCGAGCGTGATCTGTTGCACAATGCGCGAGGGCTCGACCTCGGGATTATTCAGCGCGTTGGTCAGGTCGTTGAATTCCTGCTCCAGGGTCGAGCTCATGAAGTTGTCGGTATTGTCCACCACCAGCGCAATCCGCGGATGGTTTTCCTCGTACACGCGGCGCGAGTATTCCGGCGGAATAATGATGGCGCCGTCCAGCTTTCCGGTACGCACGTCTTCCATCGCCTGCTTGTCGCTGTCGTAAGGCACCGGAACAAACGTCCGCGCGTTGGATTGCACCGCCGCCAGCGCCTCGCGAACTTTCACCGCCTGCGTGCCGTGGTCCTGATCGACGACCCCGAGCCGCGCCTCTTTGATCTTTCCGCCGAATGCGTTGCCCAGCACGATGAGCTGCACCAAGGGGAAGACCATAGCTACCAGCATTAGCGCGGGCGAGCGGAAGAACTTGCGCAGCTCGCGTTCGACAATTGCCGACATCCGATTCATGGCCGCATCCCCGGGCGATCGGGCATCACGAAGCTGTAGGCTTTCACCTGCTCATCGCGCAGTTGCCGGCCGGTATAGTGCACGAACACATCGTCCAACGTCGTGTTCTGCACCGACAGCGATTTCAGCTGCACGTTGGAGCGCACCGCCAGTTCCACCAGCTCGGTGGTCGTCTTCGAACCATTGCTGCTGAGAATGCGGTACATGTCAGCGCCCACCGGCTGTACCGAGGTGACGTCTTTGAGCTTTCCTAATTCCTCGTGCCAGTCCGCCGGCGCATTCAGGAACTGAGCTTCAATGACATTGGTCCCCGGCACGCTGGCTTTCAGCGCCATGGGAGAATCCAGCGCCACCAGCTTGCCATGGTCCACGATCGCCAGACGATCGCAAAGCCGGTCAGCTTCGTCCATATAGTGAGTCGTGATGAGAATGGTCAGCGCGCGCCGGTTCTTGACCTCGGTGAGCATCTCCCATACCGCTACGCGCGACACCGGATCGAGCCCCGTTGTCGGCTCATCCAGAAAGAATATTTTCGGACTATGCACCAGTCCCCGGGCGATCTCCAGCCGCCGGCGCATACCGCCAGAAAGCGTCTTGGTCTGCGCGTTGCGCCACTTCAACAGGTCCACCGTTTGCAGCAGGTCATCGATGTTGCGCTTGCGATCTGCGGCGGGAACACCATACAGCTTGGCGTAAATGCTGAGATTCTCTTCCACGGTAAGATCGATGTCGCTGGTCAGCGCCTGCGGGATGACGCCCATACAGTGCCGCGCTGAGTCTGCGTCCTTGGCTACGTCGAACCCATTGATCAACGCCCGCCCGCTGGTCAGCGGCAGCAGCGTCGTCATCATGCGAATGAGCGTGGACTTGCCGGCGCCATTCGGCCCCAGCAATCCGAAGATTTCGCCCTGGTGTACGTTGAAGGAAACGTCGTCTACCGCGGTAAAGTCGCCGTATTTTTTCGTGACGTGGTCCACCACAATGGCATCGCCGTTGGCGGGCGCATCGCAGGCCGCTGTGGGCCTCGATTTTGGACTGAACCAGCTCATCGCGCGCCTTTCGTCAGTTGTTGCGGAAGCAAAACTTCGGCGGTCATTCCGGGGACGAGCGCGCCGTCGGGATTGTCGACCTTCAGCTTGAGGCCAATGGTCTTGATGTCGCGCTTGCGCCGGCTAACGTCGCGCTGGGTTGCGTAGTCGCTCTCCACCGCCTTGAAGATCACCGTGCCTTCGATTGGCTTCCCAGCCGGCAGGCGCACCGCGAGTTTGTCGCCAGCCGACACGAAGCTTGCCTCCGTCTCCGGGGCCTCGGCACGCACCCAGGTGTCGCCGAAGTCGATGATGGTTACGATCGGCGTACCCGGATTCACAACTTCACCCTGCCGCGTGGCCCGCACGGAAACCGTTCCCGTCACGGGGGCATAGATTTTCGTGTAGCCGAGGCGGGTTTCGGCCTCGGCCAGTTGCGCGCGCGCGTTGGCCACCTGGGCCTGGTTGGCGGCCACGTTACTGGCCGCAGCGCCCTGTTGGTGAGTCCGCGCGATGGCGGTGTTCAGGTCAGCCTGTGCCGCATCGACATTTTTCTGCGCACTCACGACCACGGCCTGTTGCGCTTTCAGTTGCTGGTCGGCGCGTACCCGGTCCTGTTCGGATTCGACACCCATCTGGGCCAGCGCAATCATGCGTTCGGAATCGCTCTGGATCCGAGCCAGGTCAGCTTTCACCTGCACCAGCGTGGCTTTCGCCGCAGCCAGTCGTGCCCGTGCATTCACCACGCCGCTATTGGTTTCGCCCAGCGTATCCGCCTCGGTGGCACGCAGAGAAGAAACTTGCGAATCGTAGGAATGGATCATGGCTTCAGCCGCATTCTTCTGTGCCTCAAGTTCGGCGGAGTCGATCTCTGCGATCAGGTCTCCGGCCTTCACCTTCGAGCCTTCGTCCACGTACAGCTTCTCAATCCTGCCCATGACCTTGGAACTGACGATCACTTGATTGGCATCCACGATTCCGATGAGCACCGTGTCGATGGTGCGATCGGTGGAATAGAAGTAGTATCCGGTCGCGATCACCAGCAGAGCGGCTAGAAAGATGAAAAAAACCTTCGGCTTCATTTGCGTTTTCCTTGCACCCTGAAGCGGCGTGTGGATGTCTTGGCCGCATTCGACGCGACCCCTGGCTGGGCTTCGGCGCGGCTTGCTACTTTCACCGCCAGCTTCACCCCAGCGGATTGGTCGGCGAACAACGCCGCCGCGATGAAATCGAGAACGGCCGCGCGCCGTTGCTGTAGGGCTTCCTGCGAAAAGGGGTCCCTCGATAAGAGCTTGCGCGCCACGGGCGCCACCACGAAGTAGTGGACAATCATCCCCGCTATCGAGGGCGCGAATTGCATGGCATCCACGCGCCGAAACTCTCCACTCGTAATGCCCTCCTGCAACACCGCAATCAGTCGGACGGAGATTGGCCGGATGTATCGCTCCACCACCCGCGTCAGGTGTGACGGCTTTCCCCTGCCAGCGCTCATCAACTCACCCTGGAAGAGCCTGGCGTAGTGCAAGGATTCGGCGATGCAATCGAAATGTGCGCGCGCATAGTTAAGCAGACGCTCGCCAGCCGGACCCGCCCCATCGAAAGCCTGCGTGACACGACCCAGCAGCCGGACGAAAAAATCGTCGAGCACCGCAGCGTACAGCGCTTCTTTGTCGCGAAAGTAGTAGTAGAGCAGCGCCTTGTTGACGCCGGCGGCGGCCGCGATGGCGTCCATGCGCGCCCCCGCAATGCCTTCCTGGGCAAATTCGACGAGCGCCGCCTGCAGAATCGCGCTGCGGCTTGCCTCCGGTTGGCGACGAGTTCCCCGCCGTGTCGTAGATGAGACTGCGAGCGGCATTTCTTAATTAACCAGTTAGTTAGATTAGCAGAAAGGCTGGCCCGATTCAACTTCCCCAAAACTTGCCTAGCGGGCGGCCTTTCGGAAGCGGGGTTTGATCCCGGTGTTTACGCGACCGCAGGAAGAGCAATGAGGAAGACGGGCGGCCAATCGCAATCTCTGCTTAACCCTAGGGCCTTGAGAGGGTGTGAGAACTGCGCCGTCGGCCGCATTACAGCTTTCAGCCACCCGAGCCTTGCAACTTTCTTTCTGATTCCGCGTTTAAATGAATAGGTGCCTCCAGATTGATAGTGGTGGATCTGGGGCAGGGGGAAGAAGAAATGCGTTGTCTAAGATATGTGGCCTTGCTGGCAGTTTTGATGATTCCGCTGGCCTACTCCCAAGCCCAGGTCAGCGTTGGGATCGGATTCGGGCCGGGATACGTTACCGGACCGCCAGTATGCGCCTACGGCTACTACGGATATCCACCATACGCCTGTGCGCCTTACGGCTACTACGGGCCTAACTGGTTTGTCGGTGGAGTGTTTCTGGGCGCCGGGCCGTGGTATGGGGGATATTACGGCCGGGGCGGCTGGGGTCGGGGCTATTACGGGCGCGGTGCGGGCTATTACGGCCGCGCAGGCTATGGTGCGGGCCATTACGGCCGCGCAGGCTGGGGCTACGGGCGCGGCTCCGCAGCTTACGGTGGACGCGGTTTTGCACGCGGTTCAGGGGGCGGCTACCGTGGCAGCACTGGCGGTGGATTTCACGGCGGAGCAGGTGGTTTCCACGGTGGGGGTGGACATGGTGGCGGGCATCGCTAATGGCTTGGCAAGTTAAGCAAGCACGAAAAGCCCACGGTTCAGGTCGTGGGCTTGAGAAAAGCAAGCTTCTCAGGACCTCAAGTCTGTGCGGCGCTACCTCCGCTTGGCGGATAACAAAGCCAAGCAGGAAAAAGTTGAACGCGGTTTTTTGCAAATAGCAGAAAGAGAGCAAAGCTAAAATCGCCTAAGCCCAACCTATCAGTTAAAAGTAGCTATCCCGGAGATGGTGATGAAGATACGACTAGAGCATCTATCTTTCGTACTGCTGATGTTAGTGGTGGTCGGTTCCGCTGAGGGTCAAACCAGAGGCGGCCCTTATAACGAGCCGGGAAGAATTGCTCGCGTACAGTATATGTCGGGACAGGTGTCGCAAGCTCCGTGCGAAGGCAACGACTGGGTTGCAGCCGCACTTAATCAGCCTCTGCAGCCCCCTATCTGTATCTGGGCAGACAAGGACTCGCGGGCTGAACTGAACGTAGGTAACGGATTTATTCGCATGAGTTCGGAGACGAGTGTCACCCTGAGTGACGTTACTCGAGGCACCGTTCAATTCAGGGTTAATCAAGGCGTCGTTAGTCTTTCGGTTAGATACCTCTTTCCAGGTGAAATATACGAGATTGATACTCCCAATGCCACGCTGACCGTAATGAAGCCGGGGGTTTACCGCGTCAATGTTTTTCCCGATCAGGACCAAACATGGGTAACGGTGCGGCGAGGTTCTGTTGCCGCAACTGGTGCAGGCAATTCCGTGACGGTAAATGCCGGCCAGCAGGTGCGGTTTCAAAACAAAACGTCAATGCAGCACACCGCGGAGAAGGCGCCGGCGCCCGACGGATTTGATGACTGGGCCAATGTTCGCGACCACCGGCTAGGGGTTCGGACTTCGCCGTTCGGTATAGTCTTGGGCTATCCCCCACCGCCCTATGGACCAGGTGGAATCTGGGTACCGTACTCACATTGAGGGTTCTGCAGATTCGAAGAATTGCTCCCCAGCTGAGCTGCACCATGCCAGTGGAATGGCGAACCTGCGGGCGGCCTGCCCCAGGCCACGAGCCCACATTCGGCAAGCAAGTGCCACCGCTGAGAACATGTGGCGCAAACGAAACAATCCACGCTTAGTATGCAGGCCCCTTTTAAGATCCTTCCGCATGTTCGTCGCTCCGCCCGTCGTGCCAGTTGGCGAAAAATCGCCTTCCCATGAACTGAGCGCCTCGGAAATAGAGCTTATGGAAAGTTGAACTTAGCTCTGACGCTAGCCGGTGATTCCAGTCAAACCGGTATGCCCGTTGCATAGGTTTTGGGGTGACTGAAAACGGATGCTGGGCAAATTCTCGCCAAGCACAGGAAGACTCGGAGGACGCGGGCTGCGAAGCAAAGCTCATCATTCGGCCTACACCCGGACTGCGCTCTTGGCCAGTCAAGGGCTTTTCCGCAATCCGCGTGTATTACCTCACCTCCGAAAAGATGCTTCGCATTGTGCGGGTGCTTCTTGGCCAGAGAGTCATCAATCCAATGCTGGAAGACGAACCCATGCATTCTGAATAGAAAATGTCGCCGTTCGCCCTCCTAAAGGGACTCGTTAATTTTCCCCACTCTACCCAGGGCATAACCACCCCAACACGCGCAAAAACGGCGGGCACTGGCGGCCGCGTTGCGCCGCTGCGCCAGCGGACCACCGACCCCCATTCGCAAGGAAATGGCGCCGGACCGCCCGCGCAGCATCGCACATACGACAATCTAGGGAAAGCCGCTATCGCAGAGACGCCAGGGTTTTCTGTGCTTCCTGCGCGTCCGTGCCCTTAAGGTTCAATTGCAGCGCCTTCTGCAACTCGGTCCTGGCGCGGTCTATTTCTCCTGCACTCCTGAGGGCCATTCCTAAGTGATAGCGATAGTCAGCCTTCTGCGGCTCCTTTTTTACCGCGTCCTCGGCCAGCGAGATGGAGACGCGATAATTGCCCTTCTTGTACTGGATCCAGGCGAGGGTGTCGTTGACCGCGGTCATATCGGGGGCAGTTTGTTTCGCCTGCGTCGCCAGGCTTAACGCCATGTCAAGGTTTTCGCCCTGAACGGCATAAACCCATGCCAGATTGTTGGCTGCGACCGGGTCATGAGAATTCTCCGCCAGCGCCGCCTGGAAGTACTTGCCTGCAGATTTCAAGTCGCCTTTGCTGAGATAAACGTCCCCAATCGCGGTATTCACCATAGGCGAGGTGGGCTGTAGTGCGAGCGCCTTCTGGTAGGAATCCAGAGCCGCGTCGGGTTGTCCCATCAACTGATCAAGCTGCGCCAGCCGGACATAAGCCATCATCGACTTAGGATCAATTTGAAGGACCTTCTGGAATTCCGCAATGGCAGCGTCGTACTTTTTGGTCGTGGCCAAGGCGGAACCGTTCATGAAGTGCGCGGAAGCCCGGTTAGGATTGGCGGTGGCGTACTGGTTGGCCAACGCCAGCGCTTTGGCCGGCTGGTTCGTGCCAAACATCAAAGCGATGTAGTCGCCCCAGGCCGAGTCGAATGTCGGGTACATCTTTATGGTAGTTTGGAATTCCCGCTCCGCCTCAGCATATTTTTTCTGCCCCGCGTAGGCGAATGCCGTGTTGAGGTGGACCATCGGATCGTTGGGCGCGGTCTTCTGCACTTCCTTCAATTCATCGAGAGCGGCGGCATAATCCTTCGCCCCAATATCGATGGTTGCGTTCAGGAAATGGGCTTCAGGATTGTTTTCATTCAGCTTCTGCAAACGCGCTGCGTATTCTCTGGCGGTATCGTAATCGTGCGAGTCACGATAGGTTTCAGCCAGGGCCTTGAGCACCATCGGGTTCTCCGGCTGATGCTTAAAGGACATCTGCTTTGCGGATTCTTGCAACTCGCTCTTGGCTCCGGGCAGATCGCCAGTCTGGCGCAACACCTGTCCCAGGATGAAGTGCGCCTGAGCATTCTCGGGAGCATCGTGGATGACGTCACGTAGCGAAGTGATTGCCTCGGTGCTATTGCCCTTAATGGCCAGCAGTCGCGCGTGAGTAATGCGCGCTATGACATCGCCTGGCTTGTCTTTCAGCATACTATCCGCAAGCTTGCTGGCATCGTCAATCTTGCCGGTATTGAGGAAGGTCTCCACCAAGCGCAGTTGTAACTCCTGGTTCTTAGGGTCATAGTTCAGACCGCGCTGGTACTCCTTGATGGCGGCTTCAGGATTTCTTAAAGCCAGATAGTAGTCCCCAACCGAGCTGGCGACTTCCGCCGACGTCGGCTGCTTGTCGCGCAACTGCTGAATGATCTGCTCGCTCTCCGCTTTGCGGTCTTCATGCAACAGCAGGCCTGCGAGGCGCAGGTAGGGAGATGGTGAGTCCGGATTATTCTGGATCGCGAGCCGGTACACTTCCTCCGCCTTCTTGGGGTCCTTCTTGTAAAAGTAGAAGCCGGCGAGGTTGGCGTAGGCCGACAGCTTCCGCGGATCGAGGCTGATGGCTTTGCGCATGTCCTGTTCGGCGGAAGCGTCCTGCTTCATGTAGGCGTACAACACACCCCGATTGAGGTATGCCTCAGTGTCATCTGGCTTCAGGGAAATCGCCCTAGTAAAGGCGTCAGCGGCGTCCTGTTCGTGCCTCTGGGCAAGTAGCGCGTTGCCCAACAAAAAAAATCCGTCCGCATTGTTGGGGTCAAGCTCAACTACATGGCGGGCCTGGTCTTCCGCCTTATCGGACTGACGGGCGGCCAGGTACAAGCTTCCCAGCTCAAGACGCGCTTTGATGTGGTTGGGGTCAAGCTCAACCGCCTGGAGAAGCTCTTTGTAACCTTCCGGAAAGTGCTGCAAGTCCAGTTGAGCAGTCCCCAACTGGTAGTGGGCTTCGGCATATCGGGGATCAACTTGCAAGGCTTTCTTGAATTGAATCACGGCAGAATCGTACTTCTTCTGCTCCATATACTTCAGGCCACTCTCTACGTACTTGCGCTTGGCGGTTTCCGGGTTACGAGTGCAACCAACGAAAACGATTGACAGTACAGCTATTACCACAAAGACGATGCAGCGGTTACGCATACCTTCTCCTGGGTCACCGAGGGATAATCTGATCGACGTCACTTGTAATCTGTTTTGCGAATACCAGCGCCCGCGTACGCGCCTGCTCCTCATCACCGTTGTAGATTGGAGCAGTGATACGAACCAGAGCGGCGTCGGTACGGTTCAAGCGCATCGCGTCATACACCAAATAAAACTTACCCCAGTATTCGCTGGCCACTACGCGGCCGTGCGCCTGGTACCAATACAACACCAGTTGTTCGTCCAAATCCTTGCGGACGATGTAAAGATTAACCGGCACCTTTCGCCCGTCGTCGAGAGGGAGTTGATACACGGTCGCCTTCATGGGCGTCCATCCCGCTCCCGGCAGGCAGTTCTTGGGAGAGTGAATGGTGGCGCCGGTGCGCTGACTGCGGAAATACCCAATGTACAAGGTGATCAAGCCTTGCGACTTCGAGATATAGCCACGGTTGAGATAGTCGGTCACGCCCAGCAAATCCAGAGTTGGCCGGTCAAGTGGCCAATCGGCAGCTTCAGTGTAGCCCGCGACCTGGGCGGGAAATTCGGTGAGCGGCTTGGCGGGTGGAGTGGATTCTCCGTGTGACAGGTACGCCATGGCGGTTGTCGCTCCCACCAGCACGGCAATCATGAGCCAATAGCGGACGCCGGATTTCATGGAGTCACCTTGGCCTTTGCCAGGGCGCTTCCATCTTTTGGCAGCCATCCCAGTTTCTTGCGCACCACAATCGTCAAGCTGTGCAACCCTAAGAATAACACCGTGGCCACTACGAAAATCACCCAGCCCGAAAACTCGTGCATGAATCCTTCGGCGGCGCGGGGACCGATGTAGTTCGCCATCAAAGCCGTTATCATGACTCGGGTCCCGTTGCTGATAATGGCCAGGGGAACCATGGCCAGGAACAACAGCCAGCGCACCACGGTGCTGCGCTCGGCCAGATACCCGTAGCCGGCAGCCAGGGCCAGCAGCGACATCAACGACCGAATACCGCTGCAGGCCTCCACCACTTCCAGCGACATGTTGGGCAAAATCAGAACGTTGCCTTCACGCATGATGGGAAACAGGTTGAGCATCTCCAACGTCGAAGTTGCGAATTTGGAGGCCACAAACTGCAGCGGAAAAACAATCTCGTTGTAGATCAGTACCGGTATCGGAATCGCAAACAGCAAAAACGCCAACGGGAAAGCCATAGCGCGCAGCAGGGCGCCGCCACAAAAATAGACGATCAGCCCGCAAATGGTGCCCAGCATCGAGACCCGTGTCAGGAAGAGTTCCGCGCCCAAGCTTCCCAGAAATAGCAGCCCCAGAGACAGCAATACGACTAACATTCCCCACGGCGCGGGGCGTCGCACAATCTGAGCCAACTTTTCCCGCCTCTGCCAGATCAAGTAAAGCGACAGTAAGGGCACTAGAAATCCGTGAGAGTAGTCGGCGTCGGCGTACCACTGACGAACCAGAATCCTCAAAACCGGTGCGTACAGTACAATCATTACTGCAACCAACAGCAACCCTTGCCAGCCGAAAGGCTTAAGCGTTTGCCACAAGGTTGAAGATTTCGCAGCGCTACTGTCCCCCAACAAGACTTGTTCGTCTGCTGGGGTGGTCAACGCAGTACTCGTCGCTTTGGTGCCGGCCAGCGCCAACGGTTCTCGCTCCCTGTTTGATTTCTCTGGCAATCCCTTTGGGGTGTGTGCAATTATTTGGCCGAGAGTGCAGGATAGCATATTCGATAAATAGCTGATAATCAAGCAGTTCTTATCACGGATTTTCAGAACGACAAAACTTTGAATGCAAGTAGTGCAAGTGTTTGCATATTCGTTCCAGCCCAGTTCACTCTCGGAGGAGATTCCGGCTAAGCAAAAAAACTGGGAATCATGAACCCCAAGTGCTCCCGACGCCGTGCATTTGCCATCGTACTTAACACTTTGACCCAACGCAAGTAAAAGTCGTGCTGGCGGCCCTGGTTGAAGAGCAGGCGACCCATACCTAACTTCAAAACCGGAAATTGGCAGGCACGTTGCCGGCTGACTGGCCTGGGTGACGGGAGCAAAGCCGCAGCACGACGCCCACTTACGAATGCGGTAAAATTGCGCTTCAACGCCCTGCTTAAGGATATTTCCTTGTCCAAGCAACAGAGCCTCGTCATTGTGGGCGGCTGCGGACACGTCGGCCTACCGCTGGGAATTGTACTGGCCAGCCGTGGATTGTCGGTTTCCCTCCTCGATATCGACGCGGCCAAGGTCGAAAAAATCAACTCCGGCCAGATGCCTTTCCGCGAAGCTGGAGCTGAGCCCGTTCTGCGCCACGTCTTGGGCAAAACTCTTTCGGCCACCACGGACCCGCAGTGCCTGCGAATGGCTGACACGGTCATAACCGTTGTCGGCACGCCGGTTGACCGGCACTTGAATCCCACGGTTAATGAGCTGTACCAGAGTGTGGACGGCATGCTCCAGTACATCAATGACGGCACCTTGTTGATTCTACGCAGCACCGTCAGCCCGGGTGTGACCAAGCTGGTTTACCAGAGAATTAAGTCCCTGGGACGCGATATTGACTTGGCATTCTGTCCTGAGCGCATTGCCGAAGGCAACGCCATGGAGGAGCTGGTTAAGCTGCCGCAGATTGTGTCAGCGTTCGAGCCGGTGGCGCTACGGAGGGCAAGAGAATTATTCCTCATGATCGCATCCACCGTCATTGAGTTGTCGCCGCTGGAAGCGGAGCTGGCCAAGCTGTTCACCAATAGCTGGCGATACTTGAACTTCGCCATCTCGAACCAGTTCTACATGCTGGCCGAAACCTACGGCCTCGACTTCTACCGCATTCATGATGCGGTCACTCGCGAATATCCCCGGATGCGGAGTTTCGCGCGGGCCGGCTTTGCGGCGGGACCCTGTCTGCTCAAGGACACCTTGCAGCTTTCGGCGTTCTCCGGCAATCATTTCTTCCTCGGACACGCCGCCATGCTGGTAAATGAAGGGCTTCCCGACTTTGTTGTGACGCAGATGCGCCCGCTCAATCTCGCCGATAAGACCGTGGCGATCCTGGGAATGGCTTTCAAGGGCGAGTCCGACGATAATCGCGACAGCCTGTCTTACAAGCTGAAGAAGTTGCTGGAAGTCGAGGCCAAAGAAGTCCTCTGCACCGATCCGTACGTGCCCGACCCACGACTTGTTCCGCTCGATGAAGCCCTGGGCCGGGCCCAAATCTTTGTGCTCGGAGCACCACACGCGGCCTACCGCGATCTTCAGATTCCCGCCGACAAGATTGTGGTTGATATCTGGAACTTTTGGCCGGAGCGGCACGCCGAGTCTCTCCAACCTCCGATACCGGTTGCGGCAGGAGGGGCCCGCTCATGAAGGCACTGGTCACCGGCTCTGCCGGATTCATTTGCGGCTACCTGGTTGAGGAATTGCTTCAAGCCGGCTATGAAGTCATAGGGGTCGATAACTTCAGCAAGTACGGCCGGGTGGAGAAGTCGTACGACAAACACCCGCGCTATCAGTTCGTCGAGGCAAATTGTAAGGATGCTTCCTTGCTGAAGGAGCTGCTGTCTGGCTGTGATCACTTTGTTGCCTCCGCAGCAATGATAGGCGGCATCAGCTACTTTCACGAGTTCGCCTACGACCTGCTGGCGGAGAACGAACGCATCACCGCCGCCTCCTTCGATGCCGCGATCTATGCTCATCAACACCAGAAGCTGCAGAAGATAACCGTGATGTCGTCCAGCATGGTGTTCGAGAGTACTTCGGAGTACCCCACTCCCGAAGGCGCGGAGCACCGCTGCCCTCCGCCGCGTTCGACGTACGGATTTCAGAAGCTGGCGACCGAGTATTTTGTTCAGGGAGCGTGGGAGCAGTACAAGCTGCCTTACACCATTGTGCGTCCGTTTAATTGCGTGGGTGTGGGAGAAAAGCGGGCATTGCATGACCATGACATTTATAGCGGCAATGTGAAGCTGGCGATGTCGCATGTGGTGCCCGATCTGGCGCAGAAGGTGCTCAAAGGCCAGGATCCCCTCCACATTCTCGGTTCTGGAAATCAAGTTCGCCATTACACGTATGGCGGCGATCTGGCCAAGGGAATAAGAATTTGTCTGGAACATCCCGCCGCGGTCAATCAGGATTTCAACCTTTCCACTCCAACTCGCACCACTGTTTTGGAGTTGGCCGAAACCATCTGGCGCAAGGTCCATGGTGACAACAAACCGTTCCGCTACGTTTCCGATCCGCCATTCGAATATGACGTGCAGGAACGCTCACCTGACACGCGCAAGGCCAAGCGGTTGCTCGGATTTGAAGCCACCACCAGCTTGAGCGCGATATTGGACGAAGTCATTCCCTGGGTCGCTGAGCAGATCGAAGTAGGTCAGATCTAGTGGATGTCGTACCCGAGCAGACTTCGACCGAACTGAGCCTGGTGATTCCCGTTTACAACGAAGGCGCCAACTTTCCCGCTCTGTGGAGTGCGGTCACCGCGCAAATCCGCTCACGGTTTCAGGCGTTCGTGATCTATGACTTCGACGAAGACAACACCGTCCCCATTCTGCAGCAGATCATTTCGACAGGAGAAACGCGGCTGGTTCCCGTCAAAAACAATGTCGGACGAGGTGTAATTGGGGCCATCCGCACGGGCTTCGCTCAAGTCGAAAGCGGTCCCGTGCTGGTCATTATGGCCGATCTTTCTGATGACCTCACACAAGTGGACCAGATGGTTGAGTACTACCGCAAGGGATGCCAGGTAGTCGCTGGCAGCCGCTACATGCCAGGCGGCCGGCTGTTGGATGCGCCTCCGCTGAAGGGCGCAATGTCGCGCGTTGCGGGCCTCACTCTGCACTGGTTTCGCGGGATTCCCACCCACGACGCCACCAATGCGTTCAAGCTGTACGACAGCAAGATCCTGAAGACCATGACGATTGAGAGCAAGGCGGGCTTTGAACTCAGCCTCGAAATAACCGTGAAGGCTTTCCTGGCCGGCTATCGCATTGTGGAGTTACCGACAACCTGGCGCGGCCGAACGCAAGGTGAGTCGCGGTTCAAGATTTGGGCATGGTTGCCGCAATATTTGAAGTGGTACTTTTATGCCTTCCAACCCAAGCGCAGTTCCGCGCACTCGCCCTAATGCAAATGCACCAGGCGATCGAGCACGAACAGGGCGGCCACTCCGATGAATACAACCAGCGCCATCTTCACGCCAGGTTCGCGGTTCACCTCGGGGATGAGATCGGACGCCGCGACGTAGATGGTTACTCCCGCGGCCACGGGCAATCCGTAGCTAACGGCATGTTTGCCGATCGCCATGGTGAGCACGCCGGCCATCGTAGCCAGCGCCAACATCACGGAAGCGAACCACGACCGCGTCTTGCTCAACCCGCTGGCCAGCATCACCGAAGTCACGGTGAAGCCCTCGGGTATTTTGTGGAGAAAGATTGCTAGAAAGATGATCCAGCCCAGCCAGGGAGAGATGAGAAAGCCCGCGGTGATGGCGATGCCGTCGAAGAAGGCGTGGATCATCAAGCCAAACAACACCGACACGCGCCGGTGTGAGTGGAGATACTCGTCGGCGTGGGTCTCTTCCCCATAATGAAAATGCGGAGTGATGGTGTGCTCGAAGAAGTGCACAAGAAGATAGCCGCCCAGAAGCAGCAACGCTCCATTGCGTCCGGCCAGCGCCAGGCTCTCGGGGACCATCTCGACCAGCGCGGTGGCCAGCATGAAACCCGCGCCTAGCGCCACAAAATAGCGCAGATAGCTGCGGTCCCAGTTCTTCTGCACGATGACCGCACCGCCGAAAACGTTTGCCGCGGCAGCCGTCAGGCCAAGCAGAATGCTGAGGATGATTGGATTCATGGGCCGCGAGCAGGATAACAGAGCGGGAGTAGACCGGTTTCGCTGACCCCTCCCCCCCCCGTATTGTAAGATCTTTGTTTTGAATACTTTGCCCCTAAGATATTCAAAACATTAGAGTTGTTACGAGATGTAAGTCGTTACGATTCAATACCTTGCAAGATTCCCGCCAAAATATTCATTCCATTAGAGTTGTGCGCAAGATATTCCCGATAAAGGAGTTACCGCAGGATCAGGACCGATTCGGCTTGAGACAGGTTTTCAAAGAGCATTGCCGCAGCCGCCCCAGACCGGGCTTCGCGACGCCGGAGTCTGACTCCGACTTCCTCAGTTTATCTTTCAGAAGGAAGCTGGCGCGATTAGAAAATGCAGTTCGAAGAACGAAGGTAACCAGAATTCCGCAATTGCGACGCACCGCGCCTACGCGGCGGTTTCCGGCAGTTCTCCGTTGAGCGTCTTCTGCGCTTCCTTCGTGGCGCTCGATCAGGATGTGAAGATCGTCGTCAGGCCGCACCGCGACACGAGAAACGCTCCGGCGCTGCAAGTTTTCTGAAACGGTGAGGACGGAGGCATGGCATTTTTGGAGTGCTCCTCTGCCCAAGCTAGATGGAATGAGACGGCTGGTCTCGCGGAACAGGGTAAGCTGTCCGCACGCACTCGAGAGGTGCAAAGGAGACCAGCCTAATGAAAAAGAGTAGCAGAGGTTCAGTAAGCGCGCAGGAAGCT